>OGSS01000534.1_pt1 | contig 37493 bp, 30 predicted proteins | sample 1553591 | NCBI WGS metagenome assembly OGSS01 (sample SAMEA2580061, study PRJEB22360) | human gut metagenome | biome: human gut; feature: human-associated habitat; material: faeces | place: Denmark | collected 2008/2010
CGTTTGTGATTTCGGAAATTATTTCCGAGATTTGTTCATGTGTAAATTCCATAATTATTCATTTTTGAAAATTGCATTACAAAAATAATCAATTCGGGATTTACACACTTTTTGAAACACTATCCAATAAAATAATCTTGATTCAAGAAAATTGTAAATAGGATATTTATAAATATCTGCATTTCGCGCTACCGTTCCCATGAGTAGTATAGTGTCGATAGTGTCTCAAACCTCTTGCATACACTATCCTATGTTTTATCCCAAAATAAGATATTCTTCGTTATATATGTTATTCAAGTGCTTGTGATTGCAGAAACTCCAACATTAAAGATAGCAAATAAACAAACGAAATTAAATAGTAAAATAAAATGAATATTTAGCTCAGGATTTATACACAAATATATTCCAAATAAAGAACAGATAAGTTCCAAATAATACCCGTTACTTTATGCTCATTCGAAACTCAAACGTTGCTCATCCATAACGGGATGTCTAAGCTCTGTTTAAGCACTGAATGATCCACGAGAAAAAGGTAGTTTTTCCACTATATCTCCACCTTTTTTCTTCGAGTTCTCATTAGAACGATCAGTAAGGTAATAATTATTGTAACTGATTAATGAATAGATTCAACTTCCTCGTGAATATTAGAAATTCATTCACTTTATTCATTCATAACGTATTAATATCCATTTTATACATACGGGATACTCATTTCCATTACAATCTCTCCCAAGTTGAGTCTATATATCCAAATGGTGCGAAAAGGGATCATCGAGTTACTGTGGAACCACACCGTACCTCCCGGTCGCTACAAAATCTGTATTCGAGTATCTAATGAAGGACGATCGTTGTGTCACGGTAATCGTGATATAAACAATTGAGCGGAAGGAATTGCGTTCCTTCCGCTCTCAAAAATCGCCATAAACTAACACACCCTAATTTGTACTTTCCACAAGTATAATTAAACTTATTACCTAACGTCTTTCTCTGTACCGGACGTCTTTTATCCGAGCAAAACCGGAATATTCCACTCGTTTTGTTATCGAATTATTCGTTCCATCTACTTTATAGAACCCTAACTTTCCACCATTCACACCGCTAACACTATTATCATAAGTACCCACCATCAACTCGTACTGACGAGCCATAAATTCTTCTGTGGGTTCAGGCCACCAATAGTTATTATGATACAAATTAAACTTCAACATGGTCACTTCCTCGTTGGCACTCAATCCGATATTTGTCATTTCATAAGTTATATTAGTACCCAAATTATGCAAGTACACCTTGTTTTCCACACCATAGAACATGTAAGGGAACTGTGAATGGAAGGCAAACACGGTCGCTTTATCAAAATCGGGTGCATTCAAATTTTCGTATATACTCTCTTGCACGAACCCCGCTCCGCTCATGTTAATCCCATATATAACCCGTTTCCCGGAAGTGTTTTGCAATATGGCATATACCAAACCATTCGAGTAGCTAGTCCCCTCCATATAAATTAAATCCATTCCGGTTTTAAAATCAAACAATTTTCCGACTTCCGGGTTAGGAACAGGTGTCAATATCTGGTTTACATCATTGGTTGTGGGACTCTTGAAACTCCAACCCACAAAACGTTTATTATCTATATCATAGAACAGGGCCGCAGTACTGTTTCCCGGGTAGCGAACCATACTTATACCAACATACGGGGCTACACGATATTCCGGGGACTTGCCACGAACAGAAGTATTAATTGGCATTTCAAAAGCCGCACCCGTAGCCGTTACCAAAGCATAAACATTCCCTTTATTTGAAACGGCAAAAATAGCACGTGCCGTAGGAGGACCCATATGTGCCAATGGCATATATTCTATAATATTTTCATCCGGATCGCTTGGTGCCACGATAAAATCTGTCGTGTAAATGTTATACATATCACTCGTCTCGAAAGTATTTTGGTTAAGTTTGTAAGTACCTTCTTCCGACATTAGATAAATAACATCCCCTGTTTGAACAGGGGCCGGATAGAATCCAATCTTTGTTGCATTCTTCAAATCAGGAAGTCCCAACAAAGATAACAAATCATAAGCGGGCTCAATCCGATCTGCCGAAATCACCGAAATCATATCCATCCGCACACGCTTTTCTTCACCCTCGTTACACAATACCAACCAACCTTCATACGTAGAGGAAGTCACTTTCACATCAAAAGTTGTAGAATACTCGATAGAAGAACGCTTATCTTTTACCGCAAACCACACAACATAATTCCCTGACGGGATTGAAATTAATGTATCCAACTTCAACGATTTAGATGGATTTAAATCTACCCATGCCTCATCATACAATTGACTTCCCCCCTTTTTCTCCAACCTATAAGAAAACTCAAAATTAGGATTTCCATCCTTAATCTCTCCTTCCAATGAAGAAGTCACCTTAGGCTGGGCAACAATATGCTCTATACCGCCAAGAATTTCAAGCGTCTCGGGCAAATTCTCAATTTTAATTTCTGCCATCTCACGATAATCATAATTCCCCTTATCATCATAACATGACATCAAAAAGAATATGAACGAGAATAATATTATATTTTTCATTTTCATATTGACAATTCTTTAAACAATTATTGATAATCAGAATAATCTACCTCATAATTCGGAGCTAATTGCATATACTTTCCATCTGAATTTTTTACAGGATTCCCCGCATCAGCCTGCTCCTGCAAATAAATTCGCACGGTTCGAGCAAAGAAAGGAAGTCGTGCTGTCTGCACTTTATACCCGTACATATTAGCATATTGCCAATCCCTTGGGGTTAATCCACACACTTGATTCACTACCTGATACTTTTTGGGTGTCCATTCTCCAAAATAATCTTGTTCCGCATAATTTTTCCAGAAATTGGGTTGCGTATACATTTCATTAAACGTGAAAACATAACGAACACCACTGATTTGTTCTCCTTTTACCGTGTAAAGATTCGTGTTTTTATAGGTCTCCAGATAACATTTAAAATGTTCATTCTCTTGCAAACGAAGCACGATTTTCAACGATTTCTCCAATAGAGTCTCCGTACGTAGGAGACGAACCGGGACCACCGCATTACTGGTTCCAGCCTTAATAACCAGCGAGTCCAATTCTATCTCGAAATCTATCCCTTCAATAGCTGTTGATTCTTCCATATCAACGACAACCTTAAACGGCCGATCATAATCTACCACTTTCCCCATGGTCAAAACAGGAGCATTTAGTACATGGCTCGTGTAATAAGCATACATCCCGGCAAAAGAAAAATCGGTTGAATCACTATAATATTCCGTTGTACTACCATGAACGGTACTCGTCAATCTCTGAAAATAAATTCCTGCATCATTACTCGCAAATACTGGAATCTCTTCTTTATCACAACTCCACAAAAAGGGAAATGACATTACCGCAAATAATAAAATTTTCAATTTCATAACTCTTTCTCTTTTAACGATTTTCAATCTCTCCCGTTGGCAACGGAATTGTATATTCAAGATAATTTGCTCCATTATAATTATATCCCGCTTCATCAATCCACAAATAATCCGTGTTTAACCTCTTGTGTAAAAAAAAGGTTTGTCCTTCTCCCCAGAATTCACGAGCATACTCATTATTCAATTTTATTCTCAAATCTCTTTCACTGTTCACAGTCAAAGAAGGTAAACCGCGTTTAGCTCGTATTTCGCTTAACCATTTATATCCATCTGCCAATTCCGGCTCACATTCCGCCGCAATGTAATACACCTCGCTCAAACGAATCAATGGCATCAACACAGCGTGAAAATATTCCAAATTCTCGTCCGGTTTATCAGGATTTTTCTCATCCTTAGGCTTATCAATCTTTTTATACTTTATAAAGATATCTCCTTGTACTCCCACACTAGTCGCTGCCCTCCAATGTGTTTGATAACGATAATCCTGACTCTCATTACCAAAAAGACTACTCAAGACGAAATTGGCTTTAGGTTGCAAGAAATTGTTTCCGGCAGTTTCGTCATCAAAATAATACGTGTAAATATCAGCCCGAGCTTTATCATAGAATCCCATCAAGACCTCAGTAGAGAAAACCCGATCCGGAGTTCTCTGGTTAGCCAACAATTTATTCGGATCCACCGCAGGAAAATGTTTCGCCACATTCTCATCTGTCAACAACTGGCGAGCAGCCTTTAATGCATTCACTTTATCCCCAGCATATAAATATGCCCGAGCCTTTAATGCCAAAACAGCATAATAATTAAAACGCAATTGACGATAACGCAAATATACCTCCTGATCATCTTCTAAAGAAGCCATAGCTCCTTGTTCTATCACGGGATCATTTCCTTCAAGTAGTTGTTCCGCAGCATGAACATCCCGCAACACTCGTCCCATGACCGTATCGGCTGATAATATTGGCAACGCCGAGACTTTATCCGATTCATTGTATGGAATTGCTTCTGCTGATGGGTCTTTCACATACACAGGTCCAAACAAACGTAGCATATCCAAATGCAAGAAAGCACGCAAGGCCAAAGCTTCCCCTGTTAGTACTTTTTTCTCCTGTTCGTTTAACACACCGGTGCTAATCTTCAAGTTTTTAAGCAATACATTACAATTTAAGATTGTGGAATAAGCCGATGACCAAATATTCGATAAATTAGCCTCAACAGTCTCATCCGTGTAATCCGGCTTCACCAAGGCTGTATAATATTTATTCACGGATAACGGCGTATAACGAAAAGCGAGAATATCTATCATCTCGTAAGTAAGATTCTTGCCATAAAGCGATGAAGAGGCTAATTTATTATAAATCCCGTTCACGGCAGTGTAGAAACCACCACGTGTGGCAAAAAGTTGCTCCTCTGATTGTTTATCCTTGGGCTGCACGTCTAAAAAGTCAGAACACCCGCTCCCTAGAAACAACAATAGGCTCAAATATATGATAATATGTAATTTCATACCACTTGTTTTTTAAAAATTAAACGATAATCCCGCTTCTAAACTCCGAGCAAAAGGATAGGAAATACCTCTCTCCGATTTAATAGAAGATGCTCTAAATACATCACGCATAGAAACCTGCACTTTCAGATTACTCAAACCTAACTTCTGAATCCAACCATCATAAAACTCGTAACCAAGATAGACAGACTCCAACGTCAACACGTTCTCTTCTTGTACAAATCGAGAAGACATCGGGGTGGATGCCGCGTTAGCAATATCCTTAAAACGTACAAGATCACCCGGTTTTTTCCAACGCTCGTAAAGCGCTCGTTTATCTTGATTTTTATTCAACCCTTTGGTAGAGATATTCTCTACTTTATTGAATAAAGCTTCATTAAACACATCTGCACCCAATTGATAACGGAAATTCAAACTAAATGACAACCCTTTCCAGTTCAAAGAAGTCCCCAAAACCCCTTCTATTTTCGGACGAGTATTACCACAAATCACTTCATTATCATACGAAAAATCATACGTGTAATTTCCATTTTTATCGTAGTATAACTCTTTACCGTTAGCCGGATCTATTCCCTCCGATTTTACAGCCCAAATATCATCCGGATCTGCCCCGTCATAATATCGAACCGTGTTAGCACCCTTGCCACTCGCATTCAACAACGACAATTTGTCCCCAATCTTATCAATTCGATTTTTCTGCGTACGCAAGTTAGCACGTACCATCCATGAAAAACGTTTATCAAACTTCTGAATGATATAATAAGAAGCTGTAGCCGTCACTCCTTGCGAGATCTGTTCTCCGGCATTTGTCATATAGGTTGGTGTTCCAGAAGATAGCGGCATCCCTATTCGTATCAAAAGTGGGTCCGTCACTTTATGAAAATAATCAACTGTAATATTTAAACGCTTATTCAACAAAGTAATGTCAATACCAATATTTTTATCTAACGTCGTTTGCCACTTCAAATCAGAATTACCAACTTGATCCAAAACAGCTCCTAAACCGAAATAATTCATTGAACCATATTGAAAAGCATAGGTCAACAACGTTTGGGCCGAGTCGTAATTTTGATTTCCAGGATTACCAATAGAAACTCTCAATTTCAACAAATTAATCCAACTAAAGTTATTTTGGACAAATTTTTCCTTGTGCAAATTCCATCCTAAACCGACAGACCAGGTTGTGTTGTATTTTTTAGATGATCCAAACACAGAAGATCCGCTACTACGCAAACTAAAATCCATCAAATAACGATCGTCAAACGAATACCCCACGTTAAAATAACCATTCAAAGAGCGAGAGACACTCTCGTAAAACGTGGGAATTCCGTTTTCCGGATACCCGTTCGAAAAAGAAGGATAAGTAAAATCTCCATTGGGAAAACCTTGTGCCGAATATCCTTGCACCAAGGACTTACTCGCATTGAAATTTCCCCCGGCAACCAAATTGATCCGATGTACTCCTAATATTTTAGCCCATGTTACACTAAGTTCCCCTTCTGTTTGATTCAACCGGGTATTAGTTGAAGTATATTCACCTTTCTTCAATGCTTCCGTATCTTCGAAACGCGTATCCTCTGGTGAATAAAATACCTCCGCATCATTATTCCCGTAGGTTATACCCAGACGGGCACGTATACGCCATTCTTGTGTGGGAAAATATTCTGCCACGAAATAATTGTTTAATGAAACGTTCTTCCCTTCATTGCGACTATTCAGGTTGTCATTCCACAACGGGTTAAACGCTTCGAAATAATCATTTTTCTCCAACCATTTCTCGACAATCCCGTCTTTATTCCGTTTCTTGAAATAAGGATTTGCTTCCGCATAAGCTTGAAAAGGTACGACAGGATTCTCTATATCTGTCACGTTAATCGAAAACTTGTTAGAGAATTGAAACTTTTCCATTCGATAGATCAAATCGATATTGCCACTGATGATTTCACGCAAAGACTCTTTCATCACCCCTGAAATTCCGTTATACCCTACACCCAAACCAAAAAGGAAACGCCCTTCACCACCTTGCACGTATAAAGAGTGTTTTTGATTTATCCCCGTACGTAATGGTTCTGCCAACCAATACGTGTTTACCCCACTCTCCACTGCTTCCAATTTCCCGTTATACAATTCATTCAATTCAATCTCTTTTTCTGCACTCCAATTTGCAGGAGAATATCCTCCCGCCAATCTCTCGAATTCCAATTTTTCTCTCGCATTCATCAAATTATAACTACTCAAATCCGGTATAGAAAGATTGAGATTCCCGTTATAACTCACCTGAAGTTCTCCCGATTTAGGTTTCACTGTTTCTACCACCACAACCCCGTTAGCAGCTTTCGACCCATAGATAGCGGTTGAAGCCGCATCCTTTAATATCGTAATAGACTCTATACGATTAATATCCAAATCATTAATTACAGCTAATGACGATTCGAACCCGTCTAAAATAAACAAGGGTTGATTAGGGTCAGCATCCAACTCATCACGCAAGCCTAGCACACTTGATTTCCCTCGAATCTCCATGTTCGGTAAACGATTAGGATCCGAACCGAATTGATTATCTTCCAAGATTGCAAAAGCCGGATCAAGCGTTTTCAAACTCTGCAAAATATTTTGGGAACCCATCGTTTTCAACTCTGCAGCAGTATATGTAGAAGCCGATCCTGTAAAACTTTCCTTTTTACGAGTAAAGATACCGGTGACCACAACATCTTCTAACGCCACTTTCTCTTCTTGCATCGTAATTTTTAACTCTTGATGATATTCACCAACTTTAAACTTAGGAACTGCTACATGTTGAGTTTCCATTCCGATAAAAGAAAATATTAAAACCACTGAATCCTTGGGAAGTACTAACGAAAATTCGCCATTAGCATCCGTGGCCACTCCTATCGTCGTCCCCTTAATCAAGATAGCAACTCCCGGTAAAACTTCCCCACTTTGATCTATCACTTTCCCCGTAATTTTAAATTCCTGCTTCTTATCCGGAGATTTACTTTGCACTTTTATCAAAATGATTCCTCCCTCAAGCAAATCCCATGAAAATCCTCTATCCAAAAGCAACTTATCCAACACCTTATCTACAGGTTCATCCTTCACGTTCACACTCATTTTTCCCAGATCCCTACATTGTTCTTCATTATACACGAAATCATATTTCGTTTGACGTTTGATTTCCCGAAACACTTGTTCTGCAGATACATCCTTCAAGTTCAAGGAGACCTTTTCTTGTGCCGATACCCCAATGGCAACCACTTGTAATACACAGACAAGGATTAATACGATACTCCATCTCATAACCCTCAAAATTTTTCTATTCCGATATTTCGGAAAAAGAAGTAAATACCACTTTTTTTTCATAACTTTGAATTACTTTAATTTATAAATTCTCTTCTATTGGCAATTCCCGTTGCATATGAAGAGTGTAAAAGCGGAAGGTGTTCCCTCACCTTCCGTTTATTTATTTCATATATAATATCAATTCTCGACCTTCCAATTTGTAATTTACATTCACAGACGAAGTTAACGCTTTCAATATAATAGAAAAATTCGCATGTCGTTTGATATCTCCAGTAAAATGAAGATTTCTTATAGATTCATCTTGAAATTCAACACTTACATCATACCAACGAGCCATGATATCCATTATTTTCTCCAAACTTTGATTCTTGAATAAAAAATGTCCCTCTTTCCAAGTCACGTAAGGCAAAATATCTACTTCTTTCACTTCCATCGTTTTATTTTTTCGATCATAACGAGCCAATTCATTCGGCTTAACTTCCCACTCTTGAGTATCACCCTCCATCTGGAGCCCAACACGCCCTTTCACAAGAACTGTTTCTATATAATCTTTGTCATAAGTATTGACATTAAAAGAAGTTCCCAACACCTTTACTCGCACTTGTTCTGCATTCACAACAAATGGTCTTTGCGGATCCGTCACCACTTCAAAAAAAGCCTCTCCTCTTAACTCTACTTCACGAGAAGTTGCACAGAAACTTACCGGATAACGAAGTTCACTATCAGAATTTAAATACACAATAGTTCCGTCTGAAAGTTTCAAACGATATTCTCCCCCCCTCGGAATCTTTAATACATGATAATACCCCGATGCTAATTCCTTTATCGAATCACCATACTCCAATTGATTATTTGAAGCAATAACTCCTTGTTCAATAGACATTCGAACAGAATCTGAAAGTTCTATCTCTTCCCCATTTTCCGTAAGTAGTGTTGCCTTATGACTTCCCGGTAATATTGTTTGAATTGCAACAGGAACAACTTCCTGTTCCCCCTCCTTAATAAATAAAGAAACACAAATTACCAATAACAAAACAGCTGCCGCCCCCCAACAGGAAAATCTTATAAATCTTTTCTTCTTCCGAAGAATACTGTTTTCACGAATGCGTCCCCATAAAACGGAATTTTTTTCTTCACTTTTAATAAAGACTCCCAACTCTTCGTCTATATATTCATCATCCTGTAGACGCATAAAAAGAGTTTCATGCATTGGAGAATCGGATCGCCATTGATTTAGTTCTTGGCGCTCAAAATCAGATAACTCTCCTCGTATACTCCTGTATAAAAGTTCTGCAATATGATGTTCCAAATGAAAGTTCATGCCTTATTTTTACAACTAAAACACTTGAATCATCATTTGGTGTATAGTCAAATACAAAAAAAATATCACTTTTTCGAGATAATCTTATAAACAATTGCAATTCAAGAACAAAAGGAAAAGGTTAAAATCTTTAATTCGGTTACGCATATAATGATTAGCGTTATTCTTGTATTTTTTCACCGTATTAATAGATATATGAAGTTGTTTAGCTATTTCTTCGTGTTTTTTCCCCTCCAAACTGAGCTGGTATACTTCTTTACAAGCAGGAGGTAATTCATCGAAAATACGATGTAACATTTCGAACAGCTCTGCTTTAATTACATTTTCAAGAAAACTTTCCGAAGGTTCTTCCACAAATCCTTCTACATATTTCTGCTTAATTTTTTTATGACGAAGATTATTCAAACAACGATTTTTAACACCTGTATATAGAAAGCTTTTTATCGCAAGTTCATTGCTAAACTTCTTCCTATTTTCCCAAAGAGACACGAAAGTATCTTGAAGAATATCCTCAATTACCCGCTCTTCAGGTAAGAATTTATTTCCAAAATAACGTAAAGTAGAAACATACTTTTCGTAGATTTCTTTAAAGGCAGACTCTTTCCCGTCAATAAAATCCTGGATTATATTTTCTTTTGCTTGAAACATTATTCTTTGGTACTTTTTAAGGTTTTAAATATAGATATAAAATTTTATAACCATCAAAAAAGAGTACAATTTTGTTTTTCATATTCTTCTAGATTCCTATTTTTAGAAGAATTTTTATGATCCATATATTACCATGGTATGAAATTTGTTTTATCCGATCAAAAACAACACACATCTTTTATCGTGGGAATTATAGATTGAAATTTGTAGAATAATCTTGTAAACATGAACATCGAAGAATTCAGAGAATATTGCTTGTCATTGAAAGGGGTACACGAGAAGATGCCCTTCCCGAATGTTCCCGATAAATACAGCCAAGACGTTCTATGTTTTTACGTGGCAAGCAAATGGTTCTGCTTTGTAAATATCGAAGTATTTGATTTTTGCTGTATCAAATGCAATCCAGATGAAATGGAAGAATTACGAGCCACGTACACGGGCATAAAACCCGGATGGCACATGAATAAAAAACACTGGATCAGCGTTTATTTTAACCAAGACGTACCAGACAAGGAAATCAAAGAGCTGGTCAAAAAATCCTACGACATTATAGTCAGAAACCTGACAAAGAAAGAACGGGAGGCATTAGTAAATTCCGAGGAATAAAATCTTTCTATTCCTCCCCTTATTCTCTACCACAAATAGCAAAATCTGTAATTTTGGTATGCATCTCTGTAATTTATATACAAATGAAATGACAGAGGCAATGTAATTTTGTAACATAAAATTATGAACACAACATACTAGAATAATCATTATAAAAAATCATATTATGGCAAAAAGAATTTTAATCCTTTCTTCCAGTCCTCGAAAAGGCGGAAACTCCGACACCTTGTGCGACGAATTTCTGCGGGGAGCTAAAGAAGCGGGAAATGACGTTGAAAAGATTTTCTTACGAGATAAAAAGATTAATTACTGCACGGGATGCAGCACGTGTAGCCTGCATCATAAACCTTGCCCGCAAAAGGATGATGCCGCGGAGATCATTGACAAGATGGTGGCTGCAGATGTTATTGTCATGGCGACACCCGTCTATTTCTACACGATGAGTGCCCAGATGAAAACCTTGATTGACCGGTGCTGTGGTCTCTACACGGAAATGAACGACAAAGAGTTCTATTTTATCGTCACGGCGGCAGAAGATGATAAAGAAAAAATGATGCGCACCGTGGACACGTTCCAAGGATTTCTTGATTGCCTGGAGAATCCTACCATCAAAGAGGTGGTCTTCGGACTAGGCGTATGGCACGTCGGAGAAATCAAAGGGACCCCTACCATGCAGGAGGCATACGAAACAGGAAAACGAGTATAAATTTATAAAACTATGTATCTAGAAAACATTAACTCCCCGGAAGACGTGAAACGTCTTTCCATTGAAAATTTAAATATACTGGCGGATGAGATTCGCCACGCTTTACTAACCAAACTAAGCGCTCATGGCGGACATATCGGTCCTAACCTGGGAATGGTTGAGGCCACGATAGCCCTGCACTACGTGTTTAACTCGCCAGTGGACAAAATCGTGTATGATGTGTCGCATCAAAGTTATGCCCACAAGATGTTAACCGGACGTAAGGATGCCTTTCTTCACGCGGAAGAGTACGACGAGGTAACCGGTTATACCAACCCACGGGAAAGCAAGCACGATTTCTTCACGATCGGTCACACGTCAACTTCTGTGAGTCTTGCCTGCGGGTTAGCCAAAGCCAGAGACCTGAAGGGAGATCGTGAAAATATTATCGCCGTGATCGGTGACGGTTCTCTAAGTGGTGGAGAGGCCTATGAAGGATTAAGTAATGCGGGAGAAACAGGTACCAATTTGATCGTGGTGGTCAACGATAATGAAATGTCTATTGCCGAAAATCATGGTGGTTTGTATCAGAACTTGAAAGCCTTGAGAGACTCTGACGGGCAAGCGCCTTGCAATTTTTTCAAGTCTCTCGGGCTTGATTACATCTACGTGAAAAACGGTAACGACATTACCGCTTTGATACACGCCTTCACACGGGTAAAAAACGTTTCTCGTCCCGTGGTCGTGCATATCCACACGCTAAAAGGGAAGGGATACACTCCTGCGGAAACCTACAAAGAAAGATACCACTGGGGTATGCCGTTCAACCTAGAGACCGGACAACCGTTATCTGACGGGGGAAACACGGAAGATTATTGCAATCTGACAGGAAAATTCCTGCTGGAACAAATGCAAAAAGACCCTACCGTGGTGGCTATTTCCTCGGGAACACCCGCGGTTATCGGTTTTAATCCCGAACGCAGACAACAAGCCGGGAAACAATTTGTAGATGTGGGGATCGCCGAGGAACATGCTGTAGCTCTCGCATCCGGAATCGCTGCTAATGGCGGGAGACCCGTGTACGGTGTTTACAGCACGTTTATCCAGCGGTGCTATGACCAATTGTCACAAGATCTGTGTATCAACCGGAACCCGGCAGTTATTTCGGTATTTCTTGGAGGTTCTGCCGGAATGAATGATGAAACTCATCTCGGATTCTTTGATATTCCACTTATCAGCAATATACCGAATATCGTGTACTTGGCCCCGACTTGCAAAGAGGAATATTTCGCCATGCTGGAATGGGGTATCAAACAAACAACGCACCCTGTTGCCATTCGTGTTCCGGGACCGGTTGTCATCGAAAGCGGTGAAACCTTTGACTCGGATTACAGCGAATTAAACCGCTATAAAATTACCTGTCAAGGGGAACGGGTGGCCATCATCGCACTTGGAAATTTCTACCCGCTGGGAGAGTCCGTGCGTCGAAAGTTGCAAGAAGCAACCGAAGTCCAAGCCACACTGATCAATCCTCGTTATATCACGGGACTTGACAAACAGATGCTGGAAGATTTAAAGGCTAATCACCAGCTGGTGATCACGCTGGAAGACGGTGTACTGGATGGAGGTTTCGGGGAAAAGATTGCCCGCTATTACGGGGATTCCAAGATGAAGGTCAAGAACTACGGTCTGAAGAAAGAATTTGCAGATCGCTTTGTTCTGGAAGAACTGTTAAAAGAAAATCATTTGACAGACACGCAGATCACGAATGAGATTCGGGAAATCATAGATAAAAAACAAGACTAAATCTATACTACCCCCTCCAACTCCCCCTTACACAGGGGGAGAGCTGATTACCAAGCGGTTTCTTCCCCTGCGCAAAGAGGAGTTAGTGGGGGGGTAGTTATTTAAACAGCTAAATCACCCCAAAATGCCGTAAAGCCTTTTCAATTCCATCCTCATCCACGGAATCGGTAACATAATCCGCTGCCAGCTTTACTTCATCTTCCGCATTTCCCATAGCCACCCCGATCCCGACATGTTTCAACATGAGGACATCATTTCCTCCATCCCCGAAAGCCATCGATTCCTCCAACGATATTCCAAAATAATCCAACATTTTATCTACCCCCACTTGCTTACTACTTCCTTTCGGAATAACATCCGAGAACAATGGATTCCAGCGGGTAGCCTCGCAATGAGGCATGGCAGCCATAATCGCTTTCTCCTGTTCTTTCGTGAAAAATGCCACCAACTGGAAAACCTCTCCTTCGACAGCCTCCCGTAAAGGCAGACTAGGCGGTTGCGGGAAGTTCAGTAAACGAAAAATCTCGTTCGTCCGTTCGTTCGTGTAATTGATATAAAATGTATTTTCATGCACAAAAATACAGGGAAAACTCTCTTGTTCTTCCATGTATCGCACTAAAGAAACCATATCTTCCGACGGCATACTATGTTTATAAATCACTTTCTCCCCCACGATACAATACCCCCCGTTTAAAGTAACATAACCATCAAATTGCAAGTCTTCTAAATTATTAATAGCCAACAATTGCCTCCCACTCGCAATGAATACCCGAATACCTTTGGCGTGTAAAGCGGCAATTGCTCTCTTCGCAGAATCCGGAACCCGATGTGTCTTAAAGCTAACCAACGTCCCGTCAATATCAAAAAATACAGCTTTTATCATATCATCCTAATTTCAACGCGAAAATACAGATTTACACAACAATTCTCATTGACCTAAATCAAAATTTATAGGAAGAAGAAAACAGTCGGGAATGATATGGTATCGAAAAGAAGGCAGTATTTCTAGTTTTGGTGTGATGATCTCTGCCGGAAGCCGACTGTTTTCTAAAGTTCTAATTTGTCTTCTTGACAAAGTTAAAGCATTTATTCCAATATTGCAATAATTTGAATCTTTTTTTTAAACGAAATTAGCGCGGCACAGCAACATCATGACAAATTCATCATACATACAACAATAGACTACTCCTTTTATTTCTTCTCTTCCTCCGGGGTCACGTTATCTAACCTAAATTCCAACGCCTTCACCGAAATCAATATCTCTTTCACGGAAATTCCCAATGAAATCACCAACAGCAACAAGGCCACACCGAACGTGTAAACAGCCAAGGTTTGCAGACCGACATAGATAAAAAAGGTACAAACCACGCAAAGCAATAAACTGATCACTCCGTAAATTTGCATCGACCGAGCCATGTAAAGCCGCTTCCGTAAATTATCCAGTTGCAATTTGGTCATCGCACTCGGCCGATTCTCATGTTCACCCTTCAAATTCCGGATCACTTGGGCATACGCCAGAAAACGATTCGTATAAGCCAGCATGATCAACGATATAGCCGAGAATAAAATAGAAGGTGTTGTCAATGTAAGCTCTTCCATAACCGCAATATTAAATACTAAATACTTTACGGGCACATTCGTACCCTTGATTATACAAGTCCGTTAATTTCGTCACGTCTTGTTCGATCCGATCCACCTCCAACGGTTTCTCCGGACGAATCAAGATTACTTTTTTCTCCCGTTCCAACTGTTCCAAAAAATCAAGCGTCTCGTTATAACGTCTATTCTTTATCCTCAAGCTCTCCCGTAATGCCGGATATTTACGATACATGAACCAAGGCAATGATTTTTCTTTTTCATCTTTCCGGTAACCTTTATTACGAGTTAGGATCACCACGTTACGATCGAATCCGTCAGCTATCGCTTTCCGGATCGGGATGGCATCACAGATTCCCCCGTCCAGCATGGGTTCCTCGTCCACGTAAGAGATCGGACAAACAAAAGGCAGACTGCAAGAGGCCCGACAAATATTCAACAAACGTACCGGGTCATACTTTTCCTCGAAATAATTCGCCTCGCCCGTCCTGCAATTACTCGTCACCATCACGAAACGCTCCGGGGAGGCAAAGTAAGTATCATAATCGTACGGGATAATTCGGGTTGGGAATTCATCAAAAATAAGGTCAAAATCCATGATACTCCGTTTCGTGAAAAAATAACGGAAACCGATATAATGGTACTTATCCAACAAATCAATATTACACGTCTTTGCCCGTCCCCGCTGACGGGAGGCATAGGAAAGCCCGTTACACGCCCCGGCAGAAACTCCGATCGTGTAAGGGAAATAAACCTTTTTATCCATCAAGAAATCTAACGCCCCGGCAGTAAATACACCTCTCATTCCACCGCCTTCAAGTACTAATCCCGTATGTGCATCTAATATCATAACCAACAAACATTTTTATCTTCTTTCGAAACAGGTGGAGCCACGTCCCACACATCACTCAAATCCGGCCCCTCACTTCCGGCGGTATACGTTCGCAAATGCTCTCCCGGATGTTCCCGCCAATAGTTCACGATCGGATCGATAAACTTCCAACTGGCCTCCAAGGCATCATCCCGCGTGTAAAGCATCGAATCCCCCTGCATGGCATCCAGCAACAAACGCTCGTAAGCTCCCGGCAGATAATTGTTACAAAGCGAGGCATACAGGAAATCCATCCCCACTTGTTTCACCGTAAAGCCGCCACCCGGCATTTTCAACCCAAACTTCAACATCACCCCTTCATCCGGTGTCATACGAATAATCAACTGATTACAGGACGAACCCTCACATTGTCCCTGAAATAACTTATGCGGCGTGGATTTGAAATGAATCACCACCCCGGAACGTTTGTCTTTCAAACGCTTGCCCGTGTATATATAAAACGGCACATGACTCCACCGCCAGTTATCAATAAAAACTTTCAACGCCACGTAAGTCTCCATATCGGAATTCGGGGCAACATCTTTTTCCTGCAAATATCCAACCACGGACTGCCCTTTCGATTCTCCGGACACGTATTGCGCCCGGACAACATTACGAGGAATATCCTCCCCTTTCCATTGGCGAAGTGAACGTAACACCTTTACCGTCTCGTCCCGAATCACCTCCGGTTCCATCGTCGCCGGGGATTCCATAGCCACGAAAGCCAACAACTGCATCAGATGGTTCTGCACCATATCCCGCAAAGCTCCCGTTGTCTCGTAATACTTCCCCCGGTTCTCGATTCCGAGCGATTCCAAAGCGTATATCTCCACGTAATCCACGTAGTTCCGGTTCCACAAGGACTCGAATATCTCGTTCGCAAAACGCAAAACCAATATATTCTGTACCGTCTCCTTCCCCAAAAAGTGGTCTATTCGATAAATCTCCTGTTCACAGAATACCTGCAACAAGGATTGATCCAATTCTTTCGCGGTCTCCAAACTCGTCCCGAAAGGTTTCTCCACCACAATCCGATGCCACCCGCCCCGTTCCTTAACACCAAACAAGCAACTTCTCCCGATATATTTCGTGATTGCCTGTTGCGAATTCGGAGGGGTTGCCAAATAATACACCACCCGCATCGGGATGGTATTTTCCTCCATCAAAAACATCACCCGCTCTCCCAACTCATCGGCTCCTTCCACGGGATCAAAAGGTTGGTAGTACACTTTCTGTAAAAAACGATCCACCTCTTCCCCGTTCAATCCCTTCTCCCCTTTCAACTCCTGCAACATCGAACGAATAGACAAACGGAACTCGTCATCACTCATGGATTTCCTCGAAGTTCCCAAAATAACAAAACGTTCCGGCAACATCTGCCGCACGTGTAACTCGTATAAAGAGGGCATCAACATTCGTTTGGTTAAATCACCCGATGCCCCGAATATGACTAATACCTGATCCTCCGGTCTATTCATAATTACACATTATAAGTTCCTGAAACCGTCTTTCCACCTTTTCCCGTCCAGTCGGTATGGAAAAACTTACCCCTCTCGGCATCCGTACGTTCGTAAGTATGCGCCCCGAAATAATCCCGTTGCGCCTGTATCAGATTCGCCGCGGAAGTAAAATTACGTAACCCGTCAAAATAACTCAATGCCGAGAAGAAACAAGGTGCCGCGATACCATTAAACACGCAATCCACGACCACCCCCCGCAAAGCCGGCAAGGCATTTTCCATTCTCTCGTGGAAAAAAGCATCGAATAACAGGTTCTGCAATCCCGGACTCTTCGTGAATGCTTGGGTAATCCTCTCCAAGAATACAGAGCGAATGATACATCCCTTTCTCCATATTTTAGCGATTGTCCCGTAATCCAGATTCCAACCATTTCGCTCGGAGGCCCTGCGCATCAAGGAAAATCCCTGCGCGTAAGAGATCAGTTTCGCCGCGTACAAGGCATCCCTCACCGCCTCGATTCCGGAAGTGTTCAAGGTAATGCAAGCCTCCATATCCCCCACCTTACCAGAGGGGTACTGCACGGACGCTCTCTCTCTTTCGTTCACCAAGGACGACATGAAACGGGCAAACACCGCCTCCGACACCAGCGTCAACGGGTCCCCCTCATCCAAAGCCGCCATCACACTCCACTTTCCCGTTCCCTTCTGCCCGGCCACATCCAGAATATGATCCAGCAAATAGTCACCGTTCTCTTCCTTATAATGCAGAATATGTGAAGTAATCTCGATCAAAAAGCTATTCAGTTCTCCCCGGTTCCACAACTCAAAAATATCTCCCAAGCCGTCGTTATCTAACCCGGTTCTTTTCTTCAACATGGAATACGCCTCTGCGATCAGTTCCATGTCCCCGTACTCGATCCCGTTATGTACCATCTTCACGTAATGCCCTGCCCCGCCGGGACCAATCCATTCGCAACAAGGAGAACCGTCTTCCAGTTTTGCCGCGATCGACTGTAATATATCTTTCACTAGTGGCCAAGCCGTCACGGAACCTCCCGGCATGATAGAAGGCCCGTTCAACGCCCCCTCTTCTCCCCCGGAAATCCCGGCTCCAATAAAATAGAGGCCCTTCTCTTCCAGCATTTTCACCCGACGTTCCGTGTCGTGGTAATCCGAATTTCCCCCGTCAATAATAACGTCCCCCGGAGAAAGCCACGGGAGTAACTGCCCGATCAACTCGTCAACCGGTTCTCCGGCCTTCACCATTAACATGATCTTCCGCGGCAAGCGTATGGACTCCACGAACTCTTCAATCGTGTAAGTCCCGTGGAAACGCTTTCCCTTCCCTCGCCCTTCCACGAAACGGGTTACCACGCTTTCCCGGTCCGGGTGAACCCGGTTATAGACAGAGACCGTGTACCCTTTACTTTCCAAGTTCAAAGCCAAATTCTCACCCATTACCGCCAATCCGATCAATCCTATATCTGATATTTCCATCATAACAATAATTTATTCGTAACTCTATTGTACGACTATTCCTTTTAATTTGTTCTTAAATATTATAACAAAATTTACACTCGCAGAACATCCTACAAAAAGAGAGCCAAAATTGATCGATAAACAGAAAATCCCTGACTCTTAATAATCTACCAAATTCCCAAACATCGAAGTACTCAGATACTTTTCTGCCCTATCGGGGAAAATAACTACAATATTGCCCGTATCTATCTGTTCCGCAGTTTTCAGAGCTGCCACCATGGCAGCCCCGCTACTCATCCCGGCAAAAATACCTTCCCGGACAATAATCTCACGAGCCATGGCAATAGCCTCCTCGCTCTCCACCATCACCTGTATATCTATCCGGGAAGGATCGTAAATAGCCGGAACAATCGCCTCTTCCATATTCTTTAGACCTTGAATGTAATGCCCCTTCACGGGATGCGCAGACACGACTTTTATATCCGGCTTACATCTTTTCAAGAAACGGGATATTCCCATGATTGTCCTCGACGTTCCCAAGGCACTCACCAAGTAATCTATCTCCCCCTCCATCTGTTGCCAGATCTCGATGGCCGTGTTCTCGTAATGTGCCTGATAATTCCCGGCATTACTGAACTGGTCGGGCATAAAATATTTTCCGGGGTTTTCTTCCACAAGTTGATGCGCCTTCCGGATAGCCCCATCCGTCCCCTCCGCCGCGGGAGTCAGAATGACCTTGCCCCCGTACGAACGGATAATCTTTCTCCGCTCCACGGACACCGCCTCACTCATCACAATCTCCACGGGATACCCTTTCACGATACCGATAATGGCCAAACCGATCCCCGTGTTCCCGGAAGTCGGTTCGATAATGGTTTTACCGGGTATCAAACGCCCCTCCCGCTCTGCCTGTTCGATCATCTGCAAGGCGATACGATCTTTAATACTACCCGTGGGATTAAATCCCTCCAACTTGGCGAAAATATTCACATTCGGGTTCTGACCGAGACGATTAATACGCACCATAGGTGTATGCCCTATGGTTTCAAGAATGTTCTTCTTTACCAACATGATTATTTTTGATTTATGATTTACGATTTTAGATTACACTCCCCTCCCGCCGGTCTGAATACACCAAACCTACCGGAGAGACAATCACTGCCTACCGAAAAACGTTTATAGAAATATAAATGGCAGGATTAAAGACAACAACAACAGCAACAACAAGCACGGCCCATTCCTTTGAAAGATTCAAAGTTCGTTCCCCTCACTTGAAATTGACGATTAGAAATAAATGTTGTCTTCATAAACTTCAGATTTATAATTTATCAAACGACTTGTAATCGTTCATATCGCAAATATAAACAAATTATCTTATCTTCGCACCGCTATTTGAAAATGTAAATCCATTTTCAATTTTCAACTTTCAATTTTCAATTAAATATGATTTCAGTAGACGGATTAACAGTAGAATTTGGAGACAGAGCGCTTTTTAAAGATATTTCATTTGTTATTAACGACAAAGACCGGATTGCCCTCATGGGAAAGAATGGGGCAGGTAAATCCACGTTATTAAAAATTCTAGCGGGAGAACGCCAAGCCTCCCGGGGAAATATCTCCTACCCGAAGGAAACTGTTATTGCTTACCTACCGCAACATTTAATGACCCATAACGAAAGAACCGTTTTCGATGAAACGGCACAGGCATTCGCCCACCTTTTCGAGATGGAGAAAGAGATTGAACGGTTGAACCAACAACTCACCGAAAGAACGGACTACGATTCTCCAGAGTATTACAAACTCATTGAAGACGTATCCGCACTCAGCGAGAAGTTTTATAGCATCGACTCCACGCATTACGAGGCGGATGTTGAAAAGGTATTGCTGGGACTCGGATTCCAACGGGAAGATTTCAACCGCCCGACAGCCGATTTCAGTGGAGGTTGGCGTATGCGTATCGAGTTGGCTAAAATGTTGCTAAAAAACCCGGACGTGTTGCTACTTGACGAGCCTACTAACCACCTTGACATCGATTCGATTCAATGGTTGGAGGATTTTCTCGTGAATAACGGAAAAGCTGTCGTCGTGATCTCCCACGACCGGACATTTGTTGACAACATCACCACCCGAACGATCGAGGTCACGATGGGCCGTATTTACGATTACAAGGTAAATTACTCCCAATACCTCATACTACGCCAAGAACGGCGCATTCAGCAACAAAAGGCCTATGACGAACAGCAAAAGATGATTGCCGAGACGAAAGAATTTATCGAGCGTTTTAAGGGGACCTATTCCAAGACCTTACAGGTACAATCCCGCGTGAAAATGTTGGAGAAACTGGAAATATTGGAAGTTGACGAGGAAGACACTTCCGCACTGAGACTGAAATTCCCGCCCGCCCCGAACTCAGGTAAATACCCGGTGATCGCGGAAGAGCTTACGAAAGACTATGACGGACACATCGTGTTCCAAGATGCCCACTTCACGATTGAGAAGGGAGAGAAAGTCGCTTTCGTCGGTCGTAACGGGGAAGGAAAGTCCACGCTGGTAAAATGTATCATGGGTGAAATTCCCTATAACGGAAAACTGACATTAGGCTATAACGTGAAGATTGGCTATTTCGCCCAAAACCAAGCCTCTCTCATGGACGAAAGCCTTACCGTTTTCCAGACCATCGACGACGTAACTCCCATGGAGCTGAAACACAAAATCAAGGATATGCTGGGAGCTTTCATGTTCAGCGGAGACGACATCGACAAAAAGGTGAAAGTCCTGTCCGGTGGAGAACGTACCCGATTGGCCATGATCAAGCTATTACTCTCTCCCGTGAACCTGTTGATTCTCGACGAGCCGACGAACCACCTCGACCTCCGTACCAAGGACATCCTGAAAAATGCATTGAAAGAGTTTGATGGCACTTTGATCGTCGTGTCTCACGACCGTGATTTCCTCACCGGACTCGTCCACAAGGTTTACGAATTCGGTAACAAAAAAGTCAAGGAACACCTCGAAGACATCCAAGGTTTCTTGCGGAAAAAGAAAATGGAAAACCTCCGGGAGATTGAACGCAAAAACTGATAGTCAAATTCTTTTATTGCAATAATAAAAAATATCATCCATTCGTTTTGCTTGAATTAATATTATTCGTAATTTTACGAACAACAAATAAAGCTAAGAATGGAAACGAAAGAATACACCATAGATCAAGAGCAACTCGCCCGTTTCGCAAAAGCGATGGGGCATCCGGCACGAATCGCCATACTCAACTTTCTGGCCCAACAGAATTGTTGTTTTTTCGGTGACATCCATGAGGTCTTACCCATATCGAAGGCCACCGTTTCCCAGCATTTGAAAGAGTTAAAAGATTCTGGACTAATTCAAGGTTCCATCGAGCCTCCCAAAGTTCGATACTGCATTAATCGAGAGAACTGGGCCATCGCCAAGAATTTATTCGTACGCTTGTTTGATCATGGCAACACGAAAAAAAGTAGTTGTTGTTAGTAACAACTATTTTATTAACTATACTGTTCGTAGTTTGACGAAATACAAACATAATAAATTAATATCAATAACAATCAATTAAATTAAAACGTTATGAAAGTAATCCTACTGTTAACAATGTGTCTAAGCCTTTTCGCATGTGGCAACAAAAACACAAAAGGCAGCAAAACCCAAGAACAACAACCACAAAAAGATCATGTCGAAGTTCTCTATTTTCATGGCAAGCAACGCTGTATAACCTGTGCGGCAATCGAAAAAAACACCAAAGAAACGGTGGAAACCCTATTTGCCGACGAACTGAAAGACGGCAGCCTAGTATTCAAATCCATTGACATCTCTCAATCTGAAAATGAAGAGATCATCAACAAATACGAGGTCACGTGGTCTTCACTCTTTATCACGAAATGGAAAAATGGCAAGGATTCCACGGAAAACCTAACCGAATATGCTTTTGCAAAGGCTCTTTCCGCTCCAGATACATTCAAGGCAAACGTGACACAAAAGATTCGGCAACTACTAAAATAAACATCTATGGAATGGTTACAATCTTTATTGGATAGTAGCACCACCCCGGCTTTGACCGCCTTCTTGCTAGGACTACTGACGGCCATTTCCCCTTGTCCTCTGGCGACCAATATTGCCGCCATCGGCTTTATTGGAAAAGACATCGAGAACCGCCACAGGATATTTCGAAACGGATTGCTCTACACGCTGGGACGCATCATGGCCTACACGCTCCTAGGCATTATCCTCATCTTAATTTTGGAAGAAGGTTCAAGCCTGTTTGGTATCCAAAAATTTATCGGCAAATACGGAGAAATGCTACTCGGCCCTGCACTATTATTCATCGGGTTATTCATGCTGTTCGGTCACAAATTCAACCTGCCGTCATTCGGTTTCAAAGGTAATGGAGAGGGATTAGCCCGTCGGGGCGGATGGGGAGCTTTACTACTCGGGATATTATTCGCCATGGCGTTCTGCCCCACGAGCGGCGTTTTCTATTTCGGTATGTTGATCCCGATGTCCACGACATCGGCAGGCAGTTACCTACTTCCCGTTCTCTTTGCCATAGCAACTGCGTTACCCGTACTGGCCACAGCCTGGATTCTGGCTTTCAGCGTACAGCATATCGGCAATTTTTACGGGAAGATAAAAACCATACAAAAATGGTTGAATTGGATTGTAGGCGGGTTATTCACCGCCATCGGGTTATACTATTGTCTGGTTATAAATCTCTAAGTTTTTTCACACGAACAATGTTCGTAATATAACGAATTAAATAAATTAAATCATGGAAATAAAAGTTTTGGGATCCGGTTGCGCCAAATGCAAGACAACCTATGAAATGATCGAAAAAATCGTGAAAGAGAATCAGCTCGATGCAACACTTTCCAAAGTGGAAGACATCGTTGAATTGCTGAATTATGGCATCATGACAACCCCTGCCATCGTCGTCGATGGAGAAGTCAAACTCAAAGGTCATGTCCCCACGGAGAGTGAAATCAAAAAGATTCTCGGTATTTAATAACCTCTTCGTCATGAACAACAAGAAAGAATTGACCATCCTGTTTTGGATGATTGCTATTTTCGCAGTGGTCTTCTTCATGCCGCTCGGCAACGAGCGGTTCATGACCGCCATTGATGCCACGCTCGACCTTGCCAAATGGTACGCGCAAGAACACGTGGTGCTATGCCTGCTCCCCGCATTCTTCATCGCGGGAGTCATTGCCGTATTCGTCAGCCAAGGAGCGGTACTCAAATATTTCGGGGCAAACGCCAAGAAATGGTTATCCTACACGATAGCCGCCATCTCCGGTGGAATTCTGGCTGTTTGCTCTTGTACAATCCTACCGTTATTTACAAGCATATACAAGCGTGGAGCCGGACTAGGCCCTGCCATTGCTTTCCTCTATTCCGGTCCGGCGATCAGTATTTTATCAATTATCCTAACGGCTCGCATCTTGGGCGTGGAGATGGGTATTGCCCGTATAATTGGAGCTATCACATTTTCCATTGTCATAGGTCTTCTCATGTCATTCATTTTCCGCAAGGAAGAAAAAGCCAAAAAAGAGGAACAAATGAACATCACCCCACCACCGGAGAAACGTCCGATGTGGCAAACTTCATTTCATTTTTTCACGATGGTACTCATCCTTGTCTTCGCCAATTGGGGAGCCCCTGCCGCATCCGACAAAGGATTATGGTTTTATGTATTTACCTATAAGTGGTACATCACGGGAATCCTCGCCCTGTTCTTCTGCTGGTCACTCATCCGGATTCTGAAGTTACCTATCACATGGGTATTGCTTGGTGCGATTGCGACGGCACTTTCCGCCTTTCTCGCCAACACGTTTATCACTAATGCCAAGCTGGTCCCTTTGCTCCCGATGATTATAGGAATCACGTCATTGTCCGTGATTCTACTTTTTGACAAACGGGATGATGAAAACCGGGAATGGGCCTTTTCCTCCTGGGGATTTGCAAAACAAATCCTACCACTATTGGCAATCGGAGTTGTTTTCGCCGGATTCTTATTAGGTTCAACACATGATGACACGGTTATCGCCGGGATCATTCCCAATCATTGGATCGAGTGGGCTGTAGGCGGAAATTCACTGCTTTCGAACTTTTTCGCCAGTTTCACGGGTGCATTCATGTATTTTGCCACCCTGACCGAGGTGCCGATTATCCAAGGATTGCTTGCCTCCGGCATGGGTAAAGGTCCCGCTCTGGCATTATTACTGGCCGGGCCATCCTTATCCTTACCGAACATGCTGGTTATTCGTGGAGTTATGGGAACCCAAAAGACAATCGTGTATGTTGCTCTCGTTATCATCATGGCAACCGTATCAGGTTACATCTTTGGCTCGTTCTTTTAAAACTTGAAACTCGCAACTCGCCACAGGCGAAAAAAGAAACGGGGTCTAAAAACAGACCCCGCTCCAGCAAAAAAAATATAAAACACAACATTTATTTCCTATGCTTGTAGCGCACGAAGACCTCCATCGCCTCGTACTCCGCCATTCCCAACTTGTTATACAAGTCGGCCGTGTTACGGTTACGGTCTTCGGCTCGCTGCCAGAACTCGCGAGGATCATCTCCCGGGTAAGCCGGTCCGTTATTCTGTGAACCGTGTCGGTAAATCGCTTGTCGTTTGATGGATAACTCCGACGGGCTTACCGGCACCGCCATATCCACCTTCTCGATCTCCCATTCCAACCAAGCCCCGCGGTACAACCACACGTAACAATCCTTGAACCAGTCATCCTCACACACGACGTCAAAAGCCTGCATGATCGCATCCAGACAAACACTATGCGTTCCGTGCGGATCGGCCAAGTCTCCGGCAGCATAAATCTGGTGAGGTTTCACCTCCCGCAACAGATTCACGATAATATCAATATCTTCTTTTCCCAACGGGTTCTTTTTCACGGAACCCGTTTCATAGAAAGGCAAATTCAAAAAATGTACTCTCTCCGAGGGGATACCCATAAACCGACAAGCTGCCAAAGCCTCTGCCGCCCGCAAGGCCGTCTTGAACTTCAGCACCTCTTTAGGTTCACTTCCCTCCGGTTTCAGATTCCGAATCGTCTCCTTCACCTGCTTGTACCCCTCGCCGGACACTCCCATATTTTGGGCGAACAAATCGGCAATATCCATCATCTCGTACAGGTAATCGTCAAACACGGCGATATTCCCGGACGTTTGGTAAACCGCATGAACTTCATGCCCCTGTTCCACCAAACGGGCCTCCGTTCCTCCCATCGAGATCACGTCATCATCCGGATGCGGACTGAAAATCAACACCCGTTTCGGGTAAGGATTCGCTCTTTCCGGACGGGTTGAATCATCCGCGTTAGGTTTCCCTCCCGGCCACCCGGAAATGGTGTGCTGCATATCATTAAACACGGCAATATTCACCTTGTTTGCAGAACCGAACTTCTCGATCAGATCGCTCAAACCGTTATCTTGATAATCTTTATCTTCGACTTTCAAAATGGGCTTTTTCAACTTCTGGCACAACCGAATCACCGCTTTACGAATCAGCTTATCATCCCAATCCACCTTGCTCACCAACCACGGGTAATCCGCCCGGGTCAATTCGCTAGCCGCACTCTCATCAATAATAAATTGCACGTTAGAATGCATCTGCAAGAAAGTTGCCGGAACCGAATCTGACACCCGTCCTTCCACGGTAGCCTTGATAATCGGGGCCTTTTTCTCTCCCCACGCCATCAAGATCACTCTCCGGGCCTGCATGATCGTCCCGACTCCCATCGTGATCGCTTTCGTGGGTACCAGATTCCTACTTCCGAAATCCTTTATCGCGTCTTTTATCGTCAAGTCGTTCAAGAACACCTTCCGGGTCTGGGACGTGATAAAAGACCCCGGCTCGTTAAAACCGATATGTCCCGTACGTCCGATACCCAATATCTGGAGGTCAATTCCCCCGGCAGCATCGATCGCCTTCTCGTAATCCCGACAGAATTTATCTATTTCATCCCCTTCCAGCGTTCCGTCCGGGATATGAATATTCTTCGGGTCTATATCTATATGATCAAACAAATGGTGGTGCATGAAATAATGGTAGCTCTGCTCCGACTCTTTCGGCATCGGCAGATACTCGTCCAAATTGAACGTAACCACATTACGGAAAGAAACGCCTTCTTCCCGGTGCATCCTCACCAGCTCTTGATACAACTTGATCGGGGAAACCCCGGTCGCCAAACCTAAAACGCACTTTTCACTGCTAACCGCTTTCGTTTGTACCAAATCCACAATCTCACGGGCAACGGCCTTCACAGCCTCGTCCGCTGTTTCATAAATCTGAACAGGAATCTTCTCGAACCTGTTGGCTCCCTCGCCCTTAGCGATGTAGTTTTTAGTAATCATCATATCTTTATCTTTAATTTTTTCCTTGTCAATAAAGCGAGTACCCGCATTCCGTGTCATCATACAAATGTTCCATGACCATCATCAACGTACCCAATATCGCCGAATAAACACCCAGATTACTCATCTTCAACTCGCAATGTCCTCGCATACGAGCCAAAGCGTACTTATTTATCGCCTGTTGAACCGGAACCAGCATCAAATCGCCCGCTTGCACGATCTCCCCACCGATGACTACCATGTCCGGGTTAAACAAATGTACCATCGTGGCTATTCCCTCTCCCAACTTCTCTCCCGCACGATGCAATAGGTCGATAGCCGAAATATCATCTTTCCGGGCCGCCTCGATAATATCCTGTAACGGCTTACCGGCCACCTTCTCGATAGCCCGTCCCGAAGACACGGTTTCCAAGCAACCGATCTTTCCGCAATGACATGGAGCCTCCAACCCAGAAATACGGATATGCCCGAACTCTCCCGCCATGCCAATTCCCCCGCGATATAATTTCGAGTTCAGGATCATCCCCAAACCGATACACTCGTTCACGCTAATACACAAAACGTTATTCACGTCTTTGGCTACCCCGAACGTGTGTTCCGCCATGGCCATCACGTTAGAATCGTTATCAATAAATACCGGGATTTTCAGCATTTCCTCCAAAATACTCTTTATCCCCGGTTGTTCATACGTCAAATAAGTATACGAAGTTCCCTCCCGATCGATCAACCCCGGAAGAGCGAAACCTGCCATCTTGATCTTTGCCCGATCTACATTCAAACGCCCAATCGTCTCGTCAATCTTCTCCCGCACGTAACGGAGAGTCGCCTCATCATCCTGCTCTTCCAAAATCGAGGGATATTCCAGAATACCCTCAATCGGCTCATTCTTCAAATTGAAGATAGCCACCCGCAGGTACTCCCGACCAATATCCACTCCTAATATATACGCGGCATCCGGATTTAATGAAAACACGTGAGGACGTTTACCCCCGATCGAATTTCCGCATCCCCGGTCAATCACCCATCCCTCTTCGATCAACTCTTCGATCATGCGACTAACCGTCGGTGTGGTCACGTTTGTCAGGCGACAAATCTCAGGCTTGGACAACTCTCCCATCCGGTAAAGAAAACCGATAATTGCTTTCTTCTGCAAGTACCGTTTCTCTTTCAATCCCGGTAGTGAACCTTTATTTATGGTATTCGAGTCATTCATCGCTCTCCGTTTTTCAAAAAGAATCGTGTTTATTCCATCACAAATATACGAATACTTTCTAAAATATTTACGTAAGTCAAGCTAAAAATGAAAAATATTTTCATTACAAACTCTATTTTATAAAATTACATTCCCCAAACGAGTACTTGAAAATAAAAAAGTGTATTTTTACAAATTAACCATTAAAAGGGGATTTAGCGACTATGGTAACGAAATTGGAAATACAAAAACACTTGAAATACCTGAAAAACGGGGCAAGTAAAAAGTTCATCGAACTATTCAACAACTTCGACGAAGAAGATTTGTGTGACCGTAAAAATTTCACCGGACACATCACGGCAAGCGGAACGATCATCCACATTCCCTCCCGTGAAGTCCTGTTACTACATCACAAGACCCTTGATAAATGGCATATTCCCGGTGGCCACGTGGACCTCGACGATGATTCTCTCTTCGAAGCTGCATTACGGGAAGTGGAAGAAGAAACCGGACTGACAGCCGAACAACTGATTCCCATCAACCTCATTAAAAACAAACCCTATTGCGTTGAGATCAATTCCCACCCGATCCCACGTAATGAGAAGAAAAACGAAGATCAGCACTATCATCACGATTTTCGTTTCGTATTCGCATATACCGGGAATAAACGTATACACATAGACTTGAACGAAAGCCTAGATTACAAATGGCTTTCTATTGACGATCCCTACCTGCAAGAGATCATGACAACTCCCGAAACACTCGATTCTATTTTACTGGAAGGACTGGAAAGTTACGAACAATCCGTTAAACAGGTTCGCCATAACGATTACCTCGTAACACCCCTAGCCAGCTACTTGTTTCGATTAGGTCAACTCCATTACGACCGGGGCAACTGGGAATCCGCGGAACAGATGTTCCGTCGCTCTGTTTCCGCTTACGAGGACACGTACGACGACGAGTACGAGACGCCGCCATCCATTCTGGCCGCTTGCTGGAACTTGGCTACCGTCTACGAAAAAACAAATCGTCATTCTCAGAAATTACAAGCACTTGAAAAAGGCCTAAACTTTGCCAAGGAATTCGCCCGTCTCGACGAAAACTTCCTTCCCGAAATCTCCGAGTTCACGGAACAGATTGATGCCTCCCGTCATTCCACGGGACAACTATAACATCCCTCCCCTTCGAACTCGATTTCCACGGTCAGGTGATCTATGCCCGCCTCCTTCAACCGATCCACGGCATCATGTTTCACCCGGATGGCATCCGCCCGGGAAATATCATCAGCCACAATCAGGTGAGCCGAAGCGATATTCCTTTCCCCGTCCAGCGTCCACACGTGCAGGTCATGCACGTCCTTCACGTTCGGCACCTCTAGCAAAATGGCCTTTATCTTATCCTCCGGCATATGTTCCGGCGCAGCTTGCAAAAGGATTCTGAAAATTGCGTACAAATTCCGGCACACGTTCGTCAGAATAAACACCCCGATACCAACCGAAAGTAGCGGATCGATAAAATACCATCCCGTGTAACGAATAATCACGCTACCGATCAACACGGCCACCCATCCCAGCACGTCCTCCAGCAAATGCAACATCACGGCCCGCTGGCTGATCGAATTTCCTTTCATCAACCGCAAGGCAGCGAACCCGTTCACGACAAGTCCCGCCACCGCCAACCACATCATCCCGGAGTAATTCACCTCCGCGGGATGAAATAGACGGGGAATCGTCTCCATGAACACGAAGATCGACCCTACCAGCAACACGATCGAATTGATTAACGCCCCCAGCGTCGAAAATCGTTTATACCCGTAAGTAAATGTCACGGTCCTCTTCTTTCTCGAATAACGTTCCAGAAAATAAGAAACCCCGATAGAAAAAGCATCCCCGAAATCATGTACCGCATCGGAAATAATAGCCACCGAATTGGTCCATATTCCCCCAACAATCTCGATAACGGCAAATCCCAGATTCAGGAAAAAAGCGATACCCAAATTCTTCGTACTCTCTCCATGAGCGTGTTGATGCCCGGTATGTGAATGATCGTGTCCCATAATTACATTCTTTAATAACAAAAATACTCATTTTACGAAAGAAAGTTTCATTCCTATCTAATAAAAATCTATCTTTGCCCCTCGAAAAAGTGGAAAGATTTGGCTGATTGCAACCACGGAAAAAAAGCGCTAAAATGCATATTTAATTCTGAATTCAACCATCCATGTACTTTCCTATAGTTTAATTTACGATAAAGAGATTGAGAGATTAAATGATTTTCGATTAAGTGATTCGTTTGTTACAACATCATTAAATCATCAAATCATTAAATCACCAAATCACTGAATCACTAAATCTAAAATGAATTATGGGATATTTATTTACATCTGAATCTGTATCGGAAGGCCACCCCGACAAAGTGGCAGACCAGATTTCCGATGCTGTACTTGACAAAATCATCGCCTTTGACCCGGATGCCAAAGTAGCTTGCGAGACATTGGTAACTACCGGGCAAACCATTGTTGCCGGGGAAATCAAAACCGAAGCATATGTAGACGTACAACGTATCGCCCGGGAAGTGATCAACCGTATCGGTTACACGAAAAGCGAATACATGTTCGACGGGAACAGTTGTGGTGTACTGAGTGCCATTCACGAACAATCCCCCGACATCAACCGTGGCGTTGTTCGGGAAGACCCCATGGAACAAGGAGCCGGAGATCAAGGCATGATGTTCGGTTACGCTTGTAACGAAACGGACAATTACATGCCGTTATCTCTCGAGCTATCACATTTATTATTGTACGAACTGGCACAAATCCGCAAAGAAGGCCAGGAAATGACCTATCTGCGTCCGGACTCCAAATCACAGGTAACCATCGAATACGGGGACGACAATAAACCCGCCCGGATTCATACCATCGTGATCTCCACCCAACACGACGAATTTGTCAAGGCCACGGCTCCCACCCCGGAAGCTCAGCTGGAGGCCGATGCACAAATGGTGGATCAAATACGCTGGGACATCATTAATATTTTGTTACCGAGAGTGAAACGCCAATTGCCGGAACGGGTACAGGCCCTTTTCGATGAAGATTTGATTCTTCACGTGAACCCTACCGGAAAATTCGTGATCGGTGGTCCTCACGGGGACACGGGATTAACCGGAAGAAAAATTATCGTTGACACCTACGGGGGCAAGGGAGCCCACGGGGGAGGTGCTTTCTCCGGGAAAGATCCGTCTAAAGTAGACCGTTCTGCCGCTTACGCCGCACGGCACATCGCAAAAAACATGGTAGCTGCAGGAATTGCCGATGAAATACTGATACAAATTTCATACGCCATCGGTATTGCCCGCCCCGTCGGAGTTTTCGTGAATACTTACGGAACAGCCAAGGTGAACTTGAGTGATGCCGCCATTGCCGAAAAAATCACTTCAATCTTTGACTTGCGTCCGAAAGCCATCGAGGAACGCCTGAAACTCCGTAACCCGATTTATCAGGAAACGGCAAGCTACGGCCACATGGGACGTACTCCCAGAATCGTGAAAAAAGTGTTCTCCTCGAATTACTGGCCAACCATCGAAAAAGAAGTAGAACTCTTCACGTGGGAAAAGCTGGACTATATCGAGAAAATCAAAGAGGCGTTTAAATAAACCTCAATGTTATAGAAACATAAAAAGAGGAAAGGCTTACTCGCAAAACAAACCATCTGCAGGTAAACCTTTCCTCTTTAAATATTATAGAATAAAATCTATTCCAGTATCTTTTGCTATTCCAGATATTCAATATCATCAATAGACAATCCGGTGGCAACAGCAATACTCTCAACAGATAATCCCATCTGTTTCAAAGAACGGGCAACCTCTAATTTACCTTTCCTCTCCCCTTCCTTCATACCTTCCTTCATACCTTCTATTTTTCCTTCTTTTATCCCCTCGGCCTTTCCTTCGGCCTTTCCCTCTTTTATCCCTTCGGCTTTTCCTTCAGCTTTTCCCTCAATCCATCCTGTTTGAATAACACTACGCTGATAACGTAATGCTTCCATGTGACGCTCGTATTCTTTCTGTTCCGCATCACTCAACTTATCTACCCGCAAACGTTCCCTTGCCTCCCGCAAACCACTAGCGGTAACATTCTCCGCAATCTCACCCGTCTTCAAAAACAAGATCCATTCATCCAAAGGAGTTTTGGCTAACTTATCAAACTCGTCCACACGTAACACGTAATACTCCGGGAATAACTCCCCGGCATCATGACAAACAAACTGTTCTTGTTGCTGAACGGATAATCGCAATACATCTTTTGTATGAATTCCCCGGAACTCCGTGTACCCGTGATACACGTAATCATCTCCCTGCCCCAAATCAAAATAAACAATATTAACAGAATACACCTTTTTCACCTTAGCATAAGGATCCCCTTGATTCATATATTCCGTGATCGCCTTGGAAGTCCCGTACAACATCCGGTGGAAATAATCCAGTTCCCGGTTATTTTGGACCTCTATAATAACCAACTCGCCTTTCGAATTTTCAGCAAGCATGTCAACCCGGTTAAATTTATCATCAAACTTCTGTTGGTTGCCTTCACTCTCCAATATCCGTTCAATGTGAATCTCATCCTCTAAAAGCACGGACAAAAACCCCTCTAATACCACGAAATTAGACTTGTTACGCAATAAACGCTTTGCAGCCCAATCAAAACGAACTAAATTAGATTTTCCCATGATGCAACTTATTGTTATACATCTACAAATGTACACAAAAACTTCGACTTACACGTCCTAACAATAAAATATATTCAAAGCGATCACCTCGATCCGACAAATATCCCTAAAGTCTCCCATCCAACCGGGTTGAACTAGAGGCAAGGATCTTGATTACCTCCCTGTTACTTCACGATTGCTTTACCAAACCGGAATCCGGTGTATGTTATTTTTCCTTATATCCTGTTAAAATGGCGGCGATGATCGGGCGATAATCGGGCGACAATCGGGCGATGGCGCCTAACAGTCACCCAATAATCACTCAACAGCCAAACCATTCCCATACCCAACCCTTGATATACCCCTTTAAAGCCCAAGTAAAACCCTCTCCCCCTCCCAACAAAACGCAACATCATCCCGCACACGACGAAAAAAGGAGTGTTCCCACTCCTTTTCAATGAATTATTCCTAAAAATCTTCTTCTAAAACACGTCGGAAACTTAATCTCTTCTTCCCAAATAAATCATGATATAGTATAATAAGGTAGCCAAAGAAGAAAGAGCGGCAATCACGTAAGTATAAGCGGCCCATTTCAAAGCATCCTTAGCACTCTCCTGTGATTCGTAAGTCGTGATACCGGAGTTACGCAACCAAGCCAAAGCCCGGTGACTGGCATCAATCTCCACAGGCAGGGTGACAATACTGAACAAAGTCATCAAAGCAAACAAACAAATCCCGATCAACATCAATTGTGGAAATTGCTGTAATAACAGAATCCCCGCCAACAAAATCCATTGCACCCAATGTGACGCGAAACTCACCACCGGAACCAGAGCCGAACGTAATTGTAACATACTATACGCTTGTGCATGCTGTAAAGCGTGTCCACATTCATGGGCAGCGACAGCGGCGGCGGCCACGTTGGCACCATAATATACTTCGTGACTTAAATTAATAGTCTTGTTCGTGGGGTTGTAGTGATCCGTTAATTGTCCTTCCACGCTACCGATTTTCACGCCCTGCACCCCGTTATCCCGCAACATTTTCTCCACCACGTCACGCCCTGTCATCCCGTTAGCGGTGGGTATCTTAGAGTATTTTTTAAAACGACTTTGTAATTGATGGCTCACCAGCCAGCTCAACAAAGTAAACCCGATAAATATAATCCAAATTAAAGGTAATCCTGCCATAAAATATTATAATTAAAATTCTTCTCAAAGATATACAAAAAGTACGCCATCGCCCTAGGGTTCGATATATAAAAAATACTAACACGGGCTTTCTGCATTTATTTTCGTCAAGAATGACATTCTCTATTGTTTTTTTAGAAAATCTTCACTAATTTGTAACCCTCGAATTATTCGAAGAGTTATATACGTTTACAATATTAATCTAAACCGTATTATAATGAAAACCTATAAACCTAACGAAATTAAAAACATCGCGCTCGTGGGTAGTGCCGGGTCCGGCAAAACCACGTTAGCGGAAGCTATGATGTATGAGGGCGGGGTCATCCCGCGCAGAGGTAGCATTAGTGCAAAAAACACTTCATCCGACTACCGTCCGGTAGAACAGGAATACGGATCATCAGTATTCCCGGCTGTATTGTATACAGAATGGAAGGAGCACAAGCTCAATTTCATTGACACGCCGGGAGCAGACGATTTCGTCGGAGGAGTTATCTCTGCGCTGAACGTTGTTGATACCGGAGTAATGGTTATTAACGCCGTCAGAGGTATTGAAGTCGGTACCGAAATCATCAGCCGCCATGCCAAAAGACTAAACAAACCGCTCATTTTCGTTATAAATCAGGTTGATCACGAGAAAGCAAACTTTGATCATGCGGTGGAACAGGCCAAGGCAGCTTTCGGCTCGAAAGTCGTGCTAGTTCAATACCCGGTGAACCCGGGAATCGGCTTTAACCGCGTCATCGACGTCTTGAAAATGGAGATGTATCAATGGAAACCGGAAGGTGGTAAACCCGACGTACTCCCCATTCCCAAGGAAGAAGAAGAAAAAGCGAACGAATTACATAACGCGCTAATCGAAGCGGCCGCTGAAAACGACGAGGGATTGATGGAATTGTTCTTTGACAAGGGTAGTCTCACGGAAGATGAAATGCGTGCCGGAATTCGCAAAGGACTTATCGCACGGGATATGTTCCCCGTTTTCTGCGTGTCGGCAGAAAAAGATATGTGCGTGCGCCGTTTCATGGAGTTCGTGATCAACGTGGCTCCCAGTGCCGGCTCCATGCCACCTTCCATTACGGAAGACGGGGACGAAGTTCCGTACGACGAGAAAGGCCCGACTTCTTTATATATGTTCAACACGACAGTTGAACCTCACTTGGGTGAAGTGATCTACTTCAAAGTGGCATCCGGGACTGTCCACGAGGGGGACGACCTGTACAATGCCACCAATGATGCGAAAGAACGTATCTCAACACTATATGCCGTGGCCGGAAAGAACCGGACAAAAGTGACCGAAATGATGGCCGGAGACATCGGGGCTACCGTGAAATTGAAAAACACGAATAACGGCGATACCTTGAACGAGAAAGACGTTCATTACAAGTTCGGCAAGATACAATACCCGAATCCTCGTTTCAGAACAGCCGTCAAGGCCGTGAACACGAGCGACGAAGAAAAACTGGCGGAAGTCCTGCAACGGATTCACCAAGAAGACCCGACCTTCCTCGTGGAATATTCCAAAGAATTGAAACAAATGATTATTTCCGGTCAGGGAGAATTCCACTTGAACACGATGAAATGGCGTATAGAACATAACGACAAACTGGAAATCGAATTCTACCCGCCACGTATCCCGTACCGTGAAACCATCACGAAATACGCTTACGCGGACTATCGCCACAAGAAACAATCGGGTGGTGCCGGACAATTCGGCGAGGTTCATCTCGTGATCGAACCCTACACGGAAGGAATGCCCGCCCCGACCATGTACAAGATCAATGGCGTGGATAGTAAAATTTCCGTGAAAGACACCGAAGTCGTTGAACTTCCGTGGGGCGGTAAACTGGTATTCTACAACTGTATCGTGGGAGGCGTGATCGACGCTCGTTTCATGCCCGCTATCCTGAAAGGGATCATGGAAAAGATGGAAGAAGGACCGCTTACCGGATCATACGCGCGGGATATACGTGTCAGCGTATACGACGGAAAAATGCACCCCGTGGATTCAAACGAAATCTCGTTCAAACTTGCCGGACGTCATGCTTTCAGTACGGCGTTCAAACAAGCATCCCCAAAGATTTTGGAACCGATCTATGACGTGGAAGTTCTCGTTCCGGATGAATACATGGGGGACGTCATGGGCGACCTGCAAACCCGTAGAGCAATCATCATGGGTATGGAAGCCGATTCCGGATTCCAAAAATTGATGGCTAAAGTACCGTTGAAAGAGATGCAACGCTACTCCACGGCATTGAGTTCCATCACGGGAGGACGAGCCTCTTTCACCATGAATTTCTCCGGATATGAAAAAGTACCGGCTGAGGTTCAAGACGAATTGTTGAAAGCTTACCAAGAGCAAGAAGAAGACGAATAGACAGAAAAGCAGAGAGCCGATCAATGATCGGCTTTCTTTCTTAAAGAACAACCGCAATTCAAGGACATTTTCTTATTTTTGCACCGAAATCAAAACACTCAATTTATGCACCTGTTTTACACGCCGGACATCACGACAAACGAGTACACGCTCCCGGAAGAGGAATCCAAACATTGTGTCAAAGTACTCCGCCTAGAGGTAGGAGACGAAATTTTCCTCATCGACGGGAAAGGCGGTTTCTACCGCTGCGAGATTATCCAGGCACAACCGAAACGCTGTGAAGTTCGCTGTGTGGAAAAAACAGAGGAGTACGGGCAACGGGCTTTCCGCATTCATATTGCCATTGCCCCGACCAAAAATATTGAACGAATCGAATGGTTTCTGGAAAAATGCACGGAGATCGGGATTGACGAAATTACTCCCCTACTCTGCGATCACTCGGAACGCAAGGTGATCAAGGAAGATAGACTGGAGAAAGTGATTATTTCCGCCATGAAACAATCCTTGAAAGCCTATTTACCGAAACTCAACCCCTTGACTGAATTTTCCCATTTTGTGAAAAACAATCCATCCACGTTGAAATGTATCGCTCATTGTGACGAGGGGTATAAAAAATCACTTCAAGAAATCTATCAACCCGGCCAAGACATCACGATCCTCATCGGCCCGGAGGGAGACTTTTCGGGAAATGAAATCACGCTGGCCTTAGAAAACAACTTCATACCCGTAACCCTTGGGGAAAGTCGCCTGCGAACGGAGACTGCCGGAATTGTTGCTTGCCATAGTATCAATTTTATGAATGAAATAAAACATAAATCCCAAATGAAGTAGTTCTGCCATATTATTTGTATTTTTGCAGACAGAAGTTACGAAAAGAGTGTAATTTATTGGAAATGAGCGTAGGTTAATTGCTCTTG
>OGSS01000541.1_pt1 | contig 37192 bp, 34 predicted proteins | sample 1553591 | NCBI WGS metagenome assembly OGSS01 (sample SAMEA2580061, study PRJEB22360) | human gut metagenome | biome: human gut; feature: human-associated habitat; material: faeces | place: Denmark | collected 2008/2010
CTGTGCAAAATCTAAGTAACAGGCGTATCCGCCGATATTTGGTCTGCCGCCTAAAACGGCCGGAAGCACGTGACTTTAGTCATGTGAGGTTCACAAGCTCGCTTTCTGTATTAGATTTGTATTACTGCTAGAACAACTTTCCAAGTATAGCATAAGAGACGGGGAGCAGGAAACCCAAAAAGGAATTGTTTGTCTTTCTATACAATCATGTTATGCATGACATTGCACACAGCAGGCAGAAAAATCCGAATGGAAAATTTTTCTGTTACTTTTTTGATTTTTTCAGTGACTTTCCTCTATGATCTATGGTACACTAATCCATGCGCGTTAAAAACGAGAATAGAATATCAAATGGAGGAAATCTCAAAATATGAGCAAAAAGAAAGGCGAAGGCCTGAAATCATTCAACAGGGGATTTAACGTGCCGGATACCTACATTATCATCTTTTTTGTGGTGGTTATCGCGGCCGTCATGACCTTCCTCGTCCCGAAAGGTTATTACGAGACAGAGGATGTCACGTACCTGATGAACGGGGTAGAAAAGACCCGTACCGTCATCAAAGACGGAAGCTTCCAGTATCTGACCGATGCTGCAGGAAAACCGGTCACAGAAGGTGTTGCACTGTTCAGCGGCGACGGCGGAACCGGATTTTTCAATTATATGTATAACGGAATTATCAGCAGCTCCGCCATCGAAATCATCGCATTTCTGATGGTAGTCGGCGGCGCTTTCGGTATCATGATCCGCACCGGAGCCGTTGAAGCCGGTCTGATCGGCCTGATCCGTAAAGCAAAAGGAGCCGAAAAACTGCTGATCCCGGTTCTTTTCGTCCTGTTTTCCCTCGGCGGAGCCGTGTTCGGAATGGGAGAAGAGGCCCTTCCGTTCACCATGATCCTCTGCCCGCTGTTCGTCGCTGTCGGATACGACACCGTCATTGCCGTGCTTGTTACGTACGTGGCAACACAGATCGGCTTCGGATCTTCCTGGATGAACCCGTTTTCCGTCGGAATCGCACAGGGAATCGCCGGCGTTGACGTCTTCTCCGGCGCAGGTTTCCGTATGGTGATGTGGGTGGTGTTCACTGCTCTTGGCTGCGGCATGACCATGTTCTATGCAGCAAAAGTAAAAAAGACCCCGGAAATCTCCGTTGCTTACGAAAGCGACCAGTATTTCCGTGATCAGAACGAAAAAACAGGCATCGACGAGGGCCATTCCTTCGGCATCGGCCATATCTTAGTTCTGGTAACACTGGCCGTTACCGTTGTCTGGGTCATCTGGGGCGTTATGGCAAAAGGCTATTACATGGCCGAAATCGCAACCCAGTTCTTCATCATGGGAATTGTGGCAGGTGTGATCGGTGTCATTTTCCATCTGAATGACATGAAAGTGAACGACATTGCCGTTTCCTTCAAAGACGGCGCAAAAGACCTGATCGGCGCAGCACTCGTTGTTGCGATGGCACAGGGCATCATGCAGGTGCTCGGCGGTTCTGATCCGACCACACCGACCGTTATCAACACCATTATGTACGGCATCTCACAGGCACTGGCCGGTCTTTCCGGTGCAGCCGCAGCCGTGCTGATGTATGTGTTCCAGTCGGTCTTCAACTTCTTCGTCGTATCCGGCTCCGGTCAGGCGGCGATCACCATGCCGATCATGGCACCGCTCGCGGATCTTCTCGGCGTATCCCGCCAGACATCCGTCCTTGCGTTCCAGCTCGGTGATGCCTTCACAAACCTGATCGTCCCGACCTCCGGCTGCCTGATCGGCTCCCTGGCGATTGCAAAAATCGAGTGGTCGAACTGGATCAAATTCATGTGGAAATTCTTAGGGATACTGATGATTGGAGCAGTCATTACGATTTTGATTGCGGTTGCCATTGGATTTTAAGAGGAGTGAGAGAAAATGATATTATTTCAGAATATAGACGTCTATGCGCCGGAATACCTCGGAAGAAAAGACGTTCTTACGGTGTATGATAAAATTGTCAAGATCGCAGATGCCGGCACGATAACGGCAGACGGCCTGCTCTCTGGCGCGGAGACCGTAGACGGAACCGGACTTGTCCTGACACCTGGCTTTGTTGACTGCCATGTTCACGTGCTCGGCGGAGGCGGTGAGGGCGGCTTTGCCAACCGCACCCCGGAGGCAACAATGGAAGGCCTGAACAAATTCGGCGTGACAACCGTTGTCGGCTGCCTCGGAACTGACGGCATTGGCCGTGACATGTGCGCGCTCGTGGCAAAAACAAAAGGCCTCCGGGAGCAGGGCATGTCCGCCTGGTGCTACACCGGCAGCTATCAGGTTCCGGTGCGTACACTGACGGATGGAATTACGAAAGATATCATGATGATCGAAGAAATCATCGGAACCGGCGAAATCGCCATCTCGGACCACCGATCCTCACAGCCGACCTTCGAAGAATTCGCCCGACTGGCAGCAGACACGCGCCTCGGCGGCGTTCTTTCCGGGAAAGCGGGAGTGATCAATGTCCACCTTGGCGACGGTGCAAGATGTATGGAGCTGATCGAACGCGTCATCAGCGAAACCGAAATCCCGGCCAGCCAGTTCCTCCCGACCCATGTCAACCGGAACGAGAAGCTGTTCCAGAAGGCAATTGAATACGCCGTAAAGGGCGGTGCGGTCGATTTCACCGGAAATGAAGAGATCGATTACTGGGAAACTGTCTGTGATGAAGTCCGCGTGTGCAAAGGAATCCGCCGCATGCTGGATGCAGGCGTGAACCCGAAACACATCACCATCTCATCCGACGGTCAGGGCAGTCTGCCGATCTTTAATGAGAAGGGAGAATTCCTGCGGATGGGCATGGGCCAGTCGAGCTGTTTGCTGAAAGAAGTAAAAGAATGCGTGGAGAAAGCGGGAATTCCGCTGGAAACCGCAATTTCGACGATTACGGCAAACCCGGCAGAGATTCTGTCACTGAAAGGAAAAGGCAAGGTCCGGGAAGGATATGATGCGGATCTTTGCGTACTGGATCAGGGACTAGAGATTCAGGAAGTCGTTGCACGGGGGAAGACGGTGTATCGGAAATAGCATATTGGTAATATTGGGAAAAGGTCACAGCTTTGCGGAGCTGCGGCCTTTTTTGATGGGAATGCCTGCGGAAAGAATGTTTTACAATAGTATTTTGTAAGAAGGTACGATATAATGAACATATATCTTGCTACAGGGAAGGAGAAACTGCAGTGTCGGAAATAAAACTTTTTGAGGTCGGAACGGTTGTGAAAGAGCGCACCTCTTCCACGGTAGTATTGGAGAAACAACTGCAAACAACGATAGAGCAGAACATGGAGACATTTTTCGGCGTTCGTTTTCTGAAAAGTGAATATATGATCACATCCGGAAGAATGGACAGCATCGGAATTGATGAAAATAATAGCCCAGTGATTTTTGAGTATAAGAGAAGCTCGAGCGAGAACGTAATTAATCAGGGATTATTCTATCTGGATTGGCTTCTGGATCACAAAGCGGATTTCAAACTGCTTGTGATTGAAAAATTGGGTATGGAAGTAGCAGACCAGATTGATTGGTCGGTGCCTTGTGTGATTTGTATTGCAAATGATTTTACGAAATACGACGTGCATGCAGTGAATCAGATGCAGAGGAATATCAAGTTGGTGAAATATCGGAAATACGGAGATGATTTGCTACTGTTTGAGCATTTGAATACTCCGGTGGCAAAGCCAGTAACGGAAACATCAACCATTTCAACAACAAGTAGTACATACACACAGAAAACACATTTAGAGAAGCTGTCATCAGCAAGCAGCCATTTCAAAACATTATATACGGCGCTTTGTGACTACATCGAATCGCTGGGAGACGATCTTGTTCCAAACCAATTGAAGCTGTATTTGGCCTATAAGAAAGTGCAGAACATTTTCTGCATTGAAATTTATAACAAACAGATCCTGCTCCGAATGAAACTCGCCCCGGACACTGTTGAACTGGAAGAAGGATTCACAAGAGATACCCGCGGGATTGGACATTACGGAACGGGGGAGCTAGAAGTTTCAATCAAGACGGCAGAAGACTTTCAGAAGGCAAAGAAGCTGATTGATCGGGCGTATCAGGAGACGTTATAAAGCATGGTAAAAACTGGAAAATGATGAAAAAATTTGAATTGTAAAGTCAAATACGTTACAATTTAAAGTTAGAACAGAGAGGATGAAACGGTGAAAGAAGAAATAATACAAAACATAAATCAAGGGTTGGAAGCAGCCTATATCAATGGAAATCTTGCTTCAAATCTGGAATATAAACCGAGTTTTATATCAAACAATCCAGAAGAGGGTAAAAAAGTTATTTCTTCTATTGAAGAAGAGCTACTTCGCTGTGAACAATTCCAGATTAGTGTGGCATTTATCACAATGGGAGGAATTACGCCCCTCCTGCAGACGTTAAAAGAACTCGAGCGAAAGAGAATCCCGGGGCAAATTCTTACAACGAACTACTTAGATTTTAGTGAGCCAAGAGCGTTGGCAAAACTAAATGAATTGAAAAATATTACGCTAAAAATGTATGATGTGGAAGCTGCCGATAATGGATTTCATACCAAAGGATACATTTTCAAAAAAGAAGAGGTTTATAGAATTATCCTTGGCAGTTCCAATATGACAAGTGCAGCACTTACCAGCAACATAGAGTGGAATACAAAGATTATATCGACGGAGCAGGGTGAAGTAGCAAGTGAGATTGTAAAAGAATTCAATTCGTTTTGGAATTCAGAGTATGCTTTGAGTTTTGAAACCTTTTATGAAATTTACAAAGCACGCTACGAGATCATCAAACATCAACGAGAAGAGGCTAAAAAAGACAGGATTCCGTCTTTTGAAAAATATAAATTAAAGCCGAATTCCATGCAGGAAGAATTTATTGTTAATCTTCGAAAAATCATTGAAAAGGGTGAGAAAAGAGCATTATTGATTTCGGCTACGGGAACTGGAAAAACATATGCATCAGCATTTGCAATACGTGAATTAGGTTTTAAGAGAGTATTATTTCTTGCCCACCGGGCGCAGTTAGCCAAACAAGCCAAGAAGTCTTTTGAACGAGTGTTTAATAATTCTGTCTCTATGGGCATCGTAGGCGATGGAAAACACGAATATGGCTGTGATTTTGTATTTGCTATGGTAGAGACGCTAAATAGAGATCAGCATTTGTTTCAATATGAAAAAGATGCATTTGATTGTATCATTCTCGATGAAGCACACCATAGTCCAGCGAATACCTATCAGAAAGTAATGAACTATTTTGAACCACAGTTATTTTTAGGTATGACAGCTACGCCGGATAAACGGGATGATCATATAGAAGGGCGAAATGTCTATGAACTTTTCCATCATCAAATAGCACATGAAATTCGATTACAGAAAGCAATGGAAGATCACTTGCTGTGTCCTTTTCATTATTTCGGAATCAGTGATATTTCGCTGATAGATGATAAAACGTCTAAAGGAAAGAATCTTACAGAAAAAGATTTTAATCTTCTTACAAGCGAAGAACGGGTAGAACATATCATTGAGCAGGCGCAATATTATGGCTATAGTGGAGAACGTGTGAAGGGATTGATTTTCTGTAGTAGAAATAAAGAATGTGAAACATTATCGAGAATGTTCAATGAACGTGGTTATAGAACGCTTGCGCTTAGCAATGAAACACCACAAAAGCTCCGAGAAACAGCATTTGAACGTTTAGCTATGAGGGAAGAGGATGCAACGGATGAATTACAGCCCTTGGATTATATTTTCTCTGTAGATATTTTAAATGAGGGCATTGATATTGTTGAAGTCAATCAAGTCATTATGCTTCGGCCTACACAATCGCCCATTGTATTTATCCAACAATTGGGACGGGGGCTGCGTAAGGCGGAAGGAAAAGAATATGTAGTGATTCTGGATTTTATCGGAAATTACAACAATAATTTTATGATTCCAGTCGCTTTATCCGGAGACAATACCTATAATGCGGATGTGATTCGGAAATATGTTATCAGTGGAAATAGTACCATTCCGGGAGCATCTACCATTCATTTTGATGAAATAGCAAAAGAAAAGATTTTTCATGCGATTGACTGTATCAAACCAAGCACCTTGAAAGAATTGATGAAAGAAGGATACGTTAATCTGAAAAACCGTCTCGGAAGACGTCCAATCCTTTTGGATTTTTATGAAAACGCGGAGATGGATCCTCTTGTAATTATTAAGGAATACAAAACTTATTATTCTTTTGCAGAACAAATGGAGAAAAATGAGCAGCTGTTTCGGCTGTCAGAACAGGAAAAGACAACACTGGAATATTTGTCAAAGACGATATTAAGCGGTGTCAGACCAGATGAATTGGAGATTTTGCGATTGTTTTTAGAAAAAAATCAAATTACATATTCTGAAGTTATTGATAGCTGCAAAGAGCGATATGGTTATGAGATAACAACGCAAAAGATTGATCTTGCATGTGATGTTCTGAAAGGAAAATTTGTCACAAACAGCACGGAAAGAGAGAAGTTTTATCAGATTGATATTCTGGAAGCAGATGGAGAGAATCGTTTAAAGAGAATTTTAAGTTATACAGAACGCCTGGCACATAAGGATTTTTATGATCAGGTCCAGGACATTGTGGCTGTTGGTTTAGCCAGATATCAAGATAAGTACGCAAAACCATATAGAAATGGAGTGCCATTTGTACTTTATGAAAAATACTCAAGAAGAGATGTTAGTTTGCTTATGAATGCAGGCAAAGATTTGTCGTCAACAATGTATGGAATGTCGCAACTAGGAGACGATGTTTTCATTTTTGTCACGTATCATAAAGAAGAAAACACAGATGAAGAAAAAGAATATGTTGATGGAAAGCCTGATTATGCGGATGAATTCGTAGACAACGTAATTTTTAGATGGGATTCCCAAATTGATAAAAAGTTAGATGGTGCATATATGGATAAGGTTTTAAATACACCAAGAAAACATCTTTTTGTTCAAAAGACGGATGCAGAAAACAATTTTTTCTATATGGGAGAATTTGATGTCTTGGAGGCTCATGAAGCGGAAAAGAAAAATAATAGAGGCGTATTAAAACCGATTTGTAAATTAAAATTTAAAATGCAAACAGCAGTAAGAGAAGATTTATTGAGATATTTGCAGAGTGGAAAAACAATGGAGGAAAAGTAAAATGAAAACAATCAGAGTTGTTGCAGCAGTAATAAAAGCAGTAAATAAAACAGGAGAATCCATCATTTTTGCAACCCAGAGAGGTTATGGAGAATTTAAAGGCGGCTGGGAATTTCCGGGAGGAAAAATTGAAAAAGGCGAGACACCACAGGAGGCTTTGAAAAGAGAAATTATGGAGGAATTGGATACAGAAATAGAAGTGGGAGAATATATTGATACGATTGAGTATGACTATCCGGCATTTCACCTTTCTATGGATTGTTTTTGGTGTGAAGTTTTAAATGGAGATCTCGTATTGAAAGAACACGAAGCGGCAAAGTGGTTGACGAAAGAAAAACTGAACGAAGTTGAATGGCTACCGGCAGATATTACATTGATAGAGGAAATTAGAAAAGGAATGTAGGAACAGAAAATTAGGACATATTTCACGAAAAGTGCTGTCGAGTAGAAAAATGAGTGAGGGTGGAAAGAAACTATGACCTTGGAGCAAACAAAAAAATTTACAGAGCAGGACGAAAATACACTGCAATATTATAATTAAAATGCGACTAAATTTATTGAAAATACAAAGAGTGTTGAGTTTCATTCCGTACAGGATAAGTTTCTTTCCTACCTTTCGGCCGGCTCTTATATTTTGGATTTTGGCTGTGGATCCGGACGCGATAGTAAATATTTTCTGGAAAAAGGTTATCGTGTCGATGCGGTAGATGGATCGGAAGAAATTTGTAAAATTACCAGAGAATATGTCAAAATTGAAGTGAAAAAAATGTTATTTTCGGAACTTTCGTTCGTAAATAAGTATGAGGGGATATGGGCGTGTTCTTCTATCTTACATCTTTCGAAAGACGAATTACAAGATGTTCTATATAAAATGATGCGTGCCCTAAAGAAAGAAGGATATATTTATACTTCCTTCAAGTATGGAGAATGTGAGGGATATCGTGAAGAACGATATTATACCGATTTTACAGAAAATTCTTTTGCGGCATTTATAAAAGACTTTTCAGAAATAAAGATAGTAGAATACTGGATATCGAAAGATGTCCGTCCGGGTAGGAGTGAGGAAAAGTGGTTGAATTTGATACTTCAAAAATCGGATATAGTTTGAAACTGGATGGGAAATATTACAATACATTAGATATTGAAGGGTTTTCACACATGATGAAAGATCCGTCCTATTGTTACAAGTTTTATTGGTTGGAAGCGATTGTCCAGCTTATTGCGGAAGGCATAAAAGAAACCACTTTTGATGCGGTGATCGATGAAATGATTTGCAATGCATGGTACTCGGTCCGCGAGTTTCACATCCATCTGAGCGGAATGCCAATCGATGGACAAGTAAAAGATGGATTGGAGAGAGCTGTAAGTAAATTATCAGAACTCAGCAATCTGCCTGCAAATGCATCCAAGGTAGAAATTAAAAATGCGATTAAAAAGTATGCACTGGAATTGAAAACATCAAAAGAGCAGCTCACCAATATGGTTCCATACAGAGCTCTTGCAGGATTTTTTGATAGAGCGGAAGAACCAGCAGATTGGGGAAGCGTACGGCGAATGACGGAATATATTGAGAGAATTAATGAGCACGTTGTGATATTACCGTATACACTGGGAACAGGGAGTAAGCTCAAAAAAGAAATATATTTTCAGCCATCTTGGACAAAGATGATTCAGGATAACACGGTATCGATTCTCGGATGGATTCAATATGAAAAGGTCAAATGGTTGCAAAACAATAATCCAGAAGTTCCAAGTCTTGTATATAAACTGGCGCCGATGGATGAGAAAATGCGGAAATTGAATCATGTGCGGAAACTATGGGAGGGTATTCTGGAACTGACGGAAGTCAGAGACGTGTTTACCGGAGAAGTTGTCGCGCCAAAAGCATATGATGTAGATCACTTTATTCCATGGTCGTTTGTCATGAACGATGAACTTTGGAATTTGATGCCGATGGATTCTTCCTTGAATTCGGCGAAAAGTAATAAGCTTCCGAAATGGGATCCGTTTTTTGAAAGATTTGCTGAGAATCAGTATTTGCTGTATGGGTTTATTCATGAAAAGCCGGGAATACATAAATTGTTTGAAGGATGCTATCGAGATAATTTACATTCTATCTGGGCTGGAAGAGAACTGTATTGCAAGGGAAATTCACGGGAGCAGTTTTATAATATTTTACAGAAGAATATGCAGCCGGTGTATGATTCGGCGAGACGGCAGGGGTATGAGGTTTGGAATAGAGGGATGTGAATGGGAAAATCCTTAAAAAAATGGTGTATGGAACATGAGCGATAAGATATTTTGGCTCGATGGGATAAAGAAAATATAGAAGAGCTCCCTAATTTGCCGTGTGCTAGTGAAAAAGAGTAAATTGAATTGGTGAACTTATAAAATAGCATTGAGGTGAGTAGCCATCACAGTGATAGCTGTCTCTTTTATAAATTTTGAAAAAATAATAAAAAAGTGCGAAATTATCAAGAATTTTAGAAGCATTATGGTATAATATAAGAATATGATAACTTTTTTGATGTCCATGGAAAATGGTTTTATCTGAACACAAAGAGTATTCAAATTAAAAGACAAGAACGAAAAATGTAGGAGGAATACACATGGCTTCGGCATCACTAACACATGTTTGTAGATGGTCAGAAAATGGTTGGAAGCGAATTACAGCAGAGCAAGCTGCAAAATTGCATCCAGGAGGAACTGTATCTGCACATAGTGGGTTATTCATGTGTGAACTTTGCGGACAGTATGTCATTCTTACCAATGGAAGTGTCAATAAACGAAGGAAGCGGACAGGGTTCTGTCTGTTCGCCTGTAATCTCCTGCGTTTACATGCATTATGTCCTGGTATGGTGGTTCAAAGAAGTGATTACACCGAAATTGAAAGGATATGCAGGCATCGTGGTTTATGCTGATGACTTTGTAGTAACATTCCAATATAAAACAGATGCAGAATGGTTCTATGAACACTTGAAGCATAGAATGGGATACTTTGGATTAAGCCTTGAGGAAGAAAAGAATAATAAACAGTATTTCACCAGATGCAAGGTGGTATTTTACAGAATTTGAAGCACGGGATTTGGAAGCATTAAGAATCAAGAAAGTTAAACTGCGAAATTATGGTTTTAAAGGAGTATTTGATATATATGAGGGGTAGGTTTTTGGGCGCTGATTTTTAAGCGAAGATGCTGATACGGAGATTAATATATGGGACAAGTAAATTTATATAAAATTGATGAAAAAAAGACAGATGATTTCTTAAATAAACTTGATGAAAAATTTCAGTTCTTAGGAGAGCAGGATTATCCATTTGGAAATGATGAAAAAAATCAATGTACGGTGATGACTTATGCAAATAAAGTAGAAAACAGGAAATTACCGGAGTGGAAATGGATATTGGATGAATATGAGTTTGAAATACCAGAGAGTTCTGTTGCAGTCAAGGCAATATTAGTTATTAAATCAAAGAATAGTATGTATGCAGTAACTTATGGAACGGCTTTCTTTGCAGTAGATAAGTATTGTAATACAAAGTTTGCATTTGATTTTGCAAGGCGAATTGAATTTAAGCAAATAAAAACGACCACATTGACAACGCCTAACTCTAAAAGAAATAAAACAGTTAATGTATATTTAAATTATAATGATATTTTTTATGATAGTGGAGAGGCATATGCAAAGATAAAGGCTAAAATGGACATTGAAGAAAATGGATCGATTTGTGAAGAAATGATTGAAATAGGACATTCAATAAAAACAAGAATTCAAGAAAATAATATGGATGGAATATTAAGATTTATTGTTTATGTTGAAAAGGTGATGAAGCAAAAAGAAATTCAAAAAATACCAGTGTTCTATAAAGTGAAAGATGAAGCAGAGATTAAGGAATTAGATAAGAGATTAAGCAAAAAGATAGAAGAGAATATTGAGTGCATTAATATATCAGAGCTGGATATTATTGGGGTTACAGAGATTTTTAATAATAATGACACTTCATTTACGATAAAATATAGAAGAAAAAATAAAGATATACAACAATTAACGAAAGACAATATTTTACAATTTATAGAAGAAAATCATTTAAATCTGAAAACTGATTTTTTGAATATAAAGGTTATAAGTAACAAAGATGGGGATCCAGTGCGTACGGACAAAATGAAAAACTTAATTGATTATACGGACGATGAGAAAAAATGCTTACTATTAAAAGGAGAATGGTATTATTATAATGATGATTATATAGATTACTTAAGGGATTCAATTGAAGAATTGGATGTAATATATGATTCACAATATGATTTTGGAAAAAAACAATTGAAAGAGTATCAAGAAGAGCAGTATCAAAAGCAAAAAGATTTGCCGGAATATGCAAATCTTTCAACTGAAAAAATAAAAGAGAAAATAGCAAAGAAATATTATGCAGAAAGTGCATTTAACCATTATATTTCGGAAAAATATGGTTTTGAAATATATGATAGGGAATTAGAACAAATTGGGAGCGAAAAAATAGAGCTAATGGATTTGTATAAAGATAAAACTATGTATGCTGTCAAAATAGGAGAATCCTCGGCAAAGCTGAGTTATGTTGTAGAACAATCCGCTAGTTCATTAAAGATGTATAAGCACAAACAATTAAAAGATATGCCCGAAATAAAACAAATAGCAGTTTGGATTATTTTGAAAAGAAAAACTCATTTAGAAAATAGAAATGGAAAGCCAGATTTATCAAGTTTGAAGATGATAACATTGAAAAATAGATTGGATGAGTGGAAAAAAGAAGTTAGAATTTCAGGATACTCGCCGGTTGTATATTTAAACTATTGGGAAGATTAAAAATGTATAGGCGACAGAAAAGGATATATAGTCTGATTGGTGGAAGTAAATATTATAATGGAAGTTTAAGGAGATAGTGGAGAATATGGAAGACGTTATGGAAATGAAAGAAAAAATGGAATTAAATAATGAAGAATTACATCAATTAATTACTCAAAATCCAGCGATATTTTTGTGCGGAAATGGTTTTAGCATTAATTTTGATAAGGATTTCAGCAATATATATGATCGCTTATATGAAGCACATAAAAGTCTTATGAGACATGGAAAATATGACGTAAAAGGGAATCGTTCTTTTAGCAAGATTTTTAAGGATAACTATAAAAATGTATGTAAATATGTGAATACATTTAAACAAAAAGATTTTGATGAATTTTTTGAATCCGGGGTTGTTTTTGCAGAAAGCATTATAAAGAATGCCGAATTAGTGAAAGATTTCTCGTATTCAGAATATATTCACAAGCTGACTTTTGGTACTTCTGAGTTAGATAGTGTAAGAAGTATTGCGGAAGTAGGAAAAAGCAGAGGGTATAAGTCAGTAAATATAGAATATTGGTCGTTACTTATTTATATGTATTTTGCAATTAATAGATTAGAAACTACATATGTATTTCCGGATGATAATCTGTTTATCACATTGATTAAAATAGGCAATACGAATAAAGGAAGTCTGGTTCCGGGAGAAGATGATATTCATCAGTATATTATGAGCAATGGACTAAATACTTACTATCGGATGTTGTTTGCTACTGCAATTTGGAATAATGGGAAAGCAGTAGATTTTGAAAAGCTGCAAGGAACGGACAAGTTAAATATATCTAAGATAGCAGATTTTCTGAATCAATTTAAAGTATTAATAACCTTGAACTATGACCACATTATTGAAAATATTGTAAACCATCCAATACAACATATTCATGGGGAGTTTGTAGAAGGAAAGAAAGAATTTGTGTATTTTCAGAGTATGGGATGGGAATCGGATGAGAAAAGATACATAAGTTATTCTGATATCTTGATTGGAGATTATTATAATAATAAGACATTTGCTGCACAGGTAAGCTATATGAATAAAGATCCTCGAAATAAACGGATTATGAATATTACGCAGACTGTCGGGAAATATATACGGGAAATGCGTGCGAATGTTATTGTGATTTTTGGAATGAGCATTAATAATGACCAGCATATCATAAGGGATGTAATGCTGGGATTAGAAGAACTGGTGGAAGAAAATCCTAAGATCATTTATTGCTATTATGATGAGAGGGATAAAGCAGATTTTGAGAAACAATATGAATCGGCAATCACATTTTCAAAAGAAGTGAATCGAAGAGTACGAGAAATCGAAGTAGAATATATAAAAACACAAGATGTTCTGGATCGATATTTTGTCAATTAAAAAATAAAATATGGACATAGAGCGTATTTGATGGTGAATGGGTAGCTGAAATAAAGTGAAAACGGATGCATGCTATTTAAAAAGGCGAAGAATAAGGTCTTTTTTTAATGCTATAGTTTGAAGGGTTATTGTGAGAAGAGTAAGGCTATTGAAAGGTAATATTTATACATCGAGTAAGAAGGATCCGACCACTTTATGACTATCAAACAAATGGAAATGATGATCGCCTTTCGTGAAGGTGTGAGCTGAAATATAAGACGCGGGAAAATCAGCTTAGTGTAGTATGCACCTTCACGGAAGGCGACATACATGTTCTTCGTAAACGGTAGATAGTCCGTACCTCGACTGGGGACCACATTGGGGTCTGGTACTCGAAAGAGAAAATAAAAAAATCTAAAGAAAACATAAATATATCATATTAGCCCAGAAAAATCTATGGAAAGATTTTGTGATGATCCCTTAAGAATGATGTTTTAGCTAGATTTCATGTAAAAATATGATGAGAAAAAAATGTTTTTCAAAACCCAATTAAACCAATAACTATTATAAATGAGACAAGGAGTAACATACATTGCCAAAATTAATTATCAACAAACTCGGTCCTGTTGAGACCTGTGAACTGGAGTGTTCCCAATTTATGAACTTTACAGGTTTTCAGGCATCTGGAAAGAGTACAATTGCCAAAGCAATTTATTATTTTAGAACAATTAAAGATGATATCATCGAGCTTGCAAAATCGCAGGCATTGGATGCGACACCTGTATATGGAGTGAAAAGTACTCTTAGTATAGAACATGGAATTACTTTGAGAAAAGCTCTTGAAAATTATTTGCGTGAAAAATTTTTAAGAACCTTTGGATCATCATGGGGCATGCCAAACGACATGTACATGGAATATCATTTTACTAAGACATGCTATGTTAAGATTTCTTTGGAAAATGATAGCAGATATTCTACACCAAACTACATTTGGATCACGATGAGTAATGAACTGATTCGTTTTTTGAAAGCAAATAACCATACACTTTCTGTAACACCATTGGGAATCTCTGAAGAGGATCTGAGGATTTTTAAAAAGAATTTATATGAGATTTTTGAGGATTCTTGTTCTGTCGTCTATATTCCGGCAGGACGCAGTATGATTACGCTGCTTTCTCAGCAATTGAGTTATATTTATGCCACAATGGATGATATGCAGAAAAGATCTTTGGATACCTGCACAAAAGATTACCTGGAGAGGATACTTCGATTAAAACCAGAATTTTCAGAGGGGCTGCAGGGCTTAGCTTATTCATCGGGGCGTTCTGGATTGTCACCGCGATTTGTGGCGCAGGCACTGGATTTAACTCAGAAAATACTGCGTGGAACTTACCGTTATAGCAATGGAGAAGAACAGATTGTTTTAGAGGATGGGAAATATGTAAAGATAAACTTTTCGTCTTCGGGACAGCAGGAATGTGTCTGGATTTTGAATCTATTGTTTTACTACTTAGTTCAACAAAAAGAAATTCTATTTATTATTGAAGAGCCGGAGTCACATTTGTTTCCGGAATCACAGAAATATATTACGGAATTGATTGCATTAGTCAATAACTGCGGACATTCGATTGTACTGACAACACATAGCCCGTATGTATTGGGAACGTTAAATAATTTATTATATGCAAAAACGATTTCGCCACAGGCGAGAAAAGAAGCAAACAAAATTATTCGGGAATCTTTATGGCTGGATTATAATGCATTTGATTCTTGGTTTGTAAAAAATGGAACAATTGAAAATTGTATGGATGCAGATATTCATATGATTCAAAATGAAAAAATTGACGAAATCTCCAAAGTGATTAATGAAGATTTTGAACGATTGCTGGAACTGCAGACTACCAATGAAGAAAGTGTGGTGCTCTAATGCCGTTGAACGGATTTACGTCTTTATGTAGCAAAAATGCGAAGCAGATTGTTTCTCGAGATAAAGGGAATCCACAATATCATAAAGCAAATAATGTTTCAAATTCGGAAGTAACACATTATCAGATAGACGGAAAAGTAATTAAGACAGGTGACAGATGTGATTATCTTCTTATGAACGAAACCTCCAAGACAGCATATTTGATTGAATTAAAAGGATCGGATCTTGTGAAGGCTGCCAGTCAACTAGAGGCAACGGAAAATGCTTTGCGGTCTCAGCTAGTGGAATATCAATTGCAATACCGAATTGTTGCGAATAAATGTAAAACACAGGAAATACATTCCAGTGCGTATAGGAAATATCAGATACGATGGAAGAGTCGGTTACTACAGAAAACGGGATATATTGAAGAAAAAATCTAGAAAATAGAAAAAAAGAAATTTGTAAAGTTGGATCTTCTTACAGTCGTATTCCATAAAGACGTGAGTTGAAATAAGTATGAACTGATCTGTAAAGTATGGAATCAAGTCGCCTTAAGTGAAGGTGTGATTATCTCGGAAATGTGATAGGGTGAGAAGGTACTGGTTATTGAGGATTAATGACACAGTTGTTATAGTGCTTTATTGCGAAAGGGATAATCCGAAGAATTAAATATAATTTTGGAGCTAGAAGGGAACATTACAATGAATATACAAATATTTGGAACAAAGAAATGCAACGATACAAAGAAAAGCCGAGCGTTTTTTCAAAGAGCGCGGCATCAAGTATCAGTTTGTAGATATGAAGGAAAAAGGCATGAGCAAAGGAGAATTTAATTCTGTAGCTCAGGCAAATGGTGGACTGGAAAATATGATTAATTGGGATGGCAAAGACAAGGATTTATTAGCTTTGATTAAATACATTGCTGATGAGGATAAGCTTCAGAAAGTGATGGAAAATCCATCTGTAATTAAGACACCAGTGGTCAGAAATGGAAAACTTTCTACGCTCGGTTATCAGCCGGAGATATGGAAGAAGTGGCAATAGAAAAGCCAGGAGGAAACACGAAAGAATGACTTATTATGATCAAGAAAACCAGTTTTTACGCCAGCAGCTGCAGAAAGAAATCCCAATTTTGACAGCATTAATTCAGAATTTATATCAGGAACTGGACCGGAAATTTCATTTGAATGGAGCAAAAATACCGGTAACATTTGGATTTGAGACCGATTCTCTGGGATCCTATACAAGGCAGAGTGCTCATGAAAAGGAACATTTTCATTTTTCCCTGCTCTTTGTTGCGTATGGAGTCAACAATCCGTTGTCAAAAGAGGACCGTATCGATTTATTCAAGCATGAATATGCGCATTACATGCAGTACAATATGCGGATACCTGAGAAGTATAAATGGCAGGCTGGAACACATGGAAGTGCGTGGAAATATTGTTGTTCTCTTATAGGTGCAGCACCGACACCTTATTATAAGGCAGGAGAGGCGCTGTTGGATCATAACTATGATAAAGTATTAAAAAGCCGGATTCATGATAAGACAGTGCCGATTCGAGATACGTATCAGCGCCAGCAGAAAGCACAGAAGCAGAAGGATGAAGTTGTTCAATATAAAATTGGAGACAATATCACACATCCGAAATTCGGAGATGGAATCGTAGAAAAGATTAATCTGAGATCTGGCGGAGTTCATCTTCATATTCGGTTTGATGGTGAGGTGAAATGTATTGATCAGAAGTGGTTGATGAGGAGGAAATATACATAGGTTTATAAAAATTTCAGAAAGACAACATGGCAAAGATACTACAAATTATTATAGTAAAAATAAAGGAGGAACCTAGCTATGGACATATCTGATTTTATAGGAGCTGCAAAAACCTTTCACGTCCTTGGAATAAAGGTCACAAAAGATGGCGACCTCATAAATGAATGGTACAGCGAACCCGAATGCCGTAGAAATATCTATTCTGCAACGAAGAGCTTCACATCCTGTGCAGTTGGTTTTGCTGTCCAGGAAGGATTACTGTCTTTAGATGAAAAACTGACGGATGCCTTTCCCGAAGATTTACCCGATGTGATCGATGATAATCTGAAAATGGCAACGGTTCGAGACCTGCTTACGATGTGTTTAGGACAGGAACAGGGCAGCCTTATGGGAGAACAGCGGCCATTATACCAGGAGGATGACTGGGTAAAAATGTCTTTGGCGATTCCGTTTCAATATAAGCCAGGTACACATTTTGTATATAATAATGTTGGTCCCTACCTGGCAGGCATTCTTGTACAGAGACGTTCCGGATGCGATCTGGTCTCTTATCTTACACCAAGGCTTTTTAAACATCTTGGAATCAAGCGGCCGACATGGGAGACGGATCCTCTTGGAAACAGTTTTGGCGCAGGTGGATTGTTCCTTACACTTTCTGAACTTCATAAATTCGGATTGTTTTACCTGAATAAGGGAAAATGGAATGGAAAACAGATTTTATCCGAAAAATGGATAGAAGAAAGTACAGCAGCATCCGATACAGACAATTATGGTTATCTTTTCTGGAGAGGAGAATATAATTCCTACCGGGCGGATGGAAAATATTCTCAGATTTCCATGATCCTTCCGGACAAGAATGTGGTTATTTCGATGGTCGCAGAATGCCGGAACGGGGAAGAACTTATGAGTGCTTTGTATGATTTGGTATGTGCAAAGTTATAGATTATTATTGCATAATTGTGAAAAAGGAAAGACCAAAAGAGCTCAAACAGCTCGTCTATATAAGATAGATGGGCTGGATTCCGAAGCTGATGAAGGTGCTGGAATTGATCTTGGAAGAAGGAAAATAATTGCCGATCCTCCGTTCCTGTGCTGAAATGATTCCGGCAAAAGATACAGGATTATGGATAAATTATATTTGATTGGAGATGGAGAAATGTTATTTATATGTTACCCAAAATGTTCAACCTGCCAGAAAGCGAAAAAATGGTTAGATGCACAGAAAATAGAATATACCGAGCGCAACATCGTGGATGTGAATCCAACCTGCGGTGAGTTAAAGGAATGGTATTCTAAGAGCGGCTTTCCACTTAAAAAGTTCTTTAATACCAGCGGCCTTCTTTATAAAGAAATGAAACTGAAGGACAAACTTCCTGCCATGAGCGAAGAGGAACAGCTGCAGCTTCTTGCCACGAATGGTATGCTGGTGAAACGCCCGCTGCTGATCGATGGTGATACCGTGCTGATCGGCTTTAAGGAAGCAGAATGGTCTGAAAAGCTGGGATGATTGGAGAAAGATTGGGAGTCAGATGAACGGATAGAGTAAATTCATTGCCGCATTTTCCCTTCTGTGCTAAAATGGTTTCCGGTATGAAAATTTAAGCAAAGAGAGGAACATGAAAATGAACGAAAAACGTACCGGCCTGTTCGAGAATGGCCTGATCTGGTTTGGGGCAGGTGTCTCGATTGCCGAAATCCTGACCGGAACCTACCTTGCACCGCTCGGCATGGGAAAAGGTCTGGCAGCGATTCTTATCGGCCATATCATCGGATGCCTGATGCTGTTTCTGGCGGGCGTGATCGGCGGCAGGGTCAGAAAAAGTGCCATGGAAACCGTAAAAATGAGTTTTGGACAGAAGGGAAGCATCCTTTTTGCTGTCCTGAATGTATTGCAGCTCGTTGGCTGGACCGCCATCATGATCTATGACGGAGCGCTCGCCGCAGATGGCGTAATGCATACGGGCAGATGGATCTGGTGCCTTGTGATCGGAGTCCTGATTATTCTCTGGATTGTGATCGGAATCACGAATCTTGGTAAAATCAACACGGTTGCCATGGCAGCATTATTTCTGCTTAGCCTGATCCTGAGCAAGGTCATCTTTGCCGGAGGCGGAGCAGGAGCACCATCGGATGACAGTATGACATTCGGTGCAGCAGTAGAACTTGCGGTTGCGATGCCGTTATCCTGGCTGCCGCTGATCAGCGATTACACAAGAGAAGCAAAAGAACCGGTCAAAGCAACGGCCATCAGCGCGGTTGTCTATGGAATCGTCAGTTGCTGGATGTATGTGATTGGAATGGGAGCAGCGATCATCACCGGAGAATATGACATCGCGCAGATCATGCTGAAGGCAGGCCTTGGCATTGCGGGCCTTCTGATTATTGTATTTTCAACAGTAACAACGACATTTCTGGATGCCTACTCCGCAGGAATTTCCAGCGAGACCGTCGTAAGCAAATGGAATGGAAAGCATGTGGCCATCGTTGTCACCGTCATTGGAACCATCGCAGCGATTGTATATCCGATGGACAACATCACAGATTTCCTCTATCTGATCGGCTCGGTCTTTGCACCGATGATCGCAATCCAGATTGCCGACTTTTTCCTGCTGAAACGGGACAAGAGCAGCCTGGCCGTACATATTCCGAATCTGATCATCTGGGTGATTGGATTTGTGGTATACCGAAATCTGATGAACATCGACATGCCGCTGGGAAACACTCTGCCGGATATGGTGATTACGATTGTAATCTGCCTGATCGTTGGAAAATTTGTTTCATAAAAAGTGAATAAAAAGATCAGATGACTGTTCTGCCTGCATTTGAGCAGGCGGGGCAGTCATTTTGTGTGCCGAGCATGGCACTAATCTTGCTGGTGCAAGTCCAGTCACGGGTATTTACCGCCAAGTGTAGCGAACCACAAGTCGGTATCAGTAACGGTATGGATGGAGGAAGTGGTGTAGCAAAGTTCTTGAGCCTACGAACAGAAACTTGATCAGGCGATTAGGTGGGTGAGATTGCAAATCAAATCGAAGCCCAAATGGTAAACGTAAACCGAATATGTAGTAGCAATAATTCATACCTTTTTAGCTGTATTTTGTATCGTAAACAGAAAGAAAATGCACTATAATCCAAGGCAATGAAAGTACTTAAAAAAGTAGTTTCGTTGCCTTGGTTCCATTTTTAGAAAGAATAATACTTAGGTGGGAAAATTCCCAGGCGCTGTGTGGAGTTTTCTGTAAGAAGCCGGGGACAGACCGCACTGTTTCTTGAAAAAGGAAGAAAAGTGGTGAGGGTCTAAGAACCCAAGCTGTGTGGAGATGGCAGAAACAGGAAGAGTGGTGCGGCTTAGCATGGACTGGGCCAGCTTGCACTTCTGGGACAGGTAATACTGGTAGGGAGCAACATGATATACCTCCTGGAACAGGTGGATGAGCCTGGAGCGGGACAGGGAAACGGTATCTGCCAGATGATCCAAGGACAGACTTTCTGTTAAGTGCATATCGATATAATTGCGGATCGCCAGTGCAGTAGGATTGATGGGAACTTTGTTTGCCAGAAAATCCGCCAGCTCCTGAATATATTGATGGAGCAGTACAGCCAGCTTGTCAGCAGAGTGTACAGGGTCGGCGGTAAAGGCATCAAGGATCCGGGTCAGAGGTGTTTCGTTATGGAAGCGGGGGATCAGGGTGACACCGTCTAAGCCGTAATCGGAGAGAAGATGCTGTACCAGACTGCCGCTGACATTGAACCAGATCTTGGTCCAGGGATCAACTTTGTCTGAATAGTAGTGGTGGTAGGTGCCGGCAGTAAGGATATAGGCATCTCCGGCATTTACAGTGAGGATACTGCCGTTTCGCTCGATATGTCCACGGCCGCTTAAAACGTATTCAAACACACACAGGGGTCTGCGATAAACCAGGATCTCATAGGCAGGATCCGGGTAAGTGATACCGGCCATGATGGGAGAAAAGCTTTCCGCGGTAGGGCCGGTGTAGACAGTGTATTTTTCAATCTGTGTACGTGTAATTTCCTGAGGCATGGTGGTTCCTCCATTTTTTGAAAGCAAATTGCAATAATGTAATAACAGCATTGTAGTAAAAAGGAGTAAGCCTGTCAACTATGGCTTTCACCATATAAAATAAAAATGAAATCAACCCAAATAAATGATCACAGGAGGACAAAATTATGACACAAATACCCAGACCGGAGCATCCCCAGCCCCAGATGAAGAGGGAGCATTGGAAAAACCTGAATGGAGAATGGGATTTTTCCTTTGACTTTGGATGCAGCGGCATAGATCAGAAATGGCAGGAAGGAAAGACAGATTGGGAGAAGAAGATCCTGGTGCCCTTCTGCCCGGAAAGTGATCTGAGCGGAATCGGCTATAAGGACTTTATCCCCGGCGTATGGTATCACCGCACCATCACATTGACAGGGGAGGAGCTGAAGGGAGATCTTCTCTTACACTTCGGCGCAGTGGACTATGATGCAAGAGTATGGATCAATGGAGTAGAGGCAGGCAGACACCAGGGCGGTTATGTTTCCTTTACGTTTAATATTACAAAGCTTGTAAAGGAAGGAGAAAATGACATTACGCTTTTTGCAGCAGATGATGTGAGAAGCGGAAAGCAGCCCAAGGGAAAGCAGAGTCATTTCTTCTACTCCATAGGCTGTGATTATACCAGAACGACAGGTATCTGGCAGACGGTATGGCTTGAGTGGGTACCGGAAAGCTACATTGAAAAAGTGCAATATTATCCAAACCTGGCAGAGGCAACTCTGGGAATTAAGGCGGTAGTAAAGGGGCAGGGCACACTGGAAGCAAAGGCCTTTTATGGGGGAGAGCCCTGTGGCAGCGTAAGCGCAAAGTCAGAGGGCGGCACCGTTACCATGACACTTCCTTTGTCCCGTCTGGAAAAGTGGGAGCCGGGTCATGGCAGACTGTATGACCTTACATTAACCTATGGAGAAGATAAGGTAGAAAGCTACTTTGGTATGCGTGAGGTAAGACTGGATGGAGAGAAATTCCTCATCAACGATAAGAGCGTGTTCCAAAGACTGGTGCTGGATCAGGGCTTCTATCCGGATGGCATTTACACAGCGCCTACAGAGGAAGCACTTGTCAAGGATGTGAAACTGTCCATGGCTGCAGGCTTCAACGGCGCAAGACTCCATCAGAAGGTATTTGAGCCTCTGTTCTTGTATCACTGTGATAAAGCAGGCTATCTGGTATGGGGCGAGCAGGGCTGTTGGGGACTGGATTACAGCAATCCCGCAGCATTAAAATATTTCCTGCCTGAGTGGATGGAAGCCTTGGAGAGAGACTTCAACCATCCCGCCATCATCGGCTGGTGTCCGTTTAATGAGACATGGGATTATGAGGGAAGAAGGCAGGATGACAGCTTACTGGCCAATGTGTATAAGATGACAAAGCTGTATGACACCACCAGACCCTGCATTGATACCAGCGGAAATTATCATGTGGTGACGGACATCTATGACTTACACAATTATGAGCAGGATCCGGCAAAGTTTGCAGCAACCTACGAGTCTTTTAAACAGGGAGGTGATTTGGAAGATAATCATGGCTACAGGCAGACACCTGTAAAGGGTATCCCTACCTTTATCAGTGAGTATGGCGGTATCAAGTGGGACGAGGAAGGTGTTGAAAAGGATGGCTGGGGCTATGGTGCAGGTCCTGCTACCAAGGAGGAATTCCTGAACCGATATAAGGGACTGACCGATGCCCTTTTGGACAATCCCCATATGTTTGCCTTCTGCTATACCCAGCTGTATGATGTGGAGCAGGAGTTAAACGGTCTGTATACCTATGAACGTAAACCCAAGTTTGATATGGATGTGATAAAGGCAATCAATGCCCGTAAGGCAGCAATCGAGGATTAAAAGCATCCCGCAGAGTATAAAAGAAAGCGTGTGAGAGACATTGGGGTCTGACCCTCTTACAATTTTCTTGGTGAGATAAAAAACAAGTGCAAAACTTTTAAATGTATAGCTGTAAATGAGCAAATTTGAAAAACTGTACAAACAAATCTGCTATACACGGACATTAAGAGGATTAAACAATTTATTTGGTGCCTTGATCCTGCTGCTTTTTTTCTTCCGCAGAACAGAAAAAGCGTATTTTTATCATAAGGGTCAAGTTCAAACTGAAAGCGTACAATAGAAGCCAATCCATCGATCCCCCGGCGGAGATCCGTATAACCGGGGGCCAGATAAACTTTTTTGAAGTGTGAAACAGCGGCATCATTCAACATGACTAAATGACTCTACCAGACAACGGAGAAACTGAAGAAAATATATCTGCCGAAAGTCCATTTCCGTTTTTGATACGCATCACTGGAACTTCGGGCACAGTTGCTGTTCTTTCCGCTTTTAAACGCGGAAATTCAACGAAAGCAGGCTTTTCTGCCTCAGGAAGCTGATCCAGGTACATCTGCAGAACCCTTTTCAGTCGATAATAATAGTTGGCTTTTGTAATGTTATTTTGTTCACACCAGGTCGATACATCCATACCTTCCAGACGGTTCTGACATTCTCTGATCTGTTCTGCCCAGTGCATAAGGCGGACCTGTTGTGCAACCAGACTGGTTTGTTCTGCCATAGTGAATACCTCCATAAATGATAGTCAGTCTAAAAAGTTGAGTCACTCAACTTTTTAGACGAGTTCAAACATCCTTTCTGCAAATCCTATTTATAACAAGTAAATTTTACCTTTATTTTTCACTTTTGGTTCTTGGCGAACTCTTGTATCATACACAAAATCTTCAAAAATTACAATAATCTTGAAATAGTGTTATGTTTCTTGGAATTTTATTATATCTTATTTTGGAACTTTTTCTTATAATAACATCATCAAGAAAAACAAAGACAAGTAATCATAAAAGGAGGATTCAATTATGAAGAAGAAAAAGATTCTTGCACTTGTACTTGCAGCTTCAATGGCAGGAGGAATGCTTGCAGGATGTGGAGCCACATCAGGCGGAGATGAAACAGCGAAAGGAGATAAGTCATCCGGAAAAGTTTATTATCTGAACTTTAAACCAGAGCAGGCTGACCAGTGGGTAGAACTTGCAAAAGAGTATACAGATGAGACGGGTGTTCAGGTTGATGTACAGACAGCAGCATCAGGAACTTACGAGTCACAGTTGAAATCAGAGATGGCAAAAGATGAGGCACCAACATTGTTCCAGGTAAACGGACCGGTTGGACTTGCTACATGGAAAAATTATTGCTATGACCTTTCAGACAGCGATGTTTATAAAGATGTCGAGTCTGACGATTATATATTAAAAGATGGCGATGCAGTAGACGGAATCGCTTATGTTATTGAGACTTATGGTCTGATCTACAACAAAGCTCTTCTGAACAAATACTTCGAATTGCCGGATGCAAGTATCAAATCAATTGATGATCTGAATAACTTCCAGGCACTTAAGACAGTTGCAGAAGAGATTCAGGCACACAAAGATGATCTTGGAGTAGAAGGAGCTTTTACTTCAGCAGGAATGGATTCTTCCTCTGACTGGAGATTCAAGACACACCTTGCAAATCTTCCAATCTACTATGAGTATAAGGCAGACGGAATTGACAGCACAGATGCAATCAAAGGAACATACCTTGACAACTACAAACAGATCTGGGATCTGTATCTGAACAACTCTACATGTGAGCCATCTATGATTTCTTCTAAGACAGGAGATGACGCAGCAAGTGAATTTGCACTTGGCGAAGCAGTATTCTATCAGAATGGTACATGGGCTTACAATGATATCAAAGATAATGAAGTAGCAGATGAAGATATGGGAATGCTTCCAATCTACATCGGAGTTGATGGAGAAGAAAATCAGGGACTTTGTACAGGATCTGAGAACTACTGGTGTGTAAATAAGAACGCTTCAGAAGAAGACATTCAGGCAACACTTGATTTTATGAAATGGGTAGTTGAGAGCGATGAAGGTCGTGACATGCTGGCTAACGAGATGGGATTTGTAACACCGTTCACAACATTCTCAGATTACCTTCCGGACAACCCGCTTGTAAAAGCAAATGCTGAGTATACAGAGGCAGGAAAGACACCAGTAAGCTGGAACTTTACAACAATGCCATCTGAGAACTGGAAAAACAATCTTGGTGGAGCTCTTCTGAACTATGCACAGGGTACAGGCGCATGGGATAGTGTACAGACAGCATTTGTTGATGGATGGGCTGAAGAATACGCAGCAGCAAACGAATAAAAAAGACTTTTCACAGGATAGGCAGATAAAAAGGCTGTGAAATAGAGAAGAAGATCAAACAGCCTGCCAACGAGCATACCGGGGCAGGCTGAAATTATGTAATTAGAATTGCGAAAAGCAAAGGCGTAGAAAGGCTTTTTACAGAAAAGAAAGACAGGAGGAGAAGAACATGCAAAAAGCAATAAAGAGATATTTTCCGGTATTTGTATTGCCGACGCTGATTGCATTCACGATAGGTTTCCTTGCACCGTTTGTGTTAGGCGTATATCTTTCGTTCTGCAAGTTCACAACGGTGACAGACGCTAAATTTATTGGACTTAGCAACTATGCAAAGATCCTTGGAGACGGAGATTTTCTTCACTCTCTTTGGTTTACCGCATTATTTACAATTGTGACAGTATTATTGATCAACATTTTTGCATTTGCGGTAGCAATGCTTTTGACAAAGAATATTAAGGGAACCAATATTTTCCGTACTGTATTTTTTATGCCGAACCTGATCGGTGGTATTGTACTTGGGTATGTATGGCAGCTGTTATTAAATGGTATTCTGGCACATTTCCAGAAAACACTTACATATTCTTCAAAATATGGTTTCTGGGGATTGGTTATCCTGATGCTCTGGCAGCAGGTTGGATACATGATGATCATCTACATCTCAGGAATCCAGAATATTCCTGGAGAGCTGATCGAGGCAGCACAGATTGATGGAGCGAATAAAGTACAGCTTTTAAGATATGTTACAATTCCGATGGTTATGCCATCCATTACAATCTGTACTTTCCTGACACTTACAAACGGATTTAAACTTTTCGACCAGAACCTTGCGTTGACAAACGGTGGACCGGACAAGATGTCAGAAATGCTTGCCCTGAATATCTATTATACATTCTATGGAAGAACTGGCTGGGAAGGTGTAGGACAGGCGAAAGCAGTTATCTTCTTTATTATCGTAGGAGTGATTGCATTGATCCAGAATAAACTGACAACATCAAAGGAGGTGCAGCAGTAATGAATAAAAAAGTAAAACATGGTACATTATTAACCGTTATTTTTACACTACTCAGCCTGCTGTATCTGTATCCGATCATACTGGTATTTATCAACTCCTTTAAGAAAAAAGTCTATATCAGTAAAGCACCGTTCGAGATACCGACCGGAAAGATGTATGTCGGATTAGAGAACTATATCCGTGGTATTAAGCAGACACGGCTGATTCAGGCATTTGGATGGAGTTTATTTATCACAATCTTATCTGTAGCAGTGATTATCTTATGTTGCTCCATGTGTGCATGGTATATCTGCCGCGTGAAGACAAAATTTACAAAGATCTTTTACATGCTTTGCCTGTTTGCAATGATCGTGCCATTCCAGATGGAAATGTTTACATTATCCAAGATCGCAAATATGCTTCATATGGGAAATCCGTGGGGACTGGTTGTGATCTACCTTGGATTTGGTGCAGGACTTTCCGTCTTTATGTTTACCGGGTTCATGAAATCCATTCCATTGGAGATTGAAGAGGCTGCAATGATTGATGGATGCACACCAATCCAGACATTCTTCAAAATTGTACTTCCGATTGCAAAGCCGACTTGCGTAACAGTTACAATTCTTCAGGCAATGTGGATTTGGAACGACTACCTGCTTCCATCACTTGTACTGGATCAGAGAAAATATAAGACAGTGCCGATGGCAGTTCAGTATCTGAAAGGTGGATACGGCTCTGTAGATATGGGAGCAATGATGGGAACTCTGGTTCTTGCAATTGTGCCGATTATCATCTTCTACCTGTTCTGCCAGAGATATATTATCGAAGGCGTTGTAGCCGGAGCGGTTAAAGGCTAGTGTGGACATTGTCTAAAAAATGAATTAAAATAGAATTATAAAAATTAAAAAAAGACAGCAGAGAGTGAGTGAACATTCCCTGCTGTTTTCGGACGTTATAAAAGGAATAGTGAAAATGTAAAGTGAACGTGTGGGAGGAGTGGGGAAATGATTACAATATTGATCGTGGATGATGAAAAACTGGAGCGAAGGGGAATCCGCTTTCTGTTAAAGAGGGAGGAAGGAGAATTCCAGATCCTAGAAGCAACGAATGGAAAGGATGCACTGGGAGTATTAGAATCAAACCATGTGGATATTTTATTTTCGGATGTAAAGATGCCTTATATGAATGGACTGGAGCTGACGAAAGCAGTGAGAGAAGATCATCCGGATATGGAAATCGTGATCTTCAGCGGATATAATGATTTCTCTTATGCAAGAGAAGCATTGCGGTATGGAGTTGTGGACTATGTTCTGAAGCCGGTTGATCCGGAGGAATTCCATAAGACTTTTCAACGAGTGATGGAAAATATTTCTTCTAAGATAGAGAAAAAAGAGCAGCAGGAAAAGAAAGAAGATTATCTGAAAAAATACTTTTTACTGAAATATCTGTATGGGGGAAAAGAGGAAGATTTTGTTCAGTTTAAGAAACTTACAGATGGAATGGAAGATGATCTGTCCCAATTTACCCGTATGGTTCTTGTCAGTGCCTCAAATGGATTCTTCGAAACGGAAGAGGAACATTTCCTGATGAGCCTGAAGGAAGAGGTGCAGAGAGAGTTTCATTATGTGAATCTGAATTCGAACGAATCCATCTTTTTGTTCACGGAAAAATATGCAGATTATCATGGAATCGTAGAGAAAATGTATCGTTTTTTTGCGCACCAGTTTGACAGTGAATGTTATTTTGCAGTCAGTGAGGAAATCGAAGATGGAAAAAATCTGGCAGAGGAATTTAAGGTGCTGGAAGGAATGTTAGAAGAGCAGTTCTATCAGCCACGTCAGCATCTGTTTTTCCACGGGGAGAAGCAGGAAGAGAAGAAAGCTGATCCGGCAGAAGATTCTGAAATCATGGAACAGATTACGAAAGATATTCAATATAAAGATCTGCCACATCTCCGTCAGGATTTTCAGAGACTGGAAGAAAAATATCGTGCGCATAAGCAATTTTCGGATATGTATGTAAAGTTTGTATTTTCTGGAATTATGAAAGAATTGCTCGACCAGATGGAAGGGCTGGATGAAAAGATGCTTTCAAAGAGAGTGGATCGATTATATCGCTGCAGAAACCTTAATGATGTGATTGCTATAGTAGAAGAAGTACTTCAGGAATATGAACATTGCATACAAGAGCAGGAAGATGGGTTCCGATCAGAAGTTACAACCGTGAAGGGATATATTTATCACCATTATAAGGAAAAGGATCTGGGAGCAGAGACACTTTCCGCAATGGTTTTTCTGTCACCGGGATATTTAAGTGCTGTATTTAAAGAAGAAACAGGGATGACACTGAACCGTTTTATCCGTGAAGTGCGAATGAATAAAGCAAAAGAGCTTTTAGAGACAACGAATATGAAAATCTCCCAAATTGCGAAAGAAGTAGGATTTTCCAATAACTCATACTTCTGCAGAAGTTTCAGAGAGTTTTTCGGAGATACACCGGAAGCATGCAGGAAAGGAATAGCGGCGGATGAAAAAACAAATACGGAAGTTGATCCATCGATTTGAAAATCTGAAATTTCGTAAAAAACTGTCTGTTTTGATGCTGATTGCAGGACTGGTTCCGGTAGGATTCCTTGCTTTTTCCATGCAGTATGGCATGATGAATCAATTGCGAGAGAAGGAACAGTACAATCTGGAGAAAATGTTGGAACAGTCAGTGAGTTCGATTGAGAATCAGTCTCAGATCTATAAGAACCTGGTTGATTATCTGTCTTATTCTCAAAATCTCAGGAATATTTTTGATGTGGAGACAGAGTCAGATTATGAGAAGTATTTGAAATATGTGAAGGTGGCTGATCCACTGTTGCAGATGCCGACGATCTATCACAAAGAGATCCAGAGCATTACATTATATTCTGACAATATAGAAGTGCCACATGGAGATACACTTCTTCCAATGTCGGAAGCGGAGAATCAACAGTGGTATTCCAGGTTGAATGAGGGAACATTAATGCAGTGGAGCATCACTCGCGGTGTGAATAAATCAATCATTGCCAGTCGGAAATTCTATGACAATGATACGATCAAAGCGGTGTTGGAGATGCGTCTGGATTATGAAAAAGTTCTTGAACCATTCATGAGCCAGCTTACAGATAATACAGGAGGCATGATTCAGGATGATAATGGAAATATTGTCTATGCCGAGTGTTCTATGGATAAGAAATATCGTCCGAAGGATATTGAGAGTCCGAAAGATATCAGTGAGAATTATTATCTGGTACAGCGGACAATGAAGGATACAGGATGGAATTTCTATATCTATCGTCCAAAGGAAGTAAGTGAAAACGCAATCCATAAGCTTTTGCTCAAAAATATTCCGATTATTTTGATCAGTGTTCTTCTTCTGAGTTTTCTGGGATATGTTTTTTCTCTCCGTATGGTATCGCAGTTGGAGTTATTGACTGAAAATATGAACCTGATCAATATGGGACTTCGTAAAGTTACCGTGCAGAGTAAATCCAAAGACGAGGTGGGTGTGCTGATCCGGTCATTTCGGCGCATGATGGATCAGATGAACCATTTGATCTCAGAAGTATATGAGAGTAAGATCCAGCTTCAGAACAGTGAGATGAGAGCACTGCAGGCACAGATCAATCCACATTTCCTTTATAATTCGCTTTCAATCATCAACTGGAAAGCAATTGAAGCGGGGGAGGATGAAATCAGTCATGTGACATTGGCACTGTCTACTTATTATCGGACAAGCCTAAATCGTGGTGAAACAATGACTACAGTGGCAAAAGAAATTGATAACATCCGTGCATATCTCAAAATCCAACTTGTTATGCATGATAACGAGTTCCGTGTGGTTGAACAGATTTCGGATGGTCTTAATGATTATCTGATACCGAAGTTGATCCTGCAGCCACTTGCAGAAAATGCAATCGATCATGGAATTGATGTGTCAGATAATGAGAATCCGACGTTGTGGCTGACGATTCGTGAAGAGGCTGAGCACATTTTCTTTGAAATCAGGGACAATGGTGCGGGAATGACGCAGGAGAAGGCGGATCAGATTCTGACATATCAGTCCTCCGGTTATGGTGTGCGAAATGTCTGTGACAGAATCCATGTCCTTTATGGAGAAAAAGGTGAGATGAAGATAGAAAGTACTCCAGGAAAAGGAACGCGGGTCTTTATCCGAATTCCGAAGAACACGGAGGCGAAGGTGTTATGAAAAACGATATGAAAAAGCGAATTCTCTCAGCCCAGCTTGCATTAATTTTATTGCTGATGCTTTGGTGCGGAACCTATTTTGAGACGAAGGAAAGTCAAAGACAGATGGAACAGTTAGAAGCATCCCAAAGTGAGTCTGGTGCAAGCAATGCAGTTGAAGTGAAAAGAAAGCTGATGTATAAAGCGATGCATACACCACTTGGGAAATATCCTGAGACTGTTACCTATACACTTGGCAAGATTGCAGGGGCGAATAATTCGAATCTTCCTGTAGGAAATACGTACGAAAATAATGCATATACGAGATATTTGAAGAAAATACTTAATATTCAGAATGAAGATGTCTTTGAATTGCAGGATGGCAATACTTATGAAGAGGCGGTCAATGTAGCGATTGAAGATCGTGATATTCCAGACGTGCTTGTTGTGAAGGGAAGAGATAACCTGCTCCGCCTGATTGAAGCAGGCCTGATCGAAGAACTTACAGAAACGTATGAAGAGTGTACGACAGATACGATCAAAGAAATGTATGAAAGTTATGGAGATTCTCTTTTACAGTCTGCAACCGTGGATGGAAAGCTATATGCATTTCCGAATACGGTGATTGACGATGGAACTCCGCTTCTTTGGCTGCGGAAAGACTGGATTGAGAAGTTGGGATTAAAGGAACCGGAAACAGTAGGAGAAGCGTTGGAAGTGATCCGGGCATTTGTAGAACAGGATGCAGCAGGAGACGGTCAGACAATCGGCCTTGCCTGTAGTACAGACGTGGTTGCCGGTGCGGATCAGACTTATGGAGTGGATGCAACTTTTATACATGCCGGTGCAATGCCATGTCACTGGATCCTGGATAAAAATGGAAATGTAGTTTATGGGTCAGTAACACAGGAAACAAAAGAAGCGCTTTTGAAACTTCACAATCTATATGAGGATGAGATACTCGACCAGAGATTCTTGCTACGAAAGACGGAAAACATAGATGATCTGTTAAAAACCGGACATTGCGGTGCTATCTGTGGACGCTGGTGGGCTCCGAATAATCCGTTGAGTGCAGCATATAATGTCGATTCAAATGCAGAGTGGAAACCGTATCTTTTAGACAAAGAACAGGTAAATGAGACGCAGAAGATATCAGTTTTTGAATCGTATGACCAGTGGATGTATGTGGTGGTGCGTAAAGGATATGAGCATCCGGAAATTGTAGCAAAGTATGTGAGTGCGATTTTTGATCAGTCTAGATATGCAAATGATAGTGCGGCAAGAGAAGTGAATGATTATTTTTCTATTAATGTAGATCCGACGGCCCGGCCACTGAATATTAATGTGGATTATGAGGATGCACTTTACCGTACGACAGAACATATTCAGGCAGCACTGGATAAGACGCTTGATGTATCAGAGCTTAGCGGTTTGGAAAAGTCTTATTTTAATACATGCAAATCTTACTTGAATGGACAGCTGACAACCGCGAATGGATGGGCGGCGTATGCGTCAAGAATTCAGGCTGTGGGGGAACTGCAGAAGGCAGGAATAACAAGTACATCGACATTGCCTCTGGAAAATGTAAATGCAGAAATTCCGCAAGAATTACAGGAACTGGAACAGGAAGCATTTCTTCAGATCATTAGTGGGGAGAAACCAGTGGATTACTTTGATACTTTTGTGGCAGAATGGTATGCAAACGGTGGAAAAGTGCTGACCGAACGGGTGCAGAACGCCTATGAAAGTGGAAAGAACTAAAAAGAACGGATATTAATCAGAGACTGACAGAAGAATTAAAGAAACAGATTCTGGCAGCGGAAACGCTTGTGGCAGTAGAAGACCTGTATCGCCCATATCGTCCAAAGCGCCGCACACGTGCGACAATCGCGAAGGAGAAAGGACTTGAGCCGCTGGCTGCATTGGATCACATTGTAGAAGACAAAGGAACCGCTTGAGAAGACAGCGGAAGCTTATATCTTTGAAGAAAAAGGAGTGGAAAGTGCAAAGGACGCAGTCAGCGGAGCATGTGATATCATTGCGGAAAGTATTTCAGATGAGGCAGCTTACAGAACCTGGATCTGGGAGACAACAATGAGAAAACAAAATCTTCGGATTCCCTGTGCAGAACGTATCTGATAGCTGTCCAGTGCCAGTTTATCCTTACACTGGCGGAAAAATATTTCAATCGGCCATCGGCATACGTAATAAGACAGAATCTTATCCGTTGATAAGGACACATCTGTGCTGAGAAAAGCCCGCAATGCTTTCGGGTTCCCAAATGCTTTTTCGGGATAGCTTAAAAGAACTACGGCATTTTCAACACCGTTGAGTTTTCCCTCATACCGATACACATAGTATGTTTGATTCTTCACTGTCACAAGGTGAAAATCGGAATGTGTAACCGATAAAAGTGCTGCAAACTCATTGAGTTTCTTTTTGATTCTGAATGGATAAAGTATGCGGTTTGTTTTTAAAGCACCAATCGTGTGAAATCCCCGTTCTGCAAAGGTATTGATTATTTTTTCAGAAACATACCAGCAATCACAAAGAAAATAGGACATTACCGGTGGAACGGGCAGTTCCTTTGCAATGTTTTGTACAATATCAATCTTGGAAATTGATTTATTGTACATCACAAAAGCATAGTTCAGGATAACGCCATTACAGGAAAGCATTATCGCAACCCCTGTGTGTTAGGATAGTTGTCAGTGAAAGATAATTACTTTTGTGGTAGTATGTAGCTATCACAGGAAGGGAGCTTTCGCTATGAACTATAGTCCAGAATTAAAGGATGCACTCCTCAGGAGGATGCTTCCACCAAACAATGAATCTATTACCAAGATATCCAGAGAAGAAGGAATCTCTGAACAGACACTTCGTAACTGGCGGGATAAAGCCAGAAAGGAAGGCTATGCTGCTCCTGGTACGGATGCTGTTCCTGATGACTGGAGTACACAGGATAAATTTTTAGTTGTTGTTGAAACAGCAAGTATGAATGAAACGGAACTTGCCGAGTATGCCCGTAAAAAAGGGCTTTATATCGAGCAGATCAAAGCCTGGAAAGATGCCTGCATGAATGCCAATGGTGGCATCGCTAAAGAAGCTTCCCGGCTTAACCGCGAACTTAAGGATTCTGAGAAAGAACGCAGAAAACTTGAAAAAGAATTACAGCGCAAGGAAAAGGCTCTTGCAGAAGCAGCTGCCTTACTTGTACTGTCAAAAAAAGCAAATGCGATCTGGGGGGATTCAGAGGACGAATGATCAGCGCCTCAGATCGCGAAAATGCTGTACTGCTGATCAATGAAGCCATTAAATCAGGAGCGTCTTGTAAAAAGGCATGTGAACGCCTCGGAATCACAGAACGGACTTTCTACCGTTGGAAAAAGCGAAAAGCGGATACTGATTCCTATGAAGATGGACGTCCCCACGCAGATCATTCAAATTCTGCTAATAAGATACCCGCAGAGATACGCCGTGAGATCATAAACATCTGTAACAGACCAGAATATGCCAGCATGGCCCCCTGTGAAATCGTTCCGGCATTAGCCGATGAAGGTATCTATATCGCATCTGAATCAACTTTCTATCGTGTATTACGGGAAGAAAAAATGCTGAATCACCATGGCCGTAGTGAAGCACCTAAGCATAACCGTGCATCTACATACAGTGCAACAGCTCCAAACCAGGTATACATGTGGGATATCACATATCTGAATGGTCCACATAAGGGTATGGTTTACTATCTGTACCTCTTCTCAGATCTTTACGATTGGAGTATCGTTGGCTGAGAAGTCTACGAAGAAGAAAGTGCCGACTATGCCAGCAGTTTGATCAAAAGGATCTGTTTAAAACAAGGTCGGCTTACTACAGAGCCATTAGTCTTACACTCTGATAATGGCTCCCCCATGAAAGGCGCAACATTGGCGACCCTTTATCAGCTTGGTATAACCCCTCAAACAGCAGACCGCGTGTAAGCAATGACAACCCCTATGCCGAAAGTCTTTTCAAAACGTTGAAATACCGTCCTAACTATCAGCCCAAAGGATTTGAAACATTGGAAAAGGCTCGGGAATGGGTCAGCCTGTTTGTAAAGTGGTACAACCACGATCATCATCACAGTGGTCTAAACTTTCTTACTCCTTATCAGCGCCGCAACGGATTGTCCGACAAGATACTGTCTAAACGTAAAGAGGTTTACGAAGCTGCTAAAGCAGAGCATCCGGAACGCTGGAATGGACGTGCAACCCGTGACTGGAGTCTTCCGGATACTGTATATCTGAACCCGGATAAGGTACACCAACAATCCGAAGAAGCTGATGATCAGATGGCTGTTTCATAAAAATTTATTCATTCAAAATGATGGTGATCAGGCAGGATTCTGTACCTGACGTGATTACCAATAAATGTGGATAATTTATTGATACTCACGTCAGGTACAGAACAATATTTGATAACCTGCAAGAACAAAAAATATATATTTTTACTGACAACTACCTTGACAATCAGCGATATGGAAAAGAGATGACGCTCCGGCTTAGGCTGGGGCGTTTGTTTCTGATTTATATTATATTTCAGAATAAAAATATTGACAATCAACATTCTCTGAAATATAATACAAATCAGAAACAGTGTAATGAGAAACGGAGGGTTGGATATGGATAAAATCAACGTGCAAATTTTATTTACAAAAGCCGAGTTTAAACAGTTACAAGCGGAGGCTGACAAGTTGGGATTGACGGTTCCTCTTTATATCAAGGGTGAGGTTCTGAAAGATGATGATGTTTTCGGAAAGTATTATCAAAAATTAATAGAAAAAGTTAATGCGCTACCGAGTGGAACCAAGTTTAATATCAAGGCTCTTTTTGGCGTAGAGTGGACGATGGGAAAAGGAATTAAATTAAATTTAGGAAAAACCTTTTATGGAAGAGTAGATAGTGGAATTGTTAACAATGTGCGCTGCATAGGAAAAGACAGCTCAAATGTAATGTGGTACGAGAAGGAATAGGAGAAAAAGGAACAGGAACTTATGAGTTTTTTACACGAAAAAGTGTTTGACCCGATTTTAAATTCAAAAGATGTTCCAGCAAATATTATAAGTGGAGGAAATATGAATAAAATAAAACTATTGGAACTTCGCAAATGTCGTGGGCAATACAATGTTATTGTCAACAACATATTGTCATATAAAGGTGGGTGTGGAGTATGGGTAATGTATGACAATCATAATCAATTGCTGGAAGTAGCACAGACTTCCGATGTTTATGAAGAATTAGAGTACGATTTATCATGGTTGATGAAAGACTATTCGAATGAATTGAACCTAAGAAAAAAGTATGCAGCGAGAAGATTATTTGATTTTTAATGCAAAATTCGATGTTCTAGAGTGCGACAAAAATAGAACAACTGCTAAATATAGAAATATAGCAGAAAATTCAGAAGCAATAGTAGTGTATTTAGTTGTTGAAGAAAGAGCAACAAGTAAGGAAAAAAATATTCGAGAAGAAATAGAATTAGAAATTGCAATAGATAATCAGGCATTATATTGGAATGCATATGGTAGTCAACGCAAATTAGCAAAAAACTACTATAAACAACGAAAGCAGATTGCATAAGGAGAATAAAATGGCACAGAATTTAGTATCAGAAGAACAAGTAAAAGATGCATTACAAATTAACAAGTTTAGTGAATTATCTAAAGATAAGATTATGGAGTTTGTATCACTTATACCGAATATGGATAAAGAGGTAGCTATTGCTATTATTAATCAGTTTCCGGCATATGCTGATTCGGCCAATAATATGGTTGCACAGTTAAATGACATGTGTGACAATGTTATTAAGGATAATAATTCAAGTCAGAAAGATGCTGTAGAAGCATATAAAGTGATTCTTCAAGACTTAAGTGAACTTTTGAAAAAAGAGGACATTTCTAAAGAAGAACGTGATGAAATTACAGAGAAAATGATATTAGTAGCGGATAAAATCTCTGCAAAAGACACAGAAAATAAGGATTTTCTGAATGGAATTATTAAGTATGGTGTACCTATTGTCGGTGGAGCCTTGCTATTGGGAGCAGCCATACTCGGTGTGAATGTAAAAGGAACAAAAATTCCGACTATTAAAAAGTAGTTAAAAACCCTTAGTAGTAAACATTTCCCTTTTACTACCAATTTTACTACTAACAGGTAGTAACAACTTGCTCAATTCTGCTCTGATTTGCCACAATCTGTAATTTCAGAGCATTTTACAATAACCCCGGAAATCCCTTGCAAAACAGGGCATTCCGGGGCAAAACAAGGAGAAACAAAACTATGATTAAAATACTTTTCATCTGCCACGGCAGTATTTTCCGAAAACGCTGAAAACCTTGAATTTATGGTATGTTTTGGACTCTAAGGGAGCAATTTACTAAGAATTTACTAAGAACAAATATTAGTAAGAAATCCCTAGCACGAATTTAGAAATGAATATGAAACTTAGGACTTTATTAGTTGTGAAAACAATTAGTAGAGTCCTTTTTATTTTCAAAAAAGGAGGTTCAGAACATGAACAATACAGCGTTAGGCGCAGAGAAAATTATTTTTATTGTAAGTGTCAAATAAAACAGTGTATAGAAAAATAACCGTCAGCCTTTTATACTA
>OGSS01000554.1_pt1 | contig 36323 bp, 30 predicted proteins | sample 1553591 | NCBI WGS metagenome assembly OGSS01 (sample SAMEA2580061, study PRJEB22360) | human gut metagenome | biome: human gut; feature: human-associated habitat; material: faeces | place: Denmark | collected 2008/2010
GGTTCATTTGGATAAATTACAAACATCTGTCCGGGAGTAAGGCTCCAGGTCTGACCTCCGGCAGAATAAAATCCGGTACCGTCCAGTACAAAATGGATGATAAACTCGTCTCTTGGCATGGAACAGATATGTCCGGGCGGGCAGTGCTCTTTGCCCGTATGGATCAGACTGATATCAAGGGAACCCTCTTTCAGATTTTCAAGACAGCGAAAAGTAGCGCTGTCAGTATATTTTACATTTGGCATTTGCACCATTCCTTTTTTATTTTCTTTGACTGGGGATATTATTGATATAAAGACATATGGATTCATATCCTGTAAATACGCACAAATTCAAGTCGTTGTTGACATTTTACCATATATTCAGCGTTTTTTCCATAACGATTATGACATAAATTCATTTCATTAGTCCATTTAAAAAAATAGACAAAAACGTATAATAAGAATCACAAGGAACACGTCGAAACGACGAATAAAGGAGGATGTATATGAGAAAAAACATGAAAAAACTCACAGTCGCAACAGTGATCGGTGCTATGACAGTTACAGCACTTGCACCGGTAAGTGCACAGGCGAAAGACAAAACTCTGACAGTTGCAATCTGGGATAACGGACAGAAAGCCGGACTTCAGGAGATCATGGATGAGTTTACAAAAGAGACAGGAATCAAAACTGAACTTCAGGTAGTAGAGTGGAGCAGCTACTGGACACTTCTTGAAGCAGGTGCATCAGGCGGAGACATGCCGGACGTATTCTGGATGCATTCCAATGAAGCTGTAAGATATATGTCCAATGATATCTTACTGGATCTGACAGACAAGGTTGCAGACAGCGATAAACTGGAAATGGACAAATTCCCGGAAGATATCAAAGAAATGTATCAGTGGGACGGAAAAACATACGCAGTACCGAAGGATATCGACACAATCGCTATGTGGTATAACAAAGATATGTTTGATGAAGCAGGAATCGACTATCCGGACGGAAGCTGGACATGGGATGAATTCTATGATATCGCAGAGAAACTTACAAAAGAAGACGGAAGCCAGTATGGTTTCGCAGCAAACCCGTCTAACGAGCAGGATACATGGATGAATATTATCTACTCCATGGGCGGATGTGTACTGACAGATGATAACAAATCCGGTTTTGATGATCCTAATACTATCAAGGCAATGGAATTCGTTGACAAATGCGTTAAAAATGTAATGCCTCCTGCATCTACAATGTCCGAAACAGGTACAGACGTACTCTTCGGATCTGGTAAAGTAGCTATGATCTCTCAGGGATCCTGGATGGTATCTGCCTTCAAAGACAACGATTATATAAAAGAACACTGTGATGTGGCAAGACTTCCGAAAGATGCTGAAACAGGAGAGAGCGTATCTCTTTACAATGGTCTTGGATGGGCAGCATCTGCAAACACAGATATGCCGGACGAAGCTTTCCAGCTTATTGAGTGGTTCGGTTCCAAAGATATGCAGAAGAAACAGGCTGATCTTGGTGTAACAATGGCAGCTTACGAAGGAATGTCCGATGGATGGGTTAACAGTGTTGACTGCTTTAACTTACAGCCATACATGGATGCAATGGACAATATCGTATTCAGACCACACACAAATGCAACACTTGCATGGTGGAACCCAATGTGCGAAGAACTGAAGAAACCATGGAATGATGAGGAAAGCATGGATGATGCATGCAAGAATATCGTTACTATTATGAACGATGCCATTGCAGAAGAGTCCTATTAATTAATGTTTAACAAAACCATTCATAAAAAATAAGAAACGGAAAAGCTGCCGCAGAAAAGATTCCGATCATGTGATAATCGCAGAAGTCACAACAGGTATGCAGATATGCGGCAGTTTTCCATTCAAATCAGCAACAAAATTTTACGATAAGAAGGAGTGAGAGCCGTGGCAAATCCAAAAAAAGGTACCAGTCAGGCGCGGAATGAATTCATCTGGGGATGGGCGTTCATTCTTCCTACAATGCTTGGTCTGATCATCTTAAATATCTATCCGATTTTTAAGACCATTTATGAGAGCTTTTTCAAGACCGGAGATTTCGGTAAGGGAAATATCTTCATTGGTTTTGACAACTATGTAAAGCTGTTCCACGATGCGGAAGTATGGCAGGCATTATTAAATACATTTAAATATGCCATTGTGGAAGTTCCGTTTTCCATTGCTATCGCACTTGTACTGGCAGTTTTATTAAACCGTAAAATGAAAGGCCGTGCTGTTTACAGAACTATTTTCTTCCTGCCTATGGTTGCTGCTCCGGCTGCGATCGCCATGGTATGGAGATGGCTGTTTAACTCAGAATTCGGTCTTCTCAATCACATTTTTCACACAAAGATCAACTGGATCTCTGATCCGAAGATTGCAGTTTATGCGATCGCAGTGATCGGTGTATGGTCTATCATCGGCTACAATATGGTACTTTTCCTGTCTGGTCTGCAGGAAATCCCAAGAGATTATTATGAAGCAGCAAGCATTGACGGAGCAACTGGAATCAAACAGTTTTTCCATATTACAATCCCGCTGCTTTCGCCGACCATCTTCTTTGTAATGGTTACCCGTGTTATCGGTGCCATGCAGGTATTCGACCTGATCTTCATGGTTATGGACAGAAACAGTCCTGCACTTTACAAAACACAGTCACTTGTTTACCTGTTCTACCAGAATTCCTTTGTACAGAATAACAAAGGTTATGGTTCAACAATCGTCGTACTTCTTCTGGTTGTAATTATGATCATGACAGTATTCCAGAATATTGCGCAGAAGAAGTGGGTTCATTATAACTAAGGAGGGATAATTATGTCAGCAAGAGATAAAGCAAACAGAGTTCTGATCCATGTTATCCTGATACTGGTATCTATTACCATGCTGGTTCCTTTCTTATGGATGATTCTGACAGCTTTCAAAACTATGACAGAGGCAACCTCTGTCAACCCGTTCGTAATCCTCCCGTCTACATGGAGATGGGACAGTTTTAGAGAAGTAAGCGCAAATATGGATTTCTTACATCTGTATATCAATACCTTACTTCTGATCCTGGGTCGTGTTGTATGTGCGGTTCTGACAGCAACACTGGCAGGCTATGCATTTGGACGTCTGAACTTCAGGGGGAAAAATCTGATGTTCTCTCTGGTCCTTTTCCAGATGATGGTTCCTGGACAGATTTTCATTATCCCACAGTACTTAATGGTAAGCAAAATGGGAATGCTCAATACCATTTTTGCCCTGGTATTTCCCGGTATTGTTACTGCATTTGGTACATTCCTCCTCAAACAGGCTTATATGGGACTTCCAAAAGATCTGGAAGAGGCTGCACGTCTTGACGGATGTAACATCGGTCAGACCTTCCTGTTCATCATGGCTCCTCTGACACGTTCTTCCATGGTGGCACTGGGAATCTTCACAGCAGTATTTGCATACAAAGATCTGATGTGGCCTTTGATCTGTAACAAAGATGTAATGCCTCTGTCAGCAGCACTTGCAAAAATGCAGGGACAGTACACCAACAATTATCCGCAGCTGATGGCAGCATCTCTGCTTGCATGTATCCCGATGATCGTACTGTATCTGATCTTCCAGAAACAGTTCATCGAAGGTATTGCAACATCTGGTGGTAAACTGTAATAAAATCTGAGCAGTACAGGCAGGCTTTGTTATAAAATTAGAACGAGTATAACAGGGCTTGCCTGAAACTGGATTTGATAAAGTTCAGAGAAAGTAAACTGAAATATAAAACAAAAGAAGATAAATGACAGGAAAGGAAGAGGTAGATAGAAATGAAACCAGGAAGTCTCTTTGACAGAATATTCGGATTTTTAGGTCAGTTAATCGCATTAAATTTGCTGTGGATCGTGTGCTCTCTTCCGATTATCACAGCAGGGGCATCCACCACTGCATTATTTTACTGTACATTGAAACTCCATAAAGATGGAGATATCAGAGTACTTCATGATTTTTTTAAGAGTTTTAAGCAGAATTTCAGGCAGTCCACACTGATCTGGATTCTGATGGCTGCAGCAAGAATATTTATTTATATGGAAAAAGAAGCTCTGGCAACAATGCCGGGATCCATGTCACAGATCTTTAATTATGTGATCTTTGCGGTCTATATTCCTCTGGTGGCAGTTGCACTGTATGTATTTCCAACAGTTGCAGCATTCGAAAATAAAACAATGACTTTGATCACAAACGCATTTTATTTTGCGGTTAAACATATAGGCTATGCATTAGCTGTGGCAGTGATCACAATCCTGCCAATGACAATGACACTTGTAGATGCAAAACTTTTCCCGGTATATCTGCTGATCTGGCTGATGTTTGGATTCTCTCTGACTGCCTATGCAGACTCCTGGTTTATGTGGAAACTGTTCAAACCCTACTTCAAAGAGGAGGAAGAGGAACATCACTATGTGGACACAGAACCTGATCAGTATGCGTTTTAACCGAAGCAAGCAGCGAAGCGGATGATTTTATCCGCTTGACAAAAATAGATAGACATCTATAAAGAACATCTATAAAATAGAAAGAACAAAGAAATGAGAGGTACAGAGTATGGAATGGATTAAATATCACGAGGCAGAAAAAGTATTCGACCTGAGAACAGAGCACAGCACTTATCAGATGCAGGTAAGAGAGTATGATACTCTGGTTCATCTGTATTATGGAAGTCCGGTAGGCGATGCGCTGATTACAGACAGGATCGTATGTGTGGACAGAGGATTTTCAGGAAATCCTTATGAAGCAGAAAAGGACAAAACATTTTCATTAGATACCCTGCCACAGGAATATACTGCATATGGAAATGGTGATTATCGTATCAATGGCCTGGAGACAGAGCAGGCAGACGGCAGTGATACTGCAAATCTGAAATTTGAGTCCTATGAGATCACAAAAGGAAAGTACAGCCTGAAAGGGCTTCCTGCAATGTTTGCAAAGGAAGATGAGGCAGAGACTTTGGAAATTGTTCTGACAGACCGTGCCAGCGGACTGAAAGCACATCTTCTCTATGGTGTATTTCCCCATCTTGATGTGATCACCAGAGCGGTACGCCTGGAAAATACAGGTACAGCACCGGTTACAGTAAAAAAAGCAATGTCTATGGAAATGGACTATGAATACAGAGAACTGGATGTAGTCCACTTCTATGGCAGACATAATGTGGAGCGACAGATGGAGAGAACTCATCTTGGCCATGGCAACTGGTCTGTGGGAAGTATCCGCGGCACCTCCAGCCATCATCACAATCCATTTGTGATCCTCTGTGACAGAAATACAGAGGAAACTTATGGAAACTGCTATGGATATGCACTTGCATACAGTGGAAACTTCTTATTTGAAACAGAGGTGGACCAGGTAGGACACACCCGTGTGGCAATGGGAATCCATCCTTATCATTTCTCCTGGACACTGGAACAGGGAGAGAGTTTTGAGACACCGGAAGTGATTATGGCATACTCAGCAGAAGGCTTCGGAAAACTTTCCAGGATCTATCATGATGCATACAGAAGCAATCTGATCCGCAGCAAGTATACAGAGCAGCCAAGACCGATTCTGGTAAATAACTGGGAAGCAACTTATTTTGATTTTGACGCAGATAAGATTTACCACATTGCAGAAGAAGCAAAAAATATCGGACTGGATATGTTTGTCCTGGATGACGGATGGTTTGGAAAGAGAGATAATGACTGGTGCGCACTTGGTGACTGGGAAGTAAATGAAGAGAAGATTAAAGGCGGACTTCCTGCACTTGCAGAGAAAATCCATGGTCTTGGCCTTAAATTTGGTCTCTGGGTAGAGCCGGAGATGATTTCCGAGGACAGTGATCTCTACAGAGAACATCCGGACTGGGCACTGAAGATTCCGGGACGTGCCATGAATCGAAGCAGATATCAGTTAAATCTGGATATCACCAGAAAAGAAGTACGTGAACACATTATGAACCAGATATTTAAGGTTCTGGATGCATGCAAGGCTGATTATGTGAAATGGGATATGAACCGAAGTGTAGATAACGTGTTCTCAGCAGCTCTTCCAAAGGAACGTCAGGGAGAGGTTTACCACAGATATGTGCTGGCTGTCTATGAAATGATGGAAAGCCTGGTACAGAGATATCCGGATCTTCTGTTTGAGTCCTGCTCAGGCGGAGGCGGAAGATTTGAGGCGGGAATGCTTTACTACTCTCCGCAGATCTGGTGCAGTGACAATACAGACGCCATTGACAGACTGAAGATCCAGTATGGTACATCCTTCGGATATCCTATAAGTACAATGGGTGCACATGTCAGTGTATGTCCGAATCATCAGTCCGGAAGAACTACTCCATTTGAGACAAGAGGGATTGTTGCATCTGCCGGTACATTTGGCTATGAACTTGATCTGATGAAGATGTCCGAGGAAGATAAGAAGATCGCGAAAGAACAGATTCTGAAGTATAAAGAAATGGAGCATCTGGTACAGTCAGGAGACTATTATCGTCTGGTGAACCCATTTGAAAACAACAACCATGTACTCTGGCAGTTCGTATCAAAAGATAAGAAAGAAACAGTGGTGTGCGGAGTAAGACTTCACAGTGAAGCAAATCCTTATATTTATCTTTTCTACCCACAGGGACTGGATGCGGATATGAAATACGAAGACACAGCAACAGGAAAAGTATACACAGGCGCAGCCCTTATGAAAGCCGGCCTGCCATTACCGCTGACAACAGGCGATTACCAACCGATTAAATTTACATTTAAGGCAGTGGAGAAATAAGAAATATCATTTAATAGAGATAAAATATCTTGTGTTGTTGAAATAAGCTTTGATGCAGAGCCGGTATTTGTTCATGCAAATCCACAGGTAAGAGCAGACAATGCAAAAGCAGCAGTTGTAAAGGGACCTTTGGTATATTGTATGGAGGAAATAGATAATGGAGAGAATCTTTCTTCTATTATGGTTAATGTAAATCAGAATATTGAAGAAACATATGATAATGAACTTTTGGAAGGATGCAGTGTGCTTCATATAACTGGCAAAAAAATTTCTGATAAAGGTTGGGATGAAGAAACATTGTATCAGAACAGGAAAATAGAATTGGAAGATATCAAGTTAACATTGGTTCCATATTGTTATTGGGGAAATCGCAAGAATGGAGAAATGCTTGTGTGGATGAAGGAACTATTTCAGGTGGAATAACCATCAAAAATAATATAAGAATCAAAGGAGACGGCAAAATATGCAGTCTCCTTTTGAGTATATAGAACCGTTGAATTCACCATTGTAAGTTGATTTATTTCTTCTTTTTATCTTTTTGTTCAGGTGTTGGGTTCATTCCGTCTATCAGGTGCTCGATCATCATCTTTTTTACATAAACATCGAAGCTCAGCAGGCAGATAAAGGAAAATCTCTTAAGGTTATCCTGATCTTCTTCGTCTGCATCAGAGAATGTATCCTGGGCGGATTTGTATTTACGCAGCAGATCTTTCTTCAGAGATTCAATCTGCTCTTTTTCCATGCTGAAAACTTCATTATAAATATAAGTCATATCTTTCTCAGTCATGGACTTGAAATATTTCTGCGCGATCGGTGTGAGCAGAGTCTGAATATCATTGATCGATAAAATATTCTTGAAATAATAAATAAAAATCAGCATCAGGATATGCTCGCGGGAATAACGTTTCTTCTCCGGTGGAGGGAGGAGTTTATTCTTAGCGTAATTGTTGATCATGGTTTTGGTAAGGATCTTATCATCTTCGTAACGCTTGGTGGAGGCAAGCTGTTCTTCCATAAAGGTTGTCACCTGATCCATGTATAATTCGATATTTGGAATATCTTCCAGTTTAATATAATCAATTCTGGACACACTTGCCAGAATACTGTTTATCATATCTTTTTCATCAATTGTCATCTTTTAATCACCTCTGTTCCTTATTATATAGTTTTAAATACTACTTGTAAATGTTTTTTTTACTCAATAGTTAAAATTAATTATTACCGGGTTACTGTTCACACACCACTATCCCGCGAGGTGTTTTGGCATAAATATGCCAAAATCCCGAGACATACAAGCCAAAATTCCATTGCCGCAGGCAATCTGGAATGAATTTTGGCTACGTTACTGAGAACGGAGTGAACAGTAACGTTACCGGACATGGAGTAAGTAGTAATACATAATTTTGTGGAATATACTTCTGATTTTCCAGAATATGGAACAGACAATGACAATTGGAAAATTATATAGAAATTTCTAATCGTAAATAGTTGTAGCTACTTTGGTTTTTGTGTATAATTGTGAAGATATTGGGCTGATGCGAGTAAAAAGAATTGCTGTCTACCGATAGCAGGCGAATATAATGCGCAGAAAGACCATGATGAGGAACAGAGCAAATAGTAACTCGGCGAGTATGCTCTACGATAATTGTCCTGGAGTATACGGGAGATAGGAGAGAAAATGAGTGACATTTACAGTACATTAAATCCCCAGCAGCAGGAAGCGGTCTACCATACAGAGGGACCGCTGCTGATCCTGGCGGGAGCGGGTTCGGGAAAGACGAGGGTGCTTACCCACCGCATTGCATACCTGATAGATGAAAAGGGCGTAAATCCCTGGAATATCCTGGCTATCACTTTTACAAACAAAGCAGCCAGTGAAATGAGAGAGCGTGTAGATAAGATCGTGGGATTCGGCTCAGAGAGTATCTGGGTATCTACCTTCCATTCTACCTGCGTGCGTATCCTGCGCAGACATATTGACAGGCTTGGATTTGATAACAGGTTTGCCATTTACGACACCGAAGATCAGAAGACTCTGATGAAAGAAATCTGCAGAAAGCTGAATATCGACACCAAGATATATAAGGAACGTTCCCTTCTGGCACAGATTTCCCATGCGAAAGATGAGCTGATTACACCGGATGAAATGGAACTGAATGCAGGCAGTGATTTTAATAAGAAGAAAGTGGCAGCAGTATACAGGGAATATCAGGCATCACTGCGGAAAAATAATGCGCTGGATTTCGATGATCTGATCGTAAAGACCGTAGAACTTTTCCAGAATTGCGGAGATGTTCTTGAGAATTATCAGGAACGTTTCAAATACATCATGGTGGATGAGTATCAGGATACCAATACCGCACAGTTTAAATTTGTAAGTCTGCTGGCTTCCAAATATGAGAATCTCTGCGTAGTCGGTGACGATGACCAGTCTATCTATAAGTTCCGTGGGGCAAACATTGGAAATATTCTTGGATTTGAGCACGTTTTCCCGGATGCAAAAGTGATTCGTCTGGAGCAGAATTACCGTTCTACCAAGAATATCCTGAGTGCGGCCAATGAAGTGATTGCAAATAATGCCTCACGTAAATCGAAGACACTCTGGACAGAGAATCCGGAAGGTGATCTGATTCATTTCCGCCAGTTTATGAATGGCTATGAAGAGGCAGAGTATGTGGTAGGTGAGATTTCCAGAGCACACAGAGAAAATGGTGCGAAGTACAAGGATTGTGCGGTTCTTTACAGAACGAATGCCCAGTCCCGACTTTTTGAAGAGAAATGCCTGCTTGCGAATATCCCGTATAAGATCGTAGGTGGCGTAAACTTCTATGCACGTAAGGAAATCAAAGATCTTTTGTGCTACTTAAAGACAATCGATAATTCCAGGGATGATTTGGCAGTGCGCCGTATCATCAATGTGCCGAAACGAGGAATCGGGGCTACGACTCTGGGAAGAATTCAGGATTATGCAGACCAGATGAGTGTCAGCTTTTATGATGCCCTGCGTGTGGCAGAAGAGGTTCCGTCTATTGGCAGAAGCCTTTCAAAGATTGACGGTTTTGTAACCTTTATTCAGGGGCTGAAGAGTAAGGCAGAATCTTATACCGTCCGTGAAATTCTGGAGGAGGTTATCCGTCTTACCGGATATGTCACAGAATTGGAAGCGGAAGGGACGGAGGAAGCAGATGCAAGAATCGAGAACATTGATGAGCTGATTTCTAAGACAGAGTCCTATCAGGAAGCTATGGAAGAGCAGGGACAGCCGGCAACCCTGTCAGGATTTCTGGAGGAGATTGCGCTGATTGCGGATATCGACAGTGTTGACCCGGATCAGGATTATGTGCTTCTTATGACCTTACATAGCGCCAAGGGTCTGGAATTTCCGAGAGTATTTCTGGTTGGAATGGAGGATGGAATTTTCCCGTCTTATATGTCAATTGTGTCGGATGATAAATCTGACCTTGAGGAAGAACGCCGCCTCTGTTATGTGGGAATTACAAGAGCCATGGAAGATCTGACACTGACTTCCGCGAGACAGCGAATGATCCGCGGAGATGTGCAGTACAATAAAGTTTCCAGATTTGTCCGTGAAATTCCGCGCGAGCTTGTTGATTTGGGACAGGAAGCGCAGGAAAAGAAGAAAATTGTTGCAGATATGATCGCAGCAGACAGCAGCCTTGCGAAAATGAAAATGACGATGGCAGCTAAGCCTTTCAAACCGAGAGAATTTAAAGTGACGAAAGCGGCATCTCTGGATTATGAAGTGGGAGATACGGTGCGCCACATCAAATTTGGAGTGGGAATTGTCAAAGATATTGTGGATGGCGGCAGAGATTACGAGGTCACTGTTGATTTTGATAAGGTCGGTGTTAAGAAAATGTTTGCAGGATTTGCGAAGTTGAAGAAATTGTAAGGAAAAGGAAAACATTATGAGTAAAAACACAAAAGATGTAGTAGAAGACAAGGATTATTCCCTTGAACGTGTACCTGTAACTGCCAGAAAAGGTTTCTGGCCGATGTTTTTTATCATGCTTGGCTTTACGTTCTTTTCAGCAAGTATGAGTGTTGGTGCAAAACTGGGAATCGGATTGAACCTGCAGGGATTTATATGGGCGGTTCTGATTGGAAGTATTGTTCTGGGGGCTTATACAGGGGTGCTTGGTTATATCGGAAGCCACACCGGTATGTCACTGGACCTACTTGCCCAGCATTCTTTCGGTAAAAAAGGTTCTTACCTGCCGTCAGCATTGATCAGCTTTACACAGATCGGATGGTTTGGTGTAGGTGCTGCTATGTTTGCTATTCCGGCAGCAGAGGTACTTCATGTATCACCGGTCGTACTTGTGGTGATCGCGGGTGCGTGTATGACACTTTCTGCTTATCGTGGAATTGAAGGATTACAGATCGTAAGTTATATTTCTGTACCATTGATTGCAGTGCTTGGAATTTATTCCATGTGTCTTGCAATCAGTCAGGGCGGCGGTCTGGCAGCTGTATTTGCGAAGAGCCAGGGAACGCTGACTATCGCTGGCGGAGCCGGACTTGTTATCGGTTCCTTTGTCAGCGGCGGAACTGCAACACCGAACTTCACCCGTTATGCAAAGACAAATAAGATTGCGATTGTTACAACGGTTATCGCATTCTTCCTTGGAAATGCCCTGATGTTCGCATTTGGTGCGACAGGCGGTGCTTTTACAGGAAAAGACGATATCTTCTATGTTATGATTGCACAGGGACTGACCGTTCCGGCACTGATTGCACTGGGAGCAAACATCTGGACAACAAATGACAATGCGCTCTACACTTCCGGACTTGGACTTTCCAATATCACAAAAGTCCGCAAGAAGCCCATGGTAGTGATCGCAGGTATCATTGGTACTGTACTTTCTATCTGGCTTTACAATAACTTCGTAGGCTGGCTGAATTTCCTGAACGCAGCCCTGCCGCCGGTAGGTGCGCTGATCTCCCTTGATTTCTTCCTGCATAAATCTGATTATGAATCAGGTGAAGAAGCAAAGAAAGAAGTGAAATGGGGTTCTGTTATCGGCGTGATCTGCGGAGCACTGGCAGGAAACCTTATCCCTGGTGGAATTGCTTCTATCAATGCGATGATCGTGGCGGTGATCTGCTACTTTGTAGTGGGAGCAATTGCAAAAGACTGAGAAGAAAATTGATAAAATTCTATTGCAACAGGAAAACGGAGCTGCTTTGCAGCGGAGCAATTCGTAGATATCAAGTTAGGGGCAAAATGCCTTTTGACCCTAACATCAGAACATATAGTTAAAAAAGAAGCATGTGAAAGAAATAATATTGGCTTTCAACATGCCTCTTTTGACTTCATAAACTTTGTAAATTGAAACGCAAAAAAGTTATTTATATCTCTGAAAGAAGTTGTGGCAGTTTAGGAAGACTGTCAAATTCATAATCCGGAATGATCTTATCAGCCTTACTGTGATTCGGGTTGAACCAGATCGTGCGGATTCTGGCATTGAGTCCGCCCTGAATATCGGATGTCAGACTGTCTCCGATGATCACAGCTGTTTCTTTGTGAAAATCCGGTATTTTGGAGAAGCAGCAGTCAAAGTATTCAATGCTTGGTTTGTTATAACCGAGTTCTTCCGAAATGAAAATATCCTCGAAGTATCGGGAGATATTGGCGCTTTTGAGGCGGCCTTTCTGGACGCTGAGAGTTCCGTTTGTTACAAGATACATGCGGTATTTTCCATAAAGAGTTTCCAGAAGTTCTTCTGCACCGTCCATAAAATAATGACCATGGGCGAGCAGGAATTCATAGATTTTGGCGGCTTCTTCGGCAGGGGCATCAATGTTTTGCTCTGAGAAAAGAAGCTGGAATCTACGAAGCTTTACCTGTTCTCTGGAAATCTTTCCTTGTTCCAGTAATTTCCACTGGGCGAGATTTAACTCGCTGTAACGTTTTAAAATAGAAGGGGCAGGAGTAATTTGAAAATTCTCCAGTGTTTTTGAAACGGCGATACGTTCTGCCTGATTAAAATCAAGCAGGGTATTATCAAGATCAAATAAGAGCGTTTCTATCATGAGATTTGTACCTTTCTTAGCGTATTTTTTATCGTAATCTGTATTTTATACATATTATATAACGGTATCAAGTCGAAAAGTTGTTCGTGCCTGCGCGATAACAATGATACTGTTAACTACGTTTTCAGAAACGATAAATCTTTTGCATTTGATATCATTATAATGAAACAATTCTTAAAAGTATATCAGAAACCCAAATTTAATTGAGATATTTATGGTAAAATCAGATAGAAAGTGGTATAATAATCACATTAAACAGCAGACGGCAAAAGTGTTAACAGCTATTCTATTTTAACGATAGCGTCTCGTCTGGCAGATTATTGAGAGGATGGTGCGGTTATGAATATTAAAATTGAAGAATTATTAGCAGCATTAAACAAAAAAGAAGAAGAGAAAGAAAAAAATACAGTCCTCTGGGTACTGGCGATCATTGGCGCAGTTGCAGCAGTAGCAGGTATCGCATTTGCTGTATATCACTTCTTTGCTCCAGATTATCTGGAGGATTTTGAAGAGGATTTTGACGACGACTTCGATGATTATTTCGAAGACGAAGAAGAATAATTATCGCGAGAGAATGAAAATGAGAATGGCTCCGGCTTATACCGGGGCTATTTTTATGAAAGCAATTAAGAGAAGAAGGTTTGCTATTGTTCATGGAATGGACAGTAATAAATTTTAAATAAATCTTATAGATGTTATCAGATTTATAGAGATATATGAGTAAACATAGGAGGATATATGAAGAAAGGTGAAATTTACGAGGGCGTAATTGAGAAGGTAGATTTTCCAAATAAGGGAATCGTAATGGTAGGTGACCAGAAAGTAACTGTGAAGAACGGTATGCCTGGTCAGAGGGTACGCTTTATGATCAATAAGAAACGTTCCGGACGTGCGGAAGGACGACTTCTGGAAGTGCTGGAGAAATCTTCGCTTGAGACAAGAGAACCGGTCTGCAACATTTTTCCAGAGTGTGGTGGATGCATGTACCAGACAATGTCCTATGAAAATCAGCTTGAAATGAAAGAGCGACAGGTGCGGGAATTATTGGATGGGGCGTTAAACGGTACAGAGTACCAGTGGGAAGGAATCCATGGAAGTCCGATTGAATTTGCATACCGTAACAAGATGGAGTTTTCCTTTGGGGATGCATATAAGGACGGTCCACTGACACTGGGACTGCACAAAAAAGGAAGTACCTATGATGTACTTACTGCAAATGACTGCAAACTGGTGCACGAAGATATGACAAAAATCCTGACTTGCGTTCATGAATATTTCCTGAAACGAAATGTTTCTTATTATAAAAAAATGCAGCATACCGGATATCTGCGTCATTTACTCCTGCGCCGTGGCGTAACGACAGGGGAGATTCTGGTACATGTGATCACGACCAGTCAGGAAGAACATAATCTGGAATCGCTGAAAGAGGAACTTCTTGCACTTCCGCTGGAAGGCAAGATTGTCGGGATCATGCACATTATCAATGATTCTCTGTCTGATGTGGTACAGAGTGACGAGACACGTATCCTTTACGGACAGGATTTCTTCTATGAAACTCTGTTGGGACTGCGTTTTAAGATCAGTACATTTTCCTTCTTCCAGCCCAATTCGCTGGCTGCGGAAGTCCTGTATTCAGTAGTCCGTCAGTATATCGGAGACACGAAAGACAAAGTGGTTTTTGACCTTTACAGTGGAACCGGAACGATCGCCCAGCTTGCAGCATCTGTGGCAGACGAGGTGATTGGTGTGGAAATCGTAGAAGAGGCGGTAGAAGCTGCGAAAGAGAATGCGGCATTAAATAATCTTGGTAACTGTAAATTTATAGCAGGAGATGTCCTGAAAGTTCTGGATGACCTTACGGATAAACCAGACGTGATTATCCTCGATCCACCAAGAGACGGCATCCATCCAAAGGCATTGCCGAAGATTCTTTCTTACGGAGTGGATCACATTGTTTATATTTCCTGCAAAGCCACAAGTCTTGCAAGAGATTTACCGGCATTTCTGGCGGCAGGATATAAGGTTGAGAAGGCCTGCTGTGTGGATCAATTCTGCCAGACTGTCCACGTGGAGACGGTATGTTTACTCTCTAAGAAATGCCCAGTTTAAGCGGGGTTGAGGGCTATTTTTAAGGAAACATATCATAGAAATTTAAAGAAGAAAAATGTACATGAAAAAATAAATTGAATATATGCACAAGGGTGAAGTACCTTTTAGCGAGAAAATACATCTGCTTGCTAAAAGGTATTTTTTTGATTTTGAGTTTGCGAATAGGTAACTGGTTGTACGCCGAAAGTTATGTAGGTTTAGATTGATTTTCGGCGTCTTGACGCTTATAATAGAAATTAAGGTAAAATGTCGTATTTTATAACTTTATTGAGGTAAGAAAATATGGAGTTTATGACTATTAAAGAAGCAGCAGAAAAGTGGAACCTATCAGTTAGAAGAGTGCAGACAATCTGCAATGAAGGAATGATAGAAGGGGCTATGAAGTTTGGTAATACTTGGGCCATTCCAAAGAATGCTGTAAAACCAGCGGATAAAAGAATTAAGTCCGGAAAGTATATCAAGTCCTGATTTTGGGATACCTGGTATGAGAGAATGGATTAGAAAGGAAGCGTATGCCTATGTTACCGGAAGAAAAAGCTCGTGTAAAGATTGATAAGCAATTAAGAAATGCCGGCAGGGATATAGTGGCTCGAAATGAATATCTGCCGAATAGCACATCTGCTGTTAAGGAAGCTTTGATGGGAGGAAACACAGAAAGTGACTACCTTCTCTTTATTGATGGAAAAGCTATTGCAGTGGTTGAGGCAAAAAGAGAAGATAATCCTCTAGGTGATGAAGTTAAGACGCAGGCAGAGGACTATGCTGTTTCTCCACAGGCCTGGTATGGTTTATGGTTTGAGAAACTTATTCCCTTAGTGTATATGGCTAATGGGAATAAGATATATTTCAAAAATATGCTTGAGATGCAGAGAGGTTATCTAGTAGAAAGGTTATTGAAATGGTATCTTCTGAGCAATGGTATATGATGGAAGGAGATTTTAAGGGTGCTATCTATGAGGGAATTCTTGAAAAGAATGGTCAGGATAAAAAGAGTGGAGCAGGTCAGTACTTTACTCCACGAGCACTTATCCAGGCAATCGTAGAAGTGGTTGATCCTAAGATTGATGAAACAGTAGCAGATCCACTATTGCCTATAACAAAAGGTAAGAATGTGTACAAAGTTTTATCGATTGGATTTGGTAATACAGGTACTCCTATGGTTACTATCGAAAATGGTAGGGAGACGGTGTGTTATAAACTTCCGTTTGAATATTCAGAGTGGGCGATGACTGTGGTGGGATGTGTAAATATGGGAGAAAAACTTGTTCCTGGAGAAGTGGTCTTCTCGTTGGAAAATGGGAAATATTATGCAGATATTCTATAAATAATAGATGACAAAGTAAGAAAAACTTGGAGGATACTATGAAACAGGCGATTGTAAATTTTTGCAAGTCAACGGATACGGGATTGTTCTTGCTGGATATGCCGACCGGTTTTGGGAAAACATATTGTGTATTGGATTTTATGGTCGACAATTATGATGCGCCTGAATTCAAGGATAAGAAGATTTTCTTTGTTACAACACTTAAGAAAAATTTGCCGGATAAGGAGTTGCGTGAACATTTTGCAAAGCGCGGTAAAGCAGATGATTATGATAAATATTGTTTGCGAATAGAAGCTAATGCGGATATGGTTGTAGAAAAATTGGACGAGCTATATCGTGCAAGAAAAATACCGCCGGCAATCACTATGAAACAAGAATTTAAGGATTTACATGGTTCAGTAAAATTATTAAATGAATACAGAGATAAAAAGCGTGAATTAAAAGGAACCAGTAGGGACATTATAAATGTTTTATGCAAGAGCGCAGAGGATGCAATTCGCAAGCAGCAGGAAGGTGCTTTTCGTCGAGTAATAGAAAATGAACTGAAGCAGTTCAGGACACCAAAGGAAAAGTTAAAGAATATTGCTAATAATCCTGATTATCATTGGATAGGAGAATTGTATCCGGCAGTATATACGAGAGAGAAACGGATATTTTTTATGTCTATGGACAAGTTTTTCTTGGGGAATACTACGATAATTGAACCTACATACAGCTTTTACAATAATGATATTACAAAAAATGCAATTATTTTTATAGATGAGTTTGATGCAACAAGAGACAGATTACTTAATCAGATTATAACAAGAGGCTTAGAAAATCATATTGATTATTTAGGTCTGTTTCATCGTGTATATGCATCTTTGAAGACTAGAGATTTTCCAGCAGAGCTTACTACTGCATCGAAGTTACAACAAGCATATCTTGATGAACACAAAAACGCGAAAAATCCTATGGAAATTATTGAAGGATTTGGTGGTGTGTTTGATGAAACATATGACCGTTTTGCGATGCAATATAGCTTCAAAACAGAAGAAGATGGTAAGGGCGATAGAAGTCGTAATTTTATTTTCAATGACTTACAGTTTCATTCGGTATTTGAGGGAGAAAATGCTTTTATTGATATAGATACCGATATGAAGGCAAGACAGAACTGGTTGCGTTTTACAAAAAGAAGATCAACAGAGAAAGATGGTGGCGTATTAAGTTTGCTTGCCAGTGTTAAGGGCTGCTTGACTTATTTTCAGAATGGAGCTAGAAATCTTTCGTTTAATTATAAGCATCATAAGGATGAGGATAAAAGACCGGGTGACGATGATTATACGCTTGAAAATGCAATTGAGTCAGTACTGACAGAGTTTCATTTATCAAGAGAACAGATAAGGTATTTGAAGCCTATCATAATGGGAGGTCAGGTAAAGTCGAAGAAAGATAAAAAAGACAGCAATGGAAAAATGTCGTTAAAGTATTTTGACCGTTCTGTCTATGATAGAGGATTTCGCTACTATGATTTTATAGATGATCCTAATCACAGTATGCGTTCGGAGATTCAGTTATTTGATTTTCAGGATTCGCCAGAACGTATTTTGCTTCACTTATCTGAAAAGGCTCAAATTGTAGGTATTTCAGCTACCGCAACACTTGATACGGTTGTTGGCAATTATGACTTAGAATATCTTCAAAGGATGTTGCAGGATAAATTTTATGTGATGCCAGAAGCAGATAGGTGTAGATTGCAGGAGTCATTTCAAACTTTTGTTGCAAACTATGATAAAGTAAATATTCATGTGGAGCCAGTTTCTTATAATGCGGATGATAGAGTTGAATTATCAGAGATATTTAACGGAAACGAAGCACTTATAAAGAAGTATGCGGAAAAATTATCAATATCATTTGAGCGCGTTGAATATGCAAAGAATAACTTTATTCGTGTTGTAAAGGTAATGAAGGCATTTATCTTAAATAATTCGGTTAAATCCTTCTTGTGTCTTAATAATAAATTGCCACAGGAGAATAAGGGGCTTTTTGATATTAAATTATTAGAGGAATTTGCAGACGCTATTATTAAGCTTTATGGTATCAAGGGATTAAAAGGTAAAGACCTGTTATACAGTATAAATAGTGAAGATTATGATGCTAAGCGTGCGGAGTTTATACAGAGATTGTCAAAGGGAGAAAAACTCTTTGTCATATCTTCCTATAATACAGTTGGTGCGGGACAAAATTTGCAATATAAAGCACCGGGGAATGATACTATCGTGGCAGTTAATGATTACGATAGAGGAGATATGGAAAAAGACTTTGACTGCATATATCTTGAGAAGCCGACAAATCTTCTGGTGAATGTGGATAGCAAAAAGGGGATTGAAGCTGAGGATTTAATTCGTTTTGTATATCAGATGGAATTCTTGATGGAAAGAGGAGAAGTTTCTCGTAAAGATGGTATTGCGGTAATCAAAGATGCTTTTATATGTTTCAGCGGTGGCTATACTTTTTCAGGAAAAAAGGGAAAACCATATAAAACAGATTCCGTAAATAATTTTGCGCTTCGAACATTAATACAGGCGGTAGGAAGAATATGTAGAACCGGTCTTAAGAATCCGGATATATATATTTATGTGGATAATACCATTTTAACAGATTACGATTTGTCTGTTGTAGAGCAACGAATGTTGAATCCTGAATTTGCGGAATTAGTTAAAGTGGGTAAAACATATTATAATGGTCAGGCAAATGAAAATCTGGATATTGCCGTAATGGAAAATCGTGCCGGAACATTAGCACTGAAGGCAATGCAGATTATAAATGAGCTGAAGCGCAATTGGACTGATGATAGCATAGACTATTGGAAAGCACTGCGTGAGCTATGTCTTATGAGGCCTACACTAAGCAGAAAAAACGTAGAACAGAATTCGCAATATCAACTTGTATATATGTGTGCGCCGGGAGAAATTACAGCTTATTCTTATGAGCAAGAAGGAGACTATAATAAAAATACAAATATCAAGTTTGACGGTAGTCTTCCACAAAAGATGTCAGAGGATGAGGTGCATTTGAAAGAGATTATGCAAATCCCAGGAGTGAAAGCATTGTTTGAAAAGCATGGATATGCAACGAGCTTTGTTCCTAATGAGTTTATATTGACGCCACCTATGTTTAATAATATTTACAAAGGTGCCTTAGGCGAGGTTGTTGGTAAATATATTTTAGAACAATATGCAGGAGTAACATTACAGGAAATGCCGCAGGAGTATTTTGAATTATTTGATTATACACTAGGAAATGGCGTGTATGTAGATTTCAAGTTATGGAAAGAAACCATGTTAATATCTGCGGAAGAAGAAAAGAAAAACGTCCTGGAAAAGTTAGATAAGTGTGGAGGAAAGAGAGCGGTAATAATCAATATTATGCTTGATCACAATATGCAAATTACGTCTAGTGATAGTGGTAGAATTGTTGAGATACCATATTTATATCGGTTGGATAGAAAAGAAATAGGAACTGAAATTATAGCAAAAATAAATCGGGAGGGATATTTGCAATGAGTATAAAGAAGCTTTATTCGAATGAACTCCTGACTTCGTTTGAATATTCTATTATTAACAGAGATTATGATTTTTATTATGTTACAACATCGGATAAATATATAAAAGGTGGAGCTACTTTTCTAGATATTGATGATATAAAGATATCAGCTCTGCAATTTGAAAGTGGAAAGAGTTTTTGGGTTATGCTTCCTAAAAACGCTATTTCCAGAGCTGAGTTTGTACGTTTGTTGAATGCAAAAGAGGATGGAGATAGCTTGTCTATAAAATCTATGACAAGTAGCAGTATACCGGAGTATTTGTTGACACAATTATTTTTGAATGCGCTAACGAGTCCGGTTGATGAAATGATATCTTTTAATAATCTGTCAGGTAAATTATTATGTTTTCGACCTGCATGGCTGAATAAGGATAAGGAGAATTTTATTTGGGGTATGCAGTGCCTTGGGGTGAAAGTCGGAGATGATATGTGTGTAAAATTGGTAGCACATAGGATGACATCACTGGCACTTAAAAAGCAAATGAAATTTGAAAAAAGAAAGCTACAGGATTATCCACAATATGAGTTCAGTTATAACAATAATACCTTAAAACGAGTATCTAATGAAAATAAAGACCGTAGAGAAAACTTTATTATTAAACCCGTAGATGGTGAAAGGGGTAGCATTACATTCTTTGACTTTACGGATTATGAAACGTTTTCATGTACCAAGATGGGTGTTTTATATGATATTTTGAATGCCTTACATGGTGAATTTGGTAAGTATATTCGCGTTAAATTTAAACAATATAGTATTGACCAAGTTTTGGAATATAAGCGTGCGTCATTGGAGTTATATAAAGATATTGTTAAAAAGGAAGTTTTGAATTCTGGAATTAATATAGTGGATGCTGTACACTCTGAAACTTCTGAAGATTATTTGCAGGATGTAGCGGATGGTATTAATAAAATTATTCCAGAGGCAAAATGCAGCGTTGGTAAAAGATTATCAAAGAAGAAGCTTAACGTACGATATATACATGATAAATCCTTCTATTCAGATTCGGAAGTGGACCCGCATCAAGAAAACATGGAGGATTATGTTGTTCAGCATATTACAGTAGAGAATTTTAAACACCAATCATCAGCGGCAGTTTATAATATTCTGAAAGAGCTTGTAATTAAGAAGGACATTGCAACTGGTAAAATTACATTGGTGGATTGGAGTCAATACGGATATAAAGCAGACTGGTTATTTGGTGTAGTTGCAGACGGTACATATTACTTCATGACCATTCGTCCTGACGGTTCATTTAAAATCGAAGCATTGAAACGAAATCTTTTTACCATGACAGAGTATGATAAATACATGGATTATTTCGGTTTGAATGAAGAGAATAAAAATGATTATAGAGGTGTTATAGGTTTAGTAAAAGATGCAGAGGGTAATATTAATCTTATAAAGGATACCAATATGTATTCTATGCCTGATTATGCCGCAATGGGTGACGTTCTTAAGAATGTAGCTAGTGAAGGAAGGTTCCCAGGAAAAGACGTGGTAACTTGGCTTCGTGCAGTAATGAATACAACAGATAAAATAAAAGTACAGGCAGAAATGGATATAGTTATCCCGCATATCGACGTGAATGCAGAATACACGAAAGCCGATGTAATGGGATTATTCAAAGGAATTACTACAAAGAAAGAAGTTGTGCGCTATGTTTTTGAGAATACCGGTATTATGCTATATGCCTACTTGCGCGGAGAAGAAGAGAGACGCGAGTATCTTTCCGGAAATATAGACATTAATTATTTTGATTATGATGATACGCATGCAAAATATTCAGTTGGTGAAATTGGTAATGGAATGAAATACACAATTGAGAGAGCCAGCGTAGTGCGTGAGATACAGGCGGTTGATGGAAGTAAATTGATTTTTAAAAAATTATTGCCACTTATGGGCGTAGAGTTTGTAAGGTATGGAATGTTAACGGTTGTTCCATTTCCGTTTAAGTATTTAAGGGAATATATTGTGAAAAAAGAAAAGAGCGTTTAAACAAGGAAGGTCACTAGCGTAGTGCTAGCGGCCTTCTTCTTTTTGTTAGGGCAAGGCCCTGTTTTACATTGTGAAGTTTTTCGTTGATCCGAAAAACGGAACTTTGGAAAACAAATAAACCACCTGCTGTGCGGGTGGTTGAAGTTGCTTCAGCTTGCAGTATCCATATGGATAGTAATAGTTTATCACATACAAAATGGAATTGTAAGTATCATATCGTTTTTGCACCAAAATATAGAAGAAAAGTGTTACTGTTCACTCCGTTCACAGTAACGTAGCCAAAATTCATTCCAGATTGCCTGCGGCAATGGAATTTTGGCTTGTATGTCTCGGGATTTTGGCATATTCATGCCAAAACACCTCGCGGGATAGTGGCGTGTGAACAGTAACAGAAAAGTAGCATATGGAAAGATTAAGCAAGATATTGCAAATATATTAAGTATGCTATGCAAAAGAAAAGGTGTAAAAATTGTAGAAGCAGAAATATGTCCGGATCACGTGCATATGTTGGTTGAAATTCCACCGAGCATAAGCGTATCGTATTTCGTTGGATATCTAAAAGGTAAGAGTACATTAATGATATTCGAACGTCATGCAAATTTGAAGTATAAGTACGGAAATAGACATTTCTGGTGCAGAGGATATTATGTAGATACGGTAGGGAAAAATGCGAAAAAAATATAGGAATATATAGCAAATCAATTACAGAGTGATTTGGAATATGATCAAATGACACTGAAAGAGTATATTGACCCGTTCACGGGTGAGCCAGTAAAACATAACAAATAAAGATAAGCCTGAAAGGGCTTAGTGAGTAAATGATGTTGCGATTGGCGAATCTATTTCAATGAGTCTTTAGACTCCAGTGCCGGTAACAGACCCTTATAGGGTCAAAGCAAACCACCGGCTTAGCCGGTGGTCATGATTACTTGTAATTTGCAGCATTTAGAGTGATATATACCATCGGAGGTGACCATGATGGAAAAGCTAAAGAATTGCAGGTATTGCGGGAAGAAAATTGATGTAAGTAGTAAGTTTAAATATTATTGTTCAGCTTGGTGTAGGCAGCACTGGCATTACGAGGAGCAGGATGATTTGTTTTACGTTCCGGGATTGAAGCAAGAGAAGTGTATTGTTTGTGGAAAGGAGTTGAATACGCACCAGTTGAAGTATTGTAGTAAGGCTTGTTATTTTGCAGGTAGGTATAATCGGAAGAGTGGGATTACAGGCGCAGATATTAAGTTAATCAAGAAAGCAGGTGACAGAAAATAGCATAAAAATAGAATTATTTTTTGAAAGAATAGTTAGCAGCGATTGGGCAATTTGCATAAAAGATAAATGAAAAAAAGAAAGTTATGTGATATAATTTATTATTAGGGATATTATACGCTTTTGAAAAGAAGTATATTGCGCATAAAGGAGTATTTTGGTAAAAAGCGTATAGAGAGGAGACGTCACATGACTGAATGGATTATTACTTGTAATATTAATGTTTATAATGTCGAAGGTGCTTTTGACAAGTTAGATACGATTGATTGGAAGCAGAGTACATATGTTGAAAAAGGAGATATTGTATACATATATGTTGGCGCTCCGATGAGTGCGATTAGATATAAATGTGAAGCAATGGAAGTTGAATTGCCGGAAGCTACTATTGATGATTCGGAATTCGTTTTAGATGGTAGTAGTTACGAAAATTATGGTCGTTATATGCGCTTACATTTATTGGACAAATATGATAATCCGTTGTTGGGACGCAGTAAACTTATTGAGAATGGATTAAAAACTGTACAGGGGCCAAGTAAGGTGAATTCGCAGCTTTCTGCATATTTATTTTCTGTGGTAGAAACGGGGGGAAATGTTTTTGATCATTTCTATGATAAAAAAGGAATTGCACCAAAAACACGTAGAGAAGCAATTACGATTTTACAACGTGCATATAATCGTCCGTTGACTGCAAGAGAATTGACGGATATCATGTATGAAATTGATAAACAGCAAGCCAACGTACATGCAGAACTTACTTTTATGGAGCAGCAGAGATTGGTTATTAAAAGTGGCAGTTCGGCGCCATATGGATATTCAGTAGTTAGCAATGTAGGAACTCCACAATATTTCTATGTATTTCAGAATCAGAGTTTTGGTGAAGAAAGTAAAGGAGAATATCTCCAGGCGCTAAAACAAGCTAAGGATGGAACAGAAAATCATCACTGGTCACGCTTAAAAGAAGTGAAGAAAGGAGCTGCCGGGATGGAGAACGAAAAAGGAATAGTTAAATTGACTCGTAAGCAGCTCTATGATGAAATATGGGCTCTTTCAGTTGCAGGGGTAGCCAGAAAATATAACTTGAATTATGGTAAACTGATAGCAACTTGTAAAGTAGAAAATATACCTTTTCCTTCTTCTGGTTATTGGACTAAGAAGAATATGGGAAAAGATGTATCGAATGAGATTGTCGAATTTTCTGGATTGGAAGATACAGAAATTTCATTGATAACGAAAGACGCGGTTGTTAAGCGTGTTCGGAAAGCTAAGGCAGAAGTAGTAGAAAAAGTGCATACTGACATAACAGAAGAATTGGACGTAACAGCCGAGGAAGATTTACTGCAGAAAAAAACGGAGAACATACCTAAGTGGTCGGATGGAATTCTTGATTATTTGGATGAGACGGAAAGAAATAAAGTATTAGAGTATGCGTGCAATCTGCAGATAAGTCAAAGTACACGATTGCATAAAATGTTGGTCCAATACAAGAAGGATATTGCAGATTATAAGTCAAAGCTGAAAGAAGCACAGAGTAGACCATACTATAATCCAAGACATAACAAACCAGAAAACGAGCCTGAATTCTTTGAGGAAATGTCTGATGAGTGTATGACACGTGCAATTGCAATATTAGATACCGTATTCAAATCAATTGAATCTTTAGGTGGAAGCATTAATAGTGATTTGTCTGTGAAAATTAGAGGTGATATTGTTAGATTTCGTATGGTTGAGAGTCAAGACCAAGTGAAGCATGAAATGACTAAGCAAGAGGCACAGGCGCTCGTAAAGTATAATGATGATATCAAAAATCATAGATGGGCTTCAAAACCGCAAATTAGAAAGTATGACAAGGTATATAATGGTAAACTTCGTATTGTGTTTGGGGAGCGAAGCTACATTAGAGATAACGATTCTGAAAAATTAGAAGATAGACTGGGTGATATTTTGGTTACCCTGTATGAGAAGGCAGAAGAGAATAGAATTGTACGAGAAGCACGTGAAGAGGCAGAACGTAAGAGAGTTGAAGAAGCGAGACGCAGAGAAGAAAATAGACAAAGAAAGGAACAAGAAATTCGTCTTGTAAAAGAACTTGTAAACAAAGCTGAAGACTATAGAATTGCAAAGGAAATAAGAGAATATATTCAGGCTATGATAGATAGTGGAAATGAAGATATTACTCCAGAATGGATTGAATGGGCTCTGAAGAAAGCTGACTGGTATGATCCGTCTATAGCGACTGAGGATGAATATCTGGGAAAACGTCAGCATGAAAAAAGTGCTGAAGAAAAGGAAAAATCTTTGCAAGACAGTATCAGAAAGAGCTGGTATTGGTAAAAATGAATGGAGGCAATTTGATGGATAAAGATCCTTTTAAAGAGTATATAAAGCAATCAGAACCGAATAAAAGAGACAAAGGTTACGCCTGGCATACAGCTATCGGACTTCAAGCAGTGGATGGATTAAAGCCATCGAAGTATTTGATTGATACTGCAATAAAGAATATTGAAGGTGATATTTCAATTGATGAAGCGCAGGAGCTTCTCAATACGTATTATGAAGAAAATCCAAAAGAAGATACAGAAGACCGTACGGAAGAGGCCGACAAAGTTGCTGTTAGAATTGCAAAAATTTTGTCGGAGAAAGCATTTAGTTTTACTCCGAATGAGTATATCTCTATTCATAAAAAGTTGTTTGCTGGGATTTATGGACATGCCGGAAAACTGAGAGATTATAATATTACAAAAAAAGAATGGGTGTTGAATGGAGCAACGGTTCTTTATGGAAGTGCGTCAGAACTTCGCGCAACCCTGGACTATGATTTTGCAGAGGAAAAGAAGTTTAGCTATAAAAACCTGAGTATGGAAGATATTATTCATCACTTGGCAATCTTTGTATCAAGATTATGGCAGATACATGTATTCGGAGAGGGAAACACACGAACTACAGCAGTATTTTTTATTAAGTATCTTAGAACGCTAGGATTTGACGTAACCAATGATATTTTTGCGGAGAACGCATGGTATTTTAGGAATGCGCTTGTTAGAGCTAATTATAACGATTTAAAAAATGGTGTTCATGAGACAACTGAGTATTTGGAAATGTTTTTAAGAAATTTGTTGTTGGATGAGAAGAATGAACTTCATAATCGTTCGATGCATATTAGTGGAGTGTTTGAAGAAGTGGACATTGAAAACACAAAAGTGGATATTGAGAGTGAAGAAGTGGACATTGAAAACACAAAAGTGGACATTCGAAATAAATTACTTTCTTTCTCAGATACGATTTCAGAAAAAACAATAAATCATACAGTAGAAATATTCTCAAAACATGGAAAAGAAGATTACTTTGGAAGAACGATTGTAGAAGATATTACCGGATTAAAGCCATCAGGCGCTTCCAAGTTAATAAAACTGTTGGTTGATAGTGAAGTGATTGTGCCGGTAACTGGACATGGAAAAGGAAAATATCGGTTTCAATAAAAGGGGACGTTGAAAGGGTGTTAATGCCATTCGCAAAACTGCCCAAAACAAATCTGCGGACTGATATATTACCAAATTCGGTAGCAGTATTTATAATGATTTTGCATTATAAAAGTGTTACAAAATATCGGCATACCCGCCACACGTTTACAAAGTCAAACGGTCTGTACGCCATGTCTTAACCTTATAATTGCGGATGTTAACAACATGTCAGGGGGGGGGTAAAAACCCAGTAACCATGCGGGTTCGCGTACTGTTAAAGCGGTGAAAAACGATTCCGCATGTGGAGACGGTAGTTTTGATGTCAAGGGTAAAATAGGCAAAGGCAGAAATGTCTGGAAATTAAGGGCATTAAGACCAATGGTAGTAATTTGAAGTGCTGCTGTTGGTCTTTTTCTTTTGCCTTGCCACGAACATATCTGTTCAAAGATGTTCCTGTTGGAGGGTTGCTTTGAAGAACAACTATGGAAAATTGGTGGGGGTGAGAATATAAAATGAATGACAAATGATAAGAAAATGTTTGATAATATTCGTAAATGAGATTAAAATAAATAAAAGGAAGGACAAAACACCATGAAAATAGAACACACAATCGCACCCGTATACGATGAAAATTCAAGAATTCTGATACTTGGCAGCTTTCCATCGGTGAAGTCCCGAGAACAGAAGTTTTTCTACGGACATAAACAGAACCGATTCTGGAAGGTACTTGCAGGTATTCTTGGCTGTGAAGTACCACAGACAATCGAGGAGAAGAAAAAGATACTTCTTACACACCACATTGCAGTGTGGGATGTGATCCAAAGCTGCGAAATCGAAGGCTCTTCCGATGCCAGTATTCGTGATGTGATACCGAACGACCTTTCTGAAATTTTAAAGACTGCCGACATTCAGGTGATTTATACGAATGGTGGGAAAGCATATGAACTATATCAGAAATACATTTTTCCGGTAAATGGAATCAAGGCAGATAAACTCCCGTCAACCAGTCCTGCCAATGCCGGATATTCGCTGGAACGCCTGAAAGAAGCCTGGAGTAAAATATATAAGTCAGGTAATTAAAATCAGGAAGAACAGGAACAGATACAGGGTATCCAGACTAGCATCCCGCTTCTGGGATATCACCAGAGGACAGGTCAAAGTCGGTGGTATGGACATCTCAAAAATAGATCCGAAAACCCTGATGTCTATCTATTCAATCGTATTTCAGGATGTCACGCTGTTTAATAACTCCATTATGGAAAATATCAGAATCGGTAAACAGAATGCAACGGATGAAGAAGTAATCGCAGCGGCAAAACTGGCTCACTGTGATGAATTTGCAGAGTTACTGTTCACACGACACTATCCCGCGAGGTGTTTTGGCATGAGAATGCCAAAATCCCGAGACATACCGCGCGAATTTATGCGAATAGCATAAATTCTGTGCATCGCGAAGCGCGTTACTGAGAACGGAGTGAACAGTAACTTTGCAGAAAAGCTGCCGGATGGAAATTGTAAAAGACTACTTGATAAACAATAATCAATATGATAGAATATGGACATTCTCCGCGAGGGAGTAATCGGCATATTCTAAAGGATATGTAGTACTATCGACATAATGGTGCAATGCGCACCCGGTATTACAGTAAACGATGAGACTCATGGACAGTTAGAACAACTGTCTGTGTGTCTCTTTTTTTATGTCACAGAAAATTACTCCGTAATGTTCCAGTGATATAAAAAAGCCCTCCGGGCAGTATCGCACTGCGGCGGAAAGGAATTATGTCGCTGAAGCGACCCGCCGCAGGCGAAGAATCCTGCTTGCAGGATTCTTTCCTGTGCCGCGGCAGCAATTCTATAAAAATATTTTACACAGATAAAGGAGAGAAAAAGACATGAATATTTTTGAACTGTTTATACTGGCAATAGGGCTGTCCATGGATGCATTTGCGGTATCCATCTGTAAAGGACTTTCCCTTGGCAAAATCAAAGCAAAACATATGTGCATCGCAGGTGCATGGTTCGGCGGATTTCAGGCATTAATGCCTCTTATTGGATACTTCGGAGGACGATTCTTCGCAGACAAAGTAACCCGCTACAGCCATTGGGTAGCATTTGTACTTCTGTTATTTATCGGAATCAGCATGATCAAAGAATCCGGAGAAGAAGAACACGTCAATGCAGATATGGATGTCAAATCCATGTTTTTACTTGCAGTCGCAACCAGTATTGATGCACTTGCAGTAGGCGTAACATTCGCATTTCTCAAAGTAGCAATCGTCCCTGCTGTTTCCTTCATTGGAATAGTAACCTTCGTCTGTTCAGCCGCAGGCGTCAAGATTGGAAGCCTCTTTGGAATGAAATACAAATCCAAAGCAGAACTATGCGGTGGAATCATACTCATTCTTATTGGAGTGAAAATCCTGCTGGAGGGACTTGGAATTATTTAGAAAAGAACAATAAAAATTACAAATCCCCAACCAAACGTGCTATAATACCAATATCAATAAGAACACAAGATTCAATCAAAAATTGAACACATATCAGGGAGGTTTCTATTATGAAAAAAGCAAAATCCGCAGCCGCACTTTTATGCAGCGCATGCCTGGTACTTTCAGGAACAGCAGTACCGACAATGGCAGATTCCGTGAAAGTGGTAACACTGGGAGCAGATCTTTCCCAGGACCAGAAGAATACAATGATGAAATACTTTAACGTAGACAGCAGTCAGGTACAGATCCTTACCGTCACAAACCAGGATGAAAGAGATCACTTAAGTGCCTATGTACCAATCGAACAGATCGGAACCAGAACAGTAAGCTGCGCATACGTAAAACCAACCCAGTCCGGCGGAATCAAAGTAAGAACAGCCAACCTTAACTGGGTAACCTGTAACATGATTGCTACTTCACTTTCCACATCAGGAGTAAAGAACTGTGAAGTAGTTGCAGCCTGCCCGTTCGAAGTATCCGGTACAGGTGCGCTGACCGGTATCCAGATGGCATATGAGACAGCTACAGGCGAACAGCTTGACAGCACGAAGAAAGAACTTGCAACAGAGGAAATGGTAGTAACAGGAAATCTTGCAGATGAAGTCGGTAAGAATGATGCAACAACTGTTATGAACAATTCCAAGATGCAGGTTATCAAGGATAACGTTCAGAATGCAGATGAGATTTACAATATCGTAGTAAATGTTGCACAGCAGAACAATGTAAATCTGGATTCTGACCAGATCAATAAGATCGTAGAGCTTCTGAAGCAGATTGCACAGCAGGATTATAATTATGATGATGTAAAAGCAACTCTGGAACAGGTAGACCAGAATACATCCGGTGACAGTGGTGAACTCGGTGACATTGCTGACGAAGAAGACGACACTGTTAATGCAGGTGATACAGCAGATGGCGACGATATTCTCAACAGCGTTGATAACAGTGCTCTGGGAGGAGATATCGTAGAGAGTTCTACAGAGAATCCATCACTGGAACAGGAGTCTGGTCTGGTTGAGGATAACAGCAATGATCAGGATGATGAAATGAATTCTACAGATATGCCGGAGGAAACAGATGGTGACGAGACAACAGATGACAGCACACTTGGCAATATAGATGAAGAAGCGGATCAAACAGAGGGTGTTGAGAATGGAACTACAACAGATGAACTTGACACTTCCTCATTAACAGAGGATCAGCTGACATTATTTAATAAAGCTGAGAATTTCTGTAAAGGAGAATACGAGGGCGATACAGATGCTCTTACAACAGCTATGGAAGATGAGACAGCAACCGCATCTGTAGTTCTTGACGCTGAAAATGGTGCAACACTTTCCAAAGATGTAGAGAAAGCATACCTGCAGATTCTTACTGAGGGAACAGATTCCTATCAGGCAGATGGAACTGAAATTTACATGAGCACAGAACTCAATATGGTAGATAAATCCATGAAAGAGATCTTTGGATTAAGCGCAGATACACAGGCAAGTCCGGAGCTTAGCGAACTTTCTGATGAAGACAGACAGACTTTATATAATGAGACAATGAAATTCTTCGAGAAACTTTACGGTGAGAGCAGCGAAACCTATAATACAGATGAGGCAGAGACAGCTGAAACCGCAGACACAGAGAACAGCGAAGATTATGCAGAATAATCGAAAAAACCAGGAATATAAGCAGAACCAGAACCAGGATAGTGCTATGCAGGGGACGTTTCTGATACGGAAAGCAGACGAAACAGATGTTGTCGGAATTATGAAAGTTATGAATGAAGCACAGGGCGATAAAGAACATCCGGACTGGTTTGTAGCTGATAATGAAGATTATATCCGTGCGCATCTGAAAGAGCATGGTTTTGTAGTTGTAGCAGAATCTTCAGAAGAAGAGATTGCAGGATTCTTTCTTATTAAATATCCTGAAAATAAGGAAGATAATCTGGGGACTTATCTCGATTTTGATGAAGAACAGCTTGTACATGTAGCAGTCATGGATTCAGCAGTTGTAGGAAATACATACAGAGGCAATGGGCTGCAGGGACGGATGCTCGAAGCAGCAGAGAATTTCCTGAATTTGGAAGAATACTATTATCTGATGTGTACGATACATCCTGATAATCAGTTCAGCAGACATAACATGGAGAACCATGGATATGAAGTAAAGAAGATTGCACTCTGCTATGGTGGACTTCCAAGATGTATACTTCTGAAAAATGCAAAAAAAATCTGAAAAAACACTAAAAATAAAAGAAACAAACAGAAAACAGCCAGTGAAATTTTTGTGATTTCGCTGGCTGCTTTCCGTTATATGTGGAAAAAATAAAATGAATGTGATAGAATGGGTGATTAGAAATAGAAAATTTACTGTATATATAGCAGTGTCAACAAAGGGATATCAGGTTCAAAAACTTTGGCGCATGAGCTTGAACAGCTTTTTGAATTTGATATCATGAAATGTGATGAAAACATAACGAGGAGGAAGATAAATGGGTATAGCAGTTGTAACCCTGAAAAAAGGTGAGGGACGACTTCTGAAATCCGGCGGAATGTGGATTTTTGATAATGAAATAGATTCAATCATGGGAAGTTTTGAGAACGGAGACATAGTTCTTGTCCATGATTTTGACGGATATCCGATGGGAAGAGGATTTATTAATACGAACTCCAAGATTACAGTACGTCTGATGACCAGAGATGAGAATGTTGAAATCAATGAAGAACTTCTGGAGAAGCGCGTACGTGATGCATGGGAATATCGTAAAAAAGTGGTAGATATAAGCAGCTGTCGTCTGATTTTTGCAGAGGCAGATTTTCTTCCGGGACTTGTTGTGGATAAGTTTTCTGATGTGCTTGTTGTCCAGTCACTGGCGCTTGGAATCGACCGTTTCAAAGAGACGATCGTGGAGCTTATTAAGAAAGTTCTTGCGGAAGATGGAATTACGATCCGTGGTGTTTATGAGAGAAGTGATGTAAAGGTCCGTAAACAGGAAGGCATGGAACTGGTGAAAGGCTTCATCGGACCGGAATTCCCGACACTTGTACAGATTGAAGAAAACGGCGTAAAATACGAAGTAGATGTCAAAGACGGACAGAAAACAGGCTTCTTCCTTGATCAGAAATATAACAGACTTGCAATTCAGAAATTATGTAAGGGTGCGAAAGTCCTGGACTGCTTCACACATACAGGCTCCTTTGCTCTGAATGCGGGAATCGCAGGTGCTGACAGTGTAACCGGTGTGGATGCATCTCAGCTTGCGGTAGATCAGGCGACAGCCAATGCCGCATTAAATGGCTTATCTGACAAAGTGAAATTTATCTGCGAGGATGTATTTGAGCTTCTTCCTGAACTGGAACAGAAAGGTGAGAAATTTGACGTTGTGATTCTGGATCCTCCGGCATTTACCAAGTCAAGAAACTCAATCAAGAATGCAGTAAAAGGATATAGAGAAATCAATCTGCGTGCTATGAAACTGGTCAAAGACGGAGGATTTCTGGCAACCTGTTCCTGCTCTCATTTTATGGATTACGAGTTATTCACCAGAACAATCGGACAGGCAGCAAAGAATGTACATAAGAGACTGCGCCAGGTAGAATACAGAACCCAGGCACCAGATCACCCGATTCTCTGGGCAGCAGATGAGTCTTACTATTTAAAATTTTATATTTTCCAGGTTTGCAATGACAGGTAATAGAAAGAGAGGACATTATTATGAGTTTTAAAGAAGTAAAAGCAGAAGAACTGACTATGAATCCATTTACTAAGATTGGAAAAGAATGGCTGCTGATCACAGCTGGAAATGAAGAAAAATGCAACACCATGACAGCCAGCTGGGGCGCAATGGGTGTTATGTGGGGAAAGAATGCAGTAACTGTATACATCCGTCCACAGAGATATACAAAAGAATTCGTAGACAGAGAAGATACATTTACGATTTCCGTGCTGGGAGAAGAGTATCGCAAAGCATTAAATTATTGTGGCAAGGTTTCCGGAAAAGGTGTGGATAAGATCAAAGACGCAGGTCTGACTCCATATTTCACAGATGGAACAGCAGGAATCGAGGAAGCAGATATGATCATGGTCTGCAAGAAAATGTATCATGATGAGATTAAACCGGAGTGCTTTGACGCACCGGAAAATGACGGCAAATGGTATCCTCAGAAAGATTATCATACCATGTATATCGCAGAAATCGTGAAAGTTCTCGTGAGGGAATAAAAGAGGTAATCTATGAAAGATAAATTAAATAAATTTATGCAGGGACGTTATGGAGTAGACCAGTTCGCAAGATTTACTCTTGGAGTGGCACTTTTTGTTATCGTGATAGGATCTTTTCTCAGAAGAAATGTAGCAGGCGGCATTTTAGATACATTGGGATTTATTCTTATTATCTATACATATTTCAGGATTTTTTCCAGAAATGTCTCTGCCCGTTATGCGGAAAATCAGAAATATCTGGGTTATACGCAGAAAGTCCGCAGCCAGTTTGCCAGAGAGAAGAATATGATGGAACAGAGAAAGACACATCATATCTATACCTGCCCGGGCTGTGGACAGAAAATCCGTATTCCGAGAGGAAAAGGACAGAAAGTAGAAATTGAATGCCCGAAGTGCCACGCAAAATTTGTAAAAAGACGCTAGTACAGCGAATCAGTAGAACCCCGGCGAAGCATAAGCGGGAGAAAACTTTGAATAATCAAATAGAGTGCTAAATATAATGGAGGAATTATGTTTGGATATGTAGTAATGAATAAGCCGGAAATAAAGTTTAAGGATTTCGACCTTTACCGTTCCTTTTACTGCGGTCTGTGCAGAGAATTGAAAGACAGATATGGAATATCCGGACAGATTTCTCTGACTTATGATATGACGTTTGTTGTAATTTTGCTGAGTGCTCTTTATGAGCCGCCAACCCGGAAAGGAACAACCAGATGCATCATTCATCCGGTACGAAAACAGCCGGTCAGAAGAAATGCAGTGACCGGATATGCGGCAGATATGAATGTACTTCTTACCTATCATAAATGCCGGGATGACTGGGAAGATGAGAAGAAAGCGATGGCCCTTGGGTATTCAAAAGTTCTACAGGGAAAAGTCCGGAAGCTGGATAAGAAATATCCGGAGAAATCACGCCGGATACAGGAACTTCTAAAAGAGCTTTCTGAAATGGAAAAAGCCGGCGAACATGATATTGACAAGATGTCAGGCTGCTTTGGCAGGATCATGGAAGAAATTTTTGCATGGAAACAGGATGTGTGGGAGAATTCGCTGCGGAGAATGGGATTTTTTCTCGGAAAATTCATCTATCTTCTGGATGCATATGATGATGTGGAGGAGGATATAAAAAATAAAAATTACAATCCTTTTTCAGAACAATATATAATGGAAGGGTTTGAAGAGCAGGTACGGCAGATTCTGATCATGATGATGTCACAGACTTGCAGGGAGTTCGAGAAACTTCCTATTATAAAATATACCGATATTTTGAGAAATATTCTCTACTCTGGAGTGTGGGTGCGCTTTGAGGCGGTTCACAAACAGAGAAAAGAATCAGGGGAGAAAAAGAATGATTGATCCGTACAGTATACTTGGGATATCCAGGGATGCATCCGATGATGAGGTAAAGAAAGCATACCGTAAGCTGAGCAGAAAATATCATCCCGATGCCAATATAGACAATCCAAATAAAGAGCAGGCTGAGGAAAAATTCAAACAGGTTCAGCAGGCTTATGAACAGATCATGAAAGAAAGAGAGCAGGGAACTGGCTACGGAAATTACGGGGGCTATAATTATGGAGGCTTCGGAGGCTTTTCCGGTCAGACAGATTCCGGCTATCAGGATGAGGAGAGCATCCGCAGACAGGCAGCAGCCAATTATATTCAGAGTGGACACTACCGTGAAGCTATGAATGTACTGCAGTCACTTCAGCAGAAGAATGGACAGTGGTATTATCTTTCTGCTATGGCAAATATGGGACTTGGAAATAATGTAAATGCTCTGAATGATATTAAAGAAGCAGTTCGTTTAGAGCCGGATAATGCACAATACCGGATGCTGCAACAGCAGATGGAAGGCGGTGGAACCTGGTACCAGGAAATGCAGAATCCTTTTGGAGGCATGCCGACAGGCGGCGATGACTATTGTATGAAACTTTGCCTGGCAAATCTGGCATGCAGCTTATGCTGTCCGGGTGGCGGCGTGTTTTGCTGTTAAAAAAATTCAGTTAGTAATTGACAACTAAAAGTGAAAATATTACTATATTAAAGTGACTTGATATCGAATTGAAGTTCAAAAGTCTTATTGTACAGGCACGAACGACTTTCTGACCTTTTGACTCTGATATCATAATAAAGAATACAGGAGGAAATCAATAATGAGTATTCGTATTGGTATTTTAGGCTACGGTAATCTTGGCCGTGGTGTAGAGTGTGCAATTAAACATAATCCAGATACAGAGCTGGTGGCAGTATTTACACGTCGTGATCCGAAAACAGTTAAGATCCTTACAGAGACTGCTACAGTATATTCTGTAAATGATGCTGAGAAAATGAAAGATAAGATCGATGTACTGATCATCTGTGGAGGAAGTGCAACAGACCTTCCGAAACAGACACCGGAATATGCAAAGATGTTCAATGTAATTGACAGCTTTGACACACATGCAAGAATCCCGGAGCATTTTGATGCAGTAGATGCTGCCGCAAAAGAAAGCGGACATGTCGGAATTATCTCTGTAGGCTGGGATCCGGGAATGTTCTCACTGAACCGTCTCTATGCAAATGCAATCCTTACTAACGGTAAAGACTATACATTCTGGGGCAAAGGTGTAAGCCAGGGACATTCAGATGCTGTACGTCGTATCAAAGGTGTAAAAGATGCAAAACAGTATACAATCCCTGTAGAAGCAGCACTGGAAGCTGTAAGAAACGGAGAGAATCCAGATCTTACAACCAGACAGAAACATACAAGAGAATGCTTCGTAGTTGCAGAAGAAGGCGCAGACCTTGCACAGATCGAGAATGACATCAAGACTATGCCGAACTATTTCGCAGACTATGACACAACTGTACATTTTATCAGTGAAGAGGAACTGAAACGTGACCATAGCGGCATTCCACATGGTGGATTCGTGATCCGTTCCGGAAAAACAGGCTGGAATGATGAGAATAACCATGTAATCGAATACAGCCTGAAACTGGATTCCAATCCGGAATTTACATCTTCTGTACTTGTTGCATATGCAAGAGCTGCATATCG
>OGSS01000570.1_pt1 | contig 35914 bp, 38 predicted proteins | sample 1553591 | NCBI WGS metagenome assembly OGSS01 (sample SAMEA2580061, study PRJEB22360) | human gut metagenome | biome: human gut; feature: human-associated habitat; material: faeces | place: Denmark | collected 2008/2010
TACATCTTGCGAAGGGCGGGATAAAGTACATTTGCATAGCCAAGGCCCTGGTAATTGCCATAGTTAAATCCATTCTGCAGGAAATAGGCCCGCAGGGATGTCTTCATATAATCTTTTTTCTCCAGCTGATTAAATGCCATCTTCAAATTCAACCTCCACTTCTTCTACAGATTCGCCGTTTCCTTTGCCGGCATGGAAAAATACAAGCAGCGCAATGGCCGTACCGATTACAGCCACGCCCATGACAGGAAGGTTCAGGTAGGCAATGGCGATATAGCCAAACAGTACAAATGGGATCAGCTCCTTCTTTGCCATTACATTGAGAATCATGGCAAAACCAATGGCGGGAAGCATCTTGCCTGCCACGCCCAGACCTGCGCTGAGCCATGCGGGAATCAGGGAAATCACCTTCTGGAGCCCCTCGGAGCTGAAGGCCCCGCCGAATCCGATAATAAAACCAACCACTGCAAACACGCAGACGGTTGCATTGGCAGCTATCCTGAAGCCGCGGAAATTCTTCTTGTCCAGGGCCTTATAAGCATAGCTTGTAAGGGTCGTGGCAAAGGTATAGGTGGCAGTAATCACAAACTGGAAAGCCACTGCAAAGGGGAATGAAAGAGCCAGGGCAGAACCCACGTCAATACCGGAGTCCTTCATGGTGATGGCTATGATGGTTCCCACAATTCCCGGCCCCATGGGGTTTGGCGGTACGGAACCGCCCTGGGATACGCCAAATCCCATAAATGCCAGCTCGCCTACAGCTCCCATGGCCAGGCCGGTGGGAAGGTCCCCTAAAATAAGTCCCACGCCGGCTGCCATAACCAGGCACCGGTTGGTGTAAATTCCGAACAACATGCCTGCCAGACAGAAGGCTGTCCACAGACCGATTAACAAACATTGAAACATACTGATTGTCACGATAATTCCCTCCTCTTAAACGTGTCTTTTCCAATTAAAGATACTTATTCAAATCCACCCTGGCTGCCCCGTCATCACCGGAAGCAGTTGTCCTGGTATTAAAGACCACACCATAGGTATCACGCAGCTGCCTTAGGGCTGCCTTATCCTCGTCGCCCAGTGCAATATACTTGCTCACTTCCTCCTTTCCCGGAGCGTGATGGATATTGCCCACATTGATTTCCTTCACAGGTACGCCGCCTGCCACCAGCTTAAGCGCATCCTCCGGCGTCTTGCAGACAATAAAGATAGTCTGCTTCGGAGATGCCTTCATGATTACGTCGCAGGTGTGCTGGATGGAGAAAAAGCGCATGGCTATGGTCTTTGGAACCACTGCCTTCATCAGTGTCTGCTGCATGGTATCCTCGCTGGCCGAATCATTTGCAACGATGACCGTATTCACGCCAAGCGCTTTAATCCAGAGCTGTCCCTGCCCGTGAATCAGCCTCTCGTCAATTCTGAATGCTACTATATTAGGTACTGCCATTTCATATCCTCCTTGTTATGGACCCGTTCAGACCGCTCTTTGCGGGTTTTCATGTTTTCTTACCAATACAAATTCCAATCCTTGCTGAACCGCATAAGGGCTTCCATATAATAATAGTCTCCCCATATATTGCCCTCATCCACGCCCTTTCCTGAATGCCATGAATACACGCCGTGGAGCAGCACAGGATTTCCGGCTTTTATCTCCGGCGCTGTATAGCGTTCTATCAGTGAGCGCAGGATACAGTGCATGGCATGTCGGTAGGTGTCCTTATCAGGCTCTACCTCCGGCAGGGATTTAAGCATCTCATGGATACCGCACACCCCAATGGCTGCCGCCGATGAATCCCTGGACTGTTCTGAACCGTCTGTGAATATCAGATCCCAGTAGCACACCTCATCCTCAGGAAGCCGGTTCAGAAAGTAATTGGTCATTCCCTTAAACAGGTTGAAGGCGCTGTCATCCTTAAGGTATCTGTAATTCAGCGGTATACCGTAGATTCCCCATGCCTGGCCCCTGGCCCAGGCCGAGTCATCGCTGTATCCCTGTCTGGTAACTCCCTTAAGAGGTTCCCCTGTCTCAGGGTCAAAATAAAAGGTGTGGTATGCGGAGGCGTCATCCCTTATAACATTGTTGCAGGCCGCCTCATAATGCCGCACCGCGGCGTTCCGGTATGCAGGATTTCCTGTTTCCTGGGAAGCCCAGTGCAGAAGGGGAATATTCAGCAGGCAGTCAATAATCAGGCGGTAGTTATCCCTGGCACCAAGCTCTCCCCAGGCCTGGATAAAACCGCCCTTTTCCTGAAACCGCTCCATCAGCTTGTCGGCTGCCAGAAGCCCTGCCTTCCTGCCCTCCGGAAAACCGGTCAGTTTATATCCGGCCACGCATGACAGGCTGTAAAGAAAACCAAGATCATGATGGTCCAGTTCGATACGATTCTCCACCCGATTCAAGAAAGAGCCCACATTTTTAAGAGCCAGCTCCTTAAAGGCGTCCTCCCCTGTGTACTCGTAGCACAGCCACAGAAGTCCGGTCCAGAATCCGTCCGTCCATTCGATATTGTCAATGACTCCGTATGTCTGGTTCCTGGTGGCCGATGAAGGGAACCTGGTGCCAAAGTACTCCATATTGCACCTTACCTGTTCCACCACCCGATCCATGGCTGCCGTGACCTCTTCCCTGGTCAGAAGCCGCGCCGCCTCATATTCTTCCTTTCTGTTGATTGGTTCCACATGAATCTTCTTTATCACGTTCTCAATCCCCATCCTTTCCTTAAACCGAATCGGATAACAGCCCCATCCGATTCCTTTATACTCCATTTTTCATCATATGCTTTTACAAGCCGTCCTCAAACTCCGGCGCTTCCTCTGCGCTGTCCAGGGCATCCAAATCCCGCAGGCCGTCCTTACCTGCTGCCAGCAGTGCTGCCGCCAGCTCATCCAATCCATACACAGGTCTGGAGAACACAGCTTCCACCAGAGCCGCCATGTTTACACCGGCAATTACCTTGATTCTCTTATCTGCCCGCTCTTCCCTCAGGGCCGCTGCCGTGTTAAACGGGGTGCCTCCCACCAAATCTGCCAGAATCAGGACCTCATCCCCTTCCAATGATTCCAGCACCTTTGTCATGGAGACCTTCAGGTCCTCTGAACTTTGTCCCATCTCAAAGTTAACTGCTTCCGTGTTGTCCGGCTTCCCAGCCACCAGGGAGATGGCGCTTAAAATGCCTTCCGGAAACTTCCCGTGTCCTGTTACAATGATTCCTGTCATGCGTTTTTCTTCCTCCTGTCCGCTTCCTCCTGTTTGTTTTCCTCCAGGTTTACTTCCTATTAGTTTACTGCATCTTCAAGCAATTGTCTCTGTCCGCTGTTAATGTCATGTTTTAGTAAATTAGTTTACCTATATTCGGAGTATAGTACTATTCACAATGAATGTCAATATAATCTTTTATCTTAAACATTTTTCTTGCACATTGCATAGTATTTGCTTTTATTTTTTGTGCATTTATAACATATAATATTATTACAAATGAAAGTCATGTTTGTTTTGTCCTCTTTTTCCGTTCTTTCCTCCTTCAAGTAAACCCATTTGAGTTTACTCAGTTTTTTCAGTAAACTACACCACTGTCTTTTCTATTTAACCAATTCATTTTACTTCTGGGTCTATCTCTGTCTGTTTTCTTCCCAAAATGCCCCTAAGACAGGCATGGCCGTTTTGGAGCAGAAAAAAAGCCGCTAACTTCTTGATAGTTAGTGGCTTGAAATAGACTATTATTGCTTTCACTGGTATCAGTGAATCGTTACCTTAAACCGGCAATCATCCGCTCCGCCTAATACAGTATGTATTGTTTCAACTTCTATATCTTTTTCCGGCAGTAAATCCTGCAAAATATATAAAACGCTGTTTCTTGAGCATTCACAATGAGACACGTCTGTTACCTTGCCAGATAAAACTTCATCGCAAACGCATTTGGGATATCCGATTTCATAGATATGCCCCGGCTCAATTACTTTCGCAATGAGCATTTCCGTGTTGCCGTATTTCTTATACTGTTCATCTAAGCTGCATCCGCATTCTTCAAATTGCGCACGCTGAATGGGCAAAACCGTATTCTTAACACAATCAATTGCTTTTTTCTTATAGTCCAATCTTAATTACTCCTTTACAAATACTGTTTGATTTACTAAAAATAGAATACACTAAAAGCTGCCAACTATCAATAAAAAATGGTTAAAATCCAATTATTTCCTGTCGTTCTTGTATTTTCCACCTTACAGTTTAAAAAAAACGTTAATTTTATTCTATATATTGACATCCATCTCTGTCCTTCCTATAATTTTATTATAGCGGAACGGCATAGCCTGCATGACCCATACAACTGCGGGCTATGTCTTTTTACATGGAAATACTAAAGGTCAGAAATGAAAGGTAAGGATTCCAATGGTGAAAGGTAAAGTAAGGTCAGAATTGGCAAAGCTCCATCAAAAATTCATGAACGCTTTGCCGTGCATTCTATTTTTTCTATTTTTATTTTATTCTATCATCTTCTTGTTTGGAATTTCCTATACCATTCTTGTGTCCGTGGTCACCGTCCTTTTCAAGACAAACTATCGCAAATACATGACCTTAAAGCAGCTCCTCTCCATGATTGGAACCCAGTTTCTCATGGCATGCCTCAGCTTTCTCGCAACCCTGAACCTGCCGTTCTGTCTCCTGCTCAATCTTACCGTGCCGTTCTTACTGGTATACCTGCAATCCTCTCAGTTTAACCAGCTGGGTTATTTTTCCAATGCCATGTGCTTCACCTTCCTGCAGCTGCGGCCCGTTGGATGGGAACAATTTCCCATGGAACTGTGCGTCCTGGCTTACGGCATGGCTGTCCTGACCGCGGCTCTGTTCTTCTGCTCCTTCCGAAACAGGAAGTCCGATTCCTTCACCCAGGCCCGGAAAGGTCTTGTTCTCCTGGCATCCGTGCTCCGGGAGAGCACATCCCCTTGCCCCAAATCTGAAACCGCCCCTGAGGGCAAACTGTTTCCCATTCTTCAGGAGCTCTACAAGGAAGCTTATAAAAGCCGGGGACTGACCTATGTGGTAAGCCCCCGGGGCAGAATACAGTACATGTTCGCCCTGTTATTCCAGCGGGCTGCTTATTTTCTGTCCAACCCCTATCAGGAGACTACCCTTGCCGGTGAATACTGCCGCGGACTGCTGCTCCGACTCGCACAATATATGGAAACTGCGGGGACACAGGGGTTCCAGCAGGATGACCCGGCAGGCAGCGGGCTTCTTACCAGACAGGGAAAGGAGCTGCTTAAGGAGACAGAGGGCCACGAGGAACCCCCTTACATATTTGTCCAGAATTTTCTGGAACTGTTTCTGCATATTCTGGACCATATACGGGGAATGGATGAAAAATCCCCTTCTCCCGGCTGGAAACTGCCCGCCTCCCAGCAGCCGCTGAAACGGTTGTTTTACCACATGAAAACAGATGCCTTTGAGACCCGCTTTGCCCTGCGCTTAAGCGTAGTCCTCACCGTGGGATTTGCCTACAACATGACCGTCCAGGCCAATCACGGCTACTGGTTCGCGCTGAATGCATTCCTGCTGCTGCGCCCTATGTATGAGGACAGCGCCTTCCGTATCAGGACACGGTTCATCGGCACGGTTGCCGGATGCCTGCTTTTACAGTTCCTGATTCCCCTGTTTCATGGAACGGAATGGCATCTTTTACTTGCAACCGTCATGGCAATCGGATTGTACATGGAAAAGCCGGGGACATGGCAGCAGGCATTGTTCTCCACCTGCTTTGCCCTGACGCTGACCACCCTTTCCCTACCCCAGACACTGGCTGCGGAGCTGAGACTTTCCTATGTGGTTATATCAATCCTTTTGGTGCTGGCTGTCAACCGTTTCTTTTTTCCAACCAGCCTTAAACGCCAGTATCTCTACAATCTGCACCAGATTTTCCATATCCATCAGGTATACCTGCGCCTGCTGGAACACAGCCTGAAAGCCCCCATTGATTACGGGGTCATCTGCGGCATACAGATTCATTATCACCTGGTCCATGATCAGATTCATGAGTATCTGAAAAACGCCAGCACCAAAGACCGGGATTTTATCAAAGAAATACTGTGGATTTCCTGGCATATGGTCTCTGAAGCAGAACAAATGCTTTTTCTCATAAACAACCGGAAAACCGGTGCCCTGGATGTGAAGCAGATGGAGGGCTATCTCCTGTTTACAGCCAGTATCATCGGTGATATCCAGAAAAAGATGAATATGAAGGGGGATGAAATCCCCGTGAGCGCAGAAAACATGGCCTACCGCCGCTCCATGGAAGGAGCCCCCCATTTATCCCGGCAGATGGAACAGTATTCCAAACAGGTTTCCAAACTGTACCTCTGCGTGTGCAGGCATTCAGAGGATTGAAACAGAGAAGTGTAAGGCTCAAAAGGATATCAGAAAAATAAAAAACCTCAAAATGAAGCAACACCGCTGTGAAACCCTTATAGATTGGGATTTCAGCGGTGTTTTAGTTTGTTTAACTGTCAAAAGCGGGATTATAATGCATTTTCAGGACATGTCAGGCCAGGTTCCCAAATGCCGCGCCGGAATGCCTGCCTGGACAGCCGCATCCAGGAAAAGAGGGGCAGGACAGAGGGATATTCCCTGTTTAATTTCTATAAATCCCTAATAAATTTATGATTCGTGCCGAAATATAATTTAGGGCGTGTCCAATCATCCATACCTGAAGTCTGAACGCCCGGGTCATTTCCCCACAACCAGGGAACACGGCCAATTGATTCAATATTATTTCCTAATAATAATCAGGAGGAGTCATTACCAATGAAAAAGAAAATGAAGCAATCCACCCTTTTGCTGATTCTGAACAGCATCTCAATCCTGGCCCTGTTATTCATGGCATTCTGCCTTTTCAGCTACAGCGGGGTAAACAAAAAGATCAACAAAGCCAACAGCGAGCGTTTCGAATTAACCTATAATGCCAACCGCTTCATGAATGGTTCTTCCTATCTGACCAATGAAGTCAGGGCCTATGCAGCGACTGGAAAACAGGAGCATTATGATAATTACTGGAACGAGGTCAATAACCTGAAAAACCGTGACATAGGAGTTGAGAACATGAAAGCCCTGGGGCTGACCCAGGAGGAGCAGTCCATGATTGATGAGATGTCAAACCTGTCCAACACCCTTGTGCCCCTTGAAGAAAAGGCAATGGATGATGTGGCGGCCGGAAAAAAGGATGATGCGGTCAATTATGTTTATGGGAATGAATACAACACCTCCATCGCAAAGATCAACCAGATTAAATCCAACTTCCTCACACGGCTGGACAGCAGGGCCCTGGGAGAGGTAAACAGGCTGATCGGCGTAAGCTATTTTATCTCTTTCTGTTTTTTCATCACCCTTATACTGGTCGTTGCGCTCCAGGTTGCCACTTACCGGTTCTGCAGATTCCGTTTGTTAAGGCCAATCATAGAAATACGCGATGAAATGGGACAGATTGCTTGCGGCAGCCTGTCATCTGACTTCGCCCTGGAACCGGACACCAGCGAAATCGGCATGCTGGTGGGCTCCATACATTCTACAAAGGCAGAACTGAAAAAGTATATTGCGGATATTGCGTCAAAGCTCTCCCATATGGCAGAGGGAAACATGGACCAGACCATTGAAATCAATTACCTTGGGGAATTCATTCCCATCAAGAATTCCCTGACCCAGATACTGGATTCCCTGAATTCCGCCCTTTACCGCATCAGTGTTTCCGCTGAGCAGGTTGCAGCCACCTCCGCCGATGTGGCCTCCACTTCCCAGGCGGTATCCCAGGGCGCTTCCCAGCAGGCCGCTGCCGCCGAGGAGTTCTCCGCCTCCCTGGAGAACATATCTGAACATATCGAGGCTATTTCCAGCAGGGCGGACATAGCCAGGGTCTGCTCCACGGAAGCTGCGGGCAAGCTTATGGAAGGTACGGATAAGATGAAGGAGCTTTCAGAAGCAATGAACATCATATCAGGTTCCTCCAACCAAATCAGCGGCATCATAAAAACCATTGAGGATATCTCCTTCCAGACCAATATACTGGCCCTGAACGCGGCAGTCGAAGCAGCCAGGGCGGGCGAGGCAGGAAAAGGGTTTGCCGTGGTTGCAGACGAAGTCCGTAACCTGGCAGCCAAAAGTTCCGAAGCAGCCAAGGATACCACTACCCTCATTGAAAACACCCTCAATCTGGTAGAGAAGGCCGTAAGCCTGGCGGCAGATACCACGTCAACCCTTGAGGCAGTGGGGATAGGCGCCAGCGAATCCACGGAACTGGTAAGGGAAATCGCGGCTGCTTCCTTAAAACAGAAAGAAAGCATCATCCAGCTTACCGACAGCATACATCAGATTTCACAGGTGATACAGTCCAATATGGAAACCGCTGAAGAATCCAGCGCTTCTTCGGCGGAACTGTCCGGTCAGGCCAGGACGCTGAAGGATGCCGTCCACAGGTTCCGTCTGCGTTCCTGAACTATTCCGTTTTCCTAAGCCAGGCTGGGATATCCCATCAGAATTTATAATCTTATTTCCTGCCTTTGACAGAGGGCTTTACGCCTCTAATGCTTTATCGACTGCCTGTTTTGCATGAATCAGCGTTGTGTCAAAAACAGGCAGCGAAGCATCTGAGGGATGTATAAGAAGTCCGATTTCAGTGCAGCCAAGGATGACCCCGTCTGCCCCTTTATCCTTTAAACGCTCAATGATATCCTGAACTTTTTTGCGGGATTCCTCCCTGATTTTACCTACGCAGAGTTCCTTGAATATAATATCATTCACAACATCAATATTTTCTTCATCCGGAATCACCACATCTATGCCTCTGTCCGTTAATCTTTGCTTATAAAAATCCTGCGTCATGGTATACTGACAGGAATATGTACCATTGACTGGATTTGAGGAGCTACTTTGTGCATTGTATTGGTGCAAATCAAAACAAAGTCCGCCGAATCTGTTTTTACATTGTCAGACCTCCGTCAATTCCGATTCAGGAAAATTATACCACATATCCGCTCTTTTTTAGCTCTTAAAAAGATACCATCGGTTTGCCGTTTGGTCAGCGCGTCCATAAGTAATCGCTAATTCTGATTAACAAAAATGACCACGCAAGATATTCCATCTGTACGGGTCATTCTCATTATATATGATTATCTTTGTTTGATTCATCAAGTCCGCACTGCAGGGGCACCCTGAAAAATGGTTCCTTCTCTGCCGCAGGCGCTGTCTTTGCGTGTTCCAGAGCCGCCATCACCCTGACCGGCGTCATGGGAATCTCGTACATGGCTAGGCCTGTTGCGTCCAGAACTGCGTTCCTTATGGCCGGGGCTCCCCCAAGAATCGTAGGCTCTCCTATCCCTTTGGCACCAAAGGGCCCTGACTCGCTTTCTGACTCCACGATAACGGACTCAAGGCAAGGGATATCCATGGCAGTGGGAATCAGATATTCATGGAGGGATTTTTCCTGTACCAATCCGCGCTTTAAAAAGCATTCTTCCATAAGGGCCCACCCAATAGCCTGGGCTGCCCCGCCCTCCATCTGCCCCTCAACCGTATCAGGATTAATGGCTTTGCCCACGTCGGTTGCCTGTACAGATCTGCACACCGTAATCATACCGTTTCTGGTATCCACTTCCACAATCACACCGTGGGCTCCATATGCAAATGTTGTCCACCGCGTGGTCTGGTTCAGATTTTCAGGGTCTTTTTCAGTCATGGGGGGATACCAGTTTCCCACCTCTGCCAGCGGCACCTGGGAAACCCGGGCCCTGGCCGCAACTGACTTAAGAGATACCTTTTTATTCGGTTCTCTCCGGGAAAATATCACGCTGTCTTTTATGGTCAGCTCATGGGCATCCGCCTTTAACATATCCGCCCCAATATCCAGTATCCGTTTTTTCAGGGAACGGCAGCCGGCAATGATTGCATTTCCCTGAAACACGGTTGCCCTTGATGCGGATGTGGGACCTGCCTCCGGCCCGCACAGGGAATCTGATGTTCCGATATTCACATGTTCTATGGAAACCCCCATTGCCTGGGCCGCAATCTGGCTCATGGCCGCAATCAGGCCTTGGCCCATCTCATTCTGGGCCAGATTCACGTTGAGGGAACCATCCAGATTCAGTTCCAGATATACATGGCCTGCGTCCTTTGGGAATGAACTTCCGGTTCCATACATATAGCAGGCAATGCCCCTGCCCCGCTTTTTGTATGGGTCAGAACGGTCCAGAGGCTTGTCCCATTCCAGTTTCTGCCTCACTTTCTCAATACATTCACGTATGCCTGCCGCGTCATTCTTACTCATCTGCTGGGAAAATATAGTCTCAGACCCTTCTTTTATTAAATTCTTAAGCCTGAATTCAACCGGGTCCATTCCTATGGTACGGGCTATGTCATCCACTGCGCACTCCAGGGCATAATACTGCTGAGGCGCTCCCAGGCCTCTGAACGCGCCGCCGTATACGTGGTTTGTATATACTGACCGGTTTCGAACATCCACTGCCGGTATCACATATGGACCGCCTGATAACAGCGCGGATCTGTGCGGAATCACATCCACCGACTTATACGCCCCTTTATCAAAAACAGCTTCGGACCGCATACCGGTCATGTGCCCATGGGCGTCCACGCCAATCTTATACTTTATATAGCTGCGGTGCCTTTTACTGGTATAACGGAACATCTCTTCCCGCGTCATTTCATAGACCACCCCACGCCCCGTACAGAGCGCCAGAATTCCGGCAACCACGCCGCAATCCACAGATGAACACTCTTTCCCACCAAAGCCGCCGCCAATCAGAGGGCTGAGTACTCTTATCCTGCTCACAGGCAGGTGAAGGGCTTCGCACAGGCCTTCCCTCATACCATGCACATTCTGCACCGGACAATAAAAGGTCAGTCCGCCGTTCACAGCATCCGGCTCTGCAAAGGCAATATCCCGTTCCAGAGCAGCGTGCTCTACCATGGGAGTACGAAAAACAGCGGTTATCTCAGTTACTGTTTTTGAAGCAGCTTCTTCCATGCAGCCCCTTGACACCCGGACATCATTTGAAACATTGCCGCAACTCAGGGAACCGTACTCCTTTCTCACCTGTTCTGCTTCCGGCAGCATATTCTTTAAGGGATCTGTCTCAAAGGACAGGGCGTCATACTCCACCTTTATCAGGCTCACCGCCCTGTCAGCTGCTCCCTCTGTTTCCGCCGCCACAAAGGCCACCGGATCACAGTCGCATATGATTTCATCCCTTGCCAGTACCGGCTTATCTTTAAGAATATAGCCGTATCTGGAACCGTCTATTAAATCAGCCGCTGTCAGAACAGCCGCCACCCCTGGAACCTCCCTTGCTTTATCCGCATCTATTCTCTTTATCCTTGCCCGCGCACAGTCTATCCTGCACACTTTGGCCACAAGCACATCCTTCCTTCCGGCCAGCAGGTCCGCCGTATACTTTGCATAGCCGGTCACCTTGCTTATGCTGTCCGGTCTGATATACCGCTGCCCGATATAAGATTCATTCAAAATCACTTGACTTCCTCCCAACTGTGGTGTGCAGTCATAAGCCTTCTTTCAGCTGCCAGCTTAACTGCATTTACAATCTTCTGGTAACCGGTACAGCGGCAAAGATTTCCTGATATGGCCATCCTGATTTCCTCCTCATCCGGATTCTCCTTTTCCTCCAGCAGCCCATAGGCTGTCATGATCATCCCCGGCGTACAGTATCCGCACTGTACTGCGCCCGCCTCTATAAATGCCTGCTGAAGGGGATGAAGGTGCCATGGCGTCCCCAGTCCCTCTATGGTCATCACATTTCTGCCTTCCGCCATACAGGTAAGATAGGCACAGGACCGGACCGCACAGTTGTCAACCAGCACGGTGCACGCGCCGCAGTCGTCTGTACCGCATGCTTTCTTTGTTCCAGTCAGCAGGAAACGGTTTCGTATAGTATCCACCAGAAGTTCCTTTCCGTCAACCTCAACACACACCGCCCTGCTGTTTAAATTAAAATATACCACAGGCATTACGCGCTTCCCTCCTCTCTGCTTCCGCGAAAGCCATATCGATTGCTTCTGCAATGGCGTGACAGGTTGTTTCTTCCTTATATCTTTTATAATAGCTCTCCCTGAGCCCCGCCTCCCGGGGGAAGAATTCCAGGGCAAGCTGTACTGCCTCGTCCCGTCCCAACCCCTTAATCTTGTCTCCGATACTGGGGGCAAGGACCGCTGTGGCATTTAAAGCGCCCAATGATATAACGGCAGACTGGCACCGCCCCGCTTTATCCACGGTAACCACTGCTCCGGCTATGACTTTTGCTATGTCCTGTGATTTCCTGCGGGAAAGCCTGGCATATCCGCTGCCCTTATCCGGGCCCTGACCGGGAAACCGCATCTCTTTTATAATCTCGTTTCTCCGTATATCTGTTTTGTATGCTCCCAAATATATGTCCTTTTGTCTGACAATACGCTCCCCCCGGACACTTACCAGCACAAGTTCCGTATCAAGGGCCAGCATCATGGATGCGCAGTCAGCCGACGGCGCGGCAGTTGCGATGTTGCCGGCAGGCGTGGCAACCATACGTATGGCGGGGCTGCCCACACTGCCCGCCGCCCTGACCAGTCCTCCCACCCTGCTGCACACAGGAGAATCCTGCATCTGGCGGTAGGTTACGTTTCCGCCGATATGCACATACTGTCCGTCATCCATGATCCTGTTCATGCTCTTTATACCGCGTATGTCAATGATTGCAGTGGGATTCACTTTTCCAGCGGATATGCTCAGTATGATATCGGAACCGCCGTTTACCAGCACCGCTCCCTCATGTTCCTCCAACAGAGCCGCTGCTTCCTCCAGCTCCCTGGGGTAATAATAATCTGTTTCCATGCAGCCATTCCTTTCTTACGAGTAAGCAAAAACATCCTGCCGTAACAGAATGTTTTCGCCGCGTTCCGGAGTGTGTCTAAAGCCGGGTCCTTCCGTCCAATATATCCGCGACGGATCCGCTGTCAACCACCCATCCAAGAGATGCTCTGATCTGCTTGATTGCCAGCTCATGGTAATCTTTTCCGTTCATGCTTGCGCAGCAGTCCTCAATGGCAATGACCCGGTAATCACGGTTGTATGCCTCAAAAGCGGTGCAGAGTACACAGTTGTTTGTATTAGCGCCGGTGAAGAACAAGGTGTTGATTCCCATGACTCTTAAATACATCTCAAGGGGCGTGCCCATGAACGCGCTGTATCGCTGTTTGTGGACTATGATGTCCTGGTCCGACGCGCCAAGCTGGGGCATGATTTCCATGGCAGGTGAATTTTCAGTATTCACAGGTCTTCTCACATGACCTCCGATGCTGATCTTCTTTTCCATCTGATAACGCCAGAATGGGCTTGCCAAAGACATTGTCTCCCCTGTCATAGGGTTGATTTTATGGCCTGTCCTGACAAATATCACGGGAAGCCCCCGCAGGCGGAACTCAGGTATCACCTTTACAAGCCCCCCAAGCACCCTTTCGCAGTCATCCTCCGGTACCGGAAGATAGTTGAAATCAGAATCAAAATGTGCCCGTGTAACATCAACAACAATAAGCGCCGCCTTAAAATCTTCCATATACTATCTCCTTTATTTCTATTATTCAACCAGCAGGTTGGGGAGGAACAAGGATAAACCGGGAAACAGGGTAATGATTATAAGCACTAGAATCGTCAGCATGATAAACGGCATGGAGGACCTTACAATCTCCACAAAGGACAGCTTCATCACCTTGGCGCTGACAAACAGGTTCAGGCCAAAGGGCGGGGTGCTCATACCGATAGCCAGATTGGTGACCACCACGTTGCCCAGAAATATAGGGTCTATTCCAGCCTTTAAAGCCAGCTGATATACCATGGGCATGATAATGACAATCGAGGAGCCCGCGCCCATGAACATACCTGCAATCAGGAACATTATATTAATTACCAGCAGTATCATCAGCCTGGACGTGCTGCCCAGCATGGCCTCCATGAGCTGCGGTATCCTTGCCAGAGTCATCACATAACCCAAAAGCTGGCCAGCTGCCAGCAGTATGTAAATCGTACACACTGTCTTAGCACAATCGCCGCAGATATCAATAAGCGATTTAAAATCCACGTCCTTATATATGACCATCTCAACAAAAATGGCGTACACAGCCGATATGGCCGCTGCCTCCGTTGGCGTGCAGATGCCGGAATACATGGTCCCTATGATGATGACCGGCAGCCCCAGCGCCCAGATGGCATCCTTTACCGCAGTGAAAAACTCCTTAAGGCTGATTCTGGGAAGCCTTGGCACCTTGTGCCTTCGGGCATACAGATATACGTATATCATAAACACGGCAGCCATAACGATGCCGGAGCTTAAGCCACCCATGAACAGCTTAAGTACGGACGTATTGGTATTCATGGCGTATACTACAAAAGCAATGCCGGGAGGAATCAACATACCCACAGAACTTACGGTACAGATAAGTCCGGCGCTGAATCCCCGGGGATATCCGTTATCAATCATCTCCTGGTAAATCAGGGCGCCTATGATCAATATGCCGGCCGTGGACGCGCCCGATATGGCGCCTATGATAATGCAGCACACAATTGCAGTCATGCCTATGCCGCCGTACATATGACCCACAATACTCCGGCAGAACTTCAAAAGCCTGCTTCCAATCTGCCCCTTTCCCATCACACTGGCTGCCAGTATAAAGAATGGCAGACACAAGGTGGAAAACTTATTCAGGCCAGCGGTAAAGGATGAGACCGCCATGATTGGCTGCATATTCAACACATTTAACAGATAATACGTACTGGGTATCATCATGGCGATAAAGATAGGTATACCCAGGAACAGGCACACCAGAAGAGCTATAATAAATAATCCTGCTGTCATTGGTACCTCCTCCCTTTACATGGTTTCAAGCTTGCTCAGGTCCTGGTTTTCAGTGCCGCCTTTATCACTCATCCTACCTTCTTTAAAGAGAACAAATATGGTCTTGAAGTACTCCACTGCCATGAGTCCGCAGCCCACCATGGTTCCCAGATACATCCACCACATCTGAAACCACGGCATAGTCACGCTGGTACGGGCGGTCGCTTTTATGGAGACAACCTCCAGATAGGAGAAATAAGCAAACGCAGCCAGGAATACCGTTGCAATGACGGCAAGCATTACCCGATAGTATGGGTGCAGCTTTTGGGGAAGCAGGTTATATATAATATCCACACTGACATGCTCATGCTTCTCAACGCTGATAACGCCGCCGATACAAGCCACCCAGACCATAATGTACTGACACAGCTCCTCTGTCCAGGGAAAAGAATATCCGAAAAAATTCTTAAGCACTATTCCCAAAGTAACCAGAAAAGTAACGAACAAGATTGATAATGCGCAGAACGTGAGCTCGAACTTTTTAAACGCCTTGTCAAACACCTTGTACCTTTCATATATTTTGTTCATAAATTCATATCCCCTCTGTACATATCCTGCCTGTTAATCAAGCTTTGCTATGTCAGCATTGAATGCGTCAAGAATCTTCTGACCCGCTTCGCCGTTGCTCTCAATATAAAGGTCAAGACAGGGCTGGCGGCATGCGTCAGACATGGCCTGCAATTCTTCATCGGTAAGAGTGAGAATTTCACATTGAGCCCCGATTGCGTCCAGCGCAGTCTGTTCTATATCTCCCCTTACAGCCTGGTAAGCATCATTGCCGGCAATGTTTACAGCATCCATGACCAGCTGCTTACACGGATCGTCCAGCCCTTCAAACCAGGCCTTGTTGGCAAAAATCAACTGGGAGGCAAGGATATGGTTTGTAATTTCCATATACTTCTGCACCTCATAGAACTTCATATTATAGATTCCAGCCCCTATGCCTGCTTCCTGTCCGTCAATCGCACCAGTCTGCAAAGCAGTAAAAGTTTCCTGGTAATCAATGGTAAGGGCGGTCCCTCCCAGGGATTCGATGAACTTCATAAGCACAGGCGATGCCATGACACGGAATTTTAATCCGTTGAAATCCTCCGGCGTGCGCAGGGGCACATTGCTGGTAAATGCCTTGAACAGATCTACCCAGTAGCCCAAACCTACCATGTCGTAATCCTTCATGGTGGCAAGGAGGTCGTCCGCCGCGTCTGTCTCAAACACAGCCCTGGCCTTTTCTATATCCGGGGGGAAGAAATACGGGACATCCAGGATGGAAAGCAGGGGATTAAACGCACATACATTTGCAGGCGGCTGTATACACATCTGGATGCCGCCGTTCTGCACGGATTCAACAAGGGTATTTGAATCTCCCAGCTGCCCGGCCGGGTATACGTCTACCTGAATCTTCCCGCCGGATGTTTCCTCAATGTATTTTTCGATTGCCAGGGCGCCTTCCTGTCTGGCGTCTGTGGACGCGCCTGAATGGGCCAGAATAATGGTCATTTCAGGATACTCGTAATCAGAGGCAGCCTTTGCCGTCTCTCCCGCAGTAGTGTTTTCTGCCTGAGGCGCCTTGTCTTTTGCAGATGCATCCTCTGCTGACGGAGCTTCCTTTGGGGCCGGGGCATCCTTTGACGCCGGAGCCCCGCAGGCCCATAGGGAAGAAATCATCGCTGCCGCCAATAAGATACTTAATACCTTCTTCATAATGTTTACCTCCTTATATTAAAATGCTACCACCGCTCCGGGATAACTTTCCTGACTGCCAGATTCTCAGGTTTTCCTGTTGTCAAGGCTTCACGCAGCCAGTCGATTGCCCACGCGAACAGCTCATGATACATGCCTGCGCAGGAATGGAACTCGCCTTCCATAATCCACATCTCCTTAGGGCAGTCCAACATATGAAAGAACCGCTCCGTCAACTCAGGCGGGCACATCTCGTCAAACTCGCCTGTGGACATGAGGAAAGGAACCTTTAAACGGTCCACCACCTTCTCCAGAGTCATCTCCGCCACGAATTCATCAAACGCCTCATCGTCATAAATGTTGCACATGTACTTAAAGTTATTGCGAAGGCCCGGCTGGCAGGAATTAAACTGCAGGTCCTTTTCCAGATAGCAGCCTAACAGGCCCACAATTGCCTTAATCCTGGAATCACATGCAGCAACCGTAGGGCCGTAGTAGGAGCCCATGCTGCCGCCGAAAATCCCAATCTGGTCCGGATTGACCTCGGGCCGTCCGCAGAGCCAGTCCAGAAACAAGGAAGCTGCTTTGGGGTAATTGGTAAGGGTCACAGGCAGGCCATGCGCGCGCGTCTCGCCAAACCCCGGCCCGTCCATCACCAGCACGCACATATTCCTGCGCACAAAGAAATTATCGTTCAGGTTCGGATAATCTTCCTTAATCATATCCATTCCCGGAGTAAACAGAACCGTGGGAAGATTCAAAGCCCCCTTGGGCGCGTGGAAAATACCGTAAACATATTTTCCCTCAAAGGGAAGCACCACCCGCTCTATGGTGTAATCGTATCCGGCTATTGCCTTTTCATAACACCTCACGCAGGAGGCATGAAGCTCCAGCTTCATGGCATCGTCCTTGTGATGGTAAAGCTGCGCCTTACCGTAATAAAGGGCTGCACGGTGGTAAAACGCGCCGGCAGTAACCATGTTTCCCATTGCGGCAGATTCCTCAGCCAGCTTTTCCTGCTGCTCTGCCACGGCACGCCAGGCTTTGGGCATGGCCCGCAGGCATGTCATGCGCCTGTTTGCCCTTTGTATGTCAGCATGCTTGAAACCCTTTTCCTCCAGGCCCATGTTGGCATTGGGCATAAACGCTTCTATGCCCAGCTGACCTACAAATTTGTTGCTGATCCAGCTTTCGTTTTGTCTGTACTTAGACATTTGTTACCCCTCCTTTATGTTTTAGTTCTGTAAACTGGTTCCCCATTACACCCTGCTCTCTATTTATTTATCATAGCCGGCCAGCAGCTCTGCCGCTTCCCCCACATAGCTCATCACACGGTTATAGCCCCGCGTCAGCTGCGTGCGGAGAACAAAATACCTGTACGAGTCTTTATTACACCCGGCCAGACGTACACCGTCGCCAAGTGACGGAATGGGATACATCGCGCCGGAAAGGTCGAAATCAAAGTGGTTCTCACCGTGGAAGGTGATCCGCACGATTTTATGCGACAGCTTCTGCAGCAGATCGTTTACACTATTTGCGTTCTCATCCGGTATACCATCGCCCTCTATCTGTCTGTAAAGGTTCCCCATCCTTCTTTCCAGCAGACCCAGACGTTCCCCAAGAGACGTGAAATCAAACCTGTCTCCCAGGAGAATGCCCAGAGATTCAACGGTTTCCTTCATCTCCTTAACCGCCTCCCTGAAATCATAAGGCAGGACAGGCGAACTCAGCAGACGCCACACCACGGCAACATAGATTTTCGTATCCCTTACAAGAATATCCCTGTCAATAATGTCTATGGTATCATGCTCTGTATGCCACCACCACCCCAGCCCTCCCGCATGCTTAGGTGTGCCGGTGCGGAATGAAAGTATATCCCTGGTCTTTTCAATATCCTGCTCAGAGAATGTGCCGAATATGGAGGTAAGCCCCACTCCATAGAATGACTGGTCGGCAAAATGTCCAATCCGTTTGCCAATAAACTCTATCCCGGTCTGTTTTTTGATTACAGACGCTGCAAGGCCTTTGGTCTGAGGCATTACAGGTGCTTCGTCAATGACTACAGCATCCTTTCCCCCTGTTGAATCCACATACACATAACCTGCGCAGTGCTTTTCCAACTCCTCAAAATGATTGTCCGCGTACCATGCCGAGCTGAAAAACTTCCCCTGGGAATGGCCTGCCCAGAATGCAAGCCTGAGGCCCCGTTTCCATAACTTCTGTTCTGCCGCAAGTATTCTTGCGCATTCAATCATGGTGGCATTGGCGGCTCCGTTATCCATGGCGCCATAATCCCATGAATCTATATGGCTTCCAAACAGCAGAAAATCCTCCGTACCCTCCGCCTTCAGCTGGGCCTCAAGAAGGGGAACCTTTCTCCAGCCCGTGTCCACCACAGACTGTATCCACAGTTTTACAGGTCCTTTTTTCATCTGCTCCCGCATAAAGACGCCATCCTGCCGGACCACAGACACCACCGGTATACCCGGAAGCAGCCCTTCCGTTTTCTCTGTAGGGGCGCCCCAAAGAGATGAAACCGGTGAATTATGTAAATTGTCATCCTGCACATAAATGACAGCCACCGCCCCCCTTTTCTCCATATCCCTTACCTGGTCGGCATTAGGCAGCCCGTCCTTCAGGGCAATCAGGCCGTTTATATCAGGACTGTCTGAATCCGCCGCAACCCCCTCCAGTCCGTGTTCCGGCGCAGACCTTGTAAAGCAGTGTGTCAGCGCCCGAAACCCCATGGGTACGGGCGACACCATTTCCACATGGGCTCTCACCGGCACACTGATGAATGCGTCATGGAAGGTAAGTTTTGTTTCATAGCCAATTTCCTTCATCACCTTCTCACAGTACAGAAGACTGTCCACTTCCTCCTGTGTTCCGGATACACGTACCCATCTTGCTATGTTGGACGTATAATCCATCAGCTTCTCACCGTCAACACGGTCCACCAGACTGTCTTCAATATGTTCCAGTTCCATCTCATAATCTTTCATGCCATACCTCCTCCATTTGTTTCATCTACAAATCAGACTTATATATGTTGACTACCGTGGACCCGATAGCAGTTACAGCATTAAAAACAGCATTTATATCAAAGGTCATATCAGACATATGAAGTCCCGGTTTCAATCCGGCTCCTATTCCTAATACTGTAGTCCTGAGCCCTGAAATTGCAAGTGGATAATTATGGAAATCCTCACCTCCGGGCGTAGTAATTACAGGCCCCAGGGCATCCTCCCCCAGGGATTCTCTGATGGCATCCGAGGCAATTTCTATCAGCTCGTCACACCTGCTTGCCGCCGGCACTCCGCCCAGCCACTCTGCCAGAGCCTTTGCCCCCACTGACTCTGCGCTTGTAACGGCAGCCTTTGTAAGGCTCTCCCTTATTTGCCCCATCACCTCGTTTGTCTGCGCTCTGATATCAAACATGACTTCGGCGTAATTCGGAATGACATTAAAGGGATTTGAGCCGCTGCTGATTTTTGTGGGTTTTATGGAATGAGGCACGGAAGGGTTAAAGGGCAGTGCATTCACCGTGTTTATGACGGCGGCCGCGGCCAGGATTGCATTGACGCCTTGATGGGGCTTTGCTCCGTGAGCTTCATGGCCGTATATCCTTACCCGGATGTGACCGGATGCCCCGTGTAAAACCGCCGGTGAAACCTGACCCATGGGCAGCTCCTCCCGGGGCCTCAGATGTGTGCTCACCAGATACCGGGTGCCCTCCAATACCCCTGACGCAATGACTGCCTCTGCTCCCTGCAGTGTTTCCTCAGCAGGCTGAAACAGAACCTTCAGGCTTCCGGCCTTCAACTGTCCTGTTTCCAGCAGCGCTCTGGCCGCCCAGAGAACAGCAGTGCAGTTAGCATCATGTCCGCATGAGTGGATATATACGGTCTTTCCTTCCTTCTCGTAACAGAGCGCATCCATATCTGCCCTTATGCCGATAGACGGTCCGTCTGTTCCGGTATCATGGATGCCCAGCACTGCTGTCTTTGCAAAATCTCCCTTTACGGCAAATCCGGCCTGCCCTAACTGGTCTTTTAAATACTCAGCGGTGCGTACCTCGCAGAGCGCAGGCTCAGGCATGGAATGAAGTGTATTAAATGTGCTTAGAATATCCGTATGATGTGCATTTACATATTCGCGGATGCTGTTTTTCATCTTGACCCCTCCCGATGGTTTTCTTGCTGGTTTTATGTGAATAATTAAATACCATGCCCAATGAGACGCTCAATATTTCCTCCTAATATGTCAGCGATTTTCTCTCTGGATATCTTCAAAGATGAAACCGTATGGATAGGTTCTTCGTCCCCCATATCAAACGGATAATCGGTTCCCATAAGGAGACGGGAGGAGGTAACCTTTGTCTCCACAAACTGCAGCGTCTCGGCGTCGTGGAGAATCGTATCATAGTAAAAGCTCCTGCAGCATTCCCCGTAGCTTTTTTCTATCCCTTCAAATTCCTTTCTCACCTTCCTGGCATGTTCAAATCTGGCAAGGGCATACGGCGTATATCCTCCGGAATGAGAAAAGCATATCTTTACGCCGGGATATCTGTTGGCCACATCCCCTGTCATAAGGGCAAAGGCCGCAATGGTTGTGTCCAGCGGATTTCCCATCAGGTTTCTCAGATGATATCTTTCCAGCCTTGCTGATTTAATTGTATAATGGGGGTGCAGGAGTACGAAAATCCCATGTTCGGCCGCCATCTTCCAAAAAGGTTCCAAATACGCGTCATCTAATTCCATACCGGCAATGTTAGTGGCTATCTCTATGCCGGAACACAAGGGGTCGCTGACTACACGGTCAAGCTCCCTGATTGTGCCTTCCATATCTGTCATGGGAAGCGTGGCCAGGTACCTGAGCCTGTCCCGGTATAAAGACGTGTCCTCAGACAGTGCTTTATTGGATTCCCGGGCCCAAGCTGCGCATCGGCTGTCCTCATAGTTTAAGGCAAACGGAGGGAGCGAAATAAATCTCATATCTATACCGGCTTTATCCATATCAGCAATCTGTTCATCAAGATAAATAAGTCCGGGGTTAAACGGTCTGAGCTCCCTGTTTTTTATAAACATTGTTTTTCCAAGGGTATCCTCTTTTACATTAAAAAGATCGCTAAACGTTTCGTTATCAGCTAAGGAAGCGGGGATATAATGAGCATGTACATCAATAATCATATGATTTTCCTCCCATCTTTTATAGAAAGTATACTACCCAATAAATACAATGTCAATACTAATTGTATTTAATTGTACATATTTTGTTTTTATTCTGTTTTTTAATTGGTCACTTTTTTATATTGCTGTTTTCCCAACCAGAACAGAAATCCGCAGCAAAAAGGGGACCGCACAGCAGTCTGCGCAGTCCCCCTTTTGGAGGAAACACCCATTCTATTTTATTATCATTTTCATATATTCTTCCATGAAACCATAGTATCTGTTATTATGATGCTTTTCCAATGCCTTAGCCGCCCTGGAATAACTCCTGGCCTTAATATATTTAAGTATCTTAAGATGGTCCTGCTTCATGACCTCCAGTCTTTTTTCAGTAAACGCAACCAAATGCCTGGGATGGGACAATTCCGCGTTGAGAGAATGCAGGATGTCGCGTATTCGGGAATTCTCGCAATAATGAATAATGAAATTATTAAAATAGTCATCCTTAGCCTTGATATCCTGGGCCGAATCCGTCACTGAAATGGATTCCGTCACTCTGACGCATTCATCAATCTCTTCATCACTGGCCTTCATGACGCATGACTCCAACGCCTTGACCTCAAGCACAATCCTGAGCTCATTCATTTCCAGAACATCCTTGACTGTAAGCTGCTCCACAAACGTGCCCAGGTTCTGCAGGCTGTAAACCAGCTTCTCCTCCTCCAGACGCCGCAAAGCAGCCCGCACAGGTGTACGGCTCATTCCAAGACAGTCCGCTATATCGCTTTCGATAATTCGCTTTCCCGCCTGCAGCTTATGCTGGATTATCATGTCATGAAGGTAATTGTATGCCTTGTCCTCAAGACTTTTATCCTTCCTTCCCATAACCCCCAACCTCTCCATTATTTATTTTTGCATCATATCATATTCTCCCATCCAATTCAACCCTTACATTCGGTTTTGCCTTCCTAAAAAACCTTTTTATCTGACAACTCCAAAGAACACAATCCGCATAAACCCCTTAACGCCTCCGTAACTCCCTCTTCAAAAGTGGGATGGGGACGCATGACTGTCAGCAGCGCCTCTGCTGTCATACCATTGTTTATAGCCGCTGTCAGCTCTGAAATCATGTCCGTGGCATGCTCACACATAAAATGAGCACCTAATATACTGTGGTTTTCCCTGTCTGCCACAATTTTTATGAAGGAGCGGGGCGCCTCATGAATTACGGTTCTGATCCCTGTATACGCAGTCCATCCCTGGCTCCATCCCTGGCTGATTGAAACAATTCCGCTGTATGTAAAAGGGTTTTCGTAGATATGCAGCCACGGGTTAACCAGGTTCCCCCTATCTCAGCCTTCTCGATAACAGCTGCCTTCATTCCCAGCTCCGCTGCCCGCACAGCAGCTTCTTAACCGCCTGGCCCCCAACGATTATAAGCAGTTGGTAATCATTCATCACAATCCTCCTCGTATCGTGAGAGCGCAGTACATGATGCCTACTGCGCTCTTTACTTACCACTTTATTCATTTCAAATCCAAAAACCTGTAAAGATGATGTTATCTTCCATCCAGATACTTCTCATACTGGGCGGCATTCATAAGCCCTTCCACCTGATGCTCATAATCCCCGCAGCTAATCTCTAACATCCATCCTGCCCCATAAGTCTCCTTATTCAGCAATTCCGGATTATCAACTGCTTCACCGTTTACCGACATTACCTTTCCGCTTAAGGGTGAAACCATCTCAGAAACAGCCTTTAAAGATACCTTTTCTATGTTATGTAAATCTCAAAAGTGTTTCCGCATTTTTATATGCAATCTTTTCCTTCTCCTCCCGGCTAATCGGTGCGTTCTCCAAAAATTCCACTGCCTTATCATTCGGAATGAAAGGATAGTCTACCGCATACAGTATGCGGTCCGCGCCAAGTACATCCACGCAGTAGCTAAGTTGAGCCATATCGAACATACCGCTGGGCGTAATATATACATTTCTGCGGAAATATTCAGATACATTCAGCGACAGGCCGGTAATCCCTTTGGGAAGGGCCTCATCTAGCCGGGTCAGATAAAACGGAATCATCTCACCCCAGTGTCCAATGATTATATTCAGACGGGGATGCCGGTCAAAGACCCCTGCCAGTATCATATGGAGCAGATGAACCGCCGTTTCCTGATGCCAGCCCCAAGCCGCAGTGGAAAACCGCGCGCTCACCAGAGGATCCAGACCGTCATAACAGGCTTCCTGCACCGGTCTGGGCGGTTCTGCGGGATGCAGATATAACGTATAACGGCACATCCAGTTTTGATTCTGTCCTCACTCCTTTTCTGTCCTGTTATCTGTCACCCATGCCCCAATCTCCTCCGGCCACGGCATGGACTTAAGAGCACCTTTCCTGGTGGTAACAATAGAGGCCGCTGCTGAGGCCATTGTCAGCATTTCCCTTACACCTTCCCGGTCCAGGGAATCCACCGGATGGTCCAGAAGATAATTCAGGCAGCATCCGCAAAAGGTATCCCCCGCCCCAGTGGTATCAATGGTCCTGTCGGTAAGGAACGCTTCTGCCTTCACTTCTTCCCCCGCCCAATATGCCGTACTCCCGGCGCCTCCTGCCGTCACAAGAATCAGTGGTGTGCCGTAAACGGCCTGAAGATGGCCTACTGCCTGTTTCTCATCCTCTATACGGGTCATGAAACGCAGTTCCTCATCTTCGATTTTCAGAATATGGCACAGGGACACGCCATAGAGCATCTGTCTTCTGGCCTCCTCCAAATCCTCCCATAAGGGCGGACGCAGATTTGGATCAAAGGAAATCAGGCATCCGATTTCCTTTGCACATGCGGCCGCCTTTTTGGTAGCCTTTCTTACCCCTTCATGGGTCATGGACAGGGTTCCAAAGTGGAATATCCTGGAACGACGGATTAAATCCAGGTTTACCTCTTCTTCTGTTAATGCCATATCAGCGCCCGGATTGCGGTAAAAGGAAAAGCTCCTGTCCCCCCACTCATCAATGCTGACAAATGCAAGGGTTGTGTGCACCTCATCCGACACCACAATTCCTTCGCTGCCGATTCCCGCGTCCCGGACAGCCCTGCTCAAAAATCTCCCATGGATGTCATTTCCAATCTTGCCGATAAATCCTGTGCTCCTACCGTATCTTGCCAGCATGGCCAGGACATTGCACGGCGCGCCTCCCGGATTCTGCTCCAGGATCGGATTGCCCTGGGCGCTGGTTCCCGCAGGTGTGAAATCGATTAAAAGCTCGCCAAGGGCGGTTACGTCATATTTCTTCTGGTTTTCCATCACAATCCGGCTCCTCCTGTATACATTTCTTCCATAATTTCATTGTAGCGCCTGCGGTTCAGGCGGTAGAAGAAAAGCACAATACCGGTGATTATCCAGAACAGGCCCGGTATGGTGGTAAATGAATGTTTAATCACTGCCAGTACGGCAGAATTCTGTTGTGCGCCGGCCGCGTATCCGCACATGCCCAGAACCATGGCCAGAAGCGAGGTGCCAAGAGCCATGCCCATCTTGTTTCCAAGTGATATAAACGCATATTGGAACCCATCGTTCCTCAGGCCGGTCTTCCACTCCCCGTACTCCACACAGTCCGGAATAATGGCATAGATGGCTGTGTTAAACCCGGAAAAGAAAAACTGGGTCAATGCCGATACCCCATAAAACAGAACCGGGGATTCCTTCACGGTAAACATCCCCAGGCCCATCATAGACATACCGGTCAGGAATGCAAAGATAGATGCGGCCCTCCCTTTGTTGTTGGTCCAGTGGAACAGCATGGGGAAACAGGCTGCCCCAATAATTGAGGGGATTATGATACACATGGAATACACGGTAAAGAACGCCTTGTCGCCCTCCACATAGGTAAAATAATACAGCGCATCCGCATTCCTCCCATACAGCGTGAACCCGAACAGCAGCTGGCCTGCCAGCGCCAGAATATAGGGACGGTTCTTAGACACGGCCGTGAGCTGTTCCTTCAGGGAAATCTTTTTCCGCTCAGGTACGGCCACCACTTCCTTTGTCTTTGCGAAGCAGAAAATGTGGCACATTGCAAAGATGCCTCCGTAAATCACGGCTGCCAGGAGATATCCCCTTTTGTCGCTGCCAGCGCCCAGAGTTTCAATCAACGGCACGGTTATGATATTAATGATTCCAATGGCAATCATGGCTGCCACGGACCGGAAGGTATTAATCTGCGCGCGTTCCTCTATGTTCTGGGTCATAGCCCCGCACAGAGTTCCGTACGGGATGTTAACGCATGTATATCCCAACACCAGGATGCAGTATGTAATGGCCATGTAAACAATTTTGGCCGTACTGTTCCAGCCGGGATGGGCCCAGAAGGTCAGTATCAGCACAAGGGCTGTCAGGGGCGCCGCCCCAAGAAGCCACGGCCTGTATCTTCCCCACCTGGAATGGGTCCTGTCGGTCAGGCTTCCGATGACAGGGTCATTCACAGCATCCCAAAAACGTGAGAAAAGCATGAGCCCTGCCACGGCTCCCATACTGATTCCAAATACATCGGTGTAAAAAATCATCAGGAAATTCCCCACAAACATCCAGCTGAAGTTACACCCCACATCCCCCATTCCATACGCAATCTTGCTAATCAGGGAAACCTTAACATCCGTGTCCCTGTTCAAATCTGTATCCGCGGCCGCACCAGCTTTTGTACCTGCGCTGACTTTTGTTCCAACATCCACAGGCTGTCCGGCCTGTTTTATTTTGCTTCTTAACGCCATCTCCGTCATAACCCCGCACCTCCTTATATCTACTCCTGCACGTTGATAATTACTTTCATGGTGCTTTCCCTGTTTTCATCTATGTACTGGTATGCCTTCAGATAATCTTTAAACACAAAGTGCCTGGAGATAAGAGGGGTTAAAGCCACCTTTTTCTCATTCACAAGACGGATTGCATCCAGATAATCCTCGTTCCGGTACATCATACTGGTATTCAGGTCCAGCTCATGGTCATTGAGCACGGCCAGATCAATCTGCCCCGGGCCCGCAAACACCGCAACCAGGATTATGGTGCTTCCCTTGCGCGCGTACTTAATCGCCTGGCCCATGGTAATGTTGTTGCCTGCACAGTCATAGATGATATCCGCTTTATCCGGCCCGAAGTTTTCTGTCATGGCCTCCCCAAAGTCCTTATCCCTGGTATTCACACAGAAGTCCACGCCGCACTCCTTTGCTTTTTCAAGGCGCAGGGCGCTGACATCCGTAATCATCACCTGCTCCGCTCCCAGCCCCTTTGCAGTCTGCGCCACCAGTATCCCGATGGGTCCCGCTCCCAGCACTGCAATCCTTAATCCCTTTACATCCCCGGCCCGCTTCACGGCATGGACCGCAACTGCCAGAGGTTCAATCATGGCACCCTCATCATAGCTCATATCCCCGGGAAGCAGGGTCACCTTTCCAGCATCCACAGCAAAATAGTGGGATGCGACTCCCGTGGTCTGAAAGCCCATCACCTTCAGGTCCTCGCACAGATTGTACTTGCCATGGCGGCATGGGTGGCATTCTCCGCACACCACCTGGGGCTGGATTGTCACCCTCTGCCCCGGCTCTAATCCGGCCACTGCCCTGCCAACCTTCACCACCTCGCCGGAAACCTCATGTCCCTGGGTTACCGGATAGCTTGTAAATGGGTGCTCTCCATGATATACATGGATGTCGGAACCACAGATTCCTATTTTCATAATCTTTATAAGCACTTCCCCCTCGCTGATTTCCGGTACCGGAACCTCACGAAACTCAATCTTGCCTGGCGCTTTCATTACCTGCTGTAACATAACCCATCTCTCCTTTTTTATTTTTATATAATCTTTTATAAAATGTTTTATTAAAGTAATTACATTATTGCACCAGCCAATGTTTTTGTCAATATAGCAATCGCATTTTCATCAACATGATTATTTTCCCGTCCATTTTTTGTGCATTCTGCTCAAAGCCCATAACATCAAAAAAAATGCGGTCCCTGTGTTTTAACAGAAACCGCATCCTGTGTCCATCCTATATCATGGTCCGAAAATATTCATCCAGGAATGTCATGGCAATCCCCACCGCAGACGCCTCCTTTTCATAGCGGCAGTTTCTCAGATAAAGGGTATCATTATCAAACTTATTATTAACCATTACTTTCCTGCCCAGCTGTGACATATAAGGCCCCAGATAGCCGCCCACATAGCCGCCCAGCACGATATCGCAGTCAAAACACATCCTGAGGTTGGTAATAACAATAGACAGGTCCTCCAGATATGTGTCCCAGACCGCCATGGCATCCCGGTCCTTCTTCTTTAAAAGCTGGAAAAACTCCGCCAAACCGCTCTCCTCCCCCACAAAAGAGGACAACACCCCGGCTGAACAATAGGGATCCGCACATCCGCGTTTACCGCAGTAGCACGGCTTTCCTTCCGGATATATGATCATGTGGCCAAACTCCGCGCTGCGAAAATGATCCCCCAAGTAAATATCATTGTCCAGGTAGATGGAGCCGCCCACCGTGTTGCTGAGAGAGAGGTAAACTGCGTTCCTGTCCGTGCCCTGAAGTTCCGCGACCGCAGCGCTGTTTGCATCATTTTCATAATGTACCGGATATGGGAGCAGTCTGCTTATGACCTCCAGGTTGATGTCGCTGACCTGAAGGATATGGGAGCGTATCAGCCGGCTGTTTTCCTTATCAATGATACCTGGCAGGGAAATGCCCACTCCCAGTATTTTCTTTTTATCCACCCGGCCTGCATCCAGGAATTGCTCCAATTCCGCTGCCAGGCCTTCATAATACTCCGCCGTGTTCTCAAACCGCCTGCGAACCCTGGTGCTGTGCACCACATCCCCTTTAAGGTCAATTATTACAAAACTTACATGATTGGCCGTGATATCAGCCCCTGCCGCATACCTTACATTCTTCACAACCGACAATGCTTTGGCCTTGCGTCCTCCCGTGGATTCATATTCTCCCACCTCCTCCACGATTCCGGCCTCCTGGAGTTCCCTCACGTTCTGGAGCACGGTGGGCATACTGAGTCCCAGTTCAATGGCCAGCTCCGGCTTGGATATCTGCTTTCTGTGGAGGATATGGCTGGCAATCCGGGCCTTATTCTGACGTTTTTTTTCTATTGCTTTTTCATTTATCTTCATAACAGAGCATCCCACTTTCATAAACCCTTTTCTAAAAGCAATCATACATCTAAAAAGGGCAGATGACAAGGGGAATTTTTTTCTTGTTGCCGATGACGAATTGCAGACGCATAAGTAAAAAGCCCGCTTCCCGGCACAATTGCATTACGGCAATTGATTGTACGCTTCGTCCGCAACCGCCTCGCACCACTCATTTTCCGTTTCCTCACCGGCCGCTTCCACTGCCAGGTGTGAGAACCAGCTGTCCTTTGCCGCTCCGTGCCAGTGCTTCACTCCGGCCGGAATCTCCACCACGTCACCGGCATGAAGCTCTCTTGCCTCCCTGCCCCACGCCTGGTACCAGCCCCGTCCGTTGGTGCATAAAAGCAGCTGTCCGCCGCCGGATTTTGCCTGGTGGATATGCCAGTTATTTCTGCATCCCGGTTCAAAGGTCACATTGAAGATGGGCGCGCCCTGGCTGTTCAGCTGATGGAGATAGCTCTGACCGGTAAAGTACTGAGCAAACCCGTTATTCGGTTTTCCAACCGGGAAGATTCCGCCCTTTCCTTCCACACCTTCCTCCTCCGTCCAGACTTCTTTCGCCACCCGGAAAGCTGCCCAGGCTTTGGGCCAGCCGCTGTAGAATGCCAGATGGGTCAGCGCTTCCGCAATCTCTGTTTTGGTAATCCCATTCTTTTTTGCCGTCTCCATATGGTATTTGAATGAAGAATCCACCAATCCGCTTGTCATCAGGGAAGTGATTGTGATCAGGCTGCGGTCGCGGTGGGAAAGCCCGCTCTCCCTGCTCCACACCTCACCAAATAATACATCATCGTTTAACTCTGCAAACTTGGGGGCAAATCTCCCAAGGGCGTCTCTTCCTGCTGTCTGTTTCATAACTTACATTCTCCTGTCATTTCAATTTGTGGTGTTTTACTCTATATTGTCTGCGGTCAGCCATTGATCCACATCCTCCGGCACAGGTGGCGCAATGACACTGCTCTCCGGCCTCACCGGGGAACTGCTGCCGGCATTTTGGCATCCTGTCAAAGCCTTCTGTCTGGTAATTATCCACTACCGTACATTCCATGGTCAGCGTACCTGTTTCCCTGCTTTTTCTCTTCCTGTGATTTCCGGATCTGATAGCGCAGGTAATCCATCCGTTCCAGCTGTTTCTCCCGGAAATGGATTTCGTCCAAAGCCCTTGCCCTTTTTTCGTTCAACATATTCAGGCGCTCCTGTTCTGCGGATTCCTTACAGAGCAGCAGACGCATATAAGTCTCCACCTCCTCACTGGTAAATCCAATATCGTGAAGCGTCATGATCAGGCTGAGCTGTTCCAGATCCTGCTGGTCATACTGCCAGCCGCCCATCACTTTTTTCACGGCGCCGCACAATCCCCAGCTTTCATATTCGCGCAAAAGCTCAATTGGGATCTGATAACGCTCACTTGCCTCATGAATCGTCATCTCCATTCTCCTTTCCATCAGGCGTCACTTGCGGCAAAAAAATAGAAGCATATCCGTCTGATCCTGATGAATCTTTTTGGATATGCTTCTATTTTAATTCAACGCCGCCTGTGCGTCTAATACCTAAATCACATTAGATTCCATGCCCTTTAAGCATTTCTGCTTTTACACAACGGACAGAATGGAAATCAAACAGGAGCCCCGGATATACGGTCCTGCGCCATATTTTGCAGCCCCTCTTTTATATAGGCAATAAAAGCGGCTGTGGCCGGAGAATGCACCTGGTTTTTCTTCCAGGCCAATACTGAATGAAACTCCAGACGGGGGGACAGCGGGATGAACCGCAGATTCTTATAACTGCTCTCCAATTCCAGGCACAGTGCAATGCCAATGCCATTCTTCACCATCATGGCGGCATTATAAATCAAATTGTAAGACGACACAATGTTCATCCGGCCGGAATCGTCTCCAAACCAGTTTAACAGCTCACGGCACAGCAATTCCCGCTTGGTGGATAATAGGGGAAAGCGTATTAAGTCCTCCGGACCTACATATGGTTTTCCCGCCAATTCCGAATCCTCCCTTACCAGAACGCCCCAGCGTTCCCGTACCGGCAGCCGCACAAATTCATACCTTGCGATTTCCACCGGCTCCAGCAGAAGTCCCATGTCCAGAGTTCCCTGTTCCAGGCGCTCCTTTATATGATCCGCATTGCCGCTGTAAATCTCATAGCGGACCTGCGGATATCTCTCATGGAATCCGGCCAGCAGCTCTGAGAGAAAACTCATACTGCGCAGCTCGCCAGAACCGACAGCGATTTCTCCGTTCAGTACTTCTTCCCTCCGGGAAAATTCACGCACCGTCTTATCCGCCAGATCAACCAGTTCCTGAGCCCTCCGTTTTAAAAGCATGCCGTCCTCTGTCAGGATAATACTGTGGTTGCCCCGGTGAAAAAGCTGCACCCCCAGTTCTTCCTCCAGCTGCATTAACTGCCTGGAGAGAGTCGGCTGGGTGACATGCAGAAGCTGGGCCGCCCTTGTGATATTTTCTTCCCTCGCCGTCATCAGAAAGTATTTCAGCAGCCGGATTTCCATAATGTCACTCCCTTCTTACCTCAACCGCATTGCGCCATGCCTGGGCTTTCCCTGCCATGCTTTACCACGGAGCTTGCCATTTCATCCGGCCCCAGCTTTCCTCTCCATGACATGATACAGTTCCCCATCACCGACCCGGAGGCAAATGTGACGTATCATCTTATATTCCCTACTATTACCGGTCAGCCATTGCAAACATGTTTTTAAGGTATTTCCATTATGTCCCTATAGAATTCAATACGTTCTTATGCTTGCTCAGAAAAAACATTTGTACAATCGTATCCCGTTACCATCTTCTCACTTCCTCAAATTTATCGTTCTACGACAACTGTGAGCATAACTAAATCCTCGTTTCCAGTATTGATAATGCTGTGTTCAGATCCTTTTTTACATATATGGCAGGTTCCTGCTGTAAGCACCTCTTTATTCTCATCACAGACGGCGCACCCAGTGCCAGAAATGATATAGTTGATATCATCACTTGTTTCATGCCTATGTAAACCGATGGACCCCCCAACATGAATACGGCAGGGAATAATTTTTCCTTGCTTATCCATAAACATTTTCGCTGACATTTCTCCTGTTCCGCCGTTCATTCCCGGAGCTGTTCTTTCCGGCAATTCATTAAAATTAATAAGCATATTTACCTCCTCAAATTCTCACTTACCTCTATCATTATACATTATACAGGACTATGAAAAAGAGTGCAACCCGGAAGCATTACAGCCATATTCCCCAGTCACCATAGTCAGCCGTAACGGGTTTATCAGTAAGTTTTATCACTTCATCATATATATTTGAAATACCAAGTCCTGTGTCAATCAGCAGGCTCCGTTCACTTCCATTTAGTAAATAGCAGTGTGTTTCTTCCCAATGCCGGTATTCACTGATAATATATGTTTTTACGTCTATTTGGTCGATTGTAAACCAGTTTTCCATTAACTTGCTCCTTTTTCCGTTTCCTGTTCTGCTCTCTGGCGAATGCCTTTTGGGATGTTTTTCAAGGCGCCTTTCCCCAAATCCTTACCAGAATTTTGTCATCATCCTGTTTACCATCGATTTTGCGACATCCGGCTGTTCATGGCAATCCAGGATTTCCGTCAAAAGATGAGAGACGCCCTGACCGCCATTACGTGTCAGGTTCCCTGCACATGATGCGCAATACGTATAGACCTTCCCATGCCCTTCCTCCGCCACATGGCATGCCATATCTCTGGCAAGCTCCGGCTCCTTTCCTGCCGCACAACCTCCCAATCCACAGCACTGTGTTCCTTTTAAAATATCGGGTTTCTTCTGAAAGAACGGGTCCAGCCATGATACCCACTGTTGTTCTTCCCTGTCCGGACATGGCAGGAACAAACTTCCCTTATCCTCTACCTTCTGTCCTATTCCAAGCTGTGATAATTTTTCATAAATACTAAGGACCTGTATTTCCAGCTTATCCTTCAGGAAATAATAGCAATTGGGACAGAGCATAACAATTTCCTGTATATCTGCTGCGCGAAGTTTTTCATTAAGCCGCCTGATTATCTTTCCTCCCTGTTCTTCCAGTCCAAGCTCCGAGACCGGTTTGCCGCAGCAGTCAAACAGCACTCCCATGTCTGCCTCACTCTTCAGTATTTTGATTAATTTCCTGGTAGTCTCCGGATAAAAGGACGGAAAATTGCACCCTGGAAACAGTACACTCTTACCTGTCATATGCCGTTCATTCCGAAATATATAATTTTTCTTTTCCAACAACAGCATTGCATATCCTTTTTCCCGGCACTTCCCTCCGTTTTCTTGTACCTCTGCCCTCCGCATGTCCAATATAATGCCGCGGCCATCAATCCCTATCGGACATACCTGCGAACACTTTCCGCATAAGAAACAATGATACGCAAGCTCTCTCAGTTTAACCGTGTCACCGATATCTGCCCCGTACTTTGTCAGGAAAGAACAGTTTTTTTGGCAGAGATGGCAGTGTATACACTTGTCCCCATCCTTTATCCTAGCTTTCCTGTCCATTTACATCCTCCGATCCCTCTGGCTGAACCACATACTTTTTCTTGAAGAACAATCCCATACCCATGACTATCACTGCCAGCATGACCGCAATACTAATATAAAGCACCCTGTTTTCCTTATCCGCTAATCCTGATGTTCCTATGGTGTACATAGCTGTCCCCGGCAACATAAAAATCAGTGAGAATATAGAGTAAGTGCTGAACGGAATATCCGTAACACCATATGCAAAATTCTGGAGATTATAGGGAAACAGCGGTACCAGCCTGGTAATCATGAGCACAAACAGTTCATTCTTGCCTGCCTCATCGAAAAGCCACTTTTTCAGGTACCGGTTTTTCATAACTACCGGTTTAATACTGTCCTTCAAGAAGAAGCGGCCTGCCAGAAACGCTGCCATGGCTCCTATCATGGTAGCAATGGAACAACAGATTGTTCCCAATATTGGTCCGAAAAGCAGTCCGGCCAGAACGGCAAAGGTGACCCCAGGCAGAGTTAACGCCACACATCCCACAACAGTAATCACGGTGTACAGGAAGATTGCATTCACCAGGTTTTCTTCTGCCGTCTGCCTTAGCAGATTCAAACTTCCTGTCCCGCTTAACACGGCTGACCAGCCAAATATGTGGTTGCAGGCTAATACGGCTGCTATAATTCCTATGAATAGAATTAGTTTTTTATATGTATGAAATACTGTCTTCATTTCCATCTCCCATTGACACAAATAAGCGTTGGACTTTTTCAAAGCACAACGCTTACTGTTTTCCTATTACCTGTTTTCCTATTACCTGTTTTCCTATTACCTGTCTGCCTGTCTTATTTTTAAGATATCGCTCAGGCAGATAATTAAAATACCTGCTGCTGTAATAATACATAATATCAGATTGATTTTGGAAAATGGTATTCTTGTCTGATGGATTCCTTCCCGCACCAATGCCGCCGGTACCACCTTCATCCGTTCAGCCCCATACATGACAAGCCCAATCAATGAACAAATAATCAAATTGCCGGCTGTGAACAGGATATTAAACACATTTTTCCTTTTCCTGAAAACAAACCATAACACCGCGGTTGAAACGATTAACAATCCTCCAAAAATATATCCGGTATTTACCCGCATCTGCAGCCATTCATTCTTAAAACACAATATGGCGATAGTCATGGCCCATAAAAAACTATTATAAACAATCTTAAACAGCTTCATCATATCAATCGGTTATTTTGCCAGCCGGAATATAACGGTTACCTGGGTGCCATCCTCCGGCAATATATCCTTATCCCCATAAAACTTGGCAACCTCATTCTGTGTGGTTCCTGTAGGCCATGCCGCATCGCTCACGATACCAGTTGCACAGCTGTCCAGACAGAGCACGCACCCTGTATTATTTTTTTTGGCGCTCTCAATATTTCCCCCAAACCGCAAATCCATGGTATAGTCTTCTGTGCATTTAATGATATCCCGGAATGGAATTTCATCCTGTCCATCCCATTTCACAAAGACGTCAAGCTTATCCCCTTCCACCGATTTTCCATTATCCGGTCCTGCTTTCATGTCTGCCGCGGTTAAATTATCACCGGCTTTGGCCCCGATATCAAGCAGTGCCTGATAAAACTCCTTCTCATCAGCCAGCCCCCGCAACACCGCCTTTTCTCCGTTGGAACCATCTTTATATACAATACCATGTCTGGTTGGTTCCGTAAAGTATGTACCGTTTACTTCGCAGAGCATGACGATCTCTTTCTTGTCTTTGTCAACTGTCATTGTTTCCTCTGCTGCTGCCTCCCCGGCCTTACTTTCAACTGTACTGCTCTTTCCTCCGCAGGCTGCAAGTGAACATGCCATCGTTGCTGCTGCCATAATTGCTGCTAATTTCTTCAATTTCATCACAAAACCTCCATGGTTGATTAGATATTATCTGCAATATCCGCAGATTTATCTGAATTCTTTTTCTTTTGTTTTTCCACATATAACTGCCTGAACAAAACGATGAGTGCTGACAGCGCAAAAAGCAGAAGAAGTGCTGTGACAAACATCTTAGCGCCGCCGGTCAGCATGCCGCCAACATACGAATAAATAATGGTGGCTGGAAGCTGTCCAATACCAGTGGCAATAAAAAAGCTGCCAAAGGACATAGATGTCAAACCAGCTGCATAGCTTACAATATCAAAGGAAATGAATGGCAGCAGTCTTGCAATGAGTATGCTGAGACGCCCGTGTTTTTCAAAAAACTCATCAATCTGCTTTAAACCGGTCCTGCTGGTAAGTTTCTCCACCGCATCACGCCCCAACAGCCTCGCGATATAGAAACATACTGCCGCCCCCGCCATAGCGCTGGACCACGATAAAATGGCTCCTTTCCACCATCCAAACAGATTTGCATTCGCAAATGTAAGCAGAAACGCAGGTAACGGCGCTGCTA
>OGSS01000580.1_pt1 | contig 35426 bp, 31 predicted proteins | sample 1553591 | NCBI WGS metagenome assembly OGSS01 (sample SAMEA2580061, study PRJEB22360) | human gut metagenome | biome: human gut; feature: human-associated habitat; material: faeces | place: Denmark | collected 2008/2010
GCTGCGGGCATTTTGGCTCGCAGCCAGGAAGTTATCAAAGGAACAGGCGCGGATCGGCGATTTGTAAAAAACGCTTTCAAAAATGCGGAGTGTCACCTTGGATCCTTATAAATAGTTCTTCTTATCTTCTTTCTGACTCATACATGACCAACACTACCACTTCAAATCAGGATTGTATAAAAACGAATAATCTATAGAATTCTTACTAAATTATGCTATAATATACAAGATTAATCAAACAGTTTCAAAATGAAAGAGGGAGTATCAAATGAAAAGGTTATTATTAGTTTTAATGCTGATTCTGGGAGCAGTAATGATCACAAGCCGTCCGGTGGCGACTTATGCATATACAGATGAAGAAAAGCAGCAGGCGAAATCATGGCTGTCTTCGCATGGTTATCCACCAACAAGAGCAGGGGCAGAACAGGCATATCAGGATTATATGGATGGAAAGATTGATGTTCCAGAAGCAGATGCATATATGGGAAAGAACCAGAAAAATGACATAGAAGAAAAGAAAAATCCAACTGTGAAGACAGAAACAAAAAAAGATAAACAATCTAAAAATACCAATAAAAATAGTACAACAAAACAAGAAAATTCATCTACAGAACAGACAAACAACAGTACAACATCTGCAAAAGAATCAACAACACAAGGAACAACAGAAACAATAACGACCAAAGTGACAACAGAAACAAAAGAACAGAAACAACAAAAAGAAGAAAAAAAGAAAAAAGAGCAGAAAGAAACAAAGAAAAAACACACAACAGGGATTGCGATCGGAGCAGCTGCAGTTGTGATTTTTGCTTTACTTGTAGTATTTATGCGAAAGAGAATGTAAAAAACGCTATGCTGAAGTGATAGAAAATTCACTTGACACAACAGTTAGCGAGTGCTATTCTATAAATAAATTACATAACGTCTTCAGGGCAGGGTGCAAGTCCCTACCGGCGGTTATAGCCCGCGAGCCTTATATGGTATGACTTGGTGAGATTCCAAGGCCGACAGTACAGTCTGGATGGAAGAAGATTTAAGAAGTGATATTGATCATCATGTCCTGGGATTTTTATAATTCCAGGATTTTTTTATTTCAAAAAGAAATATCAAGATATCAAAAAGGAGTTCCTGAAGAATTAGAACAAAGATCAGGAGCTCCTTTTTATATTTCCGATTTCAATACCAATCAAAATCCAACCTCCCAAAATCAAAGAACCTGAAGGGAAGGGAGAAAAATATTTGAAAGAAGAATATATGCGGCGTGCGATCGAACTTGCCAAGAAAGGCTGTGGATATACCAATCCAAATCCTTTAGTCGGAGCAGTGATCGTAAAAGATCAAAGGGTTATTGGGGAAGGATATCATGAGAAGATCGGCGGATTACATGCAGAGCGAAATGCCTTAAAAAACTGCATAGAAGATCCTGAGGGAGCTGAGATTTATGTAACATTGGAGCCATGCTGTCATTATGGAAAAACACCACCATGTACGGAAGCATTGATCGAAGCAGGGATCAAGAAAGTATATGTCGGGAATTTAGATCCCAATCCGAAAGTGGCAGGGGGCGGGATCAAGATCCTGAATGATCATGGAATAGAAACTGAGACAGGAATTCTTGAAGAAGAGTGCAGACAGTTAAACGATATATTTTTTCATTATATTCAGAATGATATTCCATATACAGCACTAAAATACGCAATGACATTGGATGGAAAGATCGCAACGGCAACTGGTGAATCCAAGTGGATCACAGGAGAAGAAGCCAGAAGACATGTACATACATTACGACATCAATATGCAGCGATCATGGCAGGGATTGGTACGGTTTTAGCAGATGATCCGATGTTAAATGCACGAATCGAACATGGGAATGATCCAATTCGTGTGATATGTGATTCAAACTTAAGGATTTCGGAAGGATCAAATATCGTAAAAACAGCCAGAGAAATTCCAACGATCATCGCTACCATAAGTAAGGATCAAGAAAAAATAGCAAAATTAGAACAAAAAGGATGCAAGATCTTAAAAACGTCAGAGCAAGATGGAAAGGTCAATGTCAAAGAAGTTTTAAAACAGTTAAGAAATATGGAAATTGACAGTGTTTTAGTTGAGGGTGGTGGAATCTTGAATGAATCCTTGATCAAAAACGACTGTGTTCACAAAGTTTACGCCTATATTGCTCCAAAATTATTTGGAGGAGAAAAGGCCAAAACACCTGTAGAAGGCAAAGGGATCGAAAGGATCCAAGAAGCTTTGGTATTTGATGAATTAAAGGCAACACCACTTGGAAATGACATATTACTGGAAGGGAAGGTGAGATCATGTTTACCGGAATCGTAGAAGAATTAGGAACAGTCATATCCCTGAAGCGAGGAAGCAAAGCAGCAGTCCTTACGATCAAAGCAAATGTTATTTTTGAAGATCTTAAATTGGGAGACAGCGTAGCAGTTAATGGTGTCTGCCTGACAGCGACTCACATTAGCGGCAATACATTTCAGGCAGACGTGATGAATGAGACATTCAACCGAAGCAGTCTTGGAAGTTTAAAAAAGGGATCTGTCGTCAACTTAGAGCGAGCGATGGCAGCCAATGGAAGGTTCGGAGGTCATATGGTAGCAGGCCATGTGGACGATACAGGGGAACTTGTTAGTGTAAAACAAGATGATAATGCTGTATGGTTTACGATCAAAGCCCCAGAAAATATCATGAAATACTGTATTGAAAAAGGATCGATCGCACTCGATGGAATCAGCCTGACGATCGCTAAGTTAAGCGATGATACCATTTCCGTATCCATGATCCCACATACCATAAAAAATACCAATTTTGGATATAAAAAACCAGGAGATAAGATCAATCTGGAGAATGACATGGTTGGAAAATATATAGATAAACTGCTGCATTTTGATCAGCAGGAAACAAACGACAAACATACAAACAGCACCTTAACAATGGAAATGTTAAGAAATGCTGGATTTTAATAAAAAACGAGGAGGGAAAAGACAAGATGAGCGATGTAGTATGCGAAGTAATCGCACAGCTTCCAACAAAATATGGAACATTTGAGGCACATGGGTATGTAGACCAGAGAAGTGGGGAACATCATGTAGCACTGGTCAAAGGAGATATCGCAGACGGAGAACCAGTTTTATGCCGTGTGCATTCTGAGTGCCTGACCGGGGATACTTTTGGATCTCTACGCTGTGATTGTGGAGAACAGCGAAGTCGTGCAATGCGTCAGATTGAGAAAGAAGGACGAGGGGTTTTCTTATATATGCGTCAAGAAGGACGAGGAATTGGATTGATCAATAAACTGAAAGCTTATGTATTACAGGAACAGGGAATGGATACAGTCGAGGCCAACTTAGCTCTTGGATTTAAAGATGATGAACGAGATTACAGTGCAGGAGCCATGATATTACAGGATTTAGGAATCAAAAAACTACGACTGATGACAAACAATCCAACCAAAATTGACGGATTAAATGAATATGGACTCGAGATCGTAGAACGAGTACCAATCCAGATGCCAATCAATCCATTTGATAAATATTATATGCAGACAAAGCAAAAGAAAATGGGACACATGACAACATACGAAGTTTAAATTAACAGAAAAATTAAAAAAATTAAGGTCCCAGGGACCTTAAGATTAACGAAATTAACGAAGAAAAAAGGAGTAATTAAAATGAGAGTATTAGAAGGTAAATTAGTAGCAAGCGGATTAAAAGTAGGAATCGTAGCAGCCAGATTTAATGAATTTATCGTATCCAAATTAGTATCCGGAGCTTTAGACGGATTGAAAAGACATGATGTGAAAGAGGAAGATATCGATATCGCATGGGTACCAGGAGCTTTTGAGATTCCACTGATCGCAGACAAGATGGCAAAAAGCAAAAAATACGATGCAGTGATCTGTCTTGGAACAGTGATCCGTGGAGCAACAAGCCATTATGATTATGTATGTAACGAAGTATCCAAAGGAATCGCACAGGTATCATTAAATACAGGAATTCCAGTCTTATTCGGAGTTGTTACAACAGAAAATATCGAGCAGGCGATTGAACGTGCTGGAACAAAAGCCGGAAATAAAGGATATGACTGTGCATTATCTGCAATCGAAATGGTACAGCTGATCAAAGAAGTAGAAGCATAAAAAGAATCAGAAATTAAAGCAGGAAGTTAGTATGGAACAATATTATTTAGGATTTGACGCAGGAACACAAAGTGTAAAAACAGCAGTTTATGATATTGATATGAACCTGATCGTGCAGGATACCAATGCAACAATCTTAAATTATCCACATCCGGGATGGGTGGAAATGGACGCAGACCAGTATCTTCATGCAACGGTTACAGGAATCAGAAACTGCGTTACAAAGATGAAAGAAAAGAATCTGGATCCAGACAACATCCGCTCTATTTTTGGAGATGGGATCATCTGCGGGATTGTCGGTGTTGATAAGGATTGCCATGCGATCACACCTTACATCAATTATCTGGATTCCAGAACAAAAGAAGATGTTGAGGAACTAGCATCCCATCATTATGAGATCTGGGCAAAAGAGACTGGAAATCCTCAGCCAAACTGTATGTTTCCAGCGATGTTTGCACGTTGGATGATGAACAATTGTGAGGGCTTTAAAGAAAAAGGCAGAAAATTCATGCACAATGCCCCATATATCCTGGCCAATCTTGCAGGACTGTCTGCAGAAGATGCATTTATCGACTGGGGAACAATGTCTGGATGGGGACTAGGATACCGTGTAACAGAGAAAAAATGGTCCAAAGAACAATTAGAGATCCTTGGAATTCCAATGGAAATGATGCCAAAGATTCAAAAACCATGGGATATCATTGGAACATTATCAGAGACATTTGCAAAAGAAACCGGATTGAAACCAGGAATCCCAATCTGTGCGGGAGCCGGAGATACGATGCAGTCTATGATCGGATGCGGAGTGATCAAACCAGATCAGGCAGCCGACGTAGCAGGAACATGTGCGATGTTTTGTATCGCAACCGATGGGATCAATGAAGAATTAAGCAAACCAGAAAATGAACTGATCTTTAACAGCGGAACTTTAGAAAATACATACTTTTATTGGGGATTCATAAGAACCGGTGGATTAGCACTTCGTTGGTATCGAGATAATGTATGCAACGAAGCAGGAAATGGAGCATATTTTGATGAATTAAATGAGAAAGCACAAAATGTGCCATGCGGATCCAAAGGAGTCCTGTTCCTTCCATATTTAACAGGAGGATTTGGAGAAACATCCAATGCAAGTGCCTGTTTCCTGAATATGACGATGGACACAGATCAGGGAGTACAGTGGCGTGCAGTTTTAGAAGCGATCGGTTACGATTATATGAGTGTGACAGATATTTATAAAAAAGCAGGCGTGCCACTTGAATTTATGACGATCACAGAAGGTGGAAGTAATTCAGAAGTCTGGAATCAGATCAAAGCAGATATGTTAGGATGTAAGAGTGCAACATTAGAAAATGCACAAGGAGCAGTTCTTACAGATGCAGTGATCGCAGCATATGCGGTAGGAGATCTGGAAGATCCAAATCAGGTATTTGAAAAAACAAGAAAGATCAAGAAAATTTATGAACCTGATCCAATAAGAACAAAATACTATCGCAGTATTTATGAACAACAAAGAAAACTAATTAAAGACGATATGGCAGCAGTTTTTGAGACTTTGCACCAGATCAGTAAGATTCAAGAACAAAGCAATGATTAAAAAAATGAAAAGGCTTCTTTACAAGAGGCCTTTTTTTCTTGTACAATAAAAGATAAAGTATATAAAAATAAGTTATAAGCGACTAACTTTGCAGATGATTTTTGATCAATTAGATTTCAAGGAGGAAAAAGTCATGGATAACGAAAAGATTGAAAAATTACAACAGATGATTGATGAAAGTAATCATATCGTATTCTTTGGTGGCGCAGGTGTTTCAACAGAGAGTCATATTCCAGACTTTCGAAGCACGGATGGTTTGTATCACCAGACTTATAAATATCCACCCGAGGTTATGGTAAGCCATACATTTTATACACAGCATACGGAAGAATTTTATGATTTTTATAAGAATAAGATGATCTTCTTGGATGCAAAACCGAATAAGGCACATTTAAAACTTGCAGAGATGGAACAGGCGGGAAAACTGTCTGCGATTGTTACGCAAAATATCGATGGGCTTCATCAGGCAGCAGGAAGTAAAAATGTCTTTGAACTGCACGGCAGTGTTCACAGAAACTATTGCCAGAAATGCGGCAAGTTCTTTGATGTGAATTATGTTGTGAATGCCAAAGGAGTCCCATATTGTGACGAATGTGGGGGAATCATCAAACCAGATGTTGTATTATATGAAGAAGGTTTAGATTCTCAGACGATCAACGGAGCAGTCAGAGCCATTTCAAAGGCAGATATGCTGATCATTGGAGGAACATCACTGGTTGTCTATCCAGCCGCTGGAATGATCGATTATTTTAAAGGAAAATATCTTGCAGTACTGAATCGTGATGCGACAAGCAGAGACAAACAGGCAGATCTGTGCATTACAGACCCAATTGGAGAAGTACTGGGAAGAATCAGGGTATAAAGATGAAGAAAAAAGATATAATCTTGATCGCAGCAGTACTGGCAATTTCACTGATCAGTTTGGCAGCGATCAAGATGACACAAAAAGACGGAAAAGAAGTGATCGTGACAGTTGACGGAAAAGAAGTGTACAAAACATCCATCAAGAAAGATCAGATCTATCAAATTCCAGAGGAAAATGGCACGAACGTCATGCAGATCAAAGATGGAAAAGTTACAATGAAAAAAGCAGACTGTAAAGACCAGATCTGTGCAGACCATAAAGCAATCGAGAAATCAGGAGAAACGATCGTATGTCTGCCGCATAAAGTAGTGATCGAGATCCGGTCAGAAGATGGCAAAGAACAGGAATTAGACGGGGTAACACAATAAACATCAGATGAGATAGAAAACAACAGGAGAAATAAAATATATGTCAACAAAAAGATTAGCGACAGATGCGATGTTTTTAACATTGGCACTTGTTGTATCCTATATAGAAGTATTGATCCCGGTACCAGTTGGAATTCCCGGAGTGAAATTAGGACTTGCCAATGGGGTGATCATGGTTTTGTTATTCTTTACAACATGGACAAGAACACTTGAGATCTCAGTGATCCGAGTTGTACTGGCAGGATTCTTGTTTGGAAATCCAATGACGATTGCCTACAGTCTGGCAGGAGGGATCTTAAGTCTGGTCATCATGGGACTTCTAAAGAAGATCGAAGGATTCTCACCCATTGGAATCAGCGTTGGAGGCGGAGTAGCGCATAATATCGGGCAGCTTAGTGTTGCTGTTTTCTTAATGGAGAATACAAAGATTTATTATTATGCACCAGTATTACTAATCACAGGAACGATCGCAGGGATCATCATCGGAGTGTTAAGTGGAGTGCTAGTTAAGAAGATCCCGCCACAACTATTTCGATAAAAGATTTGAAATTTCTACAAAATCGTGGTACTACTATATGTATACACTTTCTAACAGGCAATGATTTTGAAGAAAGGAGTCACAATTGAGAACAAAATTAAATGAGATCATAAAAAATGGGCATCTTGGTATGATTGCAGTATTTTTTATAGTTTATATGATCACATTTTCCTACATTGAAGATCGAGATGTGCATCATTACATCATACATACAACGATAGATGATCAGATACCATTCTGTGAATATTTCATCGTACCATATCTATTATGGTTCTTATTTGTAGCAGTTACAGTTTTTTATTTTATGTTTTTTAATAAGAATCAATGGAAAGAATATTATCAGCTGATCATAACACTTGGAACAGGCATGACCCTGTTTTTGATCATCTCATTAGTATTTCCGAATGGACAGGATCTAAGACCAGTTCTTACTGGAGACAGCATTTTTATCAAAGCAGTACAGATGATCTATCACACGGATACTCCGACGAATGTACTTCCAAGTATCCATGTATTTAACTCTCTGGCATGCTGTGGTGCGATTTTGAAGAATCAGAGAAAATATAAGAAAAGCACCGATACAGCATGTGTTGTCTTAACGATATTAATTATCATGTCGACGATGTTCTTAAAACAACACAGTGTGGTGGACGTAGTGCTCGCAGCCCTGATGTATACTGGATGTTACAGGATCATCTATGGGAATGAATTATGGTCACAGAATGCATTTCGCCCGTCTATTTTCAGCGATCATTCGTGAACCACGCTTGACACGACCAAGAAAGATTTGCTATAAATACCAGAGAGAAACCGCAGAAATTGGAGTAGAGAAGAATGAGAAAAAAGATTTGGATGATCCTGGTATGCATCATATCCATGAGTTTTGGCATGGCAGGATGTACTGGCAATACAAGCAAGAAGAAATCGAATGGCAAGATAAGAATTACAACAAGTTTTTACACCATGTATGATTTTGCAAAGAAGATCGGTGGAGACAAAGTAGAAGTGATCAATTTAGTACCAGCAGGAACAGAACCTCATGACTGGGAACCATCAACGAAGGATCTGATCGAGATGGAGAAATCAGACATCTTTATTTACAATGGAGCCGGCATGGAACAATGGGTAGATGACGTTTTGGAAAGCCTTGATACGGAAGAACTTACAAGCGTTGAAGCATCCAAAGGGATCAAGTTACTAAAAGATCAGGATGCACATGAACACGATCACGAACATAACAGTGAGAATGATCCCCATGTCTGGTTAGATCCACAGAATGCAAAGTATGAGATGAACAAGATCAAGAAAGCATTGATCAAAGTGGATGCAGAGAATAAAGATTATTACGAAGCGAATTATAAGAGATACGCAAAAGAATGCGACAAATTAGATACATTATATAAGGAAGAAACATCCAAACTTACAAAGAAAGAACTTGTTGTGGCACATGAAGCATTTGGCTATCTATGTCACGCATATGGGTTAGAACAGATGGGAATTGAGGGATTATCCGCAGATGATGAACCAGATCCCAAACAGATGAGCGAAGTGATCCGCTTTGCAAAAGAACATCAGGTAAAAACAATCTTTTTTGAAGAACTGGTGAGTCCGAAAGTAGCGAAAACCATTGCAAAAGAGACCGGAGCCAATGCAAAGATGTTAAACCCCCTGGAAGGACTAAGTAACAAAAAAATCAAAGCAGGAGAAGATTATTTTTCCGTAATGAAACAAAATCTCGCTGCGATCAAAGAGGCATTAAGCGAATGAGTGAATCAAACACAAAACAGATGATACAATTAAATCATGTAAAATTCGGATACAGTGATACGGAAGTCTTAGAAGAGATCAATCTGACGATCCATGAAGGCGAATATGTCGTTCTGACTGGTGAAAATGGAAGCGGAAAAAGTACACTTATGCGTCTGATCTTAGGTGAAATGAAACCAGATGAAGGAGAGATCATCCTGATGAATAACGATCCAAGATTAAAGAAACGGATCGGTTACGTGTCACAGAATGGGATCAGTAAGAACCAGAGCTTCCCAGCAACGGTAGAAGAGATCATGATCACAGGACTTTATCAGGAACTTGGCTTGTTTCATCTGCCACATAAAAAACATAAGAATAAGATCAAAGAGACACTAAGGGATTTTGGAATGGAAGAATTCCTTAAGAGACGGATCGGTGAATTATCTGGTGGACAGCAGCAGCGAGTGATGATCGCAAGAGCAATGATCGGAGATCCGAAACTTCTGATTTTAGATGAACCAACAACGGGAGTAGATGCAAGATCAACAAAGATTTTGTACGATATGCTCTATGAGATTAATACAAAATATAATACGACCATTTTTATGATCACACACGGAAGACTGCAGGACTGTAAAGGATGTGATCGTATTTTAAGAATGGATGAAGGGAGGATCGTGGAAGAATGATCGAGATGTTACAATACGGATTTATGCAGCGCGCATTTATTACAGGAATCTTACTGGCCGTGATCGCACCATTGATCGGAATCACGATCGTCTTAAAGAGAATGTCTATGATCGGAGATGCACTCTCTCATGCATCCCTGGCAGGTGTTGCTCTGGGCTTGTTATTAGGGATCAATCCGATCTTAGGAGCAATGGGAATCTGTCTGTTTGCAGCCCTGGGAGTCGAAGCGATCCGAAGAAAGATCCCAAGATATTCTGAGATGGCGATATCGATCATTATGTCAACAGGGATCGGACTTGCTGGTATCCTATCCGGATTCGTAAAAAACGGAACGAACTTTAACAGTTTCTTATTTGGAAGTATCATATCCATCAGCAAAGACGAACTGAAGATCGTATGTGTGATCAGTGTGTTAGTATTGCTCTGTGTATTGCTTCTATATAAAGAACTATTCTATATCGGATTTGATGAGAATGCAGCAAGGATCAGCGGTGTACCTGTCAAGACGATCAATTTTATCTTTACTTTATTGACCGCATTGACGGTATCGATCGCATCAAGAACGGTTGGAACACTGATCGTCTCATCCATGCTTGTGATCCCGATCGCATGCGGAATGCAGGTAGGACGAAGCTACAAAGCAGTCATGATCATCGGTGTGATCACAGCATTGGTCACAACAGTGATCGGATTAACACTGTCTTATTATGTAGGTCTTAAGCCAGGAGGAACGATCGTACTGCTCGAGGTGGTATGTTTCTTGATCCTTGCACTGATAAGCAGGTATACGAAGTAAATTTTTTGACATTTATCAGAAAATTTTATATAATAAAAAGAAGGCATGCATAACAGAATAAAACTGCATGCCTTCTTTTTTGGAAAAAACAATGAAAGGAAAGGCAAGTCAATGATTGTTCAGCTAATAGAAAATATATATCAGTTTTTATGGGGAGAATGGATTCATGTTCCGTTACCAGGAGGTGGAAGCCTGGGACTTTCGCTGCTCATTATATTGCTGCTTCCAGCAGGTATCGTTTTTACGATCAAAACAAGATTTTTACCAATCCGTCTGTTCCCGGATATGGTCAAAGCACTAACAGCAAACAATAAGAATGGAAAAGATGAAAAAAGCAGTCTTTCTTCTTTACAGACCTTGATCGTATCAACAGCAACACGTGTCGGAATGGGGAATCTGACAGGAGTTGTCGCAGCAATATCCGCAGGTGGAGCAGGGGCCGTATTCTGGATGTGGATCACAGCATTGCTAGGATCATCGACAGCCTTTATCGAAGCAACTCTTGCACAGTTACATAAAGAAAAAGACCCCCTGTATGGTGGATATCGAGGAGGACCAGCCTATTATATTCACCACTTTATGGAAGAGAGACAAGGAAAGAAGAAAAAACACACACTGATCGCTGTCTTATTTGCGATTTCAGGATTGATCTGCTGGTGTGGGATCAGTCAGGTGGTAAGTAATTCCGTGGCAGAATCATTCCACAATGCCTTCCATATTCCAACACTTTATACAACGATCGTGCTTGTTATTGTGGCAGCAGTGATCGTACTAAGGAAGAATGCAACTGTCAAAGTATTAGATATCGTGGTACCGATCATGGCAGTCATTTACTTCGGAATTACAATTTTTGTGATCCTCACGAATCTGCCAAGCATTCCAGGGGTTTTTGCAAGAATCTTCAAAGAAGCCTTTGGAATCCGTCAGGTCGCAGCCGGAGGATTTGGAGCAGTTCTTATGAACGGAGTGAAACGAGGATTATTCTCCAACGAAGCAGGATCAGGATCCGCACCATGTGCAGCCGCAGCAGCAGACTGTGAACGCCCAGCACAGATGGGACTGGTACAGGCATTAGGAGTCTTCATCGACACGATCGTGATCTGCAGCTGTACGGCAATGTTAATGTTATTAGCACCACAGAATCTGACCGATGGATTAACCGGTATGAACCTGTTACAGACAGCAATGAACTACCATTTAGGAGGATTCGGAGTTGTATTTATCGCAGTGATCCTCTGGATGTTCAGTTTCTCGACATTCCTTGGAATCTTATTCTATGCAAGATCCAACGTCGCCTACCTGTTCGGTGACAAATGGGGATGGCAGACAGCCTATAAAGTATTAGCACTTGTGATGTTATTTATCGGAGGAATCCAGACCTATACATTCGTATGGGATTTAGGAGATGTCGGAATTGGGTTAATGACGATCTTTAATATCTTCATCCTGTATGCAATGTCAGGACAGGCGATCAAAGAGTTAAAGAACTATGAAGAAACAAAGAAGAAATCAATCGAAGAAAGAGCATATGCATTGCAGGAAGATGAATAGGAAGTAAATATGTGAAATAAAACCGAACAATTTACGTAAATATGATTTTGATTTACGTAAATTGTTCGGTTTTTTGTGTGCTAAATATTAAAAATAGCAAAGAAAAATGTCTGTTAGATCTATTATGAAACAAATAGGTATAACAGACATTTTAATTACATCATCAAATTATAAAAACAGCTTTTTACGTGTCCTAAAATAAGCCACCAGAACCATCGTTCCAGTCAATACCCAAGAGATCGGATAGATCGCCATCAAAAGTTTATAATCATGGAACCAGTTACAGACCGTTGCAAGCCAGATCAAACGTAATACACAAGATCCAAACACTGTCAGGATCGCAGGAGTCATGGAACGTCCAAATCCACGCAGACAGCCACCACTGATCTCATAAGAACTTGTCAGACATTCGAATGTCAGAACGATCAAAAAACGAAGCTGGGCATAATGATAAACAGATGGATCACTTGTAAATAATCCAATAAAGAACGTACGGAATACAACAAAGATCGTACTAAGGATTCCGCAAGAGATCACACTGCACAACATTCCAAGACGAAAAATCTTCTTACAACGTCCTTCATCCTTCGCACCATAATTCTGTCCGGTAAATGTAACCACCGTCTGAGCAAACGCATTGACCAGATAATAAGCAAAATATTCATAATTTAATTCCACCGCAGAACCCGCGATCCCGCCAGCTCCAAAACTGTTGATCCCAGATTGGATACAGACATTGGCAAGAGAGAAAACCATTCCTTGAAGTCCCGCAGGAACCCCAATCTTCAGGATCTTAGAAACGGCATCATGATCAATCGTCAAAGACTTAAAAGACAAGCGGATCGGAAGTTCTTCATGCGTCAGAAAATAAAGGATCTGAACCGCACTTGTTGCATTCGCACCAACCGTCGCAAGTCCGGCACCCGCAACACCCATATGAAATACAACGACAAATAGAAGATTCAAGATCACATTCACAACACCAGACACGATCAAAGCATACATCGGACGACGTGTATCTCCGATACTGCGAAGAATGGAAGCACCGAAATCATATAACATAAAAAATGGCATTCCAAGAAAATAAATCCGCAGATATAACGTTGCAAGATGAATGATATCCTTCGGTGCACCCATCAGCAAAAGGATCGGATGAGCTACAAACTGTCCAAGAATCAGCAAAAACACACCACTAAGCAGTGCAAGAGACACAGCGGTATGTACCACACGAGGGATCCGCTTCGTATCATTCTGTCCGATATAATTGGCGATCACAACATTAGAACCAAGAGAAATCCCAGAAAACAACGTAACCATCAAAGCGATCACAGAACTATTACTACCAACCGCCGCCAAAGCCTCACTGCTCGCAAACCGTCCGACAACGGCAGTACCGACCGAATTAAAAAGCTGCTGTAAGATACTACAGGCAGCAAGCGGCATAGCAAACATTAACATCTTATCGAATAAACTTCCATGAAGCATATCCATCTTCACGGACTGTTTCGAAGAATTCTTCATATACAATACCCTCTTTCAAAAAACTATACAGATTCTAATACTTTTTGGGAAGATTATCAAGATGATTCCAGGAAAAACAACGAAGAAAGATGTATCAAATTCGAAACATTTCTTGTATAAAAAAAGCAGAATGATATACTAGGATGAGATATCAAGAAAACATACAAAAGAAAGAAGGAAAACACCATGCAAATCAGTATTCTGCTGCTAAAACAGATCGTACAACTATTTTTGATGATCCTCATGGGTTACATTATGGTAAAGATCAAATTTTTAAAAGAAGAAGACAGCAAAGTGATCTCAAAGATCATACTCTATCTGATCGTACCATCTGTGATCATTACCGCATTTCAGGTAGACTATACCCCAAGCATTATGAAAGGATTGGCAGTTGCATGTATCGCATCTGTGATCCTGCAGTTTTTATTACTGTTTGTCACATGGATCATGGGAAAAATGTTTCATTTGAACACGGTGGAATACACATCTGCCTACTATTCCAACTCAGGAAATCTGATCGTACCATTAGTCACCTATATCTTAGGAAAAGAATGGGTCATCTACGGCTGCGTCTTTATGAGTGTCCAATTATTCTTCATCTGGACCCACTGCAAATGTAAGATCAGTGGAGAAACAGAGATCAGTTTAAAGAAGATCCTGTTAAATATAAATATGATCTCTGTATTCGCAGGAGTATTCCTATTCTTCACGAAGATCAGATTTCCAGAGATCATAGGAAATACCCTGTCATCCGTTGGAAGCATGATCGGACCATTAAGTATGATCGTCACAGGAATGCTGATCGCAGGCGTTGATCTAAAGAAAGTATTTACAAACAAAAGAATCTACCTGGTCACATTCATCCGATTAGTGATTGAACCGATCATAGCACTGGCAGTCATTATTCTGTTAGGAATGAAAAACTGGCACCCACAGGCAGAAAACATCATCCTGATCACATACATGGCGGCGATCACACCATGCGCCTCAACGATCACACAGATGTGTCAGGTGTACGGAAACGATTCGAAATATGCAAGCGCTATCAATGTAATGACGACATTGCTGGCGGTGGTTACTATGCCGGTGTTTGTTTATTTTTATATGAATCTGTAATGTAAAATAATTACAAGTAAAATATTGACAAAAATGATAATGATAGTATAATAAGAGATAATAAAAAAGAGAACTTACATACAAGAGGGTAAGTTCTCTTTTTGATTGTACATTCTTCAAAAATTTATAATGGAGTAAGTTTTTACTGTCTATAATACTCCAAGAAATCCCTCAGCTTCACAGAAGCATCCTCAAGCACTTCCACACGAGGCAGATAAACTACTCTGAAATGATCCGGATCCTTCCAGTTAAATCCACTTCCATGCACGATCAGGATCTTTTTCTCACGAAGCAGATCCAGAGCAAACTGCTCATCATTTGTAATGTTAAACTTCTTTGTATCAATCTTCGGGAAGATATAAAAAGCAGCTTTTGGTTTCACTGCACTGATACCAGGGATATCACACAATGCATTATAAATAAACTCTCTCTGTTCATAAATACGTCCACCAGGAATGATGTAATCATTGACACTCTGATGGCCGCCAAGTGCTGTCTGGACAACTGCCTGTGCAGGAACATTGGAACAAAGTCGCATATTTGATAACATATTTAAACCTTCGATATAATCTTTCGCGATCGCCTTATTACCACTTAAGATCATCCATCCGATACGGAAACCAGCGATCATATGAGACTTGGATAGACCAGAGAATGTCACACAGAACAGATCTGGAGCCAGAGAAGCAATAGATACATGCTCTTCTCCATCCATCACCAGACGGTCATAAATCTCATCAGAGAAGATCATCAACTGATGTTCCCTCGCGATATCAACGATCTGCTGTAAAACTTCTCTTGGATAAAGAGCCCCCGTTGGATTGTTAGGATTGATCAGAACAATCGCTTTTGTACGGGAATTTACCTTTCGTTTGATATCTTCCATATCAGGATACCACTCAGACTGTTCATCACAGATATAATGAACTGCTTTCCCTCCAGCAAGCGTTGCACAAGCCGTCCATAAAGGATAATCCGGAGAAGGGATCAAGATCTCATCCCCATCATCTAATAAAGCAGACATTGACAGATTGATCAGCTCACTGACACCATTTCCAGTATAAATGTCATCGATATCAACATTTGGGATCTTCTTAAGCTGCGCATACTGCATGATCGCCTTTCTTGCAGCAAATAATCCCTGAGAAGCAGAATATCCCTGGCAGTCAGCTAACTGATGTCTCATATCATAGATGACTTCATCTGGGGTTCTGAAACCAAATGGGGCAGGATTCCCGATATTTAATTTCAGGATATGAGTTCCATTACGTTCCATGCGGTTCGCTTCATCTACGACAGGACCACGTACATCGTAAAGTACATTATCTAATTTGGTAGATTTGCTAAATGTTCTCCTTGGAGAAGTTCCCAGATTCACAGTATTTCCTCCATTTCCAGAAAGCCAGTCAGCATCAACATCAAGAGTTTCAGATAAGAAATGAAGAATCTCCGCGCGAGGAACCGTCTTGCCACTGACATACTGGCTGATATGGCTCTTCCCGACCTTGACTCCGGCAGTCTCTGCTGCATGAATAAGATCAACCTGTTTCATATGTTTTTGTTCCATTGCAGACTTCAAACGATCTGCAAAGGTAAATGTCTGATTCATAACACCCTCCGATAAAAGTTCAAAATAAAATTCAAAGTTCAAATGATTTTGTTTAATATAGCACAAAAACAAGAAAAGTTCAATGAAAAGTTCAAAATAAAAGCCAAAAGTTCAAAGAAACAATGTGCAAAATAAGATGAGAGTGTCAAAAGTAAATTTTGCCACTCTCTGATGTACCCGGATTGTTCCATTGCTACGCAATTCCACAATCCTCGAACACCTCGAACTTCCATAAAATGGCGTGTTCACACCATTTTATTCCGTTCTCGTTGTTCGGCGTGTCAATAAGTATAAATTGCTTATTTGTGCAAGCACAAACGCAATTTATACTTATTGACACTTACATCAAAATAAGAAAAAAATTAAAGTTCGACAAAAAGAACAAAGATTCGTATTGAAATTTAGAAAATATATGCTATACTTTGAAAAGTATGGATAATTAACACAAAGTGTATAAATAAATGGGGATGAAATAGAATATGGAAGCAACAAGATTACAGATGCAGAACTTCCTGATCTTTTTATTAGATCTGGTGGGAGTTACTGTTGGTTATTTTGCAGCAGTATGGCTGCGGTTTGGAAATATTGAAACAGGGTATACCGTGATGGGGAACGATACGTATTATCGTTGGTTTATTGCAATTGTAGTACTTATGATGATCTACTTTCTGTTTCGTCCGAATCGTGGCTTTTTTAAGCGCAAATTTATAGAAGAAATGAGAATGAATCTGCAGACAGTCGTCCTGATGGCAGCAGGAATGGCGATGGTCGCATTCCTGATTCAGGATGCAGAAGATTATTCCAGATTTATTTATATCTTTACTTCTGGATTTGGCTTTGTATGGATGCAGATCACACATCGAGTTTATCGGAAGTATTGGCTATCAAGAAGAAAGGATCATTCTTATGCAAGAAAGATGATGATCATCACAACGAGTGATCATGCAGAAGAAGTGATCGGGAATATCATGGAAGAGAAGAACTGGGATCTGTGGATCACAAGTGTTGCAGTTGTGGACAAAGATATGACAGGATGGCTTATCAACGAGATTCCGGTTGTAGCACATTCGTATCGAAGTATTTTTGAATATGCGATGCGGTCGGTTGTAGATGAAGTATTCTTATATATACCGATGGATGACGAATTTCCAATCGCGATGACGGTACAGAACCTTGAGGACATGGGAATTAAGACGAATCTTAACATTTCCCAGTTTCAGATCAATGAGAATCTGGAACGATCACTTGAGAAGGTTGGTCCTTATGAAAGTGTAAGTTTCTCTGGTCATAATGTATCATTTGTCATGCTGATGATGAAAAGAGCGATGGACATTGCAGGGGGATTGGTTGGAATGTTAATCACAGCGATCGCAGTGATCATTGTCGGACCGCTGGTGAAGTTAGAATCACCGGGGCCGCTGTTCTTCTCACAGAAGAGAGTTGGGAAGAATGGAAGGATTTTCAAGATCTATAAAATCCGTTCGATGTATCAGGATGCGGAAGAGCGCAAGAAAGAGCTTATGGCGCAGAATGAGATGGACGGCTTGATGTTTAAGATGAAAGACGATCCGAGAATTACCAAGGTTGGAAAGTTTATCAGGAAGACAAGTATTGATGAACTTCCACAGTTTTGGAATGTACTGAAGGGGGATATGAGTCTGGTAGGGACAAGACCGCCTACAGTGGATGAGTTTGAACAGTATAGTGCTTACCATAAGAAGAGACTTTGCCAGAAGCCTGGACTGACTGGGGTTTGGCAGGTTAGCGGAAGAAGCACGATCACAGACTTTGAGGAGATTGTTCAGATGGATGTTGATTATATCGATCATTGGTCTATCTGGAGGGATATTGGGATATTGTTTAAGACAGTGTGGCTTGTTGTTTGTGGGGATGATGGGGCACAGTAGGAGTAGAAGAAGAGTTGATGATGAATTAAGAAGGGAAATTCGATGTCAGAAGAGAGAAAGATAAGAATTGTTCATATTGCACAATCTCCCGGAGGTGTGGAACGATATTTAAGGTCCTTACTTAAATATAGTAATAGGGAAAAATACGAGATTATTCTGATTGTTTCAAATCAATATAAGAGGAAAAACTATGTGAATTTGGTAGATGCTTTTGAAAATGTGGATATGATCAGAAGTATTGATCCAAAAAGTGATTTAAATGCGATTAAGGCAATACGTAAGTTGTTGAAGAAATATAAGCCGGATATTGTTTATTGCCATTCTAGTAAGGCAGGAGCATTAGGACGAATTGCAAACATGGGATTAAAAAATAAGTGTGTGTATAATCCACATGGATGGGCATTTAATATGAGGGGAAATAAGTTAAAGAAATTAATATATGTTGGAATTGAAAAGGTGTTGGCACCATTTTGTTCAACGATTATTTGTATTTCGGGGGCTGAGAAAAGATCAGCATTAAAATATAGGATTTGTGGTAAAAAAAAGCTTAAGGTAATTTATAATGGGATTGATTTCGATGAGTATAATATGGATTATCATATGAATACGAGAGAACTTTTAGAAATTCCAGAAGATGCATTTGTTGTTGGTATGGTGGGAAGACTGGCAGAACAGAAGGCACCAGATGTGTTTGTAAAGGCAGCAAAGAGAATTAAAGAAACAATACCAAAAGCTTTTTTTCTTATTGTTGGAGATGGACCGGATTGGGATGAAGTGCAACAGGAAGTTGATGATAATGAGTTGACGGATTCATTTATTCTTGCTGGTTGGACTAGAAGACCTATGGAATATATTAAGATTCTTGATATTGCCGTTTTGATTTCTAGATGGGAAGGTTTTGGATTGGTATTGCCAGAATATATGTTGGCAAATAAGCCGATTGTGGCGACTGATGTGGATGCAATTCCTTTTATCGTACAAGATCATGTGAATGGATTGTTGGCTCCAGTGGATGATGATGAGAAGATTGCTGAGAATGTGATTGAGATTTATCAGGATGAGAATTTGAAAAAGAAATTGGTTTCAGAAGGAAAAAGAGAGGTTGCCGAAAGATTTAATATTAAAAGGGTGGCTAAAGAGCACGAACGATTATTTGAAAGATAGAAGAAGGAAAGATAAGATATATGAGTAGAAAAATAGCAAAGTTAACATGGTTAAATAATGGAAATTATGGAAGTGTGCTACAAGCATTAGCCCTTCAGAAATATTTAGTGAATAATGGATATGATGTGACGGATTTGGATTATAATGCATCATTGAAAACTAAGTTATTAAATTGGTTGGTGAATAAAAATTCGCCTAAACTTTTTTTAGGAAAATATAAAGAAGCAAAAAGAAAAAGAGAATATAAGGATTCTAAGAAATTTGATGTTAGAAGCAAACGTTTTGCTGAGTTTAAGAAAAAAAATATGAAAATAAGTGGTGTCTGTAAAAATCCAGCTGAAATAAAAAAAGAAGCAGAAAAATATGATATATTTATTTGTGGTAGTGATCAGATTTGGTCTCCAGCATTAATGAATCCTGTTTTTTATTTTTCATTTTTAGAGGAAAGTAAATCAAAAATTGCTTATGCACCTAGCTTTGGGGTTATGGATACAACTCAAGAAAAGAAAAATAAAATTTCTAAGTATTTAAAAGGATTTGATTATATTTCTGTAAGGGAACCACAAGGAAAAGATATAGTAAAAGAGATTACAGGAAAGGATGTTCCAGTTGTTATTGATCCAACATTGCTTATTGGAAAAAATGATTGGAAAAAATACACAGGGGAACGTATTATTAAAGATAACTATATATTTTGTTATTTATTAACACCAAATCCAATTTATATAAAAGCAGTAAAAAAATTTGCTGAGTCAAAAAAATTGAAGGTTGTTATAGTACCAACTTCAAAAGGTCCGTTTGATACAGGATTTAAAGAAATGGTCGATGCAGGACCGCAGGAATGGTTAAATTTGATTCAAAATGCAGAATGTGTTTGTACAGATTCATTTCATGGATGTATATTTTCGTCTATTTTTAATGAAGAATTTATTTTATTTAAGCGTTTTCAGGATACAGATAAGAAATCTGAAAATTCCAGAGTATATAATTTAGTGAAATTATTACAAGAAGAAGATAGATTAATTGATGAAAAAAATATTGACTCTATTTATGAATTAAAAGAAATAAATTTTGATAAAATAAATCAAATAGTAATGAGAGAAGCAGAAAAATCAGGAAAATGGCTGCTAGATGCATTAGATAATGTTATGGGGAGAAAATAGTGAAAAAAAATATAGCTGGTGTAATTGAAGATAGATGTTGTGGATGTGGAGCGTGTTTTCAGATTTGTCCTAAAAAAAGTATTTTAATGAAAAAAAATACGAGAGGATTTTATGTACCAACGGTGGATGAACAAACATGTATTGATTGTGGGCTTTGTAAAAATGTTTGTCCAGAAATAGAAAAAAATCAATATAATTCAGTTATAGGATCATATGCAGCTATTACAAAAGATAAAGATGCAATAGATAGAAGTACTTCAGGAGGAGTGTTTAGCGAAATTGCAAAGTATATTATAATGCATTCGGGTGTTGTATATGGTTGTTCCTGGAACGATAATAAGTCAGTACATCATAGAAGGGTAGAGAAAATACAAGATTTAAAATATATTCAACAGTCAAAATATGTACAGTCAAATACAGAGAGAACATTTGAAGAAGTTAAAAGATATTTATTGAATGATAAAGTTGTGTTATATAGTGGGACAGGATGTCAAATTGCAGGATTAAAAAAATATCTAAAAAAGGATTATGATAAGTTGATAACTGTTGAAGTGGCTTGTCATGGAGTTCCATCGCCGGGACTTTTTGAAGAGTATATTAAATGGATGGAAAGAAAAAATAATCAGACAGTTAATCAATATACATTTAGAAATAAAAAGAAACATAAAAAAGGTGAACATTATAAGCTTTGTGTTAATTTTAAAAATGGAAAAGAAAAGTATTATTTATCATATAACGATCCTTATTATGGAGCTTTTTTACAAGGAAAAACGTTAAGAAAAACTTGTTATCATTGTAAATATAAAGAATCAGATAGAATAGCGGATATTTTATTAAGTGATTATTGGGGGATAGAGAAGGAGCATCCGCAGTTTCCAGCAAAACATGGGGCTTCTGCAGTTGTAATATGTTCTACAAAAGGTGAAAAGTTATTTAACAATATAAAAGATAAAATAATAATTGAAGAAAGCACATTTGATAAAATTGTCGCACATAATAGAAGTATAATATCATGTGCAAAAAAAACAGGACAAGAGTATACAGACTTGGAAAATGTGGATGAGTTAATGAAAACTTTGAAACCTAAATTTAGTGCCAAAAGGACTATAAAGAATATTATTCCAGAAAATTTAAAGTATTTTTTGAAAAGAATTTGAGAGAAGATAGGGGATATCTATGATAAAGACAATAGTAATTGTATATGATCAGGCTTATATATCTGGAGGGGCAGCAAAAATAGCTATAAAATCTGCAATAAGTTTAAAAAAAAGGGGATATCGTGTGATATTTTTTGCTGCATTAGGTCCAGCAGATAAAGAGTTAATTGATGAAGATATAGAAGTAATTTGTATTGGAGGAAGTCACATAGGAAAGACTAAAAATCCTAAAGCATTATTACAGGCAATATGGAATGGACATGCGAAGAAAAAATTAAACGAATTATTAAGTGGATTAGATTCAAAATCAACAGTTGTACATGTACATGGGTGGACAAAATGTTTATCATCATCTATTTTTTCTGCGTGTTACAAAAATAATATGAGAACATATATTACATTACATGAATATTTTACGGTATGTCCTAATGGTGGAATATATAATTATAAAAAGGGAAGAATTTGTGATGTGAAACCAAATAGTTTGGAATGTTTATTCTGCAATTGTGATAAAAGAAATTATTTTCAGAAAATATACAGAGATGTAAGACAAATTTTTTTGAATGTAACATTAAAGAAAACAAGGCCTAGTGTCATATATATAACGGAATTTAGTAAACATATTTTAAAACCATTGTTATCATTTCCTAAGCATGAATTTTATTTGGAAAATCATGTTGAATTTTTAAATCGATCTAAGGTAAAAGTGAAAAATAATAAGGAATATTTGTTTATAGGTAGAATGTCGGGAGAGAAAGCACCAGAATTATTTTGTAAAGCTATAACAGAGGCAAATGTAAGAGGAACTGTAATTGGATCAGGACCACAATTAGAAAAATTGAAGGAAAAATATGGAGATATACATTTTACAGGTTGGTTGTCAACGGAGGAGATGGAACAGTATATAAGTAAAGCAAGATGTTTAGTTATTTCATCTAAATGGTATGAAACTATGGGATTGACAGTTTTAGAAATGCAAGCAAGGGGAATACCTTGTATAGTACCAGACAAGTGTGCAGCAAGTGAATATGTTAAACATAAAAAAAATGGTTTGATTTATAAAATAGGTAATATTAATTCATTAGTAGAGGTAATTGATATTACTAAAGATGACAAAGTAATTGAAAGATTTGGAAATGATTTTTATAATGAATTCGATGAAAATAAATATAGTATGAAACGCCATACTGACAGATTGATTGATATATATAATTTTTAATGGATATTCCTGTATAATTTAAATATACAAAGTTCGCAAGAAAGAAGTTGATAAAAAATACCTCCGTGTAAAATAAGATTACTGACTTTGTACGGTTAGTAAAAAATCTTATAAGACAAAGAGGTATCTAAAATGAAGTATAACACACAAAACAGTAAAATTGCATCAATAACAGAAAAAACTTTGATTGTTGGGATTGATATTGGCAGTCAGACACATTATGCAAGAGCATTTGATTGGCGTAATTATGACTATTCAAGAAAAGCATTTGTTTTCAGTAATGATAAAGAAGGTTTTATGGCGTTTAAAAACTGAATGGATGAGATTGCTGAAAAATACAACAAAGAGGTAGTGATTCTAGGTATGGAGCCAACAGGTCATTATTGGTTTGGATTAGGAATGTTTCTTCAGGATATGGGAATGCGACCAGTACACGTGAATCCGTATCATGTGAAAAAATCAAAGGAATTGGATGACAATAATCTGAATAAGAATGATCGAAAAGATCCAAAAACAATTGTAGCATTGGTAAATGAAAGAAGATTTTCTTATCCTTATATTCCAACAGAGACTTATGCGGAGATCAGAAATCTTTCAAATTTAAGATTCCAGACACAAGAATAGATGACAAGGATTAAGAATCGGATTGCCCGTTGGTTCAGTATTTATTTTCCAGAATATAAGGATGTATATAGAAATCTGGATGCGCTGAGTGGGATGATGATCTTAAAACAGGCACCATTGCCGGAAGATATCATGAAACTGGGAGTGGATGGAGCTAATAAGATATGGCGAGAAGCGAAGCTGCGAGCAGTAGGAATTAAAAGAGCAAAGATCTTGGTAAATAAAGCGGAACATAGCATAGGCAGTCATGAAGTACCAGAAGCAGCAAGAGTTGAGCTTCAGATGTTACTAAGTGATTATGAGATGTATCATCAGCGAATGGAAGAGTTGTGTATACGATCGAAGAAAAACTATATGAGGTTCCGTATATTGATAAACTTCTGGAGATCAAAGGGATCGGCATGATCACGATCTGTGGGTTTATAGCAGAGGTTGGAGATATAATATAAGACGTTTTGATAATCCGAAACAGTTACAAAAACTGGCAGGTTATGCGATTGTCAGCAATGATTCCGGAAAACATAATGGAGAAAGCCGTATCAGTTACCGAGGAAGGAAAAAACTGCGATATGTTCTATATGAAGCAGCAATATCATTGATAGGAAAGTATGCGGAGTTTCAGGAAATCCATCATTATTATTGAACAAGAGAGATCAATCCATTGAAAAAATACAATCGGTGATAGCAGTTGCGTGTAAGGTTATCCGCATATTTTATACGATATTGACCAAAGGTGTAACATATGATGGAGAGAAAATGCTGAAAGATATCATACGGCCAGCAGAAGCAATGAATTAAGGAAAGATGGAAAGCAAGGCTTTTATCGAGGTTGAGCAAAGCAATCAGGAGCTGATGGTTTTGCTCAGCCACGATAGGGGCTGACAAAAAAGATGAAACAGAGTCATCGGTAAATGTGGAAATGAAAGGTAAACATCCACCGAAAGGTGCTTTCATAGAAACAATCAGTAAGAAAAATTTACACAAAGGATGAGCCAGTAGTCGGCAGGAATAATTACCAAAGGGCAAGACCCTGATGAAGAGCAAAGCTGACACCTTGGATATGGATAGGTGGAACGAAGGAAGTTAGGACACTCAAAAAGAGAGAAGATTCTGGTAGACACGGGAGGTACATCACCGTAGAGGATGGGGATACACATGGATATTTAAAACGAGGATAAAGAGATGTTTTAATTCGTATACCCTAAAACCGCTATTTTCGCACTAGATGCAAAGAAATATCCATGAGAAAAGCTCATTTTACTGAGAAACAATTAATTGAAATCCCTTATTTTAAGGGAAATAGGACTTGACTATATAGGGAGAGGAATTTATGTCTAGTTGGGAAAGTAAAGTAGGAATCGTAATATTAAATTATAATGGGGCGAATCTTACAATTGAGAATATTAATAAATTGCGTTCATATAGTAAAGAAATATATATTATTGTTGTAGATAATTGTTCGACAGATGGATCAGGTAAGAAGTTATTGAGTATGTTTGAAAATGATTCAAATACAAGAGTAGTGTTGAATGATAAAAATACGGGTTATGCTGCAGGAAATAATGTTGGTTTAAAATATATAGAAAAAAATTTAACGAATGTAGATACAGTATGTATAATGAATCCGGATATAGCTATTGAATCTTTAGAAACGTTGGAGCATATGTATTGTAAATTATGGGAATATAATGATTTAGCTATAGTTTCAGCACAAACGATTTATAATGGACAATTAAGATATCCTAATGATTTTGGTTGGAAACATTTAACACCTAGATATATGATATTTGGTGGGACTTTGCTTGGGAGAATCTTAAAGCCTAGTATTAGATATGAAAAATTATTAGTTGACAAAAATAATGTGGCATATGTAGACATTGTACAGGGATGTTTTTTTATGGCAAAGAAAAAAGCCTTTGCTGAAGTTGGGTGGTTTGATGAAGGTACTTTTTTATATGAGGAAGAGGCGATTCTTGCAAAAAAAATGAAATACAGAGGATATAAATTAGGAATTTTGGTTGATGAATTTATACATCATAACCATCATGAAAAGGACAAAAGTTTGATAAAGAAACAGAATAAACTTTTTGATATGAAATGTTTTTATAATTCTAGAAAATATTATATTAAAAATTATTCTGATAAATCTAAGATATTTATTAAATTTGCTTGTGCTTTTTTGAGTTTTGATTTCTTTTTTAAAAGATTATTAAAAAGACTTTTTTAATTAAGAAGATATGTAGTGGAAAGGAAAATGTAAAATAATATGAAGTTAAGGATAAATAAGCATAGTTTTAAGAAGTGGTGTTTTTTTTATTGTATTTTTTATACTTTAACGAGAGCATTTTTAGGAAGTGTATTAGGTAGTATTCCTTATATAGTATATTTAGGAGCAATGGGAATTTGTATAGTTTCATATTTTACTACATATTCAAGACAAAAACAGAAATTAACAAAAACACCATATTATATGTTGTATGCGATATATATGATATATATTTTTTTTAATATGATAATACTTCAAAATTCGAGTAAATATGCTTTATATGAATATTTATTTTATATGCTAATGTTTTTTGCAGTATGTTCTATTTTTAATAATTTCAAAATAGAACATATTTTGTATTTTTATGAGATGGTTGGAATGGTGGTTTCTATAGAAGCAATTTGGGAATTTATTACAGGAAATTTGCCGTTTAGAATGTCAGAAGAAGCTCAAGCAATTAGAAGGGCGTGTGGGTTGGTAGGTACACCATTAACATTGGGAATGGTTCTTGCTTGTTTGACGTTGATAGCATTTTATTTAGGAAAAATTAGATCTCCTAAACATTATTTGATTAGTTTATTGAATTTTATTGCATTACTAATGACACAATCGCGAGGACCGTTAATGGGATTTGTGATTGCATTTTTAGTATTGAATTATTTTGATTCATACAGGAAAACAGGAAAATACGTTAATTCAATGTTATTACTGATGATTAAATGCTTAGGTATAGGGTGTATTTTATTGATAATATTATATGTTTTCGGAAAAGATAATGCATTTATTACTACGATATTAAAAAGAACACAAACTATTTCTGAATGGAGTGGGGCTGATAATAGTAATATGTTACGACAAAAATATTGGAAAATAGGATTATCGTATTTTGAAAAATATCCTATTTTTGGATATGGCGTAAGTACTTCTGGAACACATTCAATTACACATATAAATGTTGAAAGCGGTGTGATAAAAAAATTAATGGAGACAGGGATAATTGGTTTCAGTTTATATTATGTTATGTTTATTGGAAATGTTATTGCTAGTTTAAGAAAATGTATAAGAAGAAAAGGTGAATATTATCCATTAGCAATAGCCGTTATTATAGCTATTTTTATAGAAAATATTGTACTTCAAATTATAGAATCGGCGGCTACTTTTTTACTATTTATATTATTCTTTACATGTTTATTTATGGAAGGAAACGGGACAATGAGCGAAAATAAGGAGAAGTTGTAATGGCAACATCATTAAAAAAAGGTATGCTATATGTAATGATAGCAAATTTAATAAACTTAGCATTTAATTTAATAACAAATTTTGTTTTACCTAAAGAATTAAGTGTAGAAAATTATGCAATGATTAAAACCTTTCAATTATACATAAGTTATGCTGGATTATTTCATTTTGGATTTGTTGATGGTATGTATTTAAAATATGGTGGAAAATCTGTAAATAGTATTCAAAAGAAAGATTTAAATACTAATTTATCAACATTAAGATCGTTTCAGATTGTGGTTACATGTATATGTGCTGTAGTCTCTATATATTTAGAAAATCCATTATTTATATGTTTTTCATTAGCAATTATGCCAATTAATTTAGGAAATTATTTTAAACAGTTATATCAAGCAACAGGTGAATTTAGTTTATATGGAAAAATTATGAATGCCAATACCATTTTAATATTTATTGCAAATATGATGTGGGTATTTGTTTTTCGAGTTGATAATGGATTATATTTCTTAGTAAGTAATGTTGTTGTCTATTTTCTAATCTGGATTGTGTTAGAAATTAATTGCAGGAGAATGTTTAAGGATACAAAATATAAAATCTTTACATTTTCAGTTAAAGAATTCATAAACAATATTAGAGACGGAATATTGTTAACAGTAGGAAATTTGTCATCTGTTTTATTGACAAGTATGGACCGTTGGTTTGTAAAAGCATTATTAGATACAATGGCATTTGCACAGTATTCTTTTGCTGTAAGTATGGAAAATTTTATGAATGTTGCAGTTACACCAGTAACAATAACATTATATAATTTCTTTTGTAGAGAGAAAAATGTGGAAAGAATAAAAAAAATAAGAAATCAAGTTATGATATTTGCAGCAGTTATTGTAAGTAGTGCATTTCCTGCAAGATTTATATTAGAAACATATTTAAGAAAATATCTGGATTCATCTAGAGTTATGTTTCTATTATTTGCATCACAGATATTTTACATCATAATAAAAAGTATATATGTAAATTTATATAAAGCCCAAGGAAAACAACGTACATATTTTATAAAATTAATATTAGTTATTGTAATGGGATTTGTATTTAATGTTGCATGTTTTAAAGTATACCCTGTAAAGGAAAGTTTTGCTATTGGTACTTTGCTTTCAGCAATTTTTTGGTATTTTATATGCTTTCCAGATTTTGAATGGTTAGATTATAAAATGAGAGAATTAGTGTATCCATTTGTGCAGGTTGTATTATTTTTAGTATGTGGATTTATGTTTAATGCGATTATTGGAATTTTAATTTATATTATATGTACTCTTGTATGTTCCTTCATATTATTACCGAATGAAACAAAAGGAATTGTAGTAATGGTTAAGGATAGGATTATGAGTTTGAAATAGAAAATTAATATGATAACCTGTAAATAAGAAGTCAAGACTGAAGTGAATAAAAAATACGAGAAAATTTGAAAAATAGGTTCACTTTTTGTAAAAAGGGGCTTTTATATTGTAAAGGGGAGAAAATACGAATGAATACAACATTAATTATTATGGCAGCGGAATTGGCTCCAGATTTGGAGAAGGAATCAAACAGTTAGCCCAGATGGGACCAAATGGAGAGATCATCATGGATTATTCCATTCATGATGCGAAAGAAGCAGGATTTAATAAAGTAGTCTTTATTATCTGCAAAGACATTTTCAAGGAGTTCGAAGAGATCATTGGAAACAGGATTAAAGAACAGATCGATGTTGAATATGTATTTCAGGAGCTTGATGATCTGCCAGAAGGTTTTGAAGTACCAGAAGGAAGAATAAAACCATGGGGAACAGGACAGGCAGTCTTATGCTGCAAAGATGTAGTGAAAGAACCATTTGTGATCATCAATGCAGATGATTATTATGGAAAAGAAGCATTTGTGAAACTGCATGATTTCTTAGTATCCGGAGAAGACTTTGGAAGAGAATTTACCATGGGAATGGGAGGATTCATTTTAAAGAACACATTAAGCGACAATGGAACAGTGACCAGGGGAGTCAGCGTTGTCGATGAGAATGGTTTATTAAGCCAAGTACATGAGACAACAGGAATCGAAATGGGAGAAGACGGGCAGATCAAATGTGACAACGAAGATGTACAGGAATGGATCAGTCCAGAAGATAAAGTATCCATGAACATGTGGGCAGGATATCCAGAATTTTTGAATTTCTTAGCAGAAGATTTCAAAGATTTCCTTGCGAATGTGGAAGAAGGAGATTTAAAGAGTGAATATCTGTTACCGAATATCGTGGACAAGCTTTTGAAAGAAGAAAGAGCGAACGTGAAGGTGCTGGAGACACAGGATCGTTGGTTTGGAGTTACATATAAGGAAGATAAAGAGACTGTGCAGGAGGCTTTTAGGGAGTTGATTGCTGATGGGGTTTATGCGGAGAAGCTTTGGGAGTAGCTGAATAGGTGATAGCCAATAGGATGTGGTTTTGTGATAATCATATTTTATTGGCTATATATCTATTCGTAATATTAGAAAATAAGAGGAAAATTTATCAATGCAGATTATACATAAAACAAATGGATGGCATCCTTATCGAGGCGAATATAAAGATTGCTTAGTATTATGTGATGATAGATGGAATGATTATGGTTACAGAACAACATTTCATGCGTTTTTTTGTGATAATAATGGCGAATATATAGAAATTGGAGTAGTGAAGATTTATTATTATGATTACGACAGAAACAGAACTGAATTCTATGGAAGAGATGTTTCGGAAGTTATTGAAGAGAATATTACTCAATTGGATGGGGATTTTTGTTCTCTTGGACAGACATTAAATTATTATCAAGAGTTAAAAGATAAATGTCCAGATGACTACCTTGATATTTTGAATAGATTAAATGATATTGCAATCAATCAGAGTTTAAGAGATAAATTCATATGGGAAGATGGGGTAAAAACCTCTCTTTTGAGAAATTCAAGTGCAGAAAAAGCCTTAAATGAGGCGGCAGAGTTATTAAAGACAAATCAGTTGATTGAAAAGGATGTTTCATTTAGCTATTTTGCAAAAGTCCCTTATAATCCGGAAAGAATAGAACTTTCTTTCAATTTTAAGAAAAATAAAAATATTCCATATAGGATAAATGCATTGATTGGAAAGAATGGTGTAGGAAAAACACAGATTCTTTCTAATCTTGCTGAATCACTTAGTGGGCTTACGGCAAATATTACAGAAAAAGAAGAATCATTTAAGGGTAAGCGCCCTCCGGTAGATAAAGTTATATCAATTTCATATAGTGCTTTTGACGAATTTCGAAAGCGTGCGACAGAAAAAAATAATTATATGGATAATAGCTATGCATACTGTGGGATACAGTCTGAACATGGAACATTATCATTACAAGAGTTAAAACACAATTTTGTTCAAGCTTTAGAAGATATTAAAGAAAGAGGACGATTGGAAGCATGGAAAACAATTATGCAGGAATTGATTGAGAAAGAACATGTCAATTTAATTGAACGAGCTTCTAAAGGAGAAATTGATAGTATTCACTGGAGTTCAGGACAGTATATTTTGCTTTGTACAATGACAGAGGTAATCGCAACAATTGAAAAGGAATCGATTTTATTATTTGATGAACCAGAGATACATTTGCATCCTAATGCAGTTGCTAATACATTGCGGATGCTGTATAAATTACTTGAAGAATTTGATTCCTATGCAATTTTTGCAACGTATTCTCCTCTAATTGTTCAAGAAATTCCTTCGAGATATGTACAGATATTGTCAAGGATTGATAATATTCTCACAGTCAGAAAACCGGAATTGGAGTGTTTTGGAGAAAATGTTACCAATATTACAAATGATATTTTCGATGTAAATGGATCAGAAAGTAACTATAAGACAATTTTAAACAATTTAAGTAAAAAAATGAGCTTTGAGGATGCTTTGGATATATTTGATGGAGTATTGTCTTTCAATGCAATGATTTATTTAAAAGGGTGTTATAAGGATGAATAAGAGCTTATGAATCAATTGAGTGAACCAACGATAAATAATGAAATGGTATTTGAGGAGATAGCCAAAAACAAGACATATAAAAATGATCATTGTAATGAATGTAAAATACAAAAAGATTGTGCAAGATGTGTCTATGGAAATCGAGCGCAAATGCTGAGTCTTAAAGATAAAGTTTTTGATCGATATCAATTTTATCTTCAAAATAAACATACATTGCATGAAATAAAGCCAATAAAAATGATGAATTCATACGAAGAGAAATTGATGAAAGATGCTTATAAAAACAGTGGAGTGTTCGAAAGAGTGAAAAAGCAATTGACTGATAATGTTAAAAAAGAATGTAGAGGTATGTGCCCATTTTGTATGATTTCAGAGCCAACAACAATAGATCATTATTTCTCGGAGAGTAAATATCCAGAATATATTATATTTGCACCGAATCTGGTTCCGTGTTGTAGCCCTTGTAATAGTAAGAAAGGGAATCGGCTGTTTGCGGAAAAGGATACATTTCAGAAAAGAATGTTTATTCATTTTTATTATGATACTCTTCCACAGATACAGTTTTTAAAAGCAACATTTTATGTTATAGATAAGATACCACAGATTTCTTTTTCGTTAGATTTTGAAAATGAAACAGAGACTACTGAGATTATAAAAAGACATTTTGAGACATTAAATTTGTTTGAACGATATCGTCTACTGAGTAATGGAATTTTATCTACAGAGTGTGATAAAATCAAGTTGAGTCTAATGAATAATTTTTCACTAGAGGAGTGTGTTCGATTATTGAAGATTCAAGTGCAAGCCCATGAAAATACATATGGTCGCAATTACTGGAAAACATGTATTTATAGGGCAATGAGTGAAAGTGAAAAGGAATTGATGAAGTTGCTATAAGACGAATTAAGCTTCGGCAAACGTTAAGAAAAATATATTCATTCTTTTAAGAAGTTTATTTAAAAGTAGACAAAATCTATGTTAACAAATAGACTTAAGTATTGCCAAAAGTAAATTCATATGTTACAATAAATTGTACAAAAAAAAATACAAACTATAAAGCATAACATAATAATTGGTTGCATATAGATACAGTAATCAATATGCAACCAATTATTATGTTCTTGAATATTCAGGTTGTAGGAGATTACAATTTGTCTATATATTGTAATCTATATTGCAGGCATATTATAGACTGATTTTGCACAGATAATATTTCTTAAAGTGCGTATATTAATAAACATTTTCTATATCAGTTATGAAACAATAAGTTTATCCAATGTCTTTAATATTATATATACAAAGGAGAAAAACAAAAATATCTCATATTTTTTGATATTGTATAAAAATACTTCCAGAGTATTCACAAAGATGGAGAAAAATTATATTATATCAAAAAGGAGAAACAGTTGACATGTCAGCAAAAAGAATAATAAAGTTATCGTATAAAGTCCAAAATAAATTCGAGGCTGAATTTATTGCGGGCTATTTTCGTTTTATGGGGGTTATGGTAGCGCAGGAAATATACCATGATGATTTGATACAAAAGGAAGATAGTGAGAAATATGATGACCATGTTATTTTTGAGCACATTCCTGAGTATCAGCCCAAAAACAATTATTGTGAACATGACAAAGAAAAACAAATATACTTAACACAGTGGATTAATAAAAATGTATTTGGAAATAATGATTTTTTGGATCAGATTGGTCGAATATTTGTTGATGAACATATTATGCAAGTATCATGTATACGACATGATTATCCAACTCAAATAGCGTGGATTCAAAAAGTGTGTGAGTATTATATGAATGCATATGAAAAAATGTTGAAAATAGATGAAAATAAAGTAGATAAAGAATTACTATCATATGGTAAGTATGCTAAACTGTATTGCAAAGAAAAAATTAATAAACTGTTCCAATTGGTTTTTGGAAGTGTGAATCTGGAGTATAATACAAAAGAATTAGTATATGAAATGGAAGATGTATTAGCTGAAAATTTAGATTTTTATAATATATATGTATTACAAGGGTTAGCTACTAATTTAGATATACGATATTATAGAGATACACCAGAATATCTTTTGAGATGTATAGATAAGCTAAAAGATAGAAATAATGAGATATTATCATTTGTATATTATCGCATAGGATTATCATATCAAATAAAACAAGATGACGATACTACAGCTTTTAAATATTATAAAGATGCAGCAGAATGTTGTAATAAAAACTATAGAGCATTTTATAGATTAGGAATTTATGATTTGAAAATTTTGCAAGATGAACAAAAAGCGGAAGAAGATTTTAAAAAAGCATTAGATATATTAAATGAAATGAATGAAGGAAGTTTTAGTTATTTGAAACCGGAAGAAGTTTTGTATTATTATAAACTATGTAGGGAAATAGGTATTATATATGTTAGATTTAAAGAAAATAAAAAGGAAGCATTAAAATATTTTGAATTAGCCAATGATGTATATAATAGTTTGGGAGCACAGAATATATATATGAAAAAAATGTTTAAAGGGGAGAATATCCGTTTGTGTGATACAATAAGAAACAATATAGATATAGTCACAAATGAGTCGGATATAAGAATATTAACAGAAGAATAAAGTATAGTTGAGAGGAAAAGATAAAATGAGTGGTTTAGAAAAAATAATTGAATTGTCAAAATATGAAAATTTTATGGAAGAGCCTAAAAAATTTGAGGAATCTCTATATGCTAGCGCTTATAAAAAGACAAAAAAATTGGTAAAAGAAACATTAAATGAATCGGAACATATAGAAGAGGAGCAGTTAAGAAGAAAAATAGGTACATTGGATAAAAAAGAAATAAACAATATGATAGCGTTTGTTGGAAAAAGAGGAACTGGAAAAACAACAGCGATGTTTTCTTTTTTGAATTATTTAAATACCTATGGGAATTCTATAGATGAGGAACCATTTAAGGATATTGATTTTGGAGCTGTAAAATTCCATTGTTTAGATTTTATTGATGGTGGATTATTAGAAAAAGAAGAAAATATTCTTCATATTTTAGTTGCCAATATGTATCGTAAATTCATGGAAACCAGTGAGGAAAGATTCCATGATGACTGGAGAGAATATGATATTCGAGAATTGCAGGAACTATTCATAAGAGTTGAAAATTCATTAAGACAGATTAATGATAAAAACAAATGGGGACAATCTTCTATTGAAAATTTAAAAAACGTATCAAATAGTTTGGGTTTAAAAAGGGATTTAGAGCAGCTAATTAAAAGATACTTGAGTTTAATGAAAAATGAAAAGAGTCGATTTGTTGAACATAATCAGAAACAAGTATTGGTGATTGCGATTGATGATTTGGATATGAATTTGGATCATGGATTTGATACATTAGAGGCAATTCATAGATATTTAATGATTAAGGATGTAATTGTGTTTATTTCAGCCGATTATGACCAGTTATTGAATTTAAGTAAAGTACATTTTGGAAAAATGTATAAAGATTTAAGAGACGAGGCTGAGAATATTAAAGATCAGATAAGTAATATATCACATATGTATCTGGATAAAGTAATACCATTATATAAAAGAGTTTATACAGAATCTTTTACATTCGATGGAAATCAAAATATAAAAATAAACGATTCAAATAATAAACTAAATATAAAAATAAACGATTCAAATAATAAACTAAATATAAAAAGATATATTTTCGAAAAGATATATCATAAAACAGGAATGCTTTTTGATATCAATGGAAAGAAAACACATTTTTATGAGCCAGATAATATTAGAAAATTAAAGTATATGAACATGTTTTTTGATTATTTAGATGATAAGGTAGGGGAATTTTACCCTGAAGAAAATTATAATGAAATGTTAAATGATTTTTCACAACGTTTTATAGGGGATAAATTAGAATACGAAGAAAGAAAAGAAATGCAGAAAATAATGAATTCTAATTTATATCGAGGTGTAGAACAGTTATTTCGTTATTTAATAAGATGTATTACACAAAAAGAAGGACAGGAAATAGAAGACTTATTAAGATATAAAAAAGAAAGAACACAAACACTCTCTGTATATTTTTATTAAAATTGCACAAGAAAGCTTGGATTTATCAGCTTTC
>OGSS01000582.1_pt1 | contig 35348 bp, 36 predicted proteins | sample 1553591 | NCBI WGS metagenome assembly OGSS01 (sample SAMEA2580061, study PRJEB22360) | human gut metagenome | biome: human gut; feature: human-associated habitat; material: faeces | place: Denmark | collected 2008/2010
TCCATCATATCCTCCTGTGACAACTACGTATTAAAACCATTCTAATCCATTTTTCATAAAAAGTAAAGTTCTTAAACAGCGTGGGAAGGGACACGGGAGGGGGAGCACAGACCATTGCTCACTTTATGCAGGTATGCCGCACATATCCGCGTATCCTCCAACAAACCATGCTGTATATTTCCCTCCACAGCCACAGTTCCCCTGTAACCGCACTCCATCAGTTTCCGGTATATCGCGGCAAAATCCAGGCTTCCCAGACCCGGGTATGCCCGGTTATCATCCGAAATATGCAGATGAGGGAAATAATCCATATATTCTGAAAGTGAATCCATAAGTGACGGTTCTTCTATATTCATATGGTATGTATCTGCCAGCAGCCGGATAAACGGACAGTCCAGAAAATCAATAACATGTGCCCCTTCCTTTAGTGTCCTGATGATGGATGCCTCTTTGCAGTTAGTCGCCTCAATAAGGACCTGTACTCTCTTCTCTTCTATATAGGGCTTTAATTCCAGCATGGATTCCAGAAAAAGCCGCTCTGCATCTTTACTGTCACCGCCAGGTCCCCCCTTCAGGAAACCGATTATTATGCCGCATCCCATGGAGGCAGCATAATCAATGTTCCTCTTACATCCATTGACAGCCCTTATCCTTTCCTCCAAAATACCTGAACTGAGTGACAGGCCATGTGTTTTCGCATATACTCCTGTTGCCAGCATATTCATTTTCATCTGATACTTATTTAATAGTGACTTCAGTTCCTCTGGTTTTATTAAGTCCAAATCAGGTAAGTTTAACTCAACCCCGTAAAAGCCTTCCCGGTGCAAAAGGCCAAGCAGGCTTCTCAGTTGGGGAAGCTGCTCTTTTGATTCCAGGACACATTGAAAGCCTGTCTTAAAGGGAAATAGTAAATGTTCCATACCTAGTTGATTCCTTTCCACACAAAATAATGATAATCCATTTTAATTTATCTATAGTTTAAATCAGAATACAAAATTTGTATACAAAAAATGAATACAAAAAATGAATCCATTTTTTGTGCACAATTACCATTGATAAAAATATAGGCATTTATTACAATAACACCATAGAGACAACTCTAAAAACCAACAAAACATATAATTCGGGAGGCTTTCCAAATGAGAAAAATGATGAAACGTATTGCAGCAGCAACAATAGGTATGGCAATTGTAATGACATCAACCGCTTGCTCCTCCGGTTCCGGAAGTACTACGGCAGCTCCGGAGAATAAAGAGACCACAGCCGTTCAATCTGCTGCGGAAGAAAAGAAAGAGGACGCAGCCGCAGCTCCGGCCGAAACCTACACACTGATGTTCGGACATGCCCAGACTGAAACCCATCCATATCAGGCATGTTTTCAGGAATGGGCCGATGCGGTGGCGGAGAAAACAAACGGAGGCCTTGTGATTGACCTTTATCCCAGCAACACGCTTGGTTCTGAGGAGGATATCATTAATTCTTTTAAGGATTCAGACACAAACTGGGGTTACAACACGGACTTTGCCAGGTTGGGAACCTATGTGCCTGAACTGGCCATGTTTAACCTTCCTTATTTCGTTGAGACCATGGACGATATTAATGCGGTAAAGGAACTGGACATGGTAAAAGAGTGGATTAATAAGCTGGAAACAGAGAACGATATAAAGGTCGTTTCCCTGAATCTGGTACAGGGTTACCGAAATGTGGTGGCCGGCAAGCCGGTCCTGAAACCCGACGACTTAAAAGGGCTCACCTTACGCTGCCCCAACACGGAAATCTGGAGGGCTGCTGTCAGCTCACTGGGATGCAGTGTGCAGGGAATGGGACGCGGTGACATCTATAACAATCTTGTGAATAAGGTAATCGACGGTTATGAGGATGTTTACCCGTGTATTGTTTCTGAAAGCTACTATGAGATAAAGAATGTGAATACAATCTCCGAAACACACAATATTCTTCTGTTAAATCCGGTGGTGGTTGACGCAGGCTGGTTCAACAGCCTTCCAAAGGAATATCAGGATGCCCTGATAGAGACATGTGACCAGGCATGCAATTCCTGTTCTGACAAGATGCTGGGCGAATTTACCGAGGAGGCAAAGCAGAAGTGTATTGATGAAGGTATGACTGCGATTGACCATGCTGAAATCGACACAGACGCGTTCCGCGAGGCCGCCAAAGCGTCTTACGAACAGCTTGGCCTGACCGATACATACAATGAGATTATGAGCGCACTTGGCAAATAATCATATTGAAATCCAGCTTAATGAAAGGTAGAACTGGGAATGAAAAAGTTTTTTGAGATTCTGAATAAAGCGGAGCTTGCCATTACCATGACCTGTGTCGTGGGGTTCACATCCGTGCTGATGTTGGGTGCTGTGGTACGTCTGCTGGGACATCCGCTGAACTGGTGTAACGATGTTGCATTGCTCATGTTGGCCTGGACCACCTTTTTGGGCGGCGACGTGGCCTTTCGCGCAGGCAGGATGGTAAATGTGGATATATTGATTGCCAAACTGCCGGTCAGGTTCCAAAAGGCCGTCGCCGTCATGGTGTATGCTGTTTTACTGGTAATGATGTTCATGATGATAAAACAAGGTACCCTGCTTTGTCTGAATGTGGGCAGAAGAACCCTGGAGGGCATTCCCTTTCTCAGTTACGTGTGGGTTGCCGCTTCTGTGCCGGTAGGTTTCTCCCTGATGTTTATAACGGCTGTAAAACGTCTGTATGACCTGATGATGTCATCAGATTCAACCGTCATTTCAAAAATGTAAGGAGAACAACAATATGATATATGTTTTTATAGTATTCCTTATTTTCCTGGTAATGGGTGTACCGGTTGCATTTGCAATCGGTGCGTCCGGTATGGTATTCTTCTTATTAAATACCCATTTTCCGCTGACACACATTGCACAGCTCCCATTAACCCAGGTACAGAGCATATCCATGCTTGCCATCCCCCTGTTCATCCTGGCCGGCAACCTTATGAATAACGGAGGCGTCACAAAACGTCTTGTCAGTCTTGCCACCCTTTTAACGGGACATATGAGGGGCGGGCTTGCACAGACCAGCGTGGTCCTTAGTACTCTGATGGGCGGTGTGTCGGGTTCCGCTACGGCAGACGCTGCCATGGAAGCCAGGCTTTTAGGGCCGGACATGATTAAAAGCGGATATTCCAAAGGGTTCTCAGCAAATGTCCTGACCTTCACCTCGCTGATTACCGCCACGATCCCGCCCGGAGTAGGCCTTATCATATACGGTACTACAGGCAGCGTCTCCATCGGAAAGCTTTTCTCAGCAGGCATCTTTGTTGGCTTATATATGATGATTGTTCTTATGGTGTCTGTGGCAGTCATTGCCCGTATGCGGGGTTATAAACCGGTAAGGCAGAACCGGGCCACATGGAAGGAAATCGGCATAAATTTAAAGGAAACGATTTGGGCTGTTATGTTTCCGGTCATCCTTTTGGTAGGTATCAGGATGGGATTCTTTTCCCCGTCCGAGGTGGGGGCCTTTGCCTGCTTCTACTCTGTATTTGTAGGCGCCTTTATCTATAAGGAACTGACTATCAAGTCCTTTATCACAGCTTTGAGAGACAGTATCGCGGATATCGGTTCCATCATGATGATAGTTTCCCTGACCGCACTGTTTGGCTATGGCATACCCATTGATAAAATCCCCCAGAAAATGACCACGTTTATTACCGGCATTACCACCAATCCTTCCCTGGTGTTAATCCTTATTATTATCCTTCTGGTATTTGTGGGAATGTTTATGGAAGGCTCCGTGGTGATACTGCTTCTGACGCCAATCCTTCTTCCTATGTGCCAGTCTGTGGGAATTGACCCGGTACACCTTGGACTCCTTATGTGTGTTATTGTAACCATGGGAGTGAACACACCGCCTGTGGGCATGAGTATGTATACAGTCAATACAATCCTGGATTGTTCCCTGCAGGAATACACCAAATCCATGATTCCATTCCTGGCCGCAATTCTTTTAGCTATCGGGTTGCTTGCGTTTTTGCCGGATGTTGTTTTATTCCTGCCACGCCTGCTGTATTAGGTAAGATTTATAACTGAAAGGAACATAATTACATGAAAGATATAAGGGATTGTTTTGTCTTAAACAACGGTGTTAAAATTCCATGTGTGGGTTACGGCACATGGAGAACCCCGGATGGTATTGATACGGTTCAGGCGGTCAGGGAAGCGATTGACTGCGGATACCGGCATATTGATACAGCTCAGCTTTACGGAAATGAGGAAAGTGTGGGCAAGGGAATTAAGGAATCCGGCGTTAACAGAAGGGAGCTGTTTGTCACCACAAAATTAAAAAATTCGGATCAAGGTTATGACAACACCCTCAGGGCCTTTGAGGGAAGCATGAAGCGCCTGGGATTGGATTACATCGATCTATACCTAATCCACTGGCCTGTACCGGCTATCTTCAGGGACGGATGGAAACAGGTAAGCAGGGACACCTGGCGGGCCTTTGAACGCCTGTATGAGGAGGGATTGGTTCGCTCCATCGGGCTGAGTAATTTCCTTCCCCATCATATTGACAACATTGAGGTCTCAGCCCATATAAAGCCAGGTGTAGACCAGCTGGAAATCCATCCCTTCTTCACACAAAAGGAAACCGCTGCCTATTGCCGCGAAAAGGGTATACAGGTTCAGGCATGGAGTCCTCTGGGTCATGGAACCATCCTGGATAATCCCATTATAAAGGAAATTGGACTGCGGTATCACAAGACAGCCGCGCAGACAGCCCTGCGCTGGGAGCTTCAGCAGGATATCCTTCCGATTCCCAAGTCTCTGAATCCGGAACGAATGGCCCAGAACGCGGATATATTTGATTTTAACCTGACACCGGAGGAATGCCTGCAAATAACAGGACTGGGCGAAACCGGAAGGACCGGCCCTGATCCTGACAACATTGATTTCTGATAGGAAGATTAGTTTTTGTTACTATTTTCTTCAATATATCCAGGTCTCGCAAAAAGGGATATCCCCTCTCAACAGAGTGATATCCCTTTTTATAATCCTTTTTTATTCCTGCGTCATCCTACGTCATCCTGCGCCATCCTACGCCATAGAGATAGGCCCGCCTCTCATCTTCCCCGCCGTACAGATGCGGTTGATTGCCACCATATAGGCCCCCATGCGCATGGTCACCTTATTATTACCGGACATGGCGTCCACTTCATCATAGGCTTTGTTCATGATTTTCTTCAGGGTCCGGTTTACTTCATCCAAATCCCAGGCCATGCTCTGGATGTTCTGTACCCACTCAAAATAGGATACAACCACGCCCCCTGCATTGGCCAGGATATCCGGTACAACCACAATTCCCTTTTCCTCCAGTATCCGGTCTGCTTCCACTGTGGTAGGGCCGTTGGCGGCTTCTATAATCACCCTGGCCTGAACCCTGGCTGCGTTTTCCCCGGTTATCTGGTTCTCAAGGGCGGCAGGAATCAGCACGTCACATCTGCAGGTGATGACCTGGTCATTGGTTATGTGCTTTACATCATCTGATACATAATCAATCAGGGCCTTTTTCTTGTCGGACAGGTACGCCCTGATCGCGGGAATATCCAGGCCGTTTTCATTGTATACGCCGCCGGAGTAGTCGCTGACCGCCACAATCCTGCATCCCTTATCATACAGAATCTGGGCTGCGGTGCCTCCTACATTTCCCATGCCCTGGATGGCATAGGTGGAATTTTCGTAGCTCATGCCCAGATGCTCCAGGCACTGGCGGGGGATGATGGTCACGCCTCTCCCTGTTGCCTCCGTCCTGCCGATGGATCCGCCAATCTCAATGGGTTTTCCCGTGACAACCCCAGGCACGCTGTGGCCCTTGAACATGCTGTATGTATCCATAATCCAGCCCATCACCTCACCGTTGGTATTCACGTCCGGGGCAGGTATGTCCTGGTCAGGCCCTATAATAGGCAGTATCCTGGTGGTATATCTTCTGGTAAGACGAATCAGCTCATCCCTGGACAGCTTGGAAGGGTCCACCTTGATTCCACCCTTGGCCCCGCCGTAAGGTATATTGACAATGGCGCATTTAAATGACATCCAGGCCGCCAGCGCCTTTACCTCGTCCAAATCCGCGTTCTGATGGAAACGGATTCCACCCTTATAAGGTCCTCTGGCGCTGTTGTGCTGCACCCGGTAGCCCTCAAATACCTTCATCTCACCATTGTCCATCCTTACAGGAATGGATACAATCATTTCACGCTCCGGATAGCGCAGGGTTATATAGTCTGCCTCCTTTAACCCCAGCCTGGCTGCCGCCTCATCCAGTACCGCCAGCATATTTTCATATGGATTATACGTGTTCTTATTCATGACCTGCCTCCCATAAAATTGTTTATTTGAATACCTTCTGCTTCAAACGTGTCTCTGATTCTGCTGACAAAGGCCAGCGCCTTTGCTCCGTCCCCGTGGACGCAGAGTGTGTCTCCTTTTATATCCAGTTCCTTTCCGCTGATGGATGTGACCTTTCCCTCTTTTATCATTTTGACGCACCGCCTGATGGCCTCTTCCTCATCTGTAATCATGGCTCCCTCCATGCCCCTGGGAACCAGGGACAAATCATCCATGTAGGCCCGGTCCGCAAATATTTCCGACAGGGCTTTCAGTCCCATCTTCTCGGCCTCGTCCCCCAAAACCGCTCCCGCACAGTAAAAAATACGTATGGAAGGGTCTATCTCGTATACTGCCTCGCATATGGCCCTGGATACATCCCTGTCATACTGGCACAGATTCCCCAGCGCCCCGTGGGGAGCCACATGCTGCAGCTTCATGCCATAGCTGGCAGTGAATGCCATAAGCGCGCCCACCTGATATTTTATGTAATTCTTTACCTCAGAAGGCTTCAGAACCATTCTGCGCCTGCCGAACCCCATAAGGTCTGGATAACCCGGATGGGCGCCCACAGCCACCCCTCTCTCTGCGGCTGTTTTTGCCACCTTATCCATGACCATGGGATCTCCTCCGTGCCAGCCGCAGGCCACATTGGCCGATGTGACGTATTTTATGATTTCGTCATCATTTCCAATGGAATATGCCCCAAAGCTCTCCCCCATATCACTGTTCAAATCAATCTGATACATGCTCCGCCTCCTCAATGACCGCACCCTAACTGTGTTCCTCCACCTTCACCTGGAAGGAAGTCCCTCCCACCTTTATCTGAAACAATCTGGGCGGACGGTATGCCACAGGCGTCTCAAACTTTGCCTTAAGGGTTTCCATTTCCCGGTAGTACTCCGCGTAAGCCTGCTGTGCCTGTGCGATGTCCACGGGTGTGAACCGTATCTCGTCGCCGGCCTTACACTGTCCGATTACTGGCAGATCCGCTGTTATGACCGTGGCAATCTTTGTATAACCTCCAATGGACTGGCAGTCTGCCATCATCACAATAGGCTGTCCTGATGTGGGGACCTGTATGGATCCCATGACAATGCCGTCTGAAATAATGTTTCCGTCCGCCGCATGCTCCGGGCAGGGGCCTGTGAGCCTGTAACCCATGCGGTCCGACTCCCCGGTTACCTTATAAGTCCCATGGAAGAAATCCTCCAGGCCTTTCCCGGTGAAACAATCATCCTGAGGACCTGCAACCACCCGTATCTCACGGCATCCAGGCCCGCTGTATTCCGCCGGCATCCATCTTGCAGGCAGGTTCCCTATGGTATTCAGGTTCTGGCGGAGTCCGATTACATCCCCTTTTTTCAGGGGTCTGCCCTGGTATCCGCCGATACCATTCTTCACAAGGGTGGACCTGCTTCCCATCACCACAGGAATATCCAGTCCCCCGGCAGCCGCCAGGTAGGTCCGGCAGCCGCTGGAAACAGGCTGCATCCTGAGCACATCGCCTGCCCCCACCGGAAAAGCCCGGTACATACATACAGGAACCTCATTCAGCAGGGGGCCCATCTCTGCCCCGGTAAGTGCTATGACAGCAGGCCCGGTAAACTGTATTTCCGCCCCTGTAATCGTCATTTCCAGTTCCGCCTCGCCCATATCATTGCCAACCAGGAGATTGGCTATATGAAATGACCTCTTATCCATGGGACCGGCCGGCGATACGCCAAACTGTTCATATCCAAATCTTCCCTCGTCCTGCACCGTTGTGTAGATACCCGGATTCACAATCACCATACCCATAAGCTACGCCTCCTTTTCATAGGTCCGGCAGACATAGGTTCCGGCGTCTGCCTGAGCCTTTATATCCTCATATTGGGCCCTGCTGACCGGAATATGGCGAATCCATTGCCCTGCCCTGAGCAGGAAAGGGTCCTCCTTCCTGTAATCGCAGACCTTTACGGGAGTCATGCCTATGATATTCCAGCCGCAGGGCTGGTCAAAGGGTATGATATCGCTGAGGCCTTGCTGTACCACCACGCTTCCCCCCGCTATGCGGACCCTTGGGCTCTCCCGGCGCTTAAAGGAAAAGGGATTCTCAAACCTGGCTGTATAGGGATGGCCCGGAGCAAATCCCAGCATATACACAAAGTAATCGCTCTGGCTGTGAATCCTTATGATTTCATCCACTGTCTTTTTCTCAATCCTTGCTATCTCCCCGATATCCTCCCCTTCATAGAGAACCGGTATTTCTGTTATGACCGGTTTGGGCAGGTCAATTTCCCCCATATTGCCGGTCCATCCCTCCACAAGGCGTTCCAGCTTATTGTACGGTATTTTTAAGGGATCGTAGTGAATCAGCAGGGAACGGTATGATGGAACCAGTTCTCTTATACCGGGGACATGCTCCCCCTCAATCCGGTACTTAAGCGCAATGACTTTTCTGTTTGCCTCAATGGATATTTCATTCTCAAATTCAACTGTAACCGCACAGTCACCGCATAACCGCAACACAGCACCACTCATAGCCTCACTGCTCCTATTTCTAAATCAATGCAGCTGTTTTAGCCTGCACAGCCCCAATTCAGTCCACGTACTCCACACCTATACTCTCAAGTTTCGCGTCCACCCAGTCCCGGTTTAATCCGGTTCCTGCCGCAATGTCCGCGAACTGCTTTGTCTCATCCCGGCTCACCTTCTTTGCTCTTTCCGCCAGCTCGGCAGCCTCCTCTGGCTTTATGACCAGCAGGCCGTCCCCGTCACCTACCAGGATATCTCCGGGACAGATGACCTGATTTCCGCAGGATACCGGAAAATTGATTTCGCCCGGCCCGTTCTTATACGGCCCATTGGGGGTGACGCCCTTGGCATACACCGGAAAATCCGTTATCTGCCCGATTTCCACGCTGTCCCGGATACACCCGTCCACCACAAAACCTGCCAGTCCCTTGGACATGGCGTACCGCGTCATAATTTCGCCGCACAGCGACCTGCTCTGGCTGCCAAATGTGGCAATCACCAGTACATCTCCGGGTTTTGCCATATCAAGCGCCTTGTGGAACATCAGATTATCCCCCGCCGGTGCCTTCACCGTAAATGCGGTTCCCAGTAGCCTGGCTTTATTCATGGGCTTCAGCCGGGAATCCACAGCTGCTGTCCGGTTCATGCAGTCGTCAATATTAGCCACCGGAATGTCCTTGAACGCCTCCACCAATTTCCTGTCCGGCCTCTCGAATTCTTTTCTTATCCTGCACCCTACATTTGCCATATACATTCTCCTTCTCTCCATCATTTTGTAAATCTTAAACTTGTTTCTGACCATAGGATAGCACACATAATAATAATTGAAAAATGAATAATATTAGTATATAATATTAACTAAATCTATATTTAAGGAGGTGCTTATGGACCTTTCTGAAATCGAAACCTTCCTCACCATTGTGAATACAAAAAGCATCACAAAAACAGCGGATATCCTGTTTCTCAGCCAGCCCACCGTAAGTCACAGGCTCAAGTCCCTTGAAAAGGAGCTGGGCTTCCCGCTGATCGTCCGGAAAAAGGGGTTTAAAAATGTTGAGCTCACCTCCAAGGGCAGCGAGTTTGTGTCCATTGCCGAACGGTACATATCCCTGTGGAAGGAGACCCAGGCACTGGCCCGGGACAGGGACAGCACTCTTTTGTCCATCGGCTGCACGGACAGCCTGAACATCGCCCTGTTTGCAGGCTTCTACCGGCAGATGGAGGCCTCCGGCTGCCCCATTGACCTGGACGTCCATACCCACCAGTCCTCGGAGCTCTACAGCATACTGGACCGCCACGACATCGACATAGGCTTTGTATACTATCACCTGCACTATAAGAACATCCTTTCAGAGCGCATCTACCAGGAACGCCTGTATCTGGTGCAGTCAGACGAACCCGCCATACGCAAGTCGCTGATCCACACCGAAGAGCTGGACCCATCCCTGGAATTATTCCTGAACTGGGATGCCAACTTCCAGATTTGGCATGACCAATGGCTGACCGGATACTCCAGGCCCCGGATCATCGTGGATACCATCACCCTCCTCAATCATGTATGGACGGATAAGAAAAGCTGGATGATTGCCCCGGAATCCGTGATTAACGAACTGTATCATTACAGGCGCCTCTATGTCAGCGAACTGAAAAATCCGCCTCCGGACAGGGTGTGTTACAAAATCAAGCACCGCTTCCCCAGCTCCGCCACCCAGACAGCCGTCGCCTACTTTGAAGAGGCCCTGGGGGACTACCTCTGCCAGATCAAATCCTCCCTCCGCATCGGAGAGGTATGGGGCGGATGATATATAAACTTTTTCTATATTACATATTTAAATAATTCATTAGAAATATATATAATTTCCGTATATAATCCAATTATCAGTAAATGATTCACAGATGATTGGAGGGTTTATATATGCTTAAAACTGCCGAACGTATGGAACACATGCCGTTTTCCGGAATAAGAGTGGTAATGGAAAAAGCAACTCAGATGGACGCCCGCGGGGAACATGTCATCCATCTGGAACTGGGACGCCCTGATTTTGACACGCCCCAGGTAATCAAGGAAGCCGCCTATAAGAGCCTGGAAAAGGGAAATGTATTCTATACCTCAAATTACGGCTCCATGGAACTGCGCACCGCTGTTGCTGAAAAGCTCAGGGAAGAAAACAACATTGACTACGACCCTTCCGAAATCCTGATTACAGTGGGTGTGGGCGAGGGAACCTTTAATGCCTTCGGGGCTTACCTGGAAGAAGGGGACGAGGTCCTGATTCCGGATCCTGTATGGTTAAATTACATCCATGTACCTGAATACTTTGGCGCCAGGGCAGTTCCCTATACCCTGAAGCAGGAAAATGACTATCAGATTGATATGGAGGAACTGGAAAGCAAAATCACGGACCGGACAAAAATGGTTGTCATTATCTCCCCCAACAATCCCACCGGAGGCGTGCTGGGAAGGGAAACACTGGAAAAGCTGGCCGCCATCGCCATACGCCACGATCTGTATGTCGTATCCGATGAGATATACGAGAAGCTGATATTTGACGGCGAAAAACACATAAGCATTGCATCTCTTCCCGGAATGAAGGAACGCACCATTACCCTGAACGGTTTTTCCAAGGCATACTCCATGACAGGATGGCGCCTGGGTTATATGGCGGCTCCGAGGGATATCATCTTGGCGTCTGTCCGCCTTCACCAGCATATCAATACCTGCGCATCCTCCTTTGTGCAGGAAGCCGGCATCACCGCCCTGAAGCAGGCTGAACCGGATGTACAGAAAATGCTGGCCGAGTATCAGAGACGGCGGGACTATGTGGTGGCGGCCATCAACCAGATTGACGGGTTAAGCTGCAATAAACCCAAAGGAGCATTTTATCTCTTTATCAACATCAGGGAGTTAGGTAAGAGCGCCATGGAAATGGCGGAATATTTCCTGGAGGAGGCAAAGGTGGCCATGGTTCCCGGAACTGCCTTCGGGGCTGCCGGGGAGGGTTATCTGCGCCTGTCCTATGCAAGCAGCTATGAAAATCTGGTGGAGGCCTGCGGCCGCATCAGGGCTGCCGTGGAAAAGCTCCGCAGCAAATAAACACCAGGCAGAATAAAAACAAACATACTACCAAACAGAGCAAAAAACAAAGGGAACAGGGACAGCGGGGACATCAGCTGTTTCCTGTTTCTTTTATATACGCGTCCTCGGCCTCAGGATACAAAATGCGGATTTGGTACTCCTCCAGCAGCTCCATCCACTCATCCGGCGGCCGCCGGTCCGTGACCAGTATGTCAATCTGCTGGAAATTGCAATACTTCACAAATGATGTCCTGTCAAACTTCGTATGATCTGCCATCATAATGGTTTTCTGCCCCCTGGAAATCATAAGCTGCTTTATTTCTGTCTCCCCTTCCCTGGAATCGTATGCGCCCTCGTCCAGCTTTAATCCCTTACAGCTGGTCAGGACAAAGTCCACATGATAGTTCATGATGGTGCTTCTGGCTATGATTCCCTGCAGGGAGCAGGATACCCTGTTGTTGGCCCCGCCAGTGGACATGATGTTCAGCCCGGACTGGTTCAGGGAGCTTAAGACCGGGATAGAGTTGGTGAGCACGGTAATGTCATCCCGGTCCGCCATCAGGGTAAGCGCCTCCATCACAGTGGAGCTGGCGTCGGCAAAAAGCGTTGCCTGCATGGGGATGATGGATGCCACAATCCGCGCAATCTTTTTCTTCTCCTCCACGTTTGTTCTGCTCCTGTGTGTATACCCCAACCTGTCAAACATATTTTCCACCTTCAGTACAGCCCCTCCATGGGTCCGCGTGATAAGGCCTTCCAGCTCCAGCCTTTCCAAATCCCGGCGTATGGTTTCCTCCGTCACGTCAAATCTCTGGCTCAGCTCTGTCACCTTTACTTTTTTCTCAGTCTTGACAATCCCTCTCAGGTGGTCCAGTCTGTCTTTTAACACCATTGTCATACACACCTTTCATAATGAATATCCGGCTGCCAGTACAGCGCTGCATAAGCTTCTGCAGCGCTGTACCAGGATATCCCGAATGCCGGATACCATAAACACATATTAAAATCCTAACAGTTCCATCTTTCTTCTGACCACCTGTTTCTCATCTTCCAGCGGCCGCTTCAGAAGGTCTATATAGATATAATCATTGGGGCGTTCTTCCAGTTCTGCCCTCAAACCCTTGTCAAACGCCACCCTGAGCGCTGTTCCGATATTGACCTTGCACACGTGGTAACCGCGCATCTTAACCAGCTGGTCGTCCGGAAGTCCTGTGGAACCGTGAATCACCAGAGGCACCTTCACCTCATTCTGGATGTTCTCCAGAAGGTCATACCGGATATTTGCGGTCTGTGTGCGCATCATATGGGTGGTTCCCACCGACACGGCCAGACAGCCGCATCCCGAAGCATCCGCGAAAGCGGCAGCCTCTTTGGGGTCTGTGAGCTGGTCCTTATGGCTGTCCCTGCCCAGGTAGGCCACGGATCCAATCTCCGCTTCCACGGATGCGCCATAGCGCTCCGCCCGCTTTACCACCTCGTTGGTAATACGAACATTATCCTCAAAGGGAAGCTGGGATCCGTCAAACATGACCGAAGAAAAACCGGCATCCAGGGCTTTCCAGATAGGCTCCACCATATTGGCATGGTCCAGATGCAGGACCACCTCTGCCGTTGACCTGCGGGCCATTTCCCCGGCAATCATACCCCAATAATCATATCCCATGAATTCTGCCACCACAGGACTAATCTGCAGGATGACGGGGGCATTCATCTCCTCGGCCGCTTCTATCAGGACCCTTGTGTCCGGAAAAAGAGCAAGGTTAAAAGCGCCCACCGCTGCATCGGCATTTATATACCTGGGTAATAATTCGTCTAACGTCTTCAACATAGTCTGTTACCCCTTATCTTTCATTCCAGGCAGGCATAGGAAGGATTGGTTCAATAGCCGCATAATCTGAAGGGTACACGGTCTGATACTTGCCGTCCCGCATCTGCAGTACAAATGCGTTGGCAGAGGTGTTCTGGCCATATTCATCCATGGTGATTGCATTCCACGGAATCGGCAGTGTGGAAGTATCCACTTCCAGGTTCCTCAGGGCCTCATTCAGCGCCTCAGGCTCCGTGGTTCCGGCCTGGTTGATGCCCAGGGCGATGAGAAGCACGTTGATCATATCCTTGCAGTGGCCTTCGCTTAAGTCCGCGCCGTCAGGTGTGTACTGCTTATACAGTTCAATCAGCTGTTTGCTTGTATCTGTATCAATGTCAGCTGACCATCCGCCTGTGGTGTAAATGAATTCCGTGTCCTTGCCCATGGCATCCAGGAAGTCCGTCTGTACAAATCCGCCGCGCTGTCCCAGCAGCATCTTAGGTACGTAATTCTGCTCCTTGAATGTCTTCAGGTAAAGGATTGCGTCAGAAGCATAGGAGGACATCATGATTACATCGGGATTGGCTGCCTTGATTTTCATGACCTCGGATGAAACATTGGTCGCGGATGAGGAATAGGTAATATTTTCAACCACCTCAATACCGTACTCCTCTGCCATCCTCTCCTCCTCAATCCTGATATTGGCGCCAAACTCCGTATCCTCAGATACAAGTGCCACGGTCTTGAGGCCTGCGTCCTGGTCCTCATTCAGCTGTTTGATAAACTCAAAGGAGTCGCGGATATAATATGTGTCATTGGGGCCAAACCTGAAATACCACTCAAGCCCTGTCTCCGGTGTTGTCAGGGACGGAGATGATCCCGCTGTCAGAAGGGGGATTCCATAGGTTTCCGTTACAACAGCCACCGCCTTGGTGATAGCGCTGGTATACTGTCCTGTCAGTGCCACAATCCCCTCTTCTGTAATCAGACGTTTTGCCTCTGAGGTGGCTGTGGTGGGGTCTCCCTTGGAATCAGCAAACACAAGCTCAATCTTAGCGCCGTTAAGGGCAGGGATTCCGGCTGTCTTTGCCAGTGCCATGGCCATCTCAGGATGCTCCTCGTTGATTACATCTGCAATCATCTGCCCGGCCGCCTTACACTGGGCGCCGTAGGTTGCATTGTTGCCGGAAAGAGGTGTGAGGAATCCCACCTTAATCACCGCCGGGGCGTCGGCGCCCTCTGCCTGTGCCGTGGTGCTCTCCCCGGCGGATCCTGCCGCCGTGGCGGAGGATTCCTTCTCCTGAGAGGACGGGGCCTGGGTACTGCCCGCGGAACCTCCGCATGCCGCTAATCCCAATACCATGGTGACTGCTAATGCTGCTGCTAAAAACTTCTTGTACATTCGTGTAACCTCCCGTTTTTTATATTTTTCTTATATGAAGACGCCGGCATCCTGTAATACCCCATTCAGGCACAGCGCTGCTTCCTGTACTGCTTCCTCCAGCTTCATGGTTTCATACCGCTCTGTGGTGGGCGCCATGGGTTCCACGATAACAGGCCCTTCATACCCCTTCTCATGAAATGCCCGTACAATGGCCGTGGAGTCAATGATTCCCCACTGGTTTGGCATGGCCCTCTCCCGGTCCTCCTGCTGATCCGGTCCCCTCCCCGGGTATGCGTCATCCAGGTGCAGGTTTACCACCCGTTCCATATTGTTCAGATACAGATACAGATCATCCTTCCTGGCGCCGGATGTATACCAGTGAATACAGTCAAACACAAACCCGATTTCCCGGCTCACGCTGTCCGCCAGGGCCATGGTGCCGCTGATGGTCCGTATAAACGGGTGCCGGAACTTACTGCACACGGTTTTGGCTCCCATGAATTCCAGGCCGTACTGGAATCCGTTCTCCTTCATGATGTGATAAATCCTCTGAAGGCGGTTGTGATGCCATTCAAAATTTTCCTCGAAGCCCCGTTCATCGGATCCGGGCCAGAAATGATTGTATGCCCTGCTGCACCCCGCAGCCCTGGCCCGGGCAAGCCATCTGGCCCACTGCTCCAGAGCTTTGTCAAATTCCTCATCCCCCACCTGGAACATGTCGCAGGGCCCCATCATCAGCCCCCACTTCATTCCGCGGCTCTCCAGCACCTTGCCTGCCTCTCTTGCCTTCTCCACGCTTCCAAATGCATGGGCAGGAACCTCGATGCCGCCGAATCCGCACCTGCCGGCTGCCGCAAGCAAATCCTCATAGGGATGATGGTTCAGTCCCATGGTCCTGGGGTTTAAATTTGTATACATCATATTCCCACCTGCCTACAGCTCCAGTTCTCTTCCCAGCAGACGGTATATCTCTGTCTCAGGGATGTCCACCGGTTCCCCAATCTGCCTTGCAATGCACATCACCCTTGCAAATTTCTCGGCTGCCACCACACGCTGGCATGCCAGGGCCAGATTGGAGGCAATGCTCAAAACACCGTGGTTAGCCATCAGCACCAGATTTCTGTGAAGCAGATAGGGCCTTGCATTCTCAATGATTTCGTCGGATCCGGGCATCCCATAAGGAGCCACCGGAATATCCTTAAAATGAAACAGAAGCTCAGGATGGCATTTAAAGTCCAGCGGCACATGGGTTACCGCATGGGCGGTCAGGTAGGGGGCGTGGCAGTGTATGACACCGTGAAGTCCTTCCTTCACCGTATAAGCACCCCTGTGCATCTTTGTCTCCGAAGACGGCCTTCCGCCCCATAATTTCTCCCCGGTGCTCTCGTCAAACACGCAGATATTGTCATGGGTGAGCCTTTTTTTGCTGGTCCTTCCGGGTGTTATGTAAAGCAAATCCCCATCCTTAATAGAAAGGTTTCCCTCAAATGTGTTAACCAGCCCCATGTCCTCCATAGAAGCCCCGATCTCCATGATTTCATCCATTATTTCTGTCTTAATTCTACTGTCCATCCTTTTTTCCTCCTCGTTATGAGCACTTAGTGACCGTATTTTGGTCACTTACGTGCGATACATGCCACTGGCGCTTGGCGGGCGTCCTCTGACCGCTTAGCGCAGCGGCCCGTTATGAGCACTTAGTGACGTATTTTGGTCACTTACGTGCGTACATGCCGCCAAATAACCCTCTGTGTTCCAAATATTCCAGCCATTCATCCCAAAGCCCCGGATGCCTGCTTTCATAAACAACCGGTTCCCAGGTTGCGGACGCAATCTGTTCCAGCTCCTCCAGATGTTTCACCTCACCCGCCGCATAAAGCTGCATCAGCAGATTTCCACCAACAGAAGCTAACGGACTTCCCGCCACCACCGGTATGCCGGCCGCGTCCGCCAGCATCTGCATCAGCAGCCTGTTCCTCACTCCCCCGTTAACAGCCACCAGCTCCCGGTATGTCTCCCCCGTGATACGGGATAATCTCCTGATATTCCACTTGAGATACAGGGCATAGCTCTCAAACAGACACCTGCTGGTATCCCCGATGCCCTCCACACACTTCTGTCCCGTCTCCAGGCAGTACTCCCTGATGGTTTCCGGCAGATTATCCCCGGACACCCGGAACCTGTCGTCGCTTATGTCAATAAAGGTCCTGTTGTCTTTTACCTTTTCAGCTGCCGTGCACACATCCCCGTAATCCAGCCGGGGCACCTGCCGCCTCCACTGCTCCATGCAGCGCTCCAATATCCAGAAACCCGGAAAATCCTTACACAGGGAATAGGTCCCCCCAACCCCCCGCATATTTTTAAACCGGTCATGAAAGCTTTCCCGGTTTACCACCGGGGCTGCCACCCTGGCTCCAAAGATAAAGGATGTGCCCAGGCTGACAAAAACCTTTGTCTTATCCAGTCCGGGAGCAGCCAAGAGCGCCGACTCTGTATCATGCCCCGCGACGCTGACCACCGGAACACCTGTTATGCCGGCCCCTGCCGCAAATGAACGGGTTATGCTTCCCTTTATCATTCCCGGCTCCGACAGGGGACCAAACAGCTTTTCCGGTATGCCAAGCTTTCTGAACACCTCATAATTCCACTGCTGCCCATCCTGTTCCAGAAGATACAGAACAGAAGCTATGGTCCTCTCTACGGAAGCCTGGCCCGTAATCAGATATTCCAGCAGGCTGGACAACGGCAGGAAGCGCTCTCCTCTCATGATGTTTGGCGAACGGTCCAGAACATCCCGGTAGAGATGGAACAGGGCTCTGGTTTTTACCGGATAATTCCCCATCTGCTCATATAACTGCCAATCCGTGAAACAGCGGTGAACCTGGTCCATAATTCCGTCGATTCTCCGGTCCCGGTAGTGATACGGCTCCTGAATCAGTTTTCCCCCGGCGTCAAGTATGCCGTATCCGTTTCCATAGGTGTCAATTCCCAGGGAAACAAACCGCCCGTTCTCCCCAAACCACCCCAGCCCGTCCCTTATGGTCTTAAGCATGTGCCCTATGTGGGCAAACTCGTGGCCGTTCTTCACCTTAGGAAGATTGGGTTCTGAATATGTATCCGCTATCCGCAGCTTCCTGCCGTCATACACGGCCGCTGCCATCTTGATTCCTGTAGCCCCGATATCGGCCGCCGCATACAGGGACTCTTTCATATGCCTTCCTCCTGCAGCATCATCCGCCCAGATACGCCCGCTTTACATCCTCATTGCTCAGCAGGTCCTCTCCTCTGCCTTCGATTACAGATTCCCCGTTCTGTATGACAAAGGCATAATCGCACAGGGCCAGTGTGTCCACCGCGTTTTGTTCCACGATGATTACCGTGATTCCGATAGCCGCAATCTCTTTTACAAACTTGAATATTTCCTGTACCAGCTTGGGCATCAGGCCCAGGGACGGTTCATCCAGTATAAGCAGCTTTGGATCCGACATCAGCCCCCTGGCGATTGCCACCATCTGCTGCTCGCCTCCGGAGAGGGTGCTGGCCGTCTGTTTCTTTCTCTCCTCCACCCTTGGGAACAGTTCATAGACCAGCTTCAGGCGCTCCTGTATGGCCTTTTTGTCCTGGTTCAGATAAGCTCCCATCAGAAGATTATCCTCCACCGTCATGCCTCCAAACAGCATTCTCCCTTCCGGAACCATGGCGATTCCCTTGCTGACCAGCTTAAAGGGCGGCATGCCTGTGATATCCTCGCCTTTATAGCGTATGGTGCCGCTCATGGGCCTGATGGTTCCTGTAATAGCCCTGAGGGTGGTGGTTTTGCCTGAACCGTTAGAGCCAAGGATGGCCAGGATTTCGCCCTCGCGCACACTGAAGGATACATCGTGCACAACAGCCATGCCGTTATAACCTGCCTGCAGGTCAACTACTTCCAATAACTTTTCATCACTCATCCTTCTTTGCTCCTCCTCCCAGGTATGCATTGATTACTTCCTGATTCGATGTTACCTCATCCGGCGAGCCTACCACTAACACCTTGCCCGATACCAGAACCACCACCCGTCTGGATACATTCATGACCACGTCCATATTATGTTCAATGGTCAATATGGCAACTCCCATGGTGTTAATCTTCTTAATCAGATTGACCGCGTCCTTGCGTTCAGTGGCCGTCAGCCCTGCCATGGTCTCATCCAGCAAAAGCAGTTCCGGGTCCGTGGCCATGGCCCTGGCAATCTCCAGACGCTTTTTCTGGGGTACGTTGAGTTTGCCGGCATATACATACTTCATATCCCGCATCCCGCACAGCTCCAGAATCTGGTCCACATGCCTCATGGCCTCCTCTATGTTATGGCGCTTGCACAGGGCGCCCACCAGAACATTTTCGTAAACCATCATGTCGTTTAAGGACTGGGGAATCTGGAATGTCCTGCCGATTCCCAGTTTGCATATATCGTAGGGCTTCATGCTGGTGATGTCCTTGCCCTTAAAAATCACATTTCCCTCAGTCAGGGTGTGGGCGCCGCTGATGGAGTTAAACAGTGTGGTCTTGCCTGCCCCGTTGGGTCCCACCACTCCCACTATCTCGCCTTCCTCCACATCAAAGGTAACCGCCTCATTTGCCACAAGCCCCCCGAAACGCTTGGTGGCATTTTTAATCTCTAATATTTTTCCCATATTCAGCCTCCTGCCACACTGCTCTTTTTCTTATTCTTGAAGTAAGAGACAATCCGCTCATACCTTCCCTCCAATATAGAAAGGATACCTCCCGGAATAAAGAGAACAATCAGGATAACCAGTGTTCCGTAAAGAATCATGTCCAGTCCTCCGTATTGCCCCAGATACACCCTGGAATACTCCGATATGCTGGTGAGCACAATAGCTCCCAGAACCGGTCCCAGGACAGTACCCACGCCTCCCATAACAGCTGTAAGCACAATCATCATAGAGATGTTGAGAGTCATAAGCATGGACGGGTCTATGTATAAAATAAACTGAGCGTATAAGCTTCCTCCAATGCTTACGATAGCCGCGCTGAGCATATAAGCCTTGATTTTATAGGATGCAGCATTGATTCCAACGCTTTCCGCCGCCATCTCATTTCCCTTTATGGTGCGCAGATAATAGAAAAACTTGGATTTATCCAGGCATTTAATAAGCACCAGAACTGCCACGGTAAAGATGAGGAACACATAGTAATAGTTAAGCGGATTCTTAAACTGCATGAAGGCCCATTCATTCACACCCTTGGAATAGATGTAAACGCCGGTGGCGCCTCCGCACCATTTCCAGTTGATGAATATGATTCTGGTACATTCCGCCAGCGCCATGGTGGATATGGCGAACACATGGCCCTTCAGCCTCAGGAGAGGTTTTCCCACTACAAACGCAATGAGCATGGAAATACCGGCTCCAATCCATATGGAAATCCAGGGGCTGATTTTAAAATAGGATACGGAAAGCCCCACCGTATAAGCGCCTATGCCGTAGAACAGGCTGTGTCCGTTGGAAACCTGTCCGCAATACCCTCCGATTACGTTCCAGCCCATTCCCACAATCGCCCAGACCAGAATCAGGGATAACAGGTTCCACACAAACCTGATTCTTACTATCTGGGGGAAAAGGACCGCCGCCAGCACTCCGATTCCCAATCCTATGAACCATCTCTTATTATCACGCAATGTTTTTTTCATATCTATTTACCTCCAAACAGCCCTTTAGGTTTAAACTGAACCAGCAGCAGGAACACCACGCAGATACCCACATACTTAAATGCCGTGTTCATGTAGACGCCTGTGAAGGAATCAGCCAGTCCCATGATGAGTCCCCCGAAAAAGGCACCCGGTATGCTTCCAAAACCTCCCATTACAACGGCGATGAAGCCGAACAGCTGGAAATTAGCTCCCACATTGGGATAAATGTAGTAGAAATAGGTCAGTGCACATCCCGCCGCCCCTGCTATGGCTGCAGATAAACCAAATGCAAGCGCGTATGTCTTTTCCGGGTTGATTCCCACCAATCCGGCGGCTATCTTGTTCATGGATGTGGCGCGGATGGCCTTTCCGGTACGCGTCTTGTTGAGGAACAGGAACATAAAGCCCGCCACACAGACAGAGATGACAAAGGGTACGATTTTCTGTTTGCTCAGCACCATGAAGCCCAAATCAATGGACCCGCTGACAGCCACCTCCGGTATGGTCTTAAAATCGCCGCTGAACAGCAGAAGGGCCAGATTCACCAGCACCATGCTCAGAGCAAAGGTAATCAGACGCTGCGAGAGGACCGGCCCCCTAAGCGCCCTGGCAATAATCAGCTTATACACGATAAAGCCAATACCAAACATGATTGCCATACAAATAGGAAGGGAAACGATTGGGTCAAGTCCGAAATACAGATTAAGATAAAAGGAACAAAACATTGCAATCATCAGAAATTCGCCCTGGGTAAAACTCAGGATACCCATAACCCCCCACACCAAGGCAATACCCATGGCTACCAGAGCCAGGGTCGAGCCATTAATAATGCCTTCAAATAAGGCCTGCATGAACATACTCATTCACCGTTATCCTCCTTGTTTGTTGTTTTGTTTTTATTTTATTCAATATTACCATATTCTTTTCTAAATAGCAAGCATTTTTGTTTGTTTCAAAGATTTTTTATTTGTTTTCGGATTTTTATGTGGCATATTTTTATGTTTTTCGGATTTTTTTAAGTTCAAACTTATCTTTTAAGTATAATTTCTTTGTTTCTAAAAATAATCGTCTTTCATTCCTTCTTTTCTTTGTATTTTTGTGCACAACAAAAGGACGCTTTTATGGAAAACACAAAAGCGTCCCTTACCAACACATCAAATTAACATAACCATTTATGCTTATGGATAAAATACCTCTACGTGATTTCTGCTGAACAGCCGCATCCACTCGTCAGACGGCTTCCGGTCCGTGACCACCACGTCAATCTGCTCCAGGTCTGTAAGCTTCATAAACGCCACACGGCCAAATTTGGAGTGGTCGGCCAGGAGGTAGACCTTATGCCCCCGCTCAATCAGGGACTTCTTCACATCTGCCTCCAGTTCATGGGAGTCGAATATCCCTCCCTCCATGCTCATTCCCTTACAGCTGATAAGCACCATATCCAGATGGTATTCCTGTATTGTGCTCCGGGCAACGCCGCCCTGCATGGAATAGGACTGGCGGTTAACGCGCCCGCCCGTGGACAGAATCCCAAAGCGGCTCCGTTCCATCTCCCTGATGACCTTAACGGAATTCGTCAGGACCAGAATATCCTCCCTTTCGCTGAGATACTTTAAAGTCTCCATAACCGTTGAACTGGCATCACACCCAATACTTGCATTAGGGGGAACCATCTCAGAAACAATGCCCGCAATCGCCCTTTTTTCTTCAACATTTGTCTCTGAACGTTTCACAAAATCAATCTTCTCAGAAGACTCAGCCTGATTTAAGACAGCCCCTCCATACGTCCTGACTACCAGCCCTTCCTCCTCCAATTTTTCCAAATCACGCCGTATTGTCTCCGGAGTAACCCCAAATTGGTTGCTCAGATTGGCAACAACTACCTTTTTCTCCAGACGTATTATCTGTCTAATCTGTTCTAATCGATCTTTCTGTGCCACACTTTGTTCCTCCACATGTCTTACTGGCAAAAAACCCTATAAATAAGCGGTTTTCCTCGAATTCATTATAAAACAACCATGCAGGAATTGCAAGGAAAGTTATGAATCAAGGGCCTCTGCCATCTCTCTGATGGCTGCCACATCCTCAGCGTCCAGCACCAATTCATCCGCCCTGGTATTCTTTCTGATCTGTTCTTCGGTGGTGGCGCCGCTCAGAAGGATTACCTTATCGCCCTGGGCCAGTACCCAAGCCATAGCCAGATCCGCCACCGCGCAGTCATATTTCCTGCACATAGGCTCCAGGCTGTCCAGGAAGTCCATAACCCCCGGCATGTTCTCAGGCTGGAACCATTTCTTGTTGCACTGGGCGCCTACCGGCTTATAATCCCTGGGCAGGGCGCCGCTTAAAAGCCCCATCTCTAACGGTGAATAGGCCTGAAGCACAATGCCGTTCTCCCTGCACAGCGGAAGAAGCTCCTCCTCCACGGCCCGGTCCAGCACACTGTATTTGGCCTGTACAATATCAAGGCTGCCGTACTTTATGTACTCCTCCACCTGTGATACCGTAACATTGGCGGCCCCGATGGCCCTGATTTTTCCTTTTTCCTTTAGCCCGGCCAGCAATTCCATGGTTTCTGAAATAGGCGTATAATAGGGCTCCACTGCCTGCCAGTGGGACATATAGATATCGATATAGCTGGTACCCAGACGCTCCAGGCTGAGATCGATTTCCTCCAGAATGGACTCCCTGGAAAGGTTTTTATACAGCTGGATATCCCCCACCTTATTGAACAGGGCGCCTTCCCTGGTCCAGACAATTCCAAACTTTGTCATGACCGCAACCTTCTCCCGGTCCATGCCCTTAAGGGCCTCCCCCACGATCCGCTCGCTCTGACCAAAGTTGTAGCCAGGAGCCGTATCTATGAGATTTACCCCCAATTCAGGGCATTTTTGAATGGTGGCAATGGACTCATCCTTGGATTTGTCCCCTCCCCAGGCAGGGCCGCCGCCGATTGCCCATGTGCCGAGCCCGATTCTTGATATGGGCTTATCCAGTGTACCTATTTTTATTGTTTTCATACTCATCTCTCCATCTTCAAATATTCCTGATAACGTGCTTCCACCTGTTCCCTGTCCCTGACTCCCGTGGTGGCGCCAACGCTCTCCACGGATACCGAGGCCGTGCAGTTGGCAAATGCGGCGCATTCCTTAAGGCTCTTTCCCTCCAGCAGGCTGCATATGAATCCCGATGCAAAGTTATCCCCCGCGCCTGTGGTGTCCAGACACTGCGTACCGGAAAACGCGGGGACAATGAAGGATTCTTCCCTGTTCTTTATGAAGCATCCCCGTTTTCCAATCTTGATGATTACATTCCTGACCCCGCAGTCCAGCAGGGTCCCGGCTATCTCTTCCAGCTCCTTTTTGCCGGTAATTTCTGCCGCCTCCGCGTAATTCGGGAAAAAGTAATCCACATAGGAAAGGGCCTTCTGTATGTCTTTCAGCCGCTCCCCTCTCTTGCTTCCCACGATATCGGCGCAGATTAACATGCCCTTTTTCCTGGCCCTTTCAAAGAGAGGTATCATCAGACTTTCATCCAGAAGGGGATTGTTAAAAATGCTGGCAAAGGACAGGATTTTTCCATGGGATACCGGTTCTCTCTCCACGTCCTCCGGACAAAAGGTCCAGATGCTCCCGCTTTTATTGTTAATGAACGTCCGCTCCCCATCCTCCCGTATAAGGCCTACGTTGATAGAGGTGACCTTGCTGCTGTCCACCTTGATATATTCGGTTCCGATGTTGTTCTTCCTGCAATGCTCCAGCACCAGGGAACCGATGACATCATCCCCCACGCAGCTCACCAGCCTGACCTTGTGGCCCAGCCGCGTTATGACCGTGGCCTCATTCAGGGCATCCCCGCCCACGGTAAGCACCATTTGTTTTACAGAATAAGATGCGGCATCCAGCACATCCCTTCCCACCGGGTAAAGCTGCAAATCCGTATGGGCAGCGCCCACGATTACCACCTCGCAGCCTTCCCCGCCTTCCAATGCATCTTTTGCATCTTTTTGTATTTCACTGCCTCCGCTATTTTTCAAACCAACCCTCCGCCTTTCCATTGCTGCCAAACAGCAGAATCTTTTCTTCTGCCCGTTTCTGGACCGCATCCCGGACACGTATATTCAGAGCCTGATAGCCTTCCCCCTTTTCATGGGCCTCAATCGCAGACATGGCGGCCTCGCACAGCTCCGTGTGGATGTTGATTTTGGTGATTCCCAGGCTTATGGCATGGCGGATGTCCTCATCCCCTATGCCGGACGCGCCGTGGAGCACCAATGGAATGGATACGTCCCCGCGGACCTTTTCCAGAATCTCAAAATTAATCTGCGGCGGCGCCGTATAAGCCCCATGCTGGTTTCCGATGGCCACTGCCAGGGAATCAATGCCTGTCTTTTCCACAAACTCCGCTGCCTGGGACGGATCCGTGTACATATAGTGGTTCAGCGCCTCCTCATAATCCGTCTCAGCGCCCACATGGCCCAGCTCTGCTTCCACCGGAATGCACATGGGATGAAACTTATCCACCACTTCCTTTGTCATCCTTATGTTTTCCTCAAAGCTGTAGGCGGATCCATCTATCATCAGGGAATTATAACCGATGTCAATGGCATGGCTCACGATTTCAAAGCTGCGTCCATGGTCCCAGTGGATGGAGCAGGGAAGCGAGGTCTGTGTCGCATAGGAACGCATCATATTTACAAAATGGTTGATGTCCGTGTTCACAAGGAACCCGCTCCCGAATGACAGAATAACCGGGGACTGAAGCTTCTCACACGCCTTCATGACACCTGAGAGCATTTCCACATTCCAAATACAGAAGTTTGCAACCGCATAGTGCTCCTTCTGTGCCTTTACTAACATGTCCTTTGTCGATACTAACATATATGATACCTTATCCCTTTCCTGATTTTATAGCTGATTTTTTAGCTGATTTTATAGCTGGTTGTACCGCCGGTTCAGCCGCTGATTTTAATGACTCCCTTAATAATCTCTGCCTTTCGGCTCAGGGATTCCTCAAACGCCTTTTGTACATCCTCATACGCATACTCATCCGTCACCATGGTCATCACGTCGAATCTTCCGGATGATATTGCCTGGATGGTCATGGGGAAATTGTTGGCATACCGGAATACGGTCTGTACCTTCACCTCGCGGTTAATCTTGAGGAAGTCCACCGGGGTTTCCCCTGGTATGGTTCCCACTATCATGACCTCCCCGCCTCTTTTGACCGATGCAAATGCCTGCATGGCAGTCACTCTGCTGCCTGCTGTCTCAAAGACGATATCCGCCCCGTCCCCTCCCAAAAGCGCCCGGCTGCGGTCCGCCGTATCCTCGTCCCTTCCATTAACCACATGCCATGCCCCTAACTGCAGTGCCTTCTCCAGCCGCCGGTCAATCACGTCAGCCACCACAATCCGGTCCGCCCCCATGAGAACACAGGCCTGAAGGGTCATGAGCCCGATACAGCCGGCCCCCAATATGAGCACATTCTTCCCTGGCTTTACCCCTGCAAGCTCGGCCGCATGCATGCCCACCGCGGCAGGCTCCACCAGCGCGCCTTCCACCATGTCCATATGAGCCGGCAGATGGTATGTAAAGCTTTCCGGGTGGGTCAGATAATTGGTAAGGGCGCCCTTGTAGTTGGGCTGGGTTGCCATGAAATCCACCTGGGGACAAATGTTATAATGCCCCCCAAGGCAGTATTCACATTTTCCGCATGGAATTCCCGGCTCACAGAGCACACGGTCGCCTTCTTTAAACCGGGTCACCTTAGCGCCCACCGACACCACTGTCCCCGAAAACTCATGGCCCAGTCCGATTTTCTGGGAAGGATCCTTTGGCGGTATGAAGGGACCGCACTCAAACCCATGTACATCCGATCCGCAGATTCCCACATAGGCCACCTTAATAAGCACCTCGTCCTCTGCCGGAACCGGCACAGGGCATTCCTCAATCCTCATGACTCCAGGCGTAACCAAAATCGCTTCCGTATTCTTCATCTCTCCCCGTCCTTTCGGCTTCAGTCAAAATCATAGGTCAGAATAACCTTAATTGCCTCTTTATTAGCCATGGCCTCAAACCCTTCCTCCCACCGGGAAAGGCCCAGCCGGTGCGTAATCATGGGTTTTACCTGAATCCGGCCGGCAGCCAGCAGCTGTAAGGCATTCCTCCATGACGTGGCGTCATAGGCCATATGCCCTATGATGGATACTGCCTTCATGGATATATCATTGATGGAAAATCCCACGGGCTTAAATCCCATGCCCACCCGGACGATTTCCCCGTTGCAGCGCACCATCTCTATGGCCTGCTTCAGGCATATATTGGCGCCTGCGCAGTCCACCACCAGACCAATGCTGTCTCTTCCGCCGCATATCTCCTGACAGCGTTTCACCACATCCTCCGTGGAACCGTTCACCACTGCCGTGGCTCCCAGCTGGCTGGCTACCCCGAACCGTACCTTCACGTCTTCCTCCAGACCTACCACAACAATATTAAGAGCCCCCATTATCTTTGCTATCTGCACGGAGAAGAGTCCCAGAGGCCCTGTACCGAATATGACCACATTCTCTCCCGGCAGAAGGCTGGAGCGCTGGGCAATGGCCTTATATGCATTACAGATAGGGTCCATTACAGCTGCTTCCTCATATTCAAGTCCCCGGGGGATTTCCCAGATGGCTCTCTTATGAATGGCAAGTATCTCCCCCGGAATCCTGCAGTACTTTGTAAAACCGCCGCTGTACCCATATCCCAGGCCCAGGTTGACCTTTTCTGAGCAGAGCAGATAGTCTCCCCTCTCGCAGGCAGGGCATATGCCGCAGACATGCCCTGTATTATCGGAAACAATCCTCTGTCCGGGCCTCCAGTCCTTCACATTCTTCCCCACCCGGACAATCTCTCCGGCAAACTCATGGCCACGGACAGAGCCAAATTCATCCGAACCATTATCCACTTTGTAATGCTTCATATCTGCCCCGCAGATAGCAGCTGCCTTCACTTCCAGGATAATATCATCATCACCGCATTCCGGCTCCGGAATATCAATCATCCTGTAGGTCCCAAAATCGCTGGGCCGGCCAAACTTTGCCAATGCTTTCATCATTCGCCCTCCTGACTGTTTTATGTAATTATAATATCACTCTTTTTATTTAAAATCAACATTTTTTATTTGTTTTAATCATAATTACTTTTGAATCAAAGATTTGTTAAGTGTTTATTCAACAAAATGACTTGAGGAAGCCGGATACGGCTGCGGAGCAGGAATCACTAAGGCCCCTGTAGATGCATTAAAAAAATGGCATGCCAAAGGTATCGGCATGCCACTGTATCTACAGGGCCACATCTTCTTGGTTTATGGATATTTTCTTTCTTGGCGGGGAGGAGACAGCGGCAGGGTTACCCAGGGCGCTCCACGCCCGGCTCTCACGAACGCGGTCCCCTGCAGGCGTCCGCGTACCCCCGTCCCCCCTACTGATTCACCACATTCACCGGACTCCCGTCCATAAATGACTTCAGATTGGCCACTGCTATATCCATCAGCCGCTGCCTGCTCTCCCTGGGAGCCCAGGCAATGTGGGGGGTGATGAAGCAGTTTTTGGCCTGAAGCAGGGGATTGTCCCCCTTTATGGGCTCTGTGGATACCACATCCAGTCCGGCAGCCCCCACTTTTCCCGAATTCAGGGCTTCCTTTAAATCCTCTTCCACAATCAGGGGGCCTCTGGAGTCATTGAGAATGATTACCCCGTCCTTCATCTTTGCAATGGATTCCCTGTTAATCATTCCCGCGGTTTCAGGGAACAGCGGACAGTGAAGGGCAATCACATCGGACATGCGGTACAATTCATCTAAATCAGCATAATGACAATTTTCATTTTCCAGCGCTTTGTTCCGGTAAGCATCATAGGCCAGCACTTTCATGCCAAGAGCCTGGGCAATACGCGCCGTTCCCTGCCCGATGCGCCCAAACCCTATGATTCCCATGGTCTTTCCCGCCAGCTCGATAAGGGGATAATCCCAAAAACACCAGTCAGGGCAGCTTTCCCACCGGCCTTCATGAACAGCCTGACTGTGATGCCCGATATGGTGGCAGATTTCCAGAAGCAGGGCAATGGTATACTGGGCAACCGCATCCGTCCCATATGTAGGGATATTGCATACAGGGATCCCCTTGGCCGATGCAGCCTCACAGTCCACCACATTATATCCGGTAGCCAGCACCCCCACATAGCGGATATGAGCACATGCCTCAAACACTTCCTTTGTGAGAGGCGTCTTATTGGTAAAGACAGCCTGGGCATCACCGATTCTCTTTATGATTTCCCCTGTATCTCCCACAGGAGTCCTGTCATAGACCGTAAGCTCTCCCAAATCCTGCAGCCCTTCCCAGCTAAGGTCCCCTGGGTTTTCCGTGTACCCGTCCAGAACAACAATTTTCATGTCAAACACCCCTTCTTTAACGTGGATTTTTATTGGTATATGATTTATAATACGTGGTTTCATCTTTGTTGTCAACATTTTTTCTTTGTTTTAAATAATTCTTTCACAAACTTCTCATTCAGGCCCCATTTCCTTCCATTGGCGGACAAATTCCACACATCTCCCCATTCAATGCTATAATGGAACCATCAGTACTGAGTACAGCGGCACACCGGGAAACCGCATCATTCTCACTGAAAGGAGCTGCACCCATGAACCTTAACTGGAAAACAATATTTAAAAAGGCAGGTGTTATCCTGCTGTCCACACTGCTCTTCGCCCTCTGCTCCGGCCTTCTCTACATCACAAAGACGGCCGGCTCCATCCACATTATCCGTCCGGAGGACGAACCGGAACTGGCCTCGGCCATGACCAATGAAAACCTGGACACCGAAACCCGGAAAAAACTGGGCGGATACTGGACCATTGCTGTCTTTGGCGTGGACAGCCGCAACGGAAAACTTGGAAAAGAAAATAATGCCGACGTACAGATGCTTTGCTCTATCAACAGGGATACAGGGGAAATACGCCTTGTATCATTATACCGCGACACATTCCTGATGAATGATACCGCAAACAGCGAATACGGAAAACTGAACCAATCCTACTTTCTCCAGGGACCATCGGGCAATATCTCTGCCATCAACACCAACCTGGACATGAAGGTGGAGGACTTTGTATCCTTTAACTGGAACAGCGCGGCTGAAGCCATCAATCTTCTGGGCGGTGTGGATATAGAGCTGTCCAAAGCGGAATTCTATTATATCAATTCCTTTATCACGGAGACCGTGGACGCCACAGGAATCCCCTCCGCGCATTTGGACGCACCCGGCAAACAGCACCTGGACGGCGTTCAGGCTGTTGCCTATATGCGCCTGAGACAGATGGACACTGATTTTAAGAGGACCGAACGGCAGCGGTCTGTTATTCAGCAGGTATTTGACAAGGCCAGGAAAGCAGATATCGCCACCCTGGTACAGGTATTCCATACAGTGGCGCCTCAAATCATGACCAGCATAAGCGAGGAAAAGTTTATGGATATTGCATATAATATAAAAAATTATCACATCAGCGGTACGGCTGGATTTCCTTTTGAACAGACCACTGCAAGTCTGGGAAAGACAGGCAGCGTGGTCATTCCCAGCACCCTGGAATCCAATGTGGAAGAACTGCACCGTTTCCTGTATGACAACGATTCCTACATCTGTTCCAGCCAGGTCCGGGATATCAGCAGAGAAATTATAAAACGTGCTGTGAAAAATTAAGGAGTTATGAGTATGATACGAATTGCTGTCTGTGACGATGAACCCTGCTTTACAGAGCAGATTGACCATATCATCGCAAACCATGCCAGGAACATTTCCCTGTCCCCGGAAACAGTCCTTTATACCAGCAGCGGCCAGCTGCTTTACGATGTGGAGGAGGGCGCTCACTTTGACCTTCTGCTGCTGGATATTGAAATGCCGGAAAAGGACGGCATGAGCCTGGCCGCGTCTCTGCGCCGCCGCCTTCCCATGTCCCTGATTATTTTCATCACCTCCCACACACAGTACGCGGTAAAGGCATATGAACTGTCTGTTTTCCGCTACATTCCCAAGTCTGAGATGGAAACCTGCCTGCCCCTGGCGCTTAAGGATGCCTGCCGGATCCTGAAACGAAGCACCTCGGATACCTATATTATTGAATCAGCCAGACGGATCCAGAAAATAGCCGTGGAGGATATTATCTATGTCTTCAAGCAGCAGAAATACTCTGTCATGGCTGCAAAAGGCGGGGATATTCCTGTCCGCAAACCCCTGGGCCAGGTACTGGAGGAGCTGAACGCCATAACAGCCGGCGGCGCCGGAAGCTTCCTCATGGTGGAACGGGGATATATCGTAAACCTGTTCCATGTGGAAAAAATGGAGGAGGAGCAGATTTACCTGGACAATGGATCTGTCCTTCCGGTCAGCCGGAACCGCCTTAAGGAAACCCGTGAAGCCATAACCAGATATTGGAGGAAAATGCTATGACTATGAATCACTGGTACCAGTCCATGTATCAGATGTTTGAAATTTTCTCAGACTTCATTGAAGCGTGGCTCTGTTATAGCTTTGCAGGGTTGTTCCTGCCGGACCGGGTCAGGGGAAAGGCGCCGTTTTTTATCCTGTCCCTGACGCTGGTGGGCTCTGTCCGGGCCATGGATATACTGGGCATGGACCCTATGATATCCACTCTTTGGTTTGTATTTTTTATCTGTATGACCACGGTGGTGCTGTTCCAGGTGGATCTGTTTTATGCGGTATCCCTTGTAAGCTTTTATATTCTGTGCCTCTATGTAATCAATTATTTCTGTATGTCCGTCATGGGGGTAATGGCTGGCAACCGGCAGTTTGCGCAGTTCATACTGAACCAGCTGTCGCTGCTGCGCTGTATTTATCTGGCTGCGGATACCGCGCTCCTGCTTTTGTTTTATATGCTGATCAGACACGCCTTTAGGGACGGGCTGCTCTACAGCCCGCGGATGCTGTTCGCGATTTCCCTTTCAGGCATTCTGGGCATTACCTTCCTGTCAGTGGTCACCCTCCAGGATATTTCCGTGATTACCCTGTTCAGCTGGAGCCTGTGCCTTATCATGGTGCTGTGCTTTATCTTTCTCCTGCTCTTTTATTCCAATTACATGAAGGAGCATGAGCTCAGAAGCATCCTCGAACTGAAGGATGAGATGGTACGCCAGGAATACGAGATGGTCAAACAGCTTCAGCAGGAACAGCAGTCCCTTTCCCACGACCTGAAGAACCACCTTTTAGTCATGGACACTATGCTGAAGGAAGGAAAATACCAGGAGGCCCGGAATTATATGGGCCAGCTGGGCATTCCCCTGGAGCGCCTGTCTCCCTCCATATGGACCGGCACCTCCACCCTGGATGTGCTTTTAAACCATACCAGAAACCGATGCAGCCAGTCTCATATAACCTTTACCGTACAGGCGGATGCCGTTGATTTGCGCCCCATGAAGGACCAGGATATATGCAGTCTCTTTGCCAATCTCCTTGACAACGCCTATGAGGCCGCCCGCTCCATGCCCGAGGGCCAGGGCTGGATTCTCTTTAAGATGAGAAAGGCCAGGGAAATGCTCTTTATTGAGCTGTCCAACTCGTCGCCTGCGCCTCCCTGCGTCAAAAACGGCGCCCTGATCTCCCGCAAACAGGACGGGCGGCTTCACGGCCTGGGTCTTAACAGGGCATCCGTCACTGCGTGGGAGTACGCAGGCCAGCTAACCTACGGATATGAAAACGGCGTGTTCTCAGCCAGCATAAGCTTTTTGGGAGGAGTCAAGGGAAAGGATTCAGACGGGAGAAATTCCAGGAAGGGCCAAATAAAAAAATGACCCTATTCATCTAAGGTCATTTTTTCGGTTCTACAGTTGGATTCTGAAATCCTCTGAACCCTCGCCGTTTACCACATAATAGGCCGCATTCTGCTCCGGTGATATGTACAGCTCTATGGACTTGATCACGGTTCCCGGATGAGTCTCTGCATATGCCTTCTCAGCCTGAGCCAGAACATCCTTTGCAGCTACCTGCCTGCCGCCAAACTCCACGACTACGTTCTTCTCAATCTCCGGTTTTACAACCTCTTTCACAGGCGCTGCGGGCTTCCTGGCAGTCTCTTTCACTGCTTCCCCAGCCGCGGGCTCAACTGCCTTTTTTACATCCTCTGCTGTCTTGACCTCTGCTGTCCTGGTCTGCGCGGCCGCAGCCGCAGTCCTCTTTGCTCTTGCCATGTTAGTTCCTCCCTATTTCAATCCGATTTCCAGTGTCAATGGGGATTATACGGCAGTCCCCTTTTTTTGTCAATGTCGCGGATATGGAAAATAAACCGTCAAACAAAGGCCTTTATGGAAATTTTTCAAGCATATACTGACAGATTGTCATATATCTTTATGGCATTTGCTGCATTCCTGTCCCGGACTCAGTTTTTGGGCCCTGTCCGGAAACCAGGCAAAGGCTCCTGACGACGGAACCATGGTAAATTCCATGATTTTCCCGGTAACCGGATGCGGAAATGCCAGCCTGCGGGCACACAGGGCCAGAGGCCGGCGTCCATCCACAAAGCCGTTTTTTTTCCTTCCTCTGTCCACAGTTCCGGTTGTGGATTTTGTGGATAACCCGCCTCCATAACGCTCATCTGCGTACAGGGGAGTTCCATGTCCGGCAAATTGCACCCTTATCTGGTGGTGCCTTCCTGTCAGCAGCTCTATATCTATTAGGGATACCATCTGCTCCTGGTTTTCCGGGTTGTTGATAACTTCCAGAACCCTGTAATTAAGAACCGCTTTTTTGCTGTTTTTATCCGACTTATCCACAATTACCGATGTGTTGTTTTCCCTGCAATGGCGCAGATAATCCACATATGTCCCCTGTTTATCCACAGGTTTTCCACAAACCACTGCCAGATATGATTTTTCCATTTTTCCAGCCTGCAAAGCTGCGCTTAAGGATGCTGCGGATCTCTGGTTCAGCCCATATACCATGATTCCTTCCACGGGTTTATCCAGTCTGTGGATAACCCCCACATAGGGCGGCCGGACTGTGGATGCTCCCTGTGGATGGTTGTGGATATCTTGTGGATTATGTAGATAACGGCGTATCTCACTTACCATATCCGGGGCGAATCCTCTCGACACCTGGGACTCCAGTCCCGCAGGTTTCTGCACTACTATAATATCTTTATCTTCATATAATATTGGTACCATACCCTTACCTCGCTTATCTGCCTGTTCCCTGTACAGACGGTTCTAAAGGAACGTTTTAGATTATACCATAGTTTTGCCGCTGTCCGGTTAATTATATTCAGAAATTAGTTTTGTGCTCAAAGTAATTCTTAAAAAGTATTGCATATTTTTACTCTTAGGTGTATAGTATATAATACAAACAGATGTAGTATTGAAAACTACATTGCAGGGTTTCAATTAAACTGTACTGTATCTTCAATAAAAGGAGGCTGGATACTATGACAGCAAAACTTAAACAAAGGATGAACAAGGTCAAGGACCCCGGAAGCGCATTGACACACTTCATTGCTATGATTCTGGCCATCATCGCAGCCATACCGCTGCTCTCAAAGGCAGGACAGGGTTCCGGACATATGCATATCAGTGCACTGGCAGTATTCATACTGAGCATGATTGGCCTTTATGCGGCCAGCACTGTATACCATACCCTGGATATCTCCCCAAAGATTAATAAGATGCTGCGCAAGATAGACCATATGATGATTTTCATTTTGATAGCAGGTACTTACACCCCTGTATGCATGATTGTCCTGGGCGACAAAACCGGCTGGACCATGCTGACATTGGTATGGGGTATTGCCATTGTGGGTATCCTCATCAACGCACTGTGGATTACATGCCCCAAATGGTTCTCATCCCTGATTTACATTGCCATGGGATGGGTGTGCATACTGGCTATAACCAAAATATTAAGCTCCATGCCCATGGCAGGTTTCATGTGGCTCCTGGCAGGCGGTATCATTTATACGGTGGGCGGTATCATCTACGCCATGAAGCTTCCATTCTTTAACTCCCGCCACAGGTATTTTGGTTCCCATGAGATCTTCCATCTCTTTGTTATGGGCGGAAGCCTCTGCCACTATGTAATGATGTACCGCTTTGTGGCATAAGATTCAATAGGTTATAGACAAAAAACACTGCTTCTGGTATGAAATCAATGATTTTCATGCCGGAAGCAGTGTTCTTTTCTCTCAGATTCAGCTTCAGAAACAGCAGTCTTAAAGGCTGCTTGTCCACTGGGGACCTGTCCCCTTTATCAGGCATTCCTTCTCAGCCCTGCTCATATGTTTAATGGCATATTCCCTGCGCATGGCTTCCTGTTTTGTCTCAAAGGCCTCATAATAGGACAGCACCACCGGACGCCTTGGCCGGGTATACTTGGCTCCATTACCCTGGTTATGGGCCTTCAGACGCTTATCCAGGTCATTGGTCCAGCCGCAGTAAAACGTGCCGTCCGCACAGGTGAGGATAT
>OGSS01000584.1_pt1 | contig 35239 bp, 31 predicted proteins | sample 1553591 | NCBI WGS metagenome assembly OGSS01 (sample SAMEA2580061, study PRJEB22360) | human gut metagenome | biome: human gut; feature: human-associated habitat; material: faeces | place: Denmark | collected 2008/2010
GGGATCTCGCTTTTTATGTTTTCAATGTGTAACACATGTATTGTAATCCTACACTGTGCTGCCCGCAAGCATTTCCATCCATTGTGGAATTTCAGATACCAGGCAATGAAAAAACCAGCGATGTTTCCTGGACATCGCTGGTCTCGTATAAGGGGATTCTCAAAATCCGTGGGTATGCACATCAGGCCGGCATAGCGGAGGTCTTAAGTCTGTATGCGGTCTGTACCCTTCCTTGTTATAATGGAAAGTATACCGGATTGATGGCAACTAATCAATAGATAAACGGTTAACAATTTCTAACATTTTATTTATCAAGAAAAATGAATATTATATTTTCTTATATTAGCATACGCTTATTCTTTCCCATATGAAAAATGAGCTGTGAAAAATAATTTCTCATTTCACAGCTCATGGCTACGTCAATCATTACCTGGCAACGGTAACCCGTGCGGATATATCTTCTTTTTCTTTCGGTTCTCTTTCTGATTCCACGCCGCCAAATGGCATCTGTGCAATAAGGCGATAGCCATCTGGTACCTGGAACATGTCTTTTACCAGATGGTCGATAACCGGGTTGTAATGCTGAATATTAGCACCGACTCCTAATTCAGCAAGTCCTGCCCAGATATTGATCTGCAGCATGCCATTGGCCTGCTGTGCCCACACCGGGAAATTATCCGCATAGCGCGGGAACTTTGTCTGCAGAGCCTTTACGGTATTGTCATCAATGAAGTACAGAATGGTTCCATAAGCCGCCTTAAAGCTATCAATCTTTGCTCTGGCTACTTTACCGCCAAATGCATCATAGATACCATCCCAGAGGGTATCCTGCTTATCCCCTAGAACCACAATTACCCGCTGGCTCTTCATGTTAAATGCATCGGGAACCAGTTCAGTAGCTTCCTTAATCAGGTCAAGCACCTCGTCTTCACTTACCGGAAGCTGCCGGTTTAATGCATATATAGAACGCCGTCTTTTCAGAACATCTGTCAATCTGGTCATTGCTGTACCTCCTTCTACCGAGTATATACATATATTTATTATTTTACCTTCTTCCCGCAGAAAAATCTACGAAAATTGTTCACTTTTGATTCCCAGATATCTGGTCTATAATAAAAAGGCCGATACCCGGATACCGCTGAGAACGATACCAGTATCCGGATTTCCATCGTCTATTATGGGCACCGCCCCGGTAAAGGAGAATCCATCAAATGAAACGCAGCCAACGCCGCCAGATGCAGGAAACTATAAAGGAAATTCCTTTTGCTGTCTTCTGTCTGGACACTGAAAAAAATGACGACGCATCCAAACTGGCAGAAACCATGAACGCTCCCTTCTTCACATCCCCGGAGTCCATGGAAAAGACTGCCCTCTATGTGGTATATGACCAGGAAGGCACCTGCCTTACGGATGGAGAAATGACCCTGCGCGGCGACTACATCCCCAGTATGCGCCGGCTGAAGCACCATAATCTCACCCACGAAGCCCTCATAAAAGCGGCACACAGCAAGGATAAGAAGGAACATCTTACTGCAATCGACGGAACAGCCGGTCTGGGGGAAGATTCCCTCCTCCTGGCCGCTTACGGTTTTTCTGTCACCTTATGCGAACACAATCCGGTCATTGCTGCACTGCTGAAAGACACTCTGGCACGTGCCAGAACCATCCCGGAACTGGAACCTGTGGTATCCCGCATGACTGTATATGAAGGAAGCTCCCTTACCTGTTTCGCATCCCTCTCCACGCCACCAGATGTCATTCTACTGGATCCTATGTTCCCGGAAAGAAAAAAGAAATCCAAAGTAAAGGAAAAGCTGCAGCTTATCCAGAAACTGGAGTCCCCATGCACAGAAGAGGCCACACTGCTGGAGGCTGCGCTGGCCACCGGAGCCCCCAAAATCATTATTAAACGCCCGGCCAAAGGTCCATGGCTGGCTGACAGAAAACCGAGCTACGTTATCGAAGGAAAAGTAATTCGATATGATGTAATAAGACAATGAGCGAATCTCAAAAAAATCATACGTTCAGACAACAGGCTGGAAATCTTTCCGCTTTCCTTTACTCAACACGGAGAAATCAACTATTCCCCCTCTGGTCCACAAATGATCTCCTTTCTCTCCAGAAAGGGGGCATTTAATAATTTTTCCTATGTTGCAACATACAGTATTCTACTTGTCCCCACCAGCTTTTGCATTCTTAGCTTGTATAAGAGAACATTCCGCTTCGCCCGTGATTGATGATAATTCTAAAATTGTAGAACCATACGTTTGGGCCTATATCCCTGAATACATATTTCCACATGCAAAAAGCAGAAAGAATCTCAGATAATTGGGATTCTTTCTGCTTTTTATTGTATATGAAGAGATTATATGGGATATCTATCTGCAGATTAAAGTTTGCGACCTTTCAGTTTCCGGGCTGATACCTGCAGAAAATCCTTCTGAATTTCGTGTCCGAGGGAGATTCTCCTGCATGTTTGCAAATTCCCTCAAGCCTGTCTTTTCAGCACATCTTATTTTTCTTCATCAAGAACGCGGGCGCAGCGTGCGCATACATCCGGATGATCCGGGTTGGATCCTACAGAGTCCAGATGCTTCCAGCAGCGTTCGCACTTCTGTCTGGTGCTCGGTGCTACGGATACGCGTACACCATCTTCATTAGTCAGTGCATCCGCCGGTGCCGCAGAGGTATCATTGACCAGTTCCACATTGGAAACGATGAAGAAGTCGGAGAGGAAATCTCCCATTTCCTTCAGTGTTTCGTAAGCATCGCCTTCTGCATAGATGGTTACATCTGCGTCGAGTGGATGGCCGATAGTCTTGTTTGCACGGGCATTTTCCAGTGCCTTCATGACATCGCTGCGGAGAGCCAGTCTTGCGCTCCACTTTTCATCCAGTGCGCTGTCCAGATACTGAGGCTTCATAGCCGGCCAGTCAGCCAGATGCACGCTGGCTTCCTTGCCTTCTACCGCTGGCATAGCCTGCCATACTTCTTCTGCGGTGAAGCAGATGAATGGAGCCATGATGCGAACCAGGCTGTCCAGAATTTCATACATAGCGGTCTGTGCAGAGCGACGCAGTCTGGAATCAGCAGTTTCGGTATACAGACGATCCTTGAGGATGTCCAGATAGGTTGCGGACAGGTCTACGGTGCAGAAGTTGTGTACTGCGTGATACATAACATGGAACTGATACTGTTCACACGCATTGGAAACTTCTTCCTTCACCTGTTCCAGACGGAGCAGTGCCCAGCGGTCCAGTTCGTCCATTTCTGCATAAGGAACAGCATCGGTTGCCGGGTTGAAGTCAGCCAGATTGCCAAGGAGGTAGCGGAATGTATTTCTGATCTTGCGATATACATCACTCATGCTCTTGATAATCTTATCGGACAGTCTTACGTCGCTCTGATATTCTACAGAGGAAATCCAGAGACGCATAACGTCAGCGCCGTACTTGTTGATAATGTCCTGCGGAGCTACAACGTTACCTACCGACTTACTCATCTTGCGGCCTTCGCCGTCCATAGTGAAACCATGGGTCAGTACTGCCTTGTATGGAGCATGTCCGTTAACAGCTACAGAAGTGAGCAGGGAGCTGTGGAACCAGCCACGGTGCTGATCGGAGCCTTCCAGGTACAGATCGCATGGATAGGCAGCACCCTTCCATTCTTCACGCGGATTCTTCAGCACGCCGTTCCAGGTAGAACCGGAATCGAACCATACGTCCATGATATCCTTTTCCTTGTAGAAATGATGGCCGCCGCAGTGCGGGCAGGTGAATCCTTCCGGAAGCAGTTCTTCTGCACTGTACTTCCACCATGCATCGGAACCTTCCTTTTCTACGATATCCACTACCTTCTGTGTGGTTTCATGGGTAATTACATACTTACCGCAGTCATCGCAGTAGAATGCAGGAATCGGAACACCCCAGGAACGCTGACGGGAAATACACCAGTCCTGACGGTCACGAATCATATTATAAAGGCGGTCATGACCCCATGCTGGATAGAATGTGGTATCATCCACAGCCTTCAGAGCCTTGTCTCTGAAATCATTGATGGATGCAAACCACTGTTCTGTTGCGCGGTAAATAATCGGGTTCTTGCAGCGCCAGCAGTGTGCATACTGATGATGAATGGACTTCTTGCCCAGAAGTCTGCCAGCATGAGCCAGGAGGGAAATAACCGGACCTTCCGCTTCCCAGATAGTCTTGCCGACAAGGCCCAGGCCTGCTTCTTCGGTCATACGGCCCTTTTCATCTACCGGGCAGAGAATTTCCTGCTTCAGCTTGCCTGCATTTTCATAAGACTTATATACTTCAAAGTCATCCACACCATGGCCAGGAGCAGTATGTACGCAACCGGTACCTGCATCGAGAGTTACGTGGTTGCCTTCCAGTACATAGACTACGCGGTCTTCATACAGTGGATGCTGGAAAGACTTGAGATCCCATTCTGCGCCGAGCATTTCACGGCCTGCAAATTCATAATTTTCCACCTTGCAGTCTGCCAGCGCTGCCGGTGCCAGTTCCTTGTTCATCAGGTAGTATTCATCATTGTCCAGGTTATGAACCCATACATAGGTGAACTTCGGATTTACGCTGATGAATTCGTTAGCCGGAATGGTCCATGGGGTAGTGGTCCAGATGACAGCAAAGAGCTTATCCTTCGGTACACCTTCCGGAGCCAGGTCACCTACATCCAGTGCAGGGAACTTAACGTAAATGGACGGAGATTTTCTGTCCTTATATTCAATTTCTGCTTCTGCCAGTGCAGTTTCGCAGTGCGGGCACCAGTAAACAGCCTTCTTACCCTTGTAAATGTAGCCCTTGTCGGCCATAGCGCCAAATACTTCCAGCTGCTTGGCTTCCAGATGAGGATCGAAGGTTACATACGGATGTTCAAAGTCGCCGACAACGCCCATGCGGATGAAGTCTTCTCTCTGGATATTGATCCATCTCTTAGCATAGGCAAGGCACTTTTCACGGAGCTGAAGTGGAGTCATGGTGGCTCTGTCTTCACCGGATTCCTTCAATACTGCATATTCAATCGGAAGGCCATGGGTATCCCAGCCCGGTACGTAATGGGCAGCATAGCCCTTCATGAACTTGTAGCGGACAATGATATCCTTCAGTGTCTTATTCAGCGCATGACCGATGTGAATCTTGCCGTTGGCATATGGCGGTCCATCATGCAGTACAAAAGCCGGAGCGCCGTCTTTTCTTCTCTTTTCCAGACGCTGATGATACAGGTCCATATCCTTCCACATTTTTACAAAGCCTGGTTCTCTTTTCGGAAGATTGCCACGCATAGGGAAATCTGTTTCTGGCAAGTGCAGAGTCTTGCTGTAATCCATAATCTATTCCTCCTGAAAACAAAAAATCCCGCCCCGATAAGGGGCGAGAATTTATCCCGTGGTACCACCCTAATGACCTTTCGGTCACTCGGTACAGTTAACGATGTCCCGGCAGGGCTTTTCTTCCCTGCAGCTCCAGAGTGATCTGTCTATATTCTGTCATACCCGCTTTCACCGTACCGGGCTCGCTCTGATGACAGGTCATATATCCCGTCTCTATCTTCGCCTTTGAATTTTCTACATAATACCCTTATCAACGGGCATAGTCAAGTGAAATATAGAAAATCTGTGAAAATAAAGGATTGAGGATGCTACGAATAGTCTCTTTATAAAAAAGACGAAGAGCCGCATATTACCGCTATTCCTATGGATTCACATACAGCATTCTACTTTCCACCAGCCGCAGGCTGGTCCCCCTCTCTCTCCAGAGAGGGAAACGTTTCGCATGCTTCCGTTAATCAGCTTGCGCATACTTGCCCTTTGCGAGAAGAGAATATTCTGCTTCGCACAAGAAAGCAAAAACGATTTTCCGTAGGTTGGAAAATCGTTTTTTATTTCCTTATATTTTGTCGGAACGGGAACCATTCTGGTTTCCGGTCTGACGTCTGAAAATCTGATTTATCTCTTTTAAATATTACTATTCGCAGAATCCACCTGCTCAAATCTCAATTCTCAAACCTGCCTTATTTCTGGTACATCACTCCAGATTTGCAGGTAAATTCGGTCACTTCCACTTTGAGCACATTGACATGGCGGACCATGGCATCGCTGAAGTCATGGACTGTCCCTGCATTCAGCCGGGTAATGTTGTTGAGAATTTCCTTCTTTTCCTGCAGGTCTTCCACAATGGTGGCCAGGCCGGTACCGATAATGCTTCCGTAGGAATTGCCGTAATCGCAGGGATCCTGGCTGTCCACAAGTTCAAACCCCGTATCAATTTCTACGCAGATTTCCGGATTCTTTTTCACAATATCCCACTTTTTCCCTTCCATGGCCCCATGGGAATAAAAGGTCAGTTTTCCATCCTCATAGGTATAACCATAGTTGGTAGGTACAACATATACATGGCCATCTTCCTGCATTCCCAGATGGATGATCTTGCAGCGGTCAAGGATCTTACGGATGATTTCCGGATCAGTGATAAATCTTGGTTTTGCATACGGTGTCATAAGAATTCTCCTTTATTAAATATATGTTGAATGAATCCCTCTTTGCCAATGCATAAGAATGATTCTCTGAAACAGACGACTTTAATGTATGTGAGGCGATGAATTTCCGGACAGGCCGCCCCCATATTTTCTAATCATGTCCGCAGCCCAGGCCTCATCAATTTCCTCATATACGGTCCCATCAGCATCCTGCCCCAGTTTGAAAAAAGACTCCAGTACATCATAGAGCTGTCGGGTATAGGGAACCATGCCCATCTTTCCGCCGGCTTCAAACACATACATCACCGGCTGCTGTTTTCCATCCACTGCGCCCCATCCATACCGTAGAGCCAGTGTCTCCACATGGTCATTCTTCAATCGTTCCCGGATAAACAGTTTGGATATTTCCACAATCCGGTCATCCAGATCATCGTGAAGGATAATAATTTTCTCCCGCATTTCATCCAGGGTATGCACCAGACGGAAAGAATAAGGATGCATGGTATGGCCAAGCTTTCCGTCCAGCAGGCGGTACATCCGCTCAAGCGAAGCATTCACCTTCTCCCTGTCCTTTTCTTCCCGGGAATGCAGAAGATATATCATCCACCCCTTTTGCATATCGTGATACAGAAAATCATAAGCCACATAATTCTGTCCGCCGCAATGGGGACAGGAAAACAGGGCAAACGTGTTTTTCAGGAGCTGTTCTTCCAACTCCGGATTCAGCACATTATTAACGCTGTCCCACAGAGTAAAAGATGCCGGTTTTCCACACATAGGACAAGTAAGCTCTATGGTTCGTTTCTGTGACATATCCTGCCCTTTCCTGTTACTTATAAAACTTCTGCATGATAGCCCATCGTGCCAGATCCCCTTTGAAGACATCTGGTTCAAAGCGAGACCCTGTAACCACCTTGCCATCACAATCCCGCTGGAGAATCAGTGCACTATCCCCAATATCACTGCTGCCGGATGTGCAGAATGGAATAATGAATTTTCCTTCCATATCATAACTTTCCAGGAAAGTTTCAATGATGCGGGGTGCCGCATACCACCAGATAGGAAATCCGAGAAAAATATTCCGATACTGATCCATATTTGGTACATGGGTCGCAATTGCCGGACGAGAGCTGCTGTCATTGCATTCCAGACTGGTACGGCTTTCCGGATTATGCCAGTCGCAGTCTTCTTCCGTATACGGCTTCTTCGGAACAATCTCAAATAAATCTGCGTGTGCTACCTGCGCCAGGTTTTCCGCCAGTTTTCTGGTGTTCCCTGTAACAGAAAAATAAGCTACCAATGTATTATTCAATGGTTCAGACATAATAAACAGCCTCCTTAACCCTATGTATATTTATATTATAGTCAGATTTTTCTCTATGGTCTACTAAACCACACGGATATTCCCTGTCAGCTGTGACTTTACCGCATAAATCCATGCTTATTTTATATAGAAGAAATTTTATATTTTCCTTCTCTTTGTTATGACTAAATTATATAATAAAGCCAATCAATCTATTTTAGTCATAACTAAATGGCAGACCCCAGGATGAGTCTGCACTATGAAAAAGGAGGAATGCTGTATGCCTGCTTTAATGTCGTTATCTTTATCGTTTAAATTTGTTATTTTCGCTGCTGCTATTTTTGTTTCTAATATTGTCCAGGCTCTTACCGGATTTGCCGGTGTCATGCTGTCCATTCCACCGTCCATGCTGCTGTTTGGACCAGACATGGCCATTGCAGTCATCAATGCACTCTGCTGGGGTGTTTCCGTAGTTCTGGCCTGGAGAAACCGCCGCTACCTTAACCTGAAAGGCGTACTCACCATTGTGGGATTCATGCTGGCCGGCATGGCTATCGGCGTCAAACTCTATTCTCTGGTATCCCCGCAAATCATAGGACCTGTATACGGCGGAATCATTGTAGCCGCTGCACTGAAAAACCTGCTCGTAAAGCCTTCCGAAAAGCCCATGAGCCACTGGCTGTCCGCAGTTATCCTCATCGGCGCAGGAATCATCCATGGTATGTTTGCTTCCGGCGGTGCCCTGCTTGTAGTCTATCTGGCGGCTACCTACCACAATAAATACACCTTCCGCGCCAATGTAGCCGCCGTATGGTCCTGCCTCAACCTGGTCCTCATGTTTAAGGACTTTGAAAAGGGAATGTTCAATGCCCAGGCTTTCCACCTCATGCTGATTGCCATCATCCCATTGCTTCTGGCTGTATACATCGGAAATAAAATCCACAGCCGTATCAACCAGCGTATGTTCAACTACAGCACTTATGGCCTGCTCCTTCTCTCCGGAGCCATGATACTGTTATGAGCCTTCACAGCAGAGGATCAGGCTTCCGATGAAAAGCGAATATGCATATCACATGTTTATAAGAGAATGTTCCACTCCCTCTTTGCCATCTTCACGTTGCATAGATAGTACATTTTTCTCTTTATATACGAAATAAAAACAGACCTCGTTGTGAGGTCTGTTTTTATTTCGCCTTAGTTTGAAGTCAGAAATGACGAGCCGTTGACATTTCTCCAGTCTGCTAAAAAGTTTGATAATGGATAACCTAATGGGTAATCTTAACTCAAACAGCGCCGGCTTCCGGTCTGAATTCTGTTTGCCTGCATTGTCTGATATCTATTTTCCTGTATGTTGGCAATTCCTCTCACTCCCCAAATCTCATACCTGTTTTTATCCTTCCTTTATAGCTTCCATCGTAAAGTTTCCCGGAGCGGCATGGTTGAGATTGATTTCTCCCTGTTTATACCGGGAAAGTGTCTTCAGTACCGCTTCTTTTTCCGTTGTGGCCTGTACGGGAATAACGGTTTTTCTGGTTTTTATAATCTCAATGTAAAAGGTTTTCATCTATCCTACCAGGAGCTGTCCGTGCTCCTTTCCGTTCATTCCACACCGAGTACAAACATAACCCTTCCCTTATATTCGGATACATACTTCATCCGCATAGCCAAAGGCGGTTCTCCGGAAAGCTGCAGGCACCGGGAATGTTCCGGATATTTCTCGCAGCTGTCCATCATTTTCATAAGACAGTTTCTCCTCCTGTCCCCTTCCTGATTCAGAGCCGCCATCAGTCTCTCCGGAGACAATCCCTGCTGGGCAATATATTTATTCATGTGTGCAGTGGCCTGACGAAGCAGAATCCGTCCGTCATTCATCCGTTCCAGCAATGCGGTCGCAAAAGGAGATGGTGCCCGGAAGCTAAGTTCCGCCCAGGGATTACCAAGCAAATCCACCATACCTACATCATCATAATAATCGGACATATCTGCTTTTTCCATAGCCCCCAGATAACCGGCGCTCTGATATTCATGCATTTTTTCCACAGGAACCGGCCGGCAGAAATAAAACCCCTGGGAAATTTCGCACCCTATTTCTTTCAGAAAATCATATTCCTCCCTGGTTTCTACCCCTTCACAAAGGGTATGGATTCCCATCGTCTTGGCCATGTGCACCACATGGCTGATAATAACGGAAACCTGGGGATTGACTTCGAAAGAATGCAGGAATGCCAGATCCAGCTTAATCAGATCCACCGGATAATCCTTAAGGATGTTCAGGGAAGAATACCCGCTGCCAAAATCATCCAGCCAGATTTCATATCCGGCAGCCCGGAACCGGTTCAGCACCTCCTTCATATGTGCAGGGCGTGCCGCCAGTGCCGATTCGGTAATTTCCAGATACAGATGTTCCGGTCCCAGCCGGTACTCTTTGCGGATGGCCTCAATTTCCTCAAAGATATGGCATTCCTGGAAATCAATGCGTGACAGATTGACGGAAATGCCTGGAATTTCCCTTCCTTTATCCAGCCCCTTACGCAGAAGGGCCGCTGCCTGCCTGATAATTTCCAGATCCAGCAGATAAATCTGCCGGGACTCTTCCAGAATGGGAATAAATTCTCCCGGAGAGATGATACCCCGTTCCGGATCTATCCACCGGGCCAGCGCTTCAAAGCTGCATATTTCCCCGGTAAGGTTCCGAATCTGAGGCTGCAGATAGGCCTCAATCCAGCCATTGCGGATGGCTTCTTTCAGATGACTGCGTATATACTCCCGTTTCTGATAGAAGGCTTCCACTTCCGGATTATATACCTGAATAAACTCTGTTCCCTGTCGTTCCGCATAGGTAAGCGCCCACCGCGCCTTATCCAGTGCTTCCGCCCCGTCATACGTTTCCTGATGGCAGTAGCATATGCCTGTGCGAATAGAACAGATGCCATCCGTCAGCTGATTCTGCACCATTCTTCGCACCGCAGCTATGCGTTCCGACGTATCCCGCTGCCCGGTAATGACAATAAAACTGTCATCTACATAGCGCACAAGGAATTCAGAAGGAAACTGTGACCTGATGGTGTGTCCTACTTCCTGCAGAAACCGATTACCGCGGGTGTTACCAAACCGTTCATTATACGCATGCATATCCACTACGTCGAAAAGAATCAGCGCAGGGAAATTTCCCTGATCATAGACTTCTTTCATGAACCCGCTGGCAAAATTATTGAAATAATTAATGTTCGGCAGACCGGTTATGGGGTCATGGTATAGATTCTGTTCCTGCATTCCCATGAACTGAGAATAACTTTTCTTCAGATTCAGATTCTGCATGGTCAGATCTTCCATATTCATAACGACAAACGTTACTCCATGCCCTATAAGCTGCATTCGGGCATTTACCAGGAGCTCGTGATACTCTCCTTCAATAAGGAAGCGGTATATCATACTGGCAGTCTTCCCCTTTTCCAGAAATTTTATGGTTATGGATATACGTCCCGCATCTTCCGGATGTATCCGGCTCATGCTTCGACTCCGGAGGTAACGCAGCAGATCTTCCCGCCCGGAATGAACCATCTTGCAGAACCCATCCGTTATGGCCAGTATTTCCAGATGATCTTTCATTTGCTGATAGAGCAACATAGGAACAGGAGATCTTTCAAAAAATCGTTTCTTTTCCTTGTCTACCGGATCGGTTTCTTCCGGTATCTCTATCGCCGCCGAATGACATCGGTCACTGAAAAGGGTAATCCGGTTTTTTCCTTCCTTCTTAGAGTAGTAGAGCGCCAGATCCACTTCCTGATAGAGTTCCTGATAATTATGCGTTTCCGGCCTGGTTTCCGTAATCCCGCCGCTGATAGTGAGGGGATAGTCCAGTCCAAAGTCGGTCGCCTCAATGTCCCGTCTCAGGCTTTCTGCCGCTTCCCAGGCTTCCCGGGCGCTGTGATTGGGGAATACGCACATAAATTCATCCCCGCCCCAGTGGCCGATGAGCGCCCTCCCATCCAGGCAGGCATGCATCCGGCCCGCCAGGCGTTTCAGTACCTCATCCCCCTTAATGTGACCGTAGGTGTCATTTACCGTCTTAAAATGATCAATATCAAAGAGGAAAAGTGAAGTAACATCGCTCTGCCAGGTATCAACCACCGCATTTTCCAACCGCATCTCAATGGCGGTACGATTCAGCAGATTCGTCATCCGGTCATGTTCTGCATCAGCCTTCAGTACGTCCATACGCTGATGAAGTTCCCGGGTGGTTTCTTCCAGGAAAACAACCAGCTTGTCGGTCAACATCTGATCTTCACTCATTTTCCCCACCAGCGTATCGGTAAGCGGGCTCCTGCTCCCGGGGCGCTTATCTCCTTCACGGAATGCCGCCAGCACCGCCGTACTGTTCCGGAATACCAGGTGGCTTCCATCCCGCAGTACTTCACCAAACCCGGAGCAGGAAATAAACTGGTCATTAACCTGGTGGTAATAGTCAATTTCCCTATCGGCCATAGCATCCCCCAGAAAAATCCGGCGATTAATGCATATCGTTCCCCATAGAGCCTGCGGCTGAAAATCTATGAGGCGGTTAGCCAGATGCAGTGACTCCTCCATAAGATATTCCATGCGGGCATATGACAGACTGACCTTGTCGCCCACCTTCAGCCGGCCTCCATACTGTGCCCCATCCTTATAAAGCCCGGTAGGAAGGCAGGCCGTAACATATTCCCCTTCTCTTTTTACCAGAGGGAAGGCGCAGATATGGGAATATATATTCGCGTCAAAAGGAATGTGAAGATATCGGTAATACATATCCACCACACTCATATAATCAATTCCGGTGACCATCCCGTTGGTCTTCACTCCGGTCACAGTCATTTCTCGACCCAGCGGTTTCCATCCGAAACTGGTTCCTGTGGTGATATGCAGATTTTCCCCACAGAATACCACCAGAATCACGCTGTCATAAAAGGATTTACGACCGCAGAAAACTTCCGTTTCTTCCGGTTTATGCATATCCGCCCCGGCCTGCATCCCAAAAATGGGAAGCTGATTATAAGTCTTTGGCAGATAGGAAACAAATTCTTCCGGTTTATGCTCTGACCCAGAATACAGGTACATGATTCCCCGCACATTCTGCAGCAGACTCAGTTTCTTCGTAAAATCCCGTGCCGCTTCCCTGACGGAAACGGATTTCTGACTGAACCGGTAGATGTAAAAATCACTCTCTTCAAAGGTCATCAGCGTAAGCACTGTTCCTTCCGGAATCGGAGTATCCTCTGCCAGATTGGTGATACTGGTACATCCGGTCAGGCGCACACCGGGAAATGTATTGCACAGCGCAAAAAGATGCTGCTGAATATCCCCCGGGCTCTTGAGTCCTTCATGAATAATAAATAGCGATTTTTCCGGATCCTGTATAAGGTTTTCCTTCTGAATGGTCTCAATAACCTTTTGTACAGGTTCCCCTTTTTTCAGATAAAATGTGCGCTGTTTCATACCTTCCTGCCTTCTGTCTGCTGTAAAAAAACGTACAAACCTATCCTTACCCCATTAATAATATAAATCTAAGCCAATGCAATAAAACTTTATCGCTTTTCCTGAATAATCTCTTTCAGTACCCCGCGGCATCCATCGAGCACATCCCGGAATGTGGTATCAAAGTCACCGGTAAACCAGGGATCGGCCACTTCTCCCGACCGGTCCGTATACTCCATGAGCAGATGCACCTTGTGCTTCTTATCTCCTCCGGTAAGGCGCATGATATCTCTACGGTTTTCCTCATCCATGCCGATTACCAGATCCGCCTGCTCATAATCTTCCATAGTCATCTGCCTTGCCGCCCGGGGCGCAAATGGTATACCTTCCTGTGCCAGTTTCCTTCTGGCCGGAGGATACATATCATTTCCTTCCTCATCCCGGGTAGCGGCAAGCGAGGATACTGAAACCCTGTCATCCAGCCCGGCTTTTTTCACCAGGTCTTTCATAATAAATTCCGCCATAGGCGAACGGCAGATATTGCCGTGGCATATAAAAAGAATATGTGTCACTGTGCAAACTCCTTCCCTGTGCCCTGCGTATGGCCACATTCCGAATTCAGGCATTCCCTCCGGTTTCTCTGGTCCCGCCAGGCATACTCCGAACGCCTTCTGATAAATACAGAGGCATCGTATCCTTACTGATTTTTGCTATTATTGTATCAGAAAAAATATGCTCTTACACGAAAAAACTATTCCGCCCGCTTCTGCTCACATCCAAGGGAACACTCTTGCATGTACTCCGTCCACTGCTATGTGATTTAGAAGACTCCCGGCCGCCACTCTGCAAGTTAATCACCAAAAGATACTGTATCCATTTGTTTTTTCCGAAAGTTTTGATGTCCCCTTTACCAGGCAACTGGCAAAAGGGAATTTTCATACGTCATACTTATGATTTTAAAAACCATGGTATGGCCATGTATCAGGAAGAACCATATCCTGAAACAACGAAAGGGGCCAACAGAAGGTCGCATGATGGTCCACAGATTGTACTGAAAAGCATATAATCGAGACTCAACCACAAAAGGATGTTTCCAATGGAGTAACCGCATTTTATCCGGAGCCTTCGTTGCCTGTTTCGCTATTTCAATAACTATACCCCCTGGATTAATAACTGCCCGGGTTCCTAAATATAAGTGAATGAGATATACTACCCTTAGAAATAACCTCGAGAGAAAAAAGGAGGCTGCGTATCTCAAAGCGAAAAACAAGCATCATACTAAACCTCAGCACCAAGGGATACTGACTGATATACTTTGCCAGGCCCAGGGAATTCATGAGCCAGTCAGAAATTAAATAAGGAAGGATGTGTAATTATCGTGTTACCAATGGAAAAATCTGTCTTTTCTCGCAAACGCTGGATTGAAAGCAAAATGCCCACCTGTGGATTTCATAAGGAAGGGAAGGTCTATGTCCTGAAAAAGACCTTTTTCAATGGCGACTTTCTGGCCATTCTTTCTGTCGATGCCACAGGACAACTTACCGGCCGTGTAATCGATACGATGACACAGGATGACTATGATGCGCTTTATCAGAAAAACGCCCATGGTACGTATGTCAATATGGTTCGAGCCGCCTATGTCAAACTGCTCGAAGACATCGCTGCCAGCTGCTGCCGGGATGTCCTGTTCGCCTCCCCTCAGGCCAATCGCCTGACCGAGGCCATTCTTGCTGATTTCCAGGTGAGTCCGGATTTCCCCTGGAAAGGGGATCCCCCATATCAATCGTATGGTGCCTTTCGCCACACATCAAACCGTAAGTGGTTTGCCTTAATCATGAATGTAAAACGCGCTGTTCTCGATAAGTATAGCGCCCCCGACCTGATTGATATACTCAATCTAAAAATCCATCCAGAAGAAACTGAAGCACTGCATGCAGTTCCCGGTATATATCCTGCGTACCACATGAATCACCGGCTATGGATTTCGGTAGTCCTTGACGATACCCTGCCGGACGAAAAAATCATGAACCTCATTCGAACCAGCTATCAGCTTACCCGATAAGCGGATATGCTGGCGGCCTGCGAGTCCTGAATTTCTGAAATCCAAATGGTTTTCCAGTGAAAGGAAGGCTGGTCTGCCTTAACGTTTGAAATAGAATAACGAGTGCATTATTCCTTTTCACAAGAGAATATTCCGCTCCATGCAAAGAATCCGGAACACCTATTGAAAAAGCGACCGGAAAATTCCTGCCGCTTTTTATTCTTTCTGATTGGCCGCTCACAGCCGCCTTGAGCCAGGACCGGACATGTTATTGCTCATCGCTAATAATCGTATTCCGCCCCATATTTTTAGCGCGGTACATGTAATGATCAGCACGGCTGATTATGGAAACTATAGTATCTTTTTCCTGCACCGCCGTAATACCTATGGACATGGTGATATGGAGTTTTTCACTGTCATAAGGAATAAAGGCCTGATTGACTGTTTTCTGCAGACGGTTGGCAATGACCATTGTATCTTTTTTGTCCTTAATCAGGAAAATCCCAAGAAACTCTTCTCCACCCCAGCGGCCTATCGTATCGGTCTTGCGGCTCGATTGCTTCATACTTTCTGCAATCACTTTCAGCATGGAATCACCTGCCAGATGACCATACTGTTCATTAAATTTATGAAAGTAATCTATATCCGCAAAAAGGACGGCAAACGACTGACGAAGCCTGTGAAATTCTGAAAAACGCATTCTCAGGGTAGCTTCCAGCAGCCCCCGGTTCGGAAGATGGGTAAGCGGATCATGATAAGCCAGAGAGTAGAGATTCTGCACCAGGGAGGTATCTCTATCCAGTAAACTCAGCTCTTCAAATACTTCCGCCACCATGGTAATACGCCCCTGGTCATCTGTCAGGGGAATAAAGTGAGCACTGATAACTACCCGAAACCCGTTTTTATGGGTAAAAATGAGTTTTTTAGTTTTGGTTTTTTCTTCGTCCATGCATTGCAGCAGAGGGCAATAGGTCTGACAAAGCGGTGTTCCCTTCTCATCCAGATGATGCAGGTTTGTGGCCGCACATTTCCGGCCGACCATTTCTTCCCGGGTATACCCGGTAATGCGCTCGGCCTCATCATTCCAGAACAGAATTGTCCGGTCAGGACTTAAAATATATAATCCGTACGGTAATTTTTCTGCCAGCTGATAAAATACTTCTGCCTTCATCATGTATCCTGTCACTCCTTCACCGCACTCATTTTTCTATGCTCTTCCATCATATACGCTTATTATCAATCTGTCTATTGTAAATAATGGCATCCTGTAAAAGACAGATCTGAAATATGGCAGGTAAGGCCCAGCCCCGCAGAATGGCACATTCCTGAGCCACAGACTCCTCTCCTGTATAACAGGCTCAGATGTTGAAAATTCTTTCGTGAAACTTATCCAGCGTAGACCGATGCCCTACACTGATAACGGCGGAGGGCAGGTGGGCCAGCAGGCCATATAATGCCGTTTCAGTTTCTTCATCCATCGCCGAGCTCGCCTCATCCAGGAACAGCCACGCCGGCCGCTGCAGCAGAATGCGCACGAATGCCGCTTTCTGCTGTTCCCCCAGCGAGAACACCTGCATCCAGTCACCTTCCTTATCCAGCTGATTCACATGTTTTTCCATCCGGCATTGCTTCATCAGGGGAAGCAGCACCTTATCTTCTGCATCCTGTCCCGGATAGGACAGGGCATGGCGGAGTGTCCCAAAGGGAAGATATGGCTTCTGTGGGATAAACAGCATTGTCTTTTCTTCAGGCAGCTGCAATTTTCCTTCTGCAAATGGCCAGAGACCGGCCAGCACACGAAGCAATGTGGACTTGCCCACACCGCTCGGCCCGTGGATAATCACCTTTTCTCCGGGCTGAAGAGCCAGCGACAAATCAGGGATGAGTACCCTTCCATCAGGCAGGCTGACCTTTACATGGCTAAGTGATACCCCCTGTCCGCCCCGGACAATCTTAAGCCTTTTCGATGCCACCCGTGCCGCCTCCTGTATCCCTTCCATATGATCAGTAAATGAGCAAAGTCGGTCCGCACAGGCCTTCCAGGCCGCAATACCTGTGTACGCATTGACCAGATAGGACAGCGAATCCTGTACTTTTCCAAAACAATTGGCAATCTGCATCAATCCACCAAGAGAAATCTTTCGGGTGAGATACCGGGGAGCCGCCACCACAAATGGGAAAATAATGGCAATCTGACCATAACTGCTGGTGAGCCAGGATAACTGCTTATTTTTCCGTATAATCATATACTGATTCGATACCGCCTGGAGGAATCGGGAAAATAACGTTTCCTTCTCCCGGCCGCCTCCATGATAAAAGGCCACGCTTTCTGCCGTATCGCGAAGACGCATCATACCAAATCGAAAATTAGCTTCCCTTTTCTGCTGCTCATAATTCAGCGCAATCAGTTTCTTCCCCACCTGATGAGTCACCCAGGTACCGGCCACAGAGTATAAAAGGGCCGTCCACACCAGGTAGCCTTCCAGATGGAATATGTATCCCCATAGAGTAAACGTCAGTATCTCTGACAGATTCCACAGCACTACGATAAAGCAGACTATGGTAGTTACCGCCTGGAGCAGCCCCTGCATGAGACTCAGTGACTGGGACGTAAACGAATCAATATCCTCCGAAATTCGCTGATCTGGGTTATCCCCCCGGCCACCGGAAAAGGCCTCCATGCGATAGTACATATCACCGGCTGTCCACTGGGCCAGATATTTTTCCGTCATCCAGCAGCGCCAGCGAAGAGCCAGTCTCTGCTGGAGATAATCCGCATACACAGCAAAGGCAATATAGGCAAAGGCATAACCGGTAAACTGAATAAGGCCATGATAAATCGCCTGCTGGTCATAATTCTGCAATGCCGAATAAAATGAATTAAACCAATCATTGAGCAGCAGCGTCATATATACGGCAGCCACCGTAAGTGCAGCAATCGTTATCGCCATACCCCAGGCCCGCTTCTTCTCCTCCCCTTTCCAGTACGAAAAGAGGAGCCGGCTAAGAGAACATCGGTATTGTTTATCCATCATAATCCCTCATTCCTTTTCACATCCTTAAGGCCTATTGTACCAGATTGCCCGCCCTGCCTGAGAGTCGTACAATATAGATAAGAATAACTATAGTTATAAAGGAGGTCCCTTATGAAAAAATGGATACGTATGGTTCTTATGGCCCTGGTGCTGACGTTGGGAATAGTTCCTCTTTCCCATGCATCCAACCCCATTTCCAGAGATGGATACTACCACGGCATCTTCCTTGGCGGCAAAGTCAAGGTTGTCAACTATGGAGCTGATATAAAGGTGAAAGTGGTAAACTCCTTTGCCGACCTTAAGGTAAAACCGGTCACTTCCTTCCCGGATGATGTCGGCGAATGGCAGTTTGTCAGCTATGGAGAAGACTTTACCATCCAATACGTAAACAGCTTCCCCGACATCACCATCCAGTTCGTTTCCAGTTTCCCGGGAGTAAGATGATAAATTGAGCCTGCGGCTCATGGTTTGCAGAAATCCTTACCGGGTTTTCAGGTTGGTGCGACAACTAAGTATTGTTGTTTCGCCAATGACGTTCAATACATACCCACTCCATGAGTATGTAAAAACACATAAATATCCTATAGCCAAAAAAGATGGACCCCATCACCTGCTTCGGCATGGAGTCCATCTTTTTCAGTATATGTACTTTTACTGTTTATTCTTTTTCTTATAATATTCTGCCTTATCCCGGTACATGGCGTTATCAGCTTCCTGAATGGCATTCATAATTTCTACGGCATCGGCTATCCACTGACCACCTGCGGCAATGGACAGATTACCAAGGTGGGACGCTTCATCCCGCAACCGTTTCAGCTGACTGGAAAATTCGCTTTCGGTCACATGTTGGAGCAATACTACAAATTCATCTCCGCCAAGGCGGTATACATGGTCCGCGCCATAGAGTCCCACCAGAAAACCGGCAACGGTACAAAGAGCTGCATTTCCTGCCAGATGCCCTTCCGTGTCATTGATTACCTTCAGCCCATTCATATCAATAAAGATAACCCCGACACAATTATGCGCCTGCCTCAACCGCAACACTTCATTACTGTAAGCATTCCAGTTATTAATCCCTGTCAATCCATCACAGTGCCCGAGATGCTCCAGTTCATGAATGAGATGGTGATTAGTAATCCTGGCCCCCAGGAAAAAAGAAAGCGTTTCCAGAAGTTCTGCCGTATTAAACTGATCCGTCACCTCGAAATTATCTATCCCCAGATATCCGGCAATACGCCCCTGGCGATAGAACGGAAAAGCCATAAGACTTTTAATTCCCTGTCGCTTCAGATTTTCATAATCCACCATGTCGCCCATATTTCTGAGCACTTCGATGTCTTCCATGATTACACCGGGAGAATCCCTGAGAAACACTTCCCATCCGGAAATATATTCCTCATAATCCAGATTCTGCAGTGTTTCTATTTCTGACTGAATTCCTTCTGCACACCATTCAAAGGTATTGGAAACAGTAATCCCATCCGTTTCCAGCAGATAGATTCGGTCCGGATGAATAAACCGGCTGATTTCCTGCAGTGCATGATTCATAGCCGATTCATAACCTTCCCCATCGTTCAATATCTTGGCAATGCGGACAATAGCCTCATTAGTCACCCGCTCACGCTGCAAATGCATCTCCCGGGCATGCTCTTCACTGATGTTCATGAAGATAAAAGAAACATATCCAGGCTCTGCCAGTGGCTGCACCACAAAATTCATCCATTGCTGCACTTCCGGGCTGTAAATCGTTTCATGTATCGTCTTCCCCGTGGTGACAGCCGCCTGGCAACAGTCCAGCCAGCGCCGGTCTCCTTCTCCGTAAACATCCAGAAAATACTTGCCGATGAGTTCTTCCCGTCTCATCCCGGCTGTATGGCAATACGCCTGATTGACAAACATGTACTGCGTATTCACTATGCTTCCATCATCTGCATATATAATTTTAAAAATCGCATATGGCACCGGAATATCCTTATATGTGTCTACTGCATATGTTCCTAGCTTTAGTTCCATCACTGTGTCTCCATAATTTATGTGCCCTGACCATAGATTACGCTACTCCGGACCCGTCAGAAAAGAGGCGCAGGAATAGCCATCGGCATTCTCACTATATTTATCATTCCTTTATTATATTGTTATACAATTAACCGATGTCTGTCAACCACTATATAGAGCCGATATGAGATTGTCAAACGGAAGAGGACAGGTGCGTCTGTGACCCAAAGCCTGCAGAAATCCTTCCCGAATTTCCAATCCTGACACAGACATCCTCACGGCCTTTTCACATTCACATAAAAAGGAGTCCCCACATAATCGTGGATTCCTCCTTTTATGCTGTCTGTATACTTCCTGCGATTCACAGGATGGGAATCACCGGATTTCATTTATTTTATCACACAGAAGACATGCCTTATTTCCCGGATACTGCAGATACTTCTTCCCTGGCATCCTGGCTGTTTTGCAGTTCTTCCTGCGCCTGCTCATACAGCTCAGCAGCCTTCGTTTCATCCTTCTGGCATCCCCATCCATTCTTATAGAGACGGGACAGGCCAATCTTTGCAGGAGCACCAATCTTATCATCCCGCTGAGCAGCCTTGCTATAGAGCGCAAAGGCTTTCTTATAATTCTGCTTTACTCCCCTGCCCTTTTCATAGCATTCACCTAACCTCCAGGTTGCGGTGACATCTCCTTTTGCTGCTGCACGGCCATACCACAAAGCGGCCTGCCGATCATCCGGCTTCACACCGTAACCATTAGCGTAGCAGAGACCAATCCAGCGGCCTGCCTTCATATTGCCCAGCGCGTAGGATGCCCGGAAGAGCTGTATCGCCCGGTTATAATCGGGCGCATTCAGATTTCCTTCATAGGCCCCAATCCCCATGGCCAGATAGGTAGACCCCAGAGACGACTTTTCTTCTCCATCCAGCCCTTTTCCGTCACTTAGTGCCAGAGTGCCATCCTTTGTCTGCGTGAACAGCCAGTCTCTGATTGGCGTAATATTATACGCAATGGTCCAGGTATACATATGATTACCTTCTGCAAAAACAGAGTAATTGATATGTGCATTCTGTTGAATCATATCTCCTGCCAGATGCTGCCATTCCCGTCCATCACTATGGCTATCCCAGAGAGAGGCTCTGGCCACCGGTGTTCCCAGACTTTCCCAAAGTGCCGTGGCGCTGTTCATCCCCGGATATGCCTTCATATCCCCTTCTGAAACAAGAATCCACAGATTCTTATCTTTCATAGCCGCCATTTCCGGTACATTCCACTGACAGGCCACCAGATACTGTGTAGCAAAGAAATCCGGATATTTATCACTGATCGCAATATTGGTCATTCCGCCCTGAGACTGACCTGTTCCATAAATACGGTTCCTATCTACCTTATGCGTACTAATAATGTGCTGAATCGTGTTATAGGCCAATGTGAGCCCTTTTGTCCACTGATTCGCATCGGTAGTCATCATTCCGATAGACTGAATCAGCGTCTGTGGATAATGGAATACCAGTACAATCGCAGGATGCTTCGCCTGTTCTTCCTCCGATGCCCAGATGGTTCCCCCCATTTCCCTGTACCAGGGAAAGTTTGGTATCGTCAGTATTTACGCTGGCATCGGGGATGAATACGATGAGTGGGAACTTATCCCCTTTATCATAGTTTTTCGGCAGGTAAATATGATAAGGCATGGATGCACCCGTTGCCGGATCATCATATACCCCATCCGTAAATCCTGCAATTTCAGGTTCCGCTGCTGTTGCGGTATACACTTTGTCCGATGCCCGATAAGGAAGTCCTTTCGTGTCCCATACCATACCGGTCTGTTTCAGTGAAACGGTCATATCCGGTGCCACACGGTCAGTAAATGAAGGTGCATCTGTGCCTGTATGGCCATGGTCATCTGCCTTTTTACCTCCATTAGACGGTCCTTCCGGAAGAGCCTTATCCGACTGCGGATTGGTATTGAGAATACTTAGTACCACACACAGCCGGCAATGGATTCTTTGGGTTTTATCGAGCGAATCCGTTCCGCCAGAAGCACAAGAAGACGATTTCCCTTTTCCATTCCATACAGATTATGGATAATCCGGAAATGACGCACATTCATCTGAATCAGTACAAAGTCCTTATCCCGGGCCTTGAACTTCTCCAGCAGTCCCCGGGCATGAATAAAGAACCCATGCCGGGTAAACATGCCGGTAAGGGTGTCATAGTACGCCAGTGCGAGATGCTTTTCCGTACTTTTATCAGGAACCGTCTCCCGTTCTTCCTTCGTCGCCAGTCGATAATCCAGCCGTTCCAGCACCAGGGAATCCATCGTCCTTCCGGCACCGGAAATGACCAGGGGTGCTGACTCCATCAGACACAGCAGTTCCCCATCCGTTCTTTTTTAGAATCTTCTTCCCTGTATAATGCGCTTTATAACTGGAACAGTTGCTGCATCGGGATGTGGCACCCCATATATTGAAACAGGTCTTCCATAGGAAAACTCCTCTCCACACACACGGATTTCCCTGCACTCTTCCGGCACCACCAGTCGGGCCACATCATGATTCTGTTTTTCCTCTTCCAACCGGTGCGCCACTTCATCAATCATCCAGTTTAATTTTTCCATGGGTTCCCCTTTTACGATATATTCCACAGGCTCTCATCCCTTCCCCTCCGTAGTGAGAGCAACGGATACGGCCAGTCCGGCACAGGTCCTGCATCAGAGACCGAACTGCCAGCCAAATTTTTCAACAAATCCCGGTACTGGTACCGGCCAGGAAAACAGATAGCCCTGCAGATAATCGCAGCCCAGGTGAATCAGATAATCTCTCTCTTTTACCGTTTCCACCCCTTCGGCTACAATATGCATCCCCAGGCGTTTCCCCATCTGAATCACCGATTCAATGATGACCTCGCCTCGCTTTTTATCCTTTTCAGTCATCTGCAGGAACGCCATATCCAGTTTCAGAGTCCTGGCGTTAATGTCTTTCAGTGTATTGAGCGATGAATATCCTTTTCCGAAATCATCAATTTCCAGCTGGAACCCCGCATCCACCAGACGGTCGATGACCCGGCTTTCTTTCACCCGCCGGGAGAGGATGGACGATTCAGTAATCTCTATTTTCAGTTTTTTTCTGTCAATGCCATAGGTGTCAGCAAAGGAAATGAATGTGTTTACCACATCCATATATTCAAAGTCCTGGGGCGATACATTTACGGAAATGGTAAGTGGTTCCAGAGGAGTCCCCATCCATTTCTTCAGCAGTCTGGCCGCTTCTTCCCATATGAACCGATCCAGTTCCACAATCTGTCCTGAATTTTCCAGAACCGGGATAAATTCAGCTGGCGATATGGCCGTGCCATCAGGAGTAATCCACCGGGCCAGTACCTCGGCAGACACCACCTTTTTGTCCCGATTGACCTGTGGCTGCAGGTAAATGGTAAACTCTCCCCGCTCCAGCGCCCCCTTAAACATATTCACCAGGCGCTGTCCTTTAATGAGTTTTTTCATCAGTTTCGGATTGTAGTAGGCAAACCGGCGGTTCACTTTTCCGATTATGGACTTTCTTGCCATATCCGCATGATTAATCATAATGGGCACCGGAATATCCGGCGCAGTTATGGCATACACGCCTGCATGTACCTGAATGTGATAAATATCCTTTTCTACCGCCAGGGAAATATCCTTCAGCAGTTTTTTCAGGTTTCTTTCCTGGAACCTCCCTGACCGGCAAAAGATGGCAAATTCATCCCCGTAAATTCTGGCTGCATACGAATGACCGGACAGGCCTTCCCGGATACGCCCTGCCAGAATCATGAGCACCCGGTTGGCCTTCCCTTCACCATACAGTTCCCCAATGAGCCGGAAATTATGAATATTCAATGTAATTATTACATAATTTTCCTGCTGTTGTTTCATCAGTTCTTTACGTACCCGTCGACAGAATCCTCGTTTATTCAAAAGCCCGGTGAGCGAGTCCCGCCCCTGTCCTCCCATATGCCGGCGTGAAGAAAACGTCTGTACCCGGTTCATTTCCCGACCTGTTGCCGGACGGGAATGCATACATTCCATCACTACGGGAACCTGCACCCCGCTTTCAGTCATCAGGCAGAAAGGGGTAGTCCGTATCTGCAGCATCTGATTTCCCTTTCGTATCCTGGCATACACCTTCTCTTCCATATGACAGGCACGGAAATTCCAACAGGCATCACATCCATTTCTGTCTTTACGCTGACAAAAATCCCCGTACCGGAATCCTTCCGGCGTAACCACTATTTCCCTGTTTTCATCCGGATTAATGAGGCGGACAGTCTGCCATTTTCTTTTTTCCTGCCGCACCCATCGAGCGGCCTCATCCAATGAAAGTTCTTTATAATTCACAGGAAACTCCTTTCCTCTTTCACACTCTGGTTCTGCCCATGGCAGGTTTACAGACTTATACCTGTCCCGCTGCCAGAAAAGCCCGCGTGAGAAGAATAAGGGCATCGAACACCTGGAGCCCCGGTCTGTTAAGGAACCAGACAGACCGCCTGTTAAAAGCCATCCCGGAAAGGCTCTCTTTCCTACACCCTGAAACTATATATGATATTCACATGTACATTTTTTATATATAAATAAATCCTTTATGCTTATTTTTCCATATACAGTTTACAACTTATTTACTAATATGGCTATGTCGACAAATATTATTTATCTTAATTTTATTTTTAAGGGTATGCCAATACGAGCCTTTGTATTAAGAGATGGACCGCCTGCAGAAGACAGGCTGTCAGACGACAGACCGGACTGCCCATGGTATGGACTTGCATCCATTGACGGCAAGACATTGTCATCATTTCAGAAGGGAGCTTCGTATGGGAGGCTATTTTTTGTAAGCTTTGGGATTCTTGCGGATCTATGCCCCTTTGTCTCGCACCGACCAGGAGAGAAGCTCATCTCTATCTCACTATCACCGCTGCATGTCGTCCGCATTTTCCGTGACTTCGGCGATAGGAAAAGAAGAGGTCACTGGCCATTGTATTTATGCCTGACATTTCAATATGCTCTTCTGTAATGCCTGACCGCATGGCCAGCCAGGCATTGGCAAGTGGCAGGTTGAACAGATATTTCCCATGAGAAGACGAAGAGGAAAGCTGCCCCAGCTGATTATCGGAAAAGAACGGTGCAAAAGCCTGCACGACCTCCTCGCCCACTTCAAAGGATTCCAGACAGATACAGGGGCCTATCCCCAGCCGGATATCTTCCGGACGGCATCCATACCCTGCCTTCATTTTCTCTGTCATTTTTCCCACAATGTTCCCGGCGCTGCCCCGCCATCCACCATGGGCCAGCCCAATGACGCCCCGTACCGGATCGCTGAAAAGAAGGGGCGTACAGTCAGCAAACAGCAAGGTAAGCGGAATCCCTGGCACATTGGTGATAAGTCCATCGGTATCCGGTATGGCTCCCTTTGCGGAAAGTCCTCCCCGGCCGGCCATGGATTCATCGCCTATGGCAATATGGGTACCATGTACCTGCACTGCGCCCACTGCCCTTTCCGCCCGGGCGCCCAGGGCCTGCATGACCCGGATGCGGTTTTCCTTCACATGTGCCTCATCATCTCCCAGGAAAAAACTCATGTTGAGACTTTCATATATTCCCTGGCTGACCCCGCCGCAGCACGTAGTCACCACACCTCGTACGTCCGGTCCAAAGATTGAAAATTCATACCAGGAAACTCCATTTTTTTCAGTCCGTATCATGTCTTATCTCCTTTCCAGAACAGCATGTCCGCAGGAATGGGCGCATGAAATTCCATTTCCTCCCCCGTTTCCGGATGGATAAACCGTATCATCTCTGCATGCAGAGCCTGCCGGTCAATCCGCGAATCCGCTGTTCCATATAAATCATCGCCCAGAAGGGGGTGATGGATATATGCCATATGTACTCTTATCTGATGAGTCCTTCCCGTGTGGAGATGGAGCCTCAGAAGGGCGAAGTCCTCCATCTGCTGCAATACCCGGTAATCCGTCCGCGCCGGTTTGCCCTCCGGCCGTACAGTCCATTCGATTATACTGCCGTCTTTCCTTCCAATCGGAGCCTCCACCGTACCTTCCTTCATAGGAAACACCCCCGATGCCAGCGCCACATATTCCCGGTAAATCCGGTCATGACTTTTGGACAGATCGTGCTGCACTTTGGAAGATTTTGCCACCAGTACCAGTCCTGTAGTATTTCGGTCCAGCCGGTAGATGGGATGCACTCCTGCCGCCTCGCCCTTTGCCTCCAGATAGCCAGCCACTGCATTGACCAGCGTATCGTAGTGTTCCTTCGATGTAGGATGGATAATCATATGCGGCCCCTTGTTTACCAGAAGAAGCCATTCATCTTCATATATTACGGAAATCGGGATATGGGCCGGCACAATGTCGTTTTCCTCTTCCCAGCTCGCCGTCACTTTATCCCCGGCATGCAGTCTGGTTTTGGCGTGATGGCACGGTTCTCCGTTGATGCATACGGTGCCCTGCCACTTGACCTTCTTCCAGAGGCGGGCTGAAACGCCCCGTCCACGGATAAAATCGGACAGCCGCTGCCCGTCATGGTCTTCCGGCACTATAAAGGTAAAATTCATTTTTTTCCTTCCATCTGTTTTCTCAATTTTCTCCTTACTTTATTTATACGCCGTTCAAAATCGCCGCTCCGTATAAATTCTGCCAGTACCAGCTGTTCATATACCGGCACCGCGCAGGAGTAGAAGCTGATACGCTGGCGATAGAGCCCCATGAGCTGATGCGGGATAATCATATAGGCAATACGGATGGATGGCGCGATGGTCCTGGCAAAACTGTTGATGTAAATGACATGGCCTTCCGGTGCCATATTGAATATAGTGTCTTCTACCTTGGTGGACAGCGTAAATTCTGAGTCATAGTCATCTTCTACGATAATGCCATTTCTCTTCACCGCCCAGCGGATATATTCCGCCCGTTTGGAAGCCGATGCGATAATTCCGCTTGGGAAGCTGTGAAATGGTGTAACATGCAGGATGGTAGCCCGGGTTCGTTCCAGTTCTCTGGTCAGAATTCCGTTTTCTCCCATAATCAAGCTATCGCAGGATGCGCCATTGGCTTCATAGACCTTCCGTATCTTGTCATAAGACGGATCTTCCAGCGCATACCGGAGGTCGCGTCCCAGCATCTGTACAATGAGTGAATACAGATATTCTGCCCCGGCCCCAATAACAATCTGCTCTGGCTCCGCCTCGATACCTCTGACCTGTCGCAAATATACGGTAATCGCTTCCTGAAGCTCCGCCACTCCGCGGGCCGGCGAGCGGGACAGAATTTGTGTGCCATACCTGGTTATTACCCTGCGCATAGTGCCTGCATATTTGGCAAATGGGAAATCCAGCGCCTCCTTATCCACCTCCATACGGACAGGCTGATGAACCGGCCGTATTTCCATATGCACCGTATCCTCTTCATGGTAGCTGACAAAATACCCACTCCGCTCCCTGGCTTCAATATACCCTTCTTCATCCAGAAGGGAATAGGCATGTTCCACCGTAATGACACTGACTCCGGTATCATCGGCCATAATCCGTTTGGATGGCAGTTTGTCTCCCAGTTTGTACACCCCGTCAATAATATCATCCCGAATTAATGCATAAAGCTGCATATATGCAGGCCGGCTCGACTGGTCATTGAGTTTATATTTCATCTGGTCATATCATCCTTTCTCATTCTGGTTATTTATATAAGTTCAGTTACTTCTTATAATAATATACAGATTGAAATTTACGCAACTACGGACGATGGATTCCATACATCCCCCGTTCTTTCCCTGGAAATGCCGCCTTCATGTGTGCCAATACCTGCACATAGGGTCTGAAAGGTCACCAGCATATCCGCAGTACCTGCATTAAGGAGAGTGTCATTATGAATAACCACAATAATATTTCTGTTCATACCCGCAAGCTATGTCTTGCCGCCGTACTTATGTCCTGCAACATTATCCTCTCTTCGATTGGAGTTCCTGTACCAGGAGGGCATCTGTATTTCAATGATACGGTTATCGTAGCATCCGCCATCCTGCTGGATCCGTTCTATGCTTTCCTGGTAGGCGGCGTTGGCGCATTCCTTGGTGACTTTTTCTTTTATCCGGCGCCGATGTTTGTCTCTCTGGTAACTCATGGCCTGCAGGCACTGGTCATCTCCTGGTGTGCACACCACCTGATGAAGGACCACAAGGCGGCCGCTGCCATGGTCGGCGCCATTCTGGGCGGCATCATCATGGTCATTGGCTATTCACTGGGCCGCGCATATGTATACGCCACTCCGGAATACGCCATCCTCAAGCTTCCGTTTGAAATCCTTCAGGCCTCCCTGGGCATAGTTTTCGGACCACTTCTGGTCTTCAAGGCTCACCTCAACCGTTTGTTTGAGAAAATTGCATAACCTGAGCCTGCAAAACCAGGGAAAAGACCGCTGCATTCGCAGTCTTTTCCCATTTATCTTCCACCGTACGATTTGAAGATGCAAAAAGGGTTGTGAAAAAATAATTTCTTATTTTTTCACAACCCTTTTTATTATGTGAGGGAAGACAGGTAGCTGTACAGTTCATCCACAGAGTTCACTATGTTTTCTGCTCCATATTCTTCCAGTGCATTCCGGCTGCCATAACCATAGGTTACACCTACGCCGTGAATTCCCTGCATTTCTGCCCCTTCCATATCATAGGCGGTATCACCAATCATGTAGGTGTCTTCAATCCGGATAAGTTCTCCATACTTCATTTCCAGGTGAGACAGGGTCTCTTCAATTACTACGGCTTTATTGGATTTCCCCGGAACACCATGTCCTGGCCTCTCCGCATCCGGTGTCGCCCCCCGCACCACATCAAACAGGCTATCCAGCCCGAAATGTTTTACCAGGCGGTGCAGCTGATAATCCGTCTTACTGGATGCTACGGCAATGGACATACCAAAACGGTCTACACAATCCCTGATCACATCTTCAATCCCAGGATACAGCCGGCACTCGAAAATGCCCTCGCTTTCATACCGGGCACGGAAAGCGGTAATCGCCTTTTCAATATCTTCATCAGACATCCCGTATGTCTTTTTGAATTCCACGCGAAGCGGCGGTCCGATAAAATGCGTCAAATCACTCAGATCCGGCACCTTGATACCTACCGTATCCAATGCATATTGCACTGATCGGGTAATACCTTCCCCGGATTCAGCAATCGTTCCATCCCAGTCAAATATGACAGTGGCCAATCTATTCGTTCACTCCTTATAATCAACCTTTTCCTAAGAGAAAAAGACACATATGGATTTATTATATCACGGATACACCAGTCGCTGTCCCATATTCTTTATTTTTTATAGACCAGACCATCGTGGAAAGCCTGTCCTGCCTTGCCGGATACATGCAGATAGGTATGGCTTACCGGATCAAAGGCTATGGGTGCCAGTTTTTCCACATCAATGCGGCCTCTGCCGTCGAGAATGCGTTCATCGGCCGTAATGTTCTCAATGTTTCCGAACACTCTTTCCTTGTTTTCATCCAGCTCAGCCAGACTGCATTCAAAAGTAAGCGGGAATTCTTCAAAATATGGCGCATCCACCTTTTCAGCGCGGCATACATGGAGCCCTGCAACCTCCACCTTGTCTGGTACATCGTGGCCGGACACAATGCCTACATAATCTGCCTGCGGAATGTGAGCCGCATCGGTAATGCTTACCGTAAAGGCCTGACGGCTTCGAATATTGTCCGCTGTCTTATGGCTCAGATCCAGAGCAATAAAAATCTGCTTATAATCACTCATAGCCCCCCACGCGGCCACCATAGCGTTAGCTGTACCGTCTTCATTATATGTACCAATGACCAGCACCGGTTCCGGATACAACCAAGCTCTCGGTTCAAAACTCTTTCTCATACCCATTCCTCCATTTCCAATATACTATCTGTACCATACAATGTATGATGCTATCTATAGTGTATAAGGAAATCAGAAAACGGGCAAGGATGGGCAGAGATGGGCCGGCGGCTCAAAGGCTGCAGGCCCATTTTTCTTCATTTCTTTCTGCAGCCACTCGGGGTCATGTGGTACCTTTCCGTGAAGAGTTTGGTGAAGTAGCTCTGGCTGGTAAATCCGCAGGAGAGGGAGACGTCGGATATCGGGCGCTCGGTTTCTTTCAGCAGGCGAAGGCTCATTTCCAGACGGTAGGTGTTCAGGAAATCCACGGGAGTCCTGTTTACGTATTTCTTGAACAGCTGGCAGCACTTGGACCGGGACATGAGTCCGGCTTCGGCTATGTCAGCCAGGGTTATCTTTTCCGGATAGTTTTTCCGGATATAGGCGATCATGCGACGCTGCGCCTCCACATCCGGCCCCATGTGCGTGCCCATAATCACATCAGACTGATGGATAAGGGGATACAACCTGGCGAGAAGGATATGCACCAGACCGGTACATTCCAGTGGGAATCCCGCCGGCCGTGTTTCCAGCAGCTTGTGCATGCGGAGCAGCAGATCTTTCAGGTTTTCCGAATTCTTCTCCGCACGCAGCAGCAGGAATTCTGATTCTCTGTCTTCCAGAAAGGGAAGAAGCAGTGGATGCAGAGATTCACTGGCAGAAAACAGGGATGGATGGATGAACAGGCGGAGAAAAAGGCTGTCCTTTTCATCATGAGCTTTGCTGTAGTGCATGGCGGATGAGGTAATAAGGAGGAAATCACCGGAAGAAAGGGTCAGTTTCCTGTCATCCAGATAAAAATCCATGCTGCCTGTCAGCACATAAATCCCCTCCAGCTCATCATGCCAGTGTGCCATTTCATGCATATGGCTCTGGGTTTTCGGAGAATCGAGGACCATACGGAGCTCGGAAAACGACACAGCAGCCGAATTCCCTGTGGTCGATGGGTTCATATTTTTCATAATTCACCTCTGTACGATTTTTTATAATTATATTTGTACTATTCTTATAATTTTGCGGTAAATCCTTATATCTATTATATTCAATGCACACTATAATTATAACAGAAACAAACAATAGATGCTCCGGAATCACCGGAGTGAGATAAAAGAAAGGATGAGATAATTATGGAAAACAGACTGAATACTTTACTGGCGGATATGGTAGTTGTATCCCACAAGCTGCAGAGCTATCACTGGTACCTCAAGGGAGCACACTTCTTTGATGACCATGCTCAGCTGGAACGTTACTATGATGAAATGAATGAGAATGCGGATGCAGTGGCTGAACTGATGCTTCAGCTTCACATGAGCCCGGCATCCACCATGAAGGGGTTCCTCAGCCTGAGCGGAATTGAAGAAGCCGCAGGCGGAGAAGTATCTTCTGCCGAAGCCTATAGCCATGTACTGGCTGACTTTGAATACCTTCTTGATGAAGTATACGCAGTGAAGGCAGCCGCAGACGAAGAAAACCAGATTCTGGTATCTAACCAGATGGATGATTATATCGCCAGCCTGTCCAAGCACAACTGGATGCTCCGCCAGGTATTAAAGTAAAGATAAACAGAGATTAGAGTTCACGAAAAAAGTAAAAGGGAGTCATGACAACGTTTGGTTATGACTCCCTTTTTTCTTTTGCCTGGAAATCAGACGGAAAAAGCAGATTGGAGATATGAGGGAGAATACATTAATGAGCTTCGCTCATGGTCCGCAGAATCCACCTGCAGATTGGCTTTGCCAATCTGCCCCTCCAGCCTCATTGCTCAAACCTGTCTTTTCTCCTCAATTCTCTTATCTATCTTTTCTGCATAAGCATCCTTCCAGATGGTCGTTCACTATGCCTACCGCCTGGAGGAAGGAATAGATGATAACAGGGCCTGCAAAGGAGGCTCCCCGTTTCTTCAGTTCCCGGCTGAGCTGCCGTGACAAATCGGACTCTGCCGGTACCTCCTCCATGGTCTTCCAGTGCCCCACGATGGGCTTTCCTTCTGTAAAATGCCAGAGCCAGGCATCGAAGCTGCCCCACTCCCGAGCCAGCTCCTGCACCACCCTGGCATTTTTTCTGACCGAATAGATTTTGAGCCGGTTCCGGATAATTCCAGGATTCTCCCGCAGTGCTTCCAGTTCTTCATCCGTCATTTCTGCCACCTTATGTATCTGAAAGCGGTGGAATGCCTGTCTGTACCCTTCCCTTCGCTGCAAGATAGATTGCCAGGACAGTCCGGCCTGCGCTCCTTCCAGTGTCAGCATTTCAAAAAGGTACTGATCATCATGACATGGTTTTCCCCATTCTCTGTCGTGATATACCTGCATGAGGGCCGATGTGCCAGCCCATGGGCACCTGTTCTTTCCGTAGTTCATAATAACCTCCTGTAAGAAACATTCCTTTATTTTATGCACAGAGAAACCATTTTGACAAACTTTCCGGATGCGCTGCAGCTCAAAACCACAGGCCTTAACCCATCAAATGGTTCATGCGGTCCGGCTTCAGACAGGAATACGTTCCTCCCATTAATCGTACCTGCCTTTTCCACAAAGTATTTATAAGAAAAAATAAACTTATATGATTTCATTATATGGAAATGGCTCATCCTTTGCGGTATAATGGATATCGTGCCTATTTTAAAGAGTATAAGAATTTTAGATGAAAAAGGGAGGTCATCGCATGCTTCGTCGCATCAAGTATTTCCAGGCAGTAGTTCGTTGCCATAGCTTCACAGAAGCTGCTGCCGAATGTTTCGTTTCCCAGTCCGCTATTTCCCAGCAGGTTCGTTCTCTGGAAAAGGAACTTGGCGTTTCTCTGCTCAGCCGTGAAAACCGCCACTTCAGCCTCACCCCGGCAGGTGAATATTTCTATACCCAGAGCCTTTCTCTGACTCAGGGACTGGAAAACATCTGCAAGGAAACCAGCAAAATGGGTCTTTCCCACGCATAATTTCTGCGTAGTGAAAGCAACCTTAATCGCATAAATTCTGAAAGACTTCGTCTGTACCTTCTGGTAGCGGCGGAGTTTTTTTCTTTTCTTATATAACTCATAGAGATAGTTTTAAGCTATATCTATTTACATATAATAGCTTCGTCGACTATCAGAACTGGCGATGATATGATATCATCATCAACTTGAAAGTGTTGCAATGAAGAGAAGAGTACATAGCCGGACATGAAACAGAGAGCTTCTGCATTGGTGAAAGGAAGTGCATGAAACGCTATGGAAGATGGCCTCGGAGCATACGTGTCGAATAGTCAAACCGTCCGGGTGCGCCCGTTATCGCGCCAGGGTATTCAGGACTACGGTCTGCGTACCTGCAGAGATCCGACTCGCAAGATCCGGATGAAATTGGGTGGTATCACGGTGCTTCCATCCCTTTACACAGGGGATGGAAGCTTTTTTATTACAACGCACATTCAGGACTTTTATACAGGGTTACATTACAGGAGAAATTCATTATGAGCAACAAGTACAGATTTGAAGCATTAACGCAGCATGCAGATCAGCCTCCCGGATCCGGCAACCAGTGCACGTGCCGTTTCAATTTATCAGACAACCTGTTATGTATTTGAAAACGCGCAGGATGGAGAAAATCAGTTGGCCATGAAGAAACCTGCCTTCATTTATTCCCGTCTGGCCAACCCGACGGGAATGTACTGGAACGCCCTGATATCCATCACCCCGCTTTCCGCTTATGGCTTTGGCTGGATAGTCCCCTTCCTTATCGGATTTGTTTCCGGATCCCTGCTGTGGTCTTTCCGCCGGCCGGCCGTGGAAACAGCCGGTGTATAAACAGTTTTCATTCCATATGTCTAAGGCACCTGTGTATATTCGCAGGTGCCTTTTGGTGTCACAACAATGTTGCAGAGAATGATGAACTCTGCGGCTCATCATCCTTTCCGGTATAATAGAATGAAACACTGCCAACGGAGGAAATATATATGTTTGGAAGAATAAAGAAATTAGGGAAGAAGGAAAAGAAGGTCATGGCCATCCTCAATATTGAGGGGGCCTATCCGTGCCGCCGGAGAAGGAAGGTTCCGCAAGGAAGGTGGAACACAGGAAATTCTGGATTTCCTGTATGCGCTGCTGGACAAAGAGGAACGACTGGATGGACTTCTTATCCGTATGGATACGCCGGGAGGCGCCGCGGCAGCATCCGAAGAAGTAGCTCTTCTGCTGGATCGGGTAAAGAAGGAACGCAAGATTCCCGTGGTAGTGACCATGGCGGATGTATGCTGCAGCGGCGGACACATGATTGCCTGTGTAGCCGATACCATATTTGCTACCCGGGGAACCATGACCGGCTCCATCGGATGCATCATGCAGATCCCTAATTTTGAAGGCCTGTCCAAAAAGCTGGGTGTCACCTACGTAACCATCAAAGCCGGAAAAATGAAGGATATTGGAAATCCGTCCCGGGAAATGACCGAAGAAGAAAAAGAATACCTCAACGGGTTTGCCAGAGAAACACACGACATTTTCAGAAATCTCGTACTTTCCCACCGCCCGGACATTAAAAATCAGGACGAAATTTTTGATGGTCGCCCGGCAGGTGCTGTTCAGGCACGGTAAAATGGACTGATTGACGAGTTCGGCGGATATTATGATGCCTATGACCATCTGCTTCATCTCATGGGTGAAGATAACGATAAGCACGTAGAATTCTGGCAGATAGAACATAAGAAAGGCTTTCTCCTCCGTCTTCTGGGAGGACAACCCCTGCTATCCGGAAAAGATATATTATCCCTGTTCACCGATTCTGCTATCCGGATAAGATAAACTAAAACAGGTCTGAGCAATGAGGGGAAAACCTGGAGCTGTGCGAACCGTTTCCGGTTTGTAGGGCTGTATGAACCTAAGGCTCATACAGCTCTAAGCCGAAGGCTTATATCCCATGAGCGTCAGCTCATCCTGTTGGTTTGTCAAACATATGTTACACCGTACTTGATGAAATCATGGAGTGTATC
>OGSS01000586.1_pt1 | contig 35141 bp, 33 predicted proteins | sample 1553591 | NCBI WGS metagenome assembly OGSS01 (sample SAMEA2580061, study PRJEB22360) | human gut metagenome | biome: human gut; feature: human-associated habitat; material: faeces | place: Denmark | collected 2008/2010
CATCCTCGATTTCGTACAGCGCGCCGGTATCGCAAAGGCCAACTCGCTGGTTGACATCAAGCTGCTCGAGCACTGCATCCGCGAGGAACTGAACGAGACCGCGCTGCGCCGCATGGCAGTCACCGAGCCGGTCAAGCTGGTTATCACAAACTATCCGGAGGGTCAGTGCGAGGAGTTCGAGGTGCCGAACAATCCGCGCAATGAGGAAGCAGGCAGCCGCAAGGTTCCGTTCACCCGTGAGCTGTATATCGAAAAGAGCGATTTCGCGGAGGTTCCGCCTCCGAAGTTCCAGCGTCTCAAGCCGGACGGCGAGGTTCGTCTGATGGGCGCGTATATCGTCAAGTGCAACGAGATCGTCAAGGACGACAACGGCGAGATCGTGGAAATCCGCTGCACGGCTGATCTTGAGACCCGCAACGGCATGCCGGTGGACGGCCGCAAGGTCAAGGGCACCATTCACTGGGTATCTGCCGAGCACGCCATCGACGCGGACCTGTATCTGTACGATAATCTGTTTACCCTCGAGAACGTTAATGACGTACCGGAGGGCACGGATTATCTGGATTACCTCAATCCGGATTCGCTCAAGAAGGTGACCGGCTGCAAGCTCGAGCCGTCGCTGGCTGATGCCAAGGAAGGCGAACGCTTCCAGTTTGTCCGCATGGGTTATTATTGCAAGGACCGCGAGAGCGGCCGATTCAACCGCATTGTTACCCTCAAGGACAGCTTTGCAAAAACACTGAAAAAGTAAGCACAGATAAGAAAAGCTCTCTGAACTTTGTTCAGAGAGCTTTTTTGTTTTTGCAGTTAAGGGTTAAACTATTCTGCCCTGCGAAAACAGAAAACCTGAGTGTAAATTCGTTACAGAATTGTGCTTTCTGCGACCGCATTCGGCGCCAGAACCTTCACGAAGAACTCGAGCCGCCGGAGTGCGTTCTCGATAACCGCCTGATCGGTATCCGGCGTGCCGAACACGGGATGGAACACATGGCGGCTGTCCGGATGGATGCAGGTTCGGTCGTCCGCACCGGCGATCATGCTGAAAATGATACCCGAGCTATCGCGTCCGCAGATGTCCTTCGGGTAGGTATGCGTGCTTGCGGCGCGCATACCCAGGAACGGCAGCTTTTCGCTCGGCGTAAAGATGGTCAGCGGGCCGTCCATGCGGTCGATATCATGTGTGCCGGAGAGTACGAATGTGGTCAGCTCCAGCAGGAAGGGAACACCCATCACCGGGTCCTCCTCCGGGAACGGACGTCCCTTGAACAGCACGGATTCAAACTGCTGCATGACCGGATAGGTTTTCTTGAACTTCTTGAAAAACCGGAAGTACGGATTTTCACCGAAAACAGCCTTGCGGTCGTAGTCGGCATACTTTTCGCGCAGGGCATCCAGTTCTGCGTGAACAAGGTCGTAAAATTTCGTTATATCCCATGCGGAACGGTCGGGATAGGTGACTTCGAGGATGCCGAGCGGAATATTGCGCTCGGCAAAGGTCGGGTCCTTGATGATTTCAAGCATAAGAGCACCTCGATTTGTTAAGCGGGTTCGTAGGAACTGTGATAATCGGCAGCGGCTTCGCCGGTCAGCACATCATAGTAGTACCACTGCGATTTATCCGCGCTGGTGAAGAAATACACGCCGAGGGGGTGCTCTGCGGTATCGCTGGTCAGCCGACCGATATATTCGCCGCTTGCACCGCCAGCCGCTTCTCCGGGGCGGATGATTTCGTCAACGGACACCGGATGCAGCACGGCGATCATGCCGAGCTGCGCGATGGCGTAGGACAGGTACAGCAGGAAGATGGTATAGGCGGACTGCCGCAGCGAAGCCTTCTGCAGAGGGTGGTTCATGCACTTGCCGATCATCAGGCCGATGAAGGACAGCACGATCAGCGCCGCAATCCACCAGAAGCTGATCTCATACAGCGGGTTCATGCCGGACAGCAGGGCAATGAACAGCATCAGCGCCACCAGAAAGACGAGCAGCGCCTGCGCCCAGCGGCTGTGATCCCTGCCGTCGGGATTACTGGGTCTGCTGTTCATAAAAATGTTGAAGATGAGCGCAACCGGCGCGAACACCCACAGATAGGTGGGAGGCCCGCCGACGGCACCGTCATACACGGTGTTCCAATGCATGGCGAGCAGGCAGGTACCCAGCCAGACGATGACGGAAGCCGCAAGCAGCAGCAGATTTTTCTTGGATTGAAAAAGATTCATACAGGAAATTCCTCTTAAAAGCAAACGGGCAGAGCCTTGCGGCTCTACCCGTTTTGATTACGCACCGCAAGGCACGCTCTGTTCAGTTAAACCGAAAAGATTAAGCCTCAGCCTTGATCTTCTTCAGGTTAGCGAAGCGCGGCAGACCGGATACCTTCGGGCCAACGTTCTCGCCGTTGATGAGCGGCAGAGCGTAGTCAACGAACTCCTGCGTTACGCCGTTGCCTTCCTCGTTGATCCACTCACGCGGAACCTTCTTCTCGGTGTTGGCAACCTCGGACAGCGGGAGCAGCTCGATCTCGCACTTGTAGCCATTCTCGTCACGGGTGCACTTGAAGCCCGGCATATAGTCGGTCTTGCCTGCAACTGCGTTCTCAACAGCAGCCTTACCGGACATATAGGACTCGTCAACGTCGGTCTTGGAAGCGCAGTGAGCAGCGCAGCGCTGCAGCAGGCTCAGCTCGATGCCGCGAACCTTGCAGCCCAGCTCGTTCTTAACGGTGTCAGCCAGCATGGAAGCCAGACCGCCGAGCTGTGCATGGCCGAAGCCGTCGGTAGCAGAGGTCTTAGCCTCGGATACGAAGGAGCCGTCAGCGTAGTGGATGCCCTCGGAAACAGCTACCAGGCAGTTGCCCTTTTCGTCGTAGATGCGCTTTACGTCAGCCAGGAACTTCTTCATGTCGAAGTCGGTCTCCGGCAGGTAAATCAGATCCGGACCTGCGCCCATAGCGGTAGCCAGACCAGCAGCACCGGCCAGCCAGCCAGCGTGACGGCCCATGATCTCTACGATGCAGACCATGCCGGTGTCGTATACGCGAGCGTCCTGATAGATCTCCATGCAGGAAGTAGCGATATACTTGGCAGCGGAAGCGAAGCCCGGGCAGTGGTCAGTGCCGAACAGGTCATTGTCGATGGTCTTCGGAATGCCCATTACGCGGCACTCGTAGCCGGACTTCATCATATACTTGGAAACCTTGTTGCAGGTATCCATGGAGTCGTTGCCGCCGTTGTAGAAGAAGTAACGGATGTCGTACTTCTTGAAGATCTCGAGGATGCGCTTGTAATCGGTGTCGTCAACATCCGGATCAGCCAGCTTGTAGCGGCAGGAGCCCAGTGCAGAGGACGGGGTGTAGCGCAGAAGAGCCAGCTCGTCGCGGTCTTCCTTGTCGATATCATACAGGTCGTCGTTCAGCAGGCCCTTGATGCCGTGTGCCATGCCGAATACGCGGGTGATGGACGGATTGTCCAGTGCTGCCTCCAGCGCACCCAGAACAGAAGAGTTGATTACGGAAGTCGGGCCGCCCGACTGACCGATGACGCAAGCGCCTTTCAGTTCACTCATTGATAAAACCTCCTAAGCAAATTAAAACGCAGAGCAGTGCCGTGCATTTTCTTACTCATAAAGAGTACCATATAATATGAAAAAAATCAATGAAAATCCTGCGTTTTCGGCAGGTTTGGCAATTTTGGCAAACCTGCCGCAGGAATTCGACGAAAAAATGACAGGATTTTTTTGATATGGACTTGATTTTAGTATGCTTAACTGATAAAATAAAAGCAGAATTTTTAAGATTCAGTTTTTATCAGAAAGGAAGTATTCCCATGCCTTTAGTTACTACTACTGAGATGTTCAAGAAGGCTTACGACGGCGGCTACGCTGTTGGCGCTTTCAACGTGAACAACATGGAGATCGTTCAGGGTATCACCGAGGCTTGCCAGGAGCAGCACGCTCCGGTAGTCCTGCAGGTATCCAAGGGCGCACGCGCTTACGCAAACCACACCTACCTCGTTAAGATGGTAGAGGCTGCTGTTCAGGAGTGCCCGGACATTCCGATCGCTCTGCACCTGGACCACGGCCCGGACTTCGAGACCTGCAAGGCCTGCATCGACGGCGGTTTCTCCTCCGTTATGATCGACTGCTCCTCCCGTCCGTTCGACGAGAACGTTGAGGAGACCAAGAAGGTTGTAGAGTACGCTCACGCTCACGGCGTTGTTGTCGAGGCTGAGCTCGGCACCCTGGCTGGCGTAGAGGATGACGTTAAGGTTTCCGCTGAGGATTCCTCCTACACTCATCCGGAAGAGGTTGAGGAGTTCGTAACCCGCACCGGCTGTGACTCTCTGGCTATCGCAATCGGCACCTCTCACGGCGCTTACAAGTTCACCCCGGAGCAGTGCACCCGCAATGCTGACGGCGTTCTGGTTCCGCCTCCGCTGCGTTTCGATGTACTCGAGGAAGTTTCCAAGCGTCTGCCGGGCTTCCCGATCGTACTGCACGGTTCCTCTTCCGTACCGCGTGAGTTTGTTGACAAGATCAACAAGTTCGGCGGCAAGATGCCGGATGCAATCGGCATTCCGGAGGAAGAGCTGCGTCACGCTGCACAGCTGTCCGTCTGCAAGATCAATATCGACTCCGATATTCGTCTGGCTATCACCGCTTCTATCCGCGAGCACTTCGCTGAGCATCCGGATCACTTCGACCCGCGCCAGTACCTGAAGCCGGCTCGTCAGGCTGTCAAGGACATGGTTACCCACAAGCTGATCAATGTTCTGGGCTGCAACGGCAAGGCATGAGATCATTTTCTGATCGAAACCAAAGAACCTCGGAATCCTGTTCCGGGGTTCTTTTTTTCATCTTGTGATGGGGAATGGAACGGATACCATATATAGTGTATCCGTTTCCCGCGGGAGAAATTACCACAGAGAAAATAAAGGAGAAACTTTGTGGAATTTGTCGCGCTTTTCTGATAAATTTTTCGAGTCAAGAGGAAAAGTTTAGAGAATGCTCCAATAAAAATAGTGCTTTTCTTGCAAATGTGCCAAAAAGAATTTAGCGCCTTGACAGGGCGGTGTTTCGGCGTTAGAATATATAAGCAAGAGGTAAGCAGACACAAGATATTGTGCGATATCAAATGCAGCACTACATAATTTAGTAAATAATCAAGAAATCGCCGTCAGGCGGTTTTTGTATGAGAGAGGGATTTTTCTTTATGATTCAGCAGATCATCAAGCGGGACGGGCGCATGGTTCCCTTTGAGATCGACAAGATCACAAATGCAATTTTCGGCGCAGCACAGGCATCCGGCGGCCAGGATCACGATATGGCGCAGGAGCTGGCAGAGCAGGTCGAAAAAACGCTGGAGGAGACTGCTGGAACCGAAACTCCCACCGTTGAACAGGTGCAGGACACTGTTGAGAAGGTTCTGATCGAAAGCGGACATGCCCGCACGGCCAAGAAGTACATCCTGTACCGCAACGAGCGCACCCGCGTGCGTGAGATGAACACCCGTCTGATGAAGGTGTACGAGGATCTGACGTTCAAGTCCTCGCTCGAGAACGACGTCAAGCGAGAGAACGCCAACATCGACGGTGATACCGCGATGGGCACCATGCTCAAGTACGGCTCCGAGGGCGCCAAGCAGTTCTATGAGATGTTTATCCTCGATCCGGCGCATGCCAAGGCGCACCGCGAGGGCGATATCCATATCCACGATCTGGATTTTCTGACGCTGACCACCACCTGCTGTCAGATTGACCTGCTGAAGCTGTTTCGCGACGGTTTTTCCACCGGTCACGGCTTCCTGCGCGAGCCGAACGACATCCGTTCGTACTCCGCGCTGGCGTGCATCGCCATCCAGTCCAACCAGAATGACCAGCACGGCGGTCAGAGCGTGCCGAACTTCGATTACTCGATGGCGCCGGGTGTGCGCAAGACCTTCCGCAAGCTGTTCCGCGACAATCTCGCCAAGGCCCTTGAGGTGTTCGGCGAGGACGACAACAACGAGGTCGATGCGCGTGCGCTGACCGAGCGTGTCGAGCAGGAGACCGGCAAGTGGGCTTGTCTGGCAGGCGGCAACGGCTATGATGAAGCGATGGCGAAGGCACTTTCCGAGACGCTCGACGAAAAGACGGTTGCAAAGTGCATGAAGTTTGCCCGCAAGTACGCAGATAAGGAGACCCGCAAGGGCACCTATCAGGCGATGGAAGCGCTGGTTCACAATCTGAACACCATGCACTCGCGTGCAGGTGCGCAGATTCCGTTCTCGTCGCTCAACTACGGTACGGATACCTCACCGGAAGGCCGTCTGGTCATGGAGCAGCTGCTGCTCGCGACCGAGGCCGGTCTGGGCAACGGTGAGACCCCGATTTTCCCGATTCATATTTTCAAGGTCAAGGAAGGCGTCAACTACAACGAGGGCGACCCGAACTACGACCTGTTCAAGCTGGCATGCCGCGTTTCTGCGAAGCGCATGTTCCCGAATTTCTCGTTCCTCGATGCGCCGTTTAACCTGCAGTATTACAAGCCGGGTCATCCGGAGACCGAGGTCGGCTACATGGGCTGCCGCACGCGTGTTATGTCCAATGTGTGCGATCCGACCCGTGAGATTACCTACGGCCGCGGCAACCTGTCGTTCACGTCGGTCAACCTGCCGCGCATCGCAATCCGCAGCCACGGCGATCTGGACTGGTTCTTCGAGGATCTCGACCGTAAGATCGACCTCGTAATCGACCAGCTGCTCGACCGTTTCCGCATCCAGTGCGGCAAGCGCGTGCGCAACTACCCGTTCCTGATGGGCGAGGGCGTATGGCTGGATTCCGAAAAGCTGGGTCCGGATGACGAGGTTGGCGAGGTGCTTAAGCACGGAACGCTGACGCTCGGCTTCATCGGTCTGGCAGAGTGCCTCAAGGCGCTCATCGGCGTACACCACGGCGAGAGCGACGAGGCGCAAAACCTTGGTCTTGAGATCATTGGTCACATGCGTCAGCGCATGGATGAGGCAACCGAGAAATATCACCTCAACTTCTCGCTGATCGCTACCCCGGCAGAGGGTCTGTCTGGCCGGTTTGTCAAGATCGACCGTGAGAAATACGGCATGATTCCCGGCGTTACCGACCGTGATTACTATACCAACTCCTTCCATGTGCCGGTTTACTATCCGATTTCGGCGTTTGAGAAGATCGCCCGCGAGGCGCCGTATCACGAGCTGACCAACGGCGGTCATATCAGCTACATTGAGCTGGACGGCGACCCAACGCAGAATCTCGAAGCGTTTGAGGCTGTCGTTCGCGCGATGAAGGAAGCCGGCATCGGCTACGGCGCGATCAACCACCCGATCGACCGCGATCCGGTCTGCGGCTATACCGGCATTATCGGTGAAGTATGTCCGCGCTGCGGCCGCCGCGAGGGCGAAGGCGTTCCGCTGTCCAAGCTGCAGAAGCTGGGACTGTATAAAAATTACAACAGCACCACGATCGGCTATCACGGCGACCCTGCCGAAGAAGCCGACCGTCAGCCGAATACATTGAAAATCGTCAAAAAGTGACAGGAAAGGGAGCATTCTATCATGGAAACTAAGAATATCGCTGCACAGGAGCCGATGATTGGTGAAGGTGTAGGCTTTGAACGTATCCGCCGCATTACGGGTTATCTGGTAGGCACGCTCGACCGCTTCAACAACGGCAAGCGCGCGGAGGAGCACGACCGCGTAAAGCACAGTGTTTCGAGCTGCTGCTCCATGCGTCAGGAGCACACCGCCTGATGGAAGGTAAAATTCGCATTGCAGGTACAGTCGGGGAGTCCATTGTGGACGGCCCCGGCTTCCGCTATACGCTGTTTGTGCAGGGCTGTCCGCACGGCTGTCCGGGCTGCCACAACCCGCAGACGCACGACTTTGAGGGCGGTCAGGATATTGAGCTGGACACGCTGCTGAAGGATATGTGCCGCAATCCGTTCATCAAGGGTGTGACGTTCTCGGGCGGCGAGCCGTTCTGTAAGGCAGAACCGCTGTATCATCTTGCGGTGGAGCTGAAGCGCAAGGGCAAGCACCTGATGGCGTACTCGGGGTACACGTTTGAGCAGCTGCTGGAGCTGAGCGATCCGTTTGTGAAAAAGCTGCTCGGGCAGCTGGATTTACTGGTAGACGGGCCGTTTATCATGGCGGAGAAGAACATCGAGCTGCGGTTTCGCGGCAGCGCGAACCAGCGGGTACTGGATGTGCCGAAGTCGCTGGAGGCGAATGAGGCTGTCTGGGCGGAGCAGTATCGGTGAGGCTGGTCGCTTGCGAAGCGAGCGGAATCTGCGCTGACGCCGCGCGGGCGCACAAGGATGGACACCAAGGTTTCCACCCTTGTGAATCCCGTTTCCTTTATTCCTAATCTGGCGCAGACTGGAGACCGGCGACCGCTTCGAAAAGGGGAACGGCAGAGAATTTTTTCTACCGTAGGGGAGCACAGTGTGCTCCTATTTCTTTATCTTTGCGCAATGCCGGATTCCGTACTGCTGCACATGCGGTTTACTCTCCGCAGGCGCAACACAAGGTGAATTGCCCGAAGGGCAAGAGAAGGTGCCTTGGGGTACGACCTTGGCGCACCGTGTAAACCGCATGCACCATTGCTAAACAATGCGTATCGCACAAAATGATAACAAAAGAGCACCGAAACTCACGTTTCGGTGCTCTTTTTATCTTCCGACAGTTCATTTTCTGATTCTGCCTTCTCCGCGAGGTGCGGATTCCGGACCACACACCGTACACACGGTGCGGTCTTGCCGAAGGCGGTATGGCTGACCTTTTCGGTCGGCTGCATGCGGCAGGCAACGGCGGTATGCAGTCCTGCGAGATCATCCTTCTGCACGAAGGCGCTGACCTCGTCGGCATGCATGGACTCAAACGCATACAGCAGGCACGCGGCGATGCACTCGCGGCCGACGCCGATGCCGCGCAGCTCATGCCGGACGATACAGTTTGCGGTCAGAACGCGTTCCGCGCCGACCTGCTCGTAAGTCAGGCCGCACAGAGCCGCGGGAACGCCGGTTGGTTTATCAAGTGCGAGCAGCCAGCCGCAGCCCTCGGCCTGATAGCGGCGCAGCGTATCCACCAGCCAGTCCAGTGTCTGCTCGTAGGAGAGTGCGCCGCCGAGCGTCTGCATGGTCTCCTCGCTGCGCAGGAGCGGCGCCAACAGGTCGAGGTCGTCCGCACTCAGCTCGCGGTAGTCCATGCGGCTGGAGTTTAGTTCGTAAAATTGCATAGGTTCAATTTTCTCCCAACAAAACAGTGCGGCTCGAAAGCCGCACCGCAAAAGTGTCCTTAAAAGTGTCTCTATCTGTTTCGATACCAGAATACAAATTTGCGCACCAGTACGCCCAGCGTTAAGCCGACCAGCGAGGGAACAAGCCCGTAAAACAGGCTTTGCATCTCAGTCGAGCGGAACGTGGCAAGCGGCAGAACAATCGCTCACAGGCCGACGAACACGGGCATCAGACCGTATCGCGGCAGGGCGCGGTATGCCGCCCGGAACGTACACAGCAGCGCCAAAACCGGCAGGATCAGCCAGAAGCCGAGCAGCCAGTAGGCAAATTCATTGCCATACAGCAGACCGGGGATCAGCCCGACCGCCGTCACGACGCCGTAGCAAAGGGCAAGGCTCCAATACGGGGATAAACGCCGGATACCATCAAATGTCATACGGTTCACCCTCCTTTGCAGGGACGGTCGGTGTGAAATTGTACTGCAGATACCGAAAAGTCAGCGGTATATTGCTTACTTGGTGCCGAAGATACGGTCACCCGCATCGCCCAGACCCGGAACGATGTAGCCGTGGTCGTTCAGCTTCTCGTCAATGCCGGCAACGAAGATCTCAACGTCCGGATGAGCCTTCTGAACAGCGGCAACGCCTTCCGGTGCGCCGATGAGGTTCATCAGCTTGATGTGCTTTACGCCGCGGCGCTTGAGGCCGTCGATGGCAGCGATAGCGGAACCGCCGGTAGCCAGCATCGGGTCGAGCAGCAGTACGTCGCGATCCTCGATGTCATTCGGCAGCTTGCAGTAATATTCGATCGGCTGCAGGGGTTCCGGGTTGCGGTACAGACCGATGTGGCCGACCTTGGCTGCCGGAATCATCTCCAGAATGCCCTCAACCATGCCCAGACCTGCACGCAGGATCGGCACGAGCGCAATCTTCTTGCCGGAAATAACCTGTACGCGCGCCTCAGCGACCGGAGTCTCGATGGTGATCTCCTTGAGCGGCAGATCGCGGGTAGCCTCGTAACACATCAGCATTGCAATCTCAGCAGCAGCCTCGCGGAACTCCTTAACGCCGGTGGTCTTGTCGCGCATCAGCGCCAGCTTGTGCTTGATAAGCGGGTGGTCCATTTCATGTACGGTTGCCATAATAAAAATCTCCTTTATCCTAAAACTTTTTTGCTTCAGGCAATATCGCATAATTGAACAAGAGCGATTTGCGAGTGGGTTTTGCGCACTGACAAGGCGCGGTTTTGCAGTCATACTTTGTGTATTACCGTGAAATCGGAACGAAGTCAGGATACAAAATTTCCGCAAAGCGCCGCAGCTTAATTGTGCGGTGTTGTCTGCTGTTTGGTCTGTGCCAGACGCGCCATGCGCTCGCGCTCTGCCTGCGGACGACGCAGATAGAAGGCGTCCAGCTCCTGGGGGGAGCAGGCTTTGCCCTCGCGGAACAGGGGGAGTGCGGCGGCGGCAACACCAAATCCGGTCGCAAACCGCAGCTCGGCGGGTGCGAGCCGCAGACCGGTGCAGTTCTCTTTGATAGTATTATAACACAGATCCGCGCCATCTCCAACCAGAAAATACGGCGCTTCTCCGATTTCTTCGGCAAGCTCGGTCAGCTTGATCGCACGGTCATCGCACAGACGGCGTACCCTGCCGTCCTCCACGGTGAAAAGTGCGTTGTAAACCTGACCCGCACGCGCATCCATCACGCAGCACAGGTCGCCGCCGAGTGCGCGGGCGCCCCATGCCATTGCCTCGAGCGTGGAGACACCGAGGCACGGCTTGTCCGCGCCGAGCGCCAGACCCTTGACCGTGGCCACACCGATGCGCACACCGGTAAACGAGCCGGGGCCGTGCGCGACAGCGATCGCGTCCACGTCAGCGAGCGATACGCCGCAGTTTGCCAGCAGGTTTTCCACCATCGGCAGCAGCGTGCGCGAATGCGTCAGGCCGCAGTTCTGAAAGGACTGCGCCACCAGTTTTTCGTCCTCGGTGAGCGCGACAGACGCGCTGACCGCCGAGGATTCCAGTGCAAGAATTTTCATACAGTCACTTCTCCAATCGTAATGCGGCGGTCGTTGTCCGCATCGCCGTAGGCAATATGGACGGTTTTGTAGGCTTCCGGCAGAACGTCTGCGGCGTTTTCGCTCCATTCGATGAGCACAATGCGGCTGCCGTCGAGATATTCGTCAAAGCCGATCTCGAACAGCGCTTCGCTGTCGAGAATGCGGTACAGGTCGAAGTGCGCGACCTTGACCGTCGGCGTTTCGTATTCGTTTGCAATGGCAAAGGTCGGGCTGGTGACGCGGCCCTCGTAGCCAAGTCCGTGCAGCACGCCGCGCGTGAATGCGGTCTTGCCGGCACCGAGGTCGCCGGAGAACGCAACGACATCGCCTGCCTTGAGGCTTTTTGCGTATTCTGCGCCGAGTGCTTCGGTCTCCTCGGGTGAGTGGGTGATATATTCCATGAAAACACCTTTCTGTCAATCATAACTATACATTTATAATATACCACGGTACACTCGGAATGGCAAGTCAGCCCGCTGCAAAGTATAACTTTTTTATGACATTTCCGCTTGTTTGCTTGCGGGATGGCATAAGTTGTGGTAAGGTATAAAATAATATAAGGCAACACCGTACAATTAAAGCGGCGGTGCTTTGCGGAAATTTTGTGTCCTGACTTTGTTGCAGTTTCACGGTAATACATCAAGTATTACCGCAAAACTGTGCCTCGTCAGTACGCAAAATTTACTCGCAAATCACTCTTGTTCAATTATGCGGTATTGCCCTAAGAAAAACTGAACAAAAATTTTAAGGAGGAAAACCCTGTGATAGAATTGCTCAAAGCATTTCTGTTCGGCATTGTAGAGGGCATCACCGAGTGGCTGCCGATCAGCAGTACCGGACACATGATTCTGCTCAATGAGTTTGTAAAGCTGGACGTGTCGGAAGCGTTTTACAGCATGTTCGAGGTGGTTATTCAGCTCGGTGCGATACTCGCGGTCGTTGTCCTGTTCTGGGGACAGATTTTCCCGTTTGAACGGCGAAAGGGCCGTCACGGCGGCGCATCCATCGTGCTGAATATGGATACCGTCAAGCTGTGGATCAAGATTCTGGTAGCTTGTGTTCCGGCGGCAATCGTCGGTCTCAAGTGGAACGACCTGTTTGAAGAACTGTTCTACAATTACCAGACGGTTTCCATCGCGCTGATTGTGTTCGGCGCAGCATTCATTCTGGTGGAGAACGCGCACAAGGGGAAGCCGGCGCGCATCAATGCACTCACTGAGCTTACTTACCCGACCGTATTTATGATCGGTATGTTCCAGCTGATCGCAGCGGTATTCCCGGGCACCTCGCGCTCCGGCGCGACCATCGTCGGCGCATTGCTGCTCGGCGTATCGCGTACTGTGGCTGCGGAGTTTACGTTCTTTCTGGCCATTCCGGTCATGTTCGGCGCAAGCCTGCTCAAGATTCTCAAGTTCGGCTTTGCGTTTACATCCACCGAGCTGATGATCCTCGGTATCGGTACAATTACCGCGTTCGTGTCCTCGCTGCTCATCATCCGGTTCCTGATGGGCTTCGTCAAGAAGCACGATTTCAAGGTGTTCGGCTGGTATCGTATTATCCTCGGTATCGCCGTGCTGGCGTACTTTATGCTGGCGAAGTGAATAGGGAAAAGAGGTCTGCGGGGCAGACCTCTTTTTGTTTTACGTTCATGGGTAAAAATTGAGAATTGAGAATGGAAAATTGAAAATTAAAGTGAGATATGGCGCTGCGCGGGCGACCATTGGTCGCCCACTGCGGCAGTGTTGGTGAATGGTTAGGAATGGCACACGTTGAACCATCGCATTCATTCTCCATTATGGATGCTGCTCCAATCCGTGCCGAATCCTTCTCCAAACCACGCACGACAGCGCAATAGTGACATAATCCGTGATGGACTGTCCGAGAACTGCGCCATTCAGACCGAAAACCGCATTCAGCAGATACAGCAGGGGAATGAGCAGCAGACCCTGCCGCAGCACGGACAGCACGGTAGCCGGAAGGGCGCGTCCGACCGACTGCATACAGTTCATATTGACGAACAGAAAACCGATGAACGGGCCGGACAGCATGTAGGCGATCAGCATCTGCACGCCGTATGTAATAACGCCGCTGTCATCCACGAACAGGCCGATGATCGGCTTGCGCAGGAAGAAATAGAGCGCGTTTGCCGCCAATCCGACAACAAAGCAGCACAGCTTGGTAAAATGCTCGGTATCTGCAAAACGCTTGATATCACCCGCACCGTAACTGTAACCAAAAATCGGCTGTACACCGTTTGCAAGGCCCATTTGCAGGAAGGTGATGAACATATTCGCTTTGAACACGATGCCGATCGCCGCAACGGGCGCGTTGCCGTAGGCGACCAGAATCAGGTTGAGCACAATGGTTGAAACACACATCAGCGCGGAGAAAATGGCGGTCGGGAAGCCGGCAGAGCACACGCGCACGGCAATGTGCGTGCCGCAGAGCGCGTCCTTCGGCGCAAGCGAAAACCGCCGCGACTTTTTGAGAAAATACCACAGGTAGTACAGCGCCGCAAGCATATTGCCGATGGTGGTTGCAATGGCTGCGCCTGCCGCGCCCTGTTCCAGACTGGAGACGAAAACCGGGTCGAGTACGATGTTCGCAATCGTGCCGATTATGCTGCCGATCATGGCCTCCTTGCTCGCGCCTTCCGCGCGCACAACGAAGCTGGCTGCCGCCGACCAGATGACGAACGGTGCGCCGAACGCGATGTAAACCGTGTAGCCGCGGGCAAACTCAAATGTGCTTGCGTCCGCGCCGAACAGGTGCAGGATGGGCGCGGTGAAGCACAGCAGTACGGCGGCAAACGCTGCGCCGACGACCAAGCTCGTCCATGAGATGAACGAGGAGATTTTCTTCACGCTTTGGTGATTGTTCTCGCCGAGCGCGACCGAGATTATCGCACTGCCGCCCATGCCGAACATGTTGGCGAACGCCATCAGCAGGATGAAGATCGGGTTGGTCAGGCTGACGGCGGCTACCTGCAGGGCATCGCCGGTCTGTCCGACGAAAAAGGTGTCTGCCATGTTGTACACCACGGTGACAAGGCTGCTGATAACGCTCGGAATCGCCATTGCGGCTACTGCACGAGGTATCGGCGCTTTGCCGAGGAGAGTATCATTATCCAAATTGTTCACGTTCCTTACTTTGGAAATTTAATGATTGTTTTCATCGAAGCGGCAGGACAGCCCGCCCTGCGGTAATGGTTAATCGGTTTTTTCAAAATTTGAAAGCATTTTCAGACCGATCCGCATAAATGTGTCCCGCTCCTCGGGCGAGATGCCGCGGAGCAGCATGGATTCGGTCTCCGTAATCTCCTGCAGGCAAGCGGGACGGAAGGCTTCGGCTTTTTCAGTGCAGACAATGCACTTGCGCCGTGCGTCCACAGGATCGGGTTCGCGGCGGATGAGATCGGCAGCCTGCAGGGCCTGCAGCATTTCGGTTGCGGTGGAAGGCCGCAGGCCGAATTCCTGCTCGACGTCGCGCTGTACAAGCGGGCGCTTTTGGCTTTCTATTAAAATATAGTTGAGTATCTGACCTTTGGTGCCGCTGATGTGAATGCGCTTTTGCGTTTCCGCCGACCGGCGGCGCAGGCAGTTGGATAGCTTGTTGATAAGCCGCCCGGTATCCATGAAATCACCTCGCCTAATTACTTCGTTTCCTAAGTAATATTGTAGTCGATGATTGCGGAATGTCAAGAGGGAATTTTACTGCTTGCCCGGGGAGATGGGAGCCGTCCGGACGGCTCCTTTTTCCTGCACCGGATGACTGGGGAACACGAACTGCCGCAGGCGGGTTCGCCCTGCCGGGCAAGCAAGATTCCGCTTGCTTTGTAAGCAACAAATCACCATTTCAGCAGAAACTTTCCTATTGACAGCCTGTCGCGGAGTTTTATACAATAAAACAAAACAACGAAACGAGGTGCCTGCTATGCACATCCACCATTTAGCGCTCCGCGTGCGCGATTTCGAGAAATCGCTGCATTTTTACCAGACGCTCACCGAGTTGAAGATTCACACGCAGTTCTCCGCGAACGGCGGCAGCATTGCCTACCTGCAGAACGCCTCCGGCGAAACCCAGCTGGAGCTGATCGGCATGCCGGAGGGCGAGACCGTCAAGGCGTCCGGTATGTTCCTCTGCTTCGGTACGGAGGATATCGCCAGCGCACATGAGCGTGCCGTCCTGCACGACATGAATCCGTCTGATATCCGCCAGCCGGAGCCAGACGCGCGCTACTTCTACGTTTACGATCCGGACGGTCTGTCCGTGCAGGTGCGTGAATACCGTTAAGGGAATACCGCATAATTGAACAAGAGCGATTTGCGAGCAAATTTTGCGTACTGACGAGGCGCAGTTTTGCGGTAATACTTGATGTATTACCGTGAAACTTCGGCAGCGCGGACGGAACTCGCGCAAGGAACCGAAGCCAAAGTCAGGGCACAAAATTTCCGCAAAGCACCGCCGCTTTAATTGTGCGGTGTTGCCTTAAGGTATAATAATTTCGGTAATCAAGGTGATTCCGGAAAAATGCAGCCGAACCGGAATTCGGCTGCATTCAGTGTTGCTGGATTTTTACTGCGGTGTTGCCTCAGTTACTTTACGATTTCCTTCGCTGCAGCGGTCAGAGCCTCGACCTTTTCTGCGGCCTCGGCCTTGTTCTCGCCCTTGGCCATGATGTAAACCTTGACCTTCGGCTCGGTGCCGGACGGACGGATGATAAAGGTTGTGCCGCCCTCGAGCTCGTAGTACATCACGTTCTGACCCTTAAGCTCCATCGGCTCGGACTTGCCGTCTGCCATGCAGGTACGGGTGCCCGGCATGTAATCGCGGGTGTAATCGACCTTGTGGGTGCCGATCTGGGTCAGCGGCTTGTCGCGCAGCTCCTGCATGAGCTCCTTCATGCGCTGCAGGCCGGAAACGCCCGGCATAACGATCGAAATGGTCTGCTCGCAGTAGCAGCCGTACTTTTCGTACATCTCTTCCATTGCGTCGTACAGGGTCTTGCCCTGGGTGCGGTAGTAAGCCGCCATCTCGGCGATCAGCATGGAAGCGGTAACGGCATCCTTGTCGCGGGCATAATCGCCGCACAGGTAGCCGTAGGACTCCTCGAATGCGAAAATGTACTCGTGAGAGCCGTCCTGCTCGAACTGCTTGATCTTCTCGGCAAGGAACTTGAAGCCGGTGAAGGTGTCGAAGCACTCAACGCCGTTCTTTTCAGCCGCCGCGCGTGCCATTTCGGTGGTAACGATGGATTTGAGCACCGCCGGATGTGCAGGCATGGTGTTCGTCAGCTTCTTTGCGGTGATGATGTAATCGGTGAGCAGCACACCGACCTGATTGCCGGACAGGGTGACATACTCGCCGGACTTGTCCTTGAGGACGATGCCGGTACGGTCGGAGTCCGGGTCGGTGCCGATGATCAGATCAACATCGTTCTGCTTTGCCAGCTCGATGGCGAGCGTAAAGCCTTCCTTGTACTCCGGATTCGGGTTTTTAACGGTCGGGAAGTCGCCGTCGATCTTCATCTGCTCCGGCTCACAGATAATGTGCTTGTAGCCCAGACGGCGCAGGATCTCGGGCACCAGACGGTAGCCGGCACCGTGGAACGGCGTATACACCAGCTTGAACTCATCGGCAACCTGCTTTACGCAGTCCGGATTTACCGCAACCTTAATGACTTCGCCGAGGTAAGCCTCGTCGGTCTCCTTAGACAGAATACGGATCAGACCGTTTTTGACGGACTCATCGTAGTCTGCAGTTTTTACACCGGTGAAGATATCGGTCTTTGCCATTTCGCTGGCAACCACGTCTGCCTCGGCCGGAGGAAGCTGTGCGCCGTCCTCCCAGTAAACCTTGTAGCCGTTGTATTCCTTCGGGTTGTGGGAAGCCGTGATGTTGATGCCTGCGATGCAGCCGTAGTGACGGACAGCGAAGGACAGCTCCGGGGTCGGACGCAGCTCATCGAACAGCAGCGACTGGATGCCGTTTGCGGCCATGATGCACGCAGACTGCTTGGCGAACTCGGCCGAGAAATGGCGGGAGTCGTATGCGATGGCAACGCCGCGGTCCATTGCGGCCTGACCGTTCGATACGATCAGGTTTGCCAGACCCTGTGCAGCCTGACCGACGGTAAAGCGGTTCATGCGGTTGAGGCCGACGCCCAGTACACCGCGCAGACCGGCCGTGCCGAACGACAGCGGCGCAAAGAAACGGCTTTCGATCTCTTCCTGATTATCTGCAACAGCAGCCAGCTCGGCATGCTCGTCCGCAGAGAGGGCAGAGCAGTCCAGCCAACGTTTGTATTCCGACATATAATCCATTGGTATCACCTCATCGTGTTAGTTGGCGCATCGCCGCTTTCAACCGACGGATTGCCACTATCTAAATTATACAATATCCGGCTGTCAATGCAAGGGGTTTTGCGCGAATTTGTGAAAAGATTCTATGAAGCGGAGTAATGATATACAAAACGGCAGAGCAGAAATTGTACGTTCTGTGAGAATACCGGAAAATTCTGCGAAAATGCGGAACCAAAACTGGCAGCAGACCGTCTCTTTAGACAAAAGCCCTGTCTCGAGATAAAAATAACAGTACACAAATAAACAAAAGAATGGTAGAATAAAGGTAAATTATAATAAGAGGTGATAGCTTTGAAAAAAGTCCTTTCCGCCGTACTGACAGCGGCGCTGCTGGTCAGTACCGTGCCGGCTGCCTTTGCGGCTTCGGATATTGATGGCCACTGGGCAAAGTCCTACATTACCGAGCTGCATGAAAACGGCATTATCAATCCGTCTGCCAGCACGGGCAACTACGGCCCGGATGACAAGGTAACGCGCTGGGAGTTCATGCGCTATATCAACCGCGCGTTCGGCTTTACCGAAAAGGCGGATATCAGCTTCTCGGATGTCAATTCGAGCGATGTTTTCTACGAAACCGTGCAGATTGCGGTCAAGCAGGGTTATATCAACGGTGTCGGCAACAACCGTATGGCGCCGGAGGGTACGCTGACCCGTGAGCAGGCGGCAACCATCCTCGGCCGACTGCACAAGTACACGCCGACGGCTGACCTGTCTGCGCTGGATATGTTCTCTGATCGGGCCAAGCTGAGCGATTACAGCAAATCCTACGTTGCGGAAGCGGTCAAGCAGGGTTATATCAACGGCTACACGAACGGTACCTTTAAGCCGCAGGGCACGCTCAGCCGAGGCGAAATCGCCAAAATGCTGTACGGCTATATGGGCACCTCGCTGAATAAGAACGGCAACGTGTACTCGCAGGCTACGCTCAAGAGCGATACCAAAAACGTTACGATTTCCGTACCGTGTACGCTGGCCGATGCGGATATCAAGGGCAATCTGTACATCACCGAGGGCGTTCTGGCGGGCAATGTAACGCTTGAGGATGTCACCGTTGCGGGCGATATCATCGTCAGCGGCGGCAATGTAACGCTGGACGGTGTTTCCGCACTCGAGATGGTCGTCTCCAACCCGACCGGACTGACCCCGCAGGTCATTGCGACCGGCAACACCAACATCGGCACCACCGAGGTAAAAACCTCTGCAACGCTGACCGAGAGCAATCTGGCAGCGACTGCAGGCGGCTTCTCCGATCTTAAAATGAACGGCAGCAGCGTCAGCCTGACGCTGGATGCAGCTGTCTGGGACGTTGCCAATGAGCAGACCGGCACCATCCTGACGACCGGCAGCACCTCCATCAGCACGCTTACCGCGAACGGAAGAACCACTGTCACCGGCGGCGGCTCGGTCCAGAAGGCGGTGCTCAACTCCAACGGCTGTGAGCTGACCATGCAGCCGACCAGCGTTGAGCTGGCGAGCGGCGTCACCGCGAAGATTGCCGGTAAGGACGTTGCGGCATCCACCAGCGTTTCGGTTTCTCCGTCCACGCTGTCCATCGACGTGAATAACAAGGACGCGATCGCGTTCTCCTACGAATTCACCTTCAACGCGGACAAGAACGATCTGACCCGTGTTTCGGTCAACGGCACCAATCTCAAGCAGGGCACGGATTACAACCTGCTGAGCGACAAGAACGGCATTCGCGTGTACAAAACCTATCTGTCCACGCTCAAGGCGGGCACCTACACCGCAGAACTGACCTTTGAGGACGGCTCCAAGGCAGCCATCGGTCTGGCGGTCAGCAACTCGGCGCAGAGCGCAGTCAGCCCGAGCCAGATTACCTTTGATAAGTACGAGCAGTCCGCAAACTATGCCGATCAGACGGTAAACGTCGTTCTTCCGGCGGGCACGCGTCTGGATTCCATCAAAATCGGCAGTACGGTGCTCGAGCGCGGCACGGATTACACCTATAATGCAGCGGGCGGCACGATCCGTCTGCTCAAGGAGACGCTTGCCAAGAAGAGCAAGGGCACTTATACGGTTACATTCGTACCCAATCAGGGTTCGTCCTTTACCTGCTCGCTGAGCGTGGTAGATACCGCGCCGGTGAACGAAGTGATTCCGGGCACGGTTGATTTTGACGCGAACACCTCGTCCGGCGGCTACGCCGATCTGGTGGTAACGCTTAACATGGTAGACGGTGCAGTGCTCAAGAATATCCGCTCGAACGGCAAGACGCTCGAGGAGAACTGGCAGTACAAGATCGAGGGCAGCAAGGTTACGATCAACAAGTCTGCGGTTGCGGAATTCGGCAAGAACGGCGCATCCTACGCGGATTTCGTTTTTGTGATGAGCAAGGGTCAAAGCCCGACGCTGCGTGTCAACTACGTTACCACTTACGCGCTGACGGCTTCCGTGGTCGATGATCTCGGTCTGCCGATTTCGGGCGCGTCCGTCACCTTCACGCCTTCGGACGCGGAGAGCGGCACGGCAGCGCAGACGCTGACCACCGGCTCGGACGGCACGGCAACCGTTTATGTCAAGCGCGGCTCGTACGTTGTAACGGCAACGCATTCGCGCTTTACCGCGGCGGTTACGCAGACGGTCAAAATCTCTGCAGGCCGCACGGTCAAGCTGACCGGCGAGATTCTCGAGAATGTACAGCTGGTTGTCACCAACGCGTACGGCGCACCGCTGTCCGGTGCGGTTGTCACGGTCGGCGGCAAGAGCATCACCACCGGCACGGACGGCACGGCGTCGTTCAGCCTCAAGCGCGGCAGCTATGTGGCGCAGGTGGCGTGCACCGGCTACTCCGCACAGAGCGTACAGCTTTCCGTAACCGATTCGATTCGTGAGCGCGTACAGCTCAAGTAATTTCTCCAAAATGCAAGCCGCCCGGTTTTCCGGGCGGCTTTTTTGCGCGCTTTTACAGGCAGATGGGGGATAGGGCGCAAGGGCGTCAAAACGGCGCACAGCGGCTTGCGGTTTGGGGTGTGATAGGGAATAAGGGCGGCCTCCTGACGGGTGATGGACTGGTACGGTCGGAATGTTCCGTCATCATAGCCGGTTACAATACCGAGTGCCGCTGCCAGACAGACACTCTCGTTCTCGCAGTCGGAAAAGGCCGCTGCCGGAGCCGCGGAGGCATTCGGCTGCACCTTTTGATACAGCTTGACCGCCAGTCTGCAGAAATCCACGCGCGTGATATTTAGCCTGGGATAATAGAAAGAAAGCGAAATATCATGTTCCCGAGCGGCTTCCAGTTCCGGCTTGGCCCAGCTGCTTTCCTGCGAAGCGTTAGCCGGAAGCTGGATTTCACCGCCTTTGCCGTCCAGCTGGTACAGCGCGGTGCCGCGCTTGCCGATGTAGCGGTTGTCCGCCCAGCTGAGCCCGTCGAAGTCGTGCCTGCCGACAAACTGGCCGGTTTTGTCGATCAAACCGTACGTTCCGTTGCCGATTGCTTCTTTTCGGGAACTAATCCACAAAATATTGGCATCAGGCTATTCGTAAAATGCGGCATGGATGCAGTACCGCAAGCGCCGTCGATATCATCGCGGATAACCTTCATGTTTTCGTCGAGCAGCACAAGTGTCGGAATATCATACTGCTCGGCAGGCTGCTGTACTGCAGCCGTCAGCGGACGTTTCGCATAGACACCGATGAAGAAACAGCCATCGCCTGCCATGCCGAAATAGGTGCCTTTGACCGGCGTCTGAATCGGTGTGACCGTTCCGCTCGCATCGGCATAATAGAACGAAGAAGCTTGGTTTTCATAACGAGTCGGCAGAAATTTTGTACAGATTTTTTTTCGGCACGAGCGCATACGCTGCTATGCGGGATTGGCCGCTGTCCGCGGAAAGATAATCTGCGGAAGTATCTGCCTGCCACTGCTGCTGCAACTGTGTTAAAGCAGTGCTCGGTATCGATACCGCACCGGCTCCCGCCGCCATGCTGCCCGCGATCAGCGCGGCTGCACATAAATAACGCCATCGTTTCATAAAAAATACCTTCTGCCTGTGAAGTCCTTCGCTTACTATAACCGTTAGACGAGGAAAAGTGTGACAAAGTTCGCTCAAAAAATTTATTTTCATGTCACAGTTGACGGTGCAGAACGGTTAGATTATATATTATATATATATATATATGGTCTAAAATTCATCTGGCAAGGGGATAGGGAACATGAAAAAACGAATGGTTTTGCTGTCTGCACTCGTGCTGTGCGGCTGTATGCTGATTGGCGCCGGAGCCGCAGATGACGCATCGCAAACGCAGCTTACGCGGCAGGTGATCACGCATTTTCAACAAAGCCCACCAGAAGAGGATACCAGTTCTCCGGGATATCCGACATGGAAAACTTGGCAAATTGACAGCTGCGAGGTTTTTCCGTGTCGACTGATCGAGGAAAAGGACATCTGGGAGCTGATATTTACCCCGAGTGACTATAGCAGTCGATGGATCTGTGCGGTCGATCTGTCCGCCGGAAAGATCATCACACCGCTGTTCAACGGCAGCATGTGGAAAGCTGCGGATGATCAGCTGCTGCTGGAGACCGGCGGCACGTATCAGCTGTGTGACCTGAACGGCAGCTTGACCGATGTATCCATTCCTCATACCGGTCATGTACTGGCAGTCGATGATCAAGGATATGTCCTTTGCCAGTACCCGGTCACCAGAACTGTGCGGACCGATAGCGGCACGATGAATGACACATTTTATCAGTACACGCTGCTGGGACCGGATTTTACCGTCCTGCAGGACGGCATCGACCAGTATTACAACGTTGGTCAGTATGATTACTCTTATAATAGCGAACTATTTTATAACGGTCTTGCCGCCGTCCGCGTGGGCGCGACTGACTGGTATCTGCCGGACGGCGGACCGTGGCCGCGGCTGTATTTCAACAGTAAATATATGTTCATCGACCGCAGCGGCAAAACGGTGAGCAGCAGCCGCTACGATGAGGTATCACACGAAAATGACCGCTGGTTCGGCTGTCACGGTACGACCGAGTATCTGTTGGACAGCAACGGAAATGAGCGCGAACAGGCGAATTACTGCTATGTTCCCAGCACTTGGGCTGAAAATATAGTCGAACAAGCGGAGAAAGACGGACTCCGACTGTCCTATCATACACCATACCGCCTGAATATCCACCGCGATGAATTCTGCGAACTGGCTTGGCAAACCATTCAGACGGTAAACCCAAACATCAATCTGCCTGAACTGACACAGCCGTTCTCCGACTGCGATGAAGACATAGTGCGTCAGATTGCATCACTCGGTATTGTCACCGGCTATGAGGACGGCACCTTCCAGCCTACGCGCGAGCTTTCCCGGCAGGAGGCGGCAGTTATCCTGCAGCGCCTTTATATGGTGCTGTATGGAAAGATCGAAGCCAGTCCTACGCTCTATGCCGACAACGGGAGTATTGGCGTATGGGCAAAGGATTCTGTCTATGCGATGAGGCAAACCGGTATCATGCAGGGCGTAGGAGCGAATCGATTTGATCCGAAGAATGGCTATACTTGCGAGCAGTCGATCATCACAATGCTGCGCATGACGCAGAAGGCGTAATCAGGGAGGAAAATCATGCGTATTGTGAAAAAATACTGGCTGCCGCTGCTGGCGCTTGTGCTTGCGATTGGACTGGCGGTCTGGCGAATCGGCTATCTGGAGCGGACGAACACGTCGCTCAGCATGGAAATCGGCAGCAGGGAAGCCATGCAGAACGGAGAGCCGATCACGCTGGAGAATCCGGGTATTCTGTACAAAAACGAGCCGTATGTGCCGCTGAAAGAGATCGTTGAGCGCCTTGGCGGTACGACAGACGGCAAAACCTACACACTGCACGGTGCTGAGACCGCTGTCTCCGGCGTGGAACAGAATGGTGTACTGTACACGCCGTTTTCGTACCTGTGGGACAGCCACATTCCGCAGATACGGTGGGATAAGAGCCGCAACCGCGTTATCATCACCGAGGCACCGGATGAAATTCCACTGACCCGCCGGTGGCTGTTCTGGCGGCACAAAACCGTGCGCGGACTGCGTGTCGGAGACAGCGAAGCACGGTTCCTCGATCTGTACGGCTCGCCGGACGCACGGGACGAAACGATGGTGGACCTGCTGCGTGTTACAATCGAAAACGGCATCGTAACCGAGATTTTCATGGGACGTTATGAGTAAGCAAAAGGACTTCGTCAAAACGAAGTCCTTTTTGATATGGCTGGTTACTTGATGATTTGATACATGCGCTCGATGGTCACAATGGACTGCTCTGCGGTGTAGCCGTCCGTCGGGCAGAACTGATTGTTTTCCTTGCCCTGCATGATGCCGGTCTGGCGCATGGCGTAAACGCTGCCGCGTGCCCAGTCCCCAAGCTGTGCATCATCGGCGTAGGCAGGGTCGGCAATCAACTCGGTCTGGCCGCCGAGTGCTGCGTACAGGCGGTCGAGCATGGTGGCCGCCTCCTGGCGGGAGATGGTCTTGTACGGACGGAAGGTGCCGTCCTCGTAGCCGGTGACAATGCCGAGTACGGCGGCATTGTTCACGTTCGGGTCGTCCCTGCAATCGGTGAACTTGGTTCCCAGAGCCGGAATCTCCTTGTTGGGATAAATCTTGTTGTACAGGTTCATCGCCAGCATGGTGAAGTTTTCGCGGGTAATGTCCAGCCTGGGATAGGAGAACGACTCGGTGAGACCGTGCTCTCCTGCGGCAGCTACTTCGGTTTTGGCCCAGCTGCTGTACTCCTTGACGTTTGCGGGCAGCAGGGTTTCGCCGCCCTTGCCATCCAGCAGATAAGATTTTGTGCCACTGCTGCGTGTGCCGATAAAGTGCTGATCGTACCAGAAAATCTGGTTAAAATCGTGCTTGCCGACAAATTTTTCGGTTTTCGGGTCAAACAGACCGTAGGTGCCGTTGCCGTCCGCGCCTGCCTTGCCAACACGTTCCCACTTAGTGCTGCCGGTCTTTGCGATGAAGAAATCGGCGTACCAGTCCGGTACCATGTCGATGTCATCGAGGATGATGTTCATGTCTTTGTCGGCCAGAGCACAGAAGGTGACATCCTCAACCTGTGTGGTTGGACCATCGCCGGAATACGGGTCATATACCGGCTTTTTCACGTTTTTGAAGAGCACGAACACATTGCTGTTTGGCTCATACGTCGCAAGCTCATAACCGGACGGCAGCTTCATCGGCGTCAGTTTGCCGGTTTCATCGGCGAACCAGTAGTTGGGGTGATGATCAGCGTCGTACTGGCTAACCAGTGTTTCCGTGCCGTCAAGCGCAATGTAATAATCGTACTCCACAGGAATAACCAGCTTTCCGGTCGTTTTGTCCAGAATACCATACTTGTGTGTGCTGTCAGCTGTTAGGTTAACCAAATACTGTTTCGCGTTGAGGTTCGAGAGGATAATCTCGCAGTTTTCGCCGGTAAAGCCGAGCGTTTTCACCTGACCGTAATCCTTGATCTCCTGCTGTACCTTAGTCATAGCTGATTGCAGCGTATCCTTTGCCGCACTGGGCAGTTCCGCCGCCTGTGCCGAGAACAGCAATGCACCGCTCACCACAACACCGAGTAACGCCTTCTGAAACCGTTTCATATTTTTTCCTCCTTTTCACTGTTAATGCTTATACTCTCTATCCTGTATATGACAATAACGAATGCCATCGGCAGCACGGCCGCTGCTGCGGTGGGGTCATTGTCATATATCAGCTTAGACGTTTGTTCCGTATGGTTTGTTCCGCCTGTTTCAAAATTTTTTTCGGACATCGAACCGGTATGCCAAATGCATAGCCGGAACGCATGGAACGCGTACCGTATGCGCGTTTCTGCACAGGAGAACTGTTATATTTATTGTATAGCTTTTTCTGGAAGGACGCAACAGGAAAGCAGCAGAGGCGGGATTGAAAAATCCTCAAACCGGCGGCGCACATGTTTGACAGACCGAATCCATTCTGGTATAATATTTACACGCCGCCATGGCGGAACTGGTAGACGCAGGGGACTTAAAATCCCCCGGCCTTAAAACCGTGCCGGTTCGATTCCGGCTGGCGGCACCAGAAAACCCCCGTATTTCGTAAGAAATACGGGGGTTTTCCTATCAGTTTGATTTAATTTTTGTTAAATACAGACTTATCCAGTGCGCCGTCCTGATGCGCCACGATCGTGGTGCAGACAGCGTCGCCGGTGATATTAACGGCAGTACGCGCCATATCGAGGATACGGTCGATACCCATGATCAGGCCGATGCCGGCAACCGGCAGACCGACCGAATCGAATACCATTGCCAGCGTAACCAGACCAACCGACGGCACGCCTGCGGTACCGATGGAGGCGAGCGTTGCGGTTGCAATAACGGTCAGATAATCCGCAGGACTCAGCTGGATGCCGAACGCCTGTGCAACGAATACAACGGCAACACCCTGCATGATGGACGTACCATCCATGTTGATGGTCGCGCCGAGCGGGATGGTGAAGGACGAAATACGGCGGTTGACGCCGATTTTTTCCTCCAGCGTGTCGATATTCATCGGGATAGTGGCGTTAGAGGTTGCGGTCGAGAACGCAAAGCCCATAACCGGAGCGAATTTCTTGAGGAAACGCAGCGGATTGAGTCTTGTAAGCAGCGCCAGCAGAATCTGGTATACGCCGCAGCACTGGATGAACAGTGCCAGCAACACCGCGCCCATGTACTTGAACATTGGCACCATAGCGGAGAAACCAAGACCGGCAAAGGTCTTAGAGATCAGGCAGAATACGCCGATCGGCGCAAGACCCATGACCATCATGGTCATTTCCATCATAATATCGTTGCCCTGCTGGAAGAAGTTCGTTACCAGCTGGGTCTTATCCTGCAGCTTGGCGAGGATAACGCCGACGATCAGTGCAAACACGATAACCTGCAGCATTTCGCCGTTGGCGAGCGCACCGATCGGGTTTTTCGGGATGATGTTCAGCAGGGTTTCCGCAAAGCTGACCGAATCCGAAGAAGCGGCGACTTCGGCGGTCTGGATCTGCGACATATCCAGACCCATGCCCGGCTTGATCAGCAGGCCGATGCCGAGCGCAACGGCAACCGCCATCATCGTGGTGAAAATGTAGAAGCCGATGATCTTTACGCCGACCTTGCCGAGCGTTTTACTGTCGCCGATGGCGGTGGCGCCGCAGATCAGCGAGCAGAATACCAGCGGTACGACCAGCATCTGCATCAGGCGGATAAAGCCCTGACCGACAACATAAAAAATGCCGTTTACCAGCACGTTCTGCACAAAATCCACATCAGCTGCGAACATGTTGAGCGCAATGCCGACGATTGCACCGGCGATCAGCGCGATGAAGATCTTTGTAGTCAGACCGATTTTCTTTTTCTCTTTTACTTCATTCATTTATTTACTCCCGTCTGCCGGTGGGACATGTATTCGCTCAGTGCGTCATGCCAGTCCGGCATTTGATACAAACCAGTGATGCGCAGCATCATATTGTCCAGCAGCGTAAAGCGCGGGCGCAGCGCAGTGTTCTCGGAGGCCGAGGTGACCGGCACGTTTTCCTTGCCGGCGAGACGCAGAATTTCGCGGGCGTACTCTGCGCGGGAGCACGAGCCGTCGCACGATGCGTGAAACAGGCCGTACTCGCGGCTGTGCATCAGGCAGTCGATAAAGCCGGCGAGCGCTTTCGCCGAGGTCGGGGAGGAAATCTCATCCTCCGGCAGATGGACAGCGCCTTCCTTTGCCGCCGTATCGAGCACGCGGTCAACAAAGTCGTACGAGCCGACGCCGTACAGCCACGACGAACGCACGATAACATGCTTGTCGGTCAGCTCACGCACGAGCTTTTCACCGGCGTACTTGCTCTTGCCGTACATCGTGGTCGGATGGGGATCGTCGAACTCACAGAAAGCCTTGTCCTCGTCACCGCCGAATACGTCGTCGGTCGAGATCTGAATGAATTTTGCGTCGATGCGTCTTGCAGCGGTCGCCAGATTGCGGGCGCCGATGGCGTTGATCTTATACGCTTCTTCGGGGTTCTCCTCGCAGGCCTGCACGTCGGTCAGACCGGCACAGTTGATGATGACATCCGGATGGTTAATATCGGCAAAACGACCGACAACAGATACATCCTCGACCGCTACATCACGGTCGCTGGTTACCAGCTTATATGCTGTGTTGCCGCCGAAACGATGACTAAGTGCGGAACCCAGTCTGCCGCTTGCCCCCGCGATCCAAACGCGGGTCGTAATACTGTTCATAAAACACCTCTCCTGTCGGCTCGGTGCAGCGGAACTGCTCCGGCGCGCATTACCCATTTTATGGGCTGTATATTCAGTATAGCACAAAATCGTTAAAAAAACAACAAAATATGCGGTCTATTTGCATAAGTATGCTCGAATTCCTGCAAACTATCCGATTTGTGCAAAACTTCTTTGTATTTTTATACAAACTGACAAGAAAACTCAGCCGAAGAAAAGAAACAGCCAAAAAAGCGGAGAATTTTTTGGGAATATGGACGGCAAATATCCGTCAATGCCATGATATCCGTACACCGATCGACGGTATTCGCGGCATGGTCGAGATCAGCCGCCATTATGCGGAAAATGCTGTAGATCACCCCTCTGCATACGAAGCAGGGAAGTGGTTTATTTATATGAAAACATCTGATTTTTATTGTGCAGAATGCCGAAAAAACCTACGTTGACCTATATTGTTTTTGGTGATACAATTAACGGATAACAGTGTGGATTGAATCACATAATTTGCCAAGCGTTATTCTGTCTCGAAGGAGGAGCAGGAAATGAAACCGGTTCTGGAGGTTTGTACCCACTCAGTCGAGTCTGCGGTAAGCGCGGAGCGCGGCGGTGCTATGAGGCTGGAGTTATGCGCCAATTTAATGATCGGCGGTACTTCGCCGGATGAGGATCTGTTCCGCATGGTGCGGGAACGGGTTTCCGTACCGGTTCGTGTGCTGCTGCGTCCGCGCTGCGGCGATTTTTTGTATACGGAAAGCGAATTTGAGCTGCTCTGCCGTCAGGTGAAGCGCTTTGCCGCGCTCGGCGCGGACGGCATTGTCATCGGCGTGCTCACGCCCGAGGGCGATCTTGATGAGGAACGTATGGCCAAACTGATTTCGCTTGCAGGCGGCTGCGGTGTGACGCTGCACCGTGCGTTCGATGTCTGCCGCGACCCGTTTGCGGCAATGGAAACCGCAAAGCGGCTGGGTGTGGATACCATTTTGACCTCAGGGCAGCAGGCGGACTGTACCGCAGGCGCGGATTTGCTGCGCGCGCTGGTTGCAAAAGCAGGAGAGGACGTGCAGATTCTGGTCGGTGCAGGCGTAAACGCCGATGTTATCCGCGATTTGCAGCCGAAAACAGGCGCGAATGCCTTCCATCTTTCCGCAAAGCGGGTGGAAAACAGCAGAATGCAGTTCCGGCGCGAAAATTTGCCGATGGGGCTGCCCGGACTGAGCGAATTCAGCCTGTGGCAGTGCGACGAAAATGCAGTCCGTGCGGCGCGTGAAGCGTTTGATGCGTGCTGCGGTGCGGGTCAGGAGGCGCGGACGTGAAAATAGAAAAGGTACTCAACAACAATGTTGTGGTCGCGCTGGATGAAAACGGTGCGGAGACTGTGCTTATGGGGCGCGGTCTGGGCTTCGGCCGCCGCGCAGGTGACGAAGCACCGCCGGACAAGGTGGAAAAGCGGTTCACGCTGCACTCGGATCAGCTTTCCGACCGGTTCCAGCAGCTGATAACAAGCATTCCGCTGCCGCATTTCCTGATGAGCGAACGCATTATCAACCATGCGAAGATTGCGCTCGGCAAGGAGCTGTCGGACAGCATTTACGTTACGCTGCCCGATCATATCTCGGCGGCCATCAACCGCTATAAGGAGGGCATTGTACTGCCCAATCCGCTGCTGTGGGACATCCGGCAGCTGTACAAGGACGAATTCCGCGTGGGTCTCAAGGCGAATGAGATCGTCAAGGAGGAGACCGGCGTGGAGTTCACGGATGATGAGGCAGCGTTTATCGCGCTGCACTTTGTCAATGCACAGCTCGGTGGTGAAATTCGCGATATTTACGACATGACCTATCTGCTGCAGGCGGTTTTCCGCATCGTTTACGACGAATACGGTTTCCGTCCGGATGATGAATCGCTCAATTACTACCGGTTTGTCACGCACCTCAAGTTCTATGCACGGCGTATCGTCAGCGGAGAAGGCTACGGCGATGAGGACAGCGATCTGCTCGATGTGGTGCGGTTCAAGTACCCGAAGGCGTATGCCTGTGCGGACAAGATTCGCGTGTACGTCCAGAGGGAGAAAAATTTCCACTCCGGACAGAATGAGCTGCTGTATCTCACCATTCACATCGCCCGTGTGATGGAGCACATTGATGATAAAAAGTAATCACGGAGTCCGTACTGCACAAGCAGTGCGGACTTGCTTTTTGTGCAAAGTGCAGAAAAACAACGCGAAAATTTGGCAACTAATTCGACAGGTTGCTCTTGCCAAGGTGAGAAAAGTTTGTTATACTGCAATTAACAAGTAAACAGTATCCGTTTGAAATGGATTGTTACCGCTTCGGCGGGCAAAACCAGATTTCTCGCAGGAATTGCCATCAAAGGGCAAGTTGTATCTGTGCAGAAGTTTGGTTCTTTTTATTTTCTGTATGTTTTGTGACGAAAATGGCATACTTAAGGCAACACCGCACAATTTACGCGCAAGTCACTCTTGTTCGATCATGCGGTATTGCCTAATCAAAAAGGTTGTGAGCAAAATGTTTGGTAAACTGAAAAATCTGTTTGGCGGCGACAGCGGCATCGAGATAACGGCGCCGGTTGCCGGTAAGGTGGTAGCATTGGAGGACGTACCCGATCCCACGTTCGCACAGGGCATTCTCGGTCCGGGCATTGCGATCGAGCCGGCCGAAGGACGCATCGTCGCTCCGGCGGACGGCACGGTGGATGTGATGTTTGAGACCGGACACGCGGTATCGCTGACGACGGCGGACGGCGCGGAGCTGCTCATCCATGTCGGCATCGACACGGTGCAGCTTGAGGGAAAGCACTACAAGGCGTGCTGCAAGGCAGGCCAGCAGGTCAAAAAAGGCGATGTCCTCATCGAGTTCGATCCGGCGGCCATCAAGGCGGAGGGCTATCAGATCGTAACGCCCATCCTCGTGTGCAACCCGGATGCGTTCACTGTGGAGCCCGCCGCGGGCGGCACGGTCGCCGCAGGCGATGCACTGCTGATATTGAAGAAAAAGTAACGGAAAGGGAGTATTCTTTCATGAAAATCGTTGAATATACCATCAAGGATGCACTGGGCATCCACGCGCGGCCGGCGGGACTGCTGGTCAAGGAGGCAGGCAAGTTTGCCTCGAAAATCATGATTGCCAGCCCGAAAAAGGAAGTCGATGCCAAGCGCATCATGGGCGTGATGGGTCTGGGCGTCAAGTGCGGCGATACCGTAAAGCTCACCATCGAGGGCGCGGACGAGGAGAACGCTGCAGCTGCAATGCAGGCGTTCCTCGAGAGTAATTTGTAAGGATTTCATTTCGCCGGGTGTGAACGGCGATGAAATAGGGGGACGGAAACGGAGTTCGGCTCTCCCATCCGTCAACACAATCGGCCGCTTCGGCGGTCCACAAAATAAGGAGGGGAAACTCTTATGATGAAAAAACTGCAAAAGCTGGGCAAGGCTTTGATGCTGCCGGTAGCTGCGCTGCCGATCTGCGGTATCCTGATGGGTCTTGGCTACGCGATCGCTCCGGGCGTTATGGGCGTGCCGGGCGCGGCCACGAGCGGTGCACTGTATAACATCGGCTTCCTGCTGGTAAAGGCAGGCGGCGCGCTGATTGACAATATGGCATGGCTGTTTGTCATCGGTGTTGCAGTCGGACTATCCGACGACCGCGAGGGTACCTCGGCACTGGCCGGTCTGGTATCCTGGCTGATGATGACAAACCTGCTGAGCACCGGCGTTGTCACCACGCTGATGCCCGCTATCGCGGATGATCCGGTAAAAACGCTGGCATTTGACAAGATCCAGAACGTATTTATCGCTATCATCGCCGGTATCATCGGCGCAAGCTGCTATAACCGCTTCAAAAACGCGAAACTTCCGGACTGGCTGGCATTCTTCAGCGGCAAGCGCTGTGTTGCCATCGTAACCGGTCTGGTCTCCATTCTCGTATCCGTTGTTCTGCTGTTCGTATGGCCGATCATCTTCAGCGCTCTGGTAGCTGTTGGCGAAGGCATCATCGGCATGGAAGGTATCGGCGCCGGCATCTATGCATTCCTTAACCGTCTGCTGATTCCGACCGGTCTGCACCACGCACTCAACAACGTATTCTGGTTCGATACCATCGGCCTGGGCGACCTGTCTCACTACTGGGCCGGCGACATTACCGGTCAGAACGGCGTTACCTGGAGCCTCGGCATGTATATGTCCGGCTTCTTCCCCTGCATGATGTTCGGTATTGCCGGTGCGGCTCTGGCTATGATCAAGGCTGCGAAGAACAAGAAGGCTGCTATCGGTCTGGTCCTGTCTGCTGCCATCTGTGCATTCATCTGCGGCGTTACCGAGCCGTTTGAGTTCGGCTTCATGTTCCTGTGCTTCCCGCTGTATGTTGTTTATGCTGCTCTGTACGGCATTTTCACCATCATCACCTACTATGTCGGTTTCCGCGCAGGCTTCTGCTTCTCGGCAGGCGCGACCGACCTCGTATTCTCGTCCTTCCTGCCGGCAGCGAACAACACGCTGATGATCATCCCGCTGGGTATCGCAGCATTCGTTGTATTCTATCTGGTATTCTACTTTGCGATCACCAAGTTCAACCTCAAGACCCCGGGCCGTGAGGATGAAGAAGCCGACTTCGCAGAGGTTGACAAGAATGCCAAGCTGGCAAATAACGACTTCACCGCAATTGCAGCTGCAGTCCTCGAAGGTCTGGGCGGCAAGGAAAATGTAGAGTCTCTGGATAACTGCATTACCCGTCTGCGTCTGGAAGTCAAGGACGGCACGCTCGTCAACGAGAAGAAGATCAAGGCTGCAGGCGTGGCTGGCGTAATGCGTCCGTCGCAGACCGCGGTTCAGGTTATCATTGGCACCAAGGTCCAGTTCGTAGCCGACGAAATGGCAAAGATGCTGAAGTAACACTGAAAGCAATTCAACGCAGCCTGAAGTGCTCGCACACGGTTTGGAAATACAGCCGCGTGGGAACACCGAATGGTTAAGAAATCGCAACCAATCTAACTAACCTATCTTGTTTGCATATCACGATTGCGCTCCGCGCAATGGAAAGGGCGGGCACATTGCCTGCCCTTTCTATTTCCGGAGACAGAAGAAAGAGGTATTCCATGAAAATCATTCGCGCTAAGGATTATAACGACATGAGCCGCAAGGCAGCCAACATCATTTCGGCACAGGTTATTCTCAAACCGGATTCCGTACTCGGTCTGGCGACCGGTTCGTCACCGATCGGCATTTACGAACAACTGATTAAATGGTATAACAAGGGCGATGTGGATTTCGGCGGCTGCATGACCTTCAATCTGGACGAATATCGCGGCCTGACACCCGATCACGACCAGAGCTATCACTATTTCATGCACAAAAACTTCTTCGACGCGGTGAATGTGCCGGCAGAGCGCATCAATCTGCCGGACGGTGCGCAGCTTGACGCCGAGCGGGAGTGCAAGCGCTACGATGCAGCCATTAAGGCGGCGGGCGGCATTGACCTGCAGCTGCTCGGCATGGGCCTGAACGGACACATCGGCTTCAACGAGCCGGACGAGTATTTCTCCAAGGGTACGCACTGTGTAAATCTGACCGAGTCCACCATCGAGGCAAACAAACGCTTTTTCGCCTCGGCGGATGATGTGCCGCGGCAGGCGTACACTATGGGCGTGCAGACCATCATGCTCGCACGGCGCATCGTGCTGGTGGTTTCGGGCGAAAACAAGGCGGAAACCGTCCGCGAAGCGTTCTTCGGCCCAGTAACGCCTCAGGTTCCGGCATCCATCCTGCAGCTGCACACAGATGTTTCCATCGTAGCGGATGAGGCGGCACTGTCTAAGTGCGGCGATTTGCTCTAAAAAGGAAGAGAAGTTATGGAATTTAGCAATTTGAGGGTATATCAGCCGGACGGCACGTTCAAAACCGGCGGACTGTCCATCTCTGGCGACCGGATTGCATCCGCAGAGGTGAGCGCGGATTCGGTGGATATGGGCGGTCTGTACGCCGTGCCCGGACTGGTCGATCTGCATTTTCACGGCTGCATGGGCCGCGATTTCTGCGACGGCACGCATGAGGCTATCTCCACACTGGCAAAGTATCAGGCACAGATCGGCGTGGCCGCCATCTGTCCGGCGACTATGACCTATCCGGAGGACAAGCTGACACAGATTGCCGAAGCCGCCGCAACCTATCAGGCGGAGAGTAATGACGCGGCGCTTGTGGGCATCAACATGGAAGGCCCGTTCATTTCCGAGGCGAAAAAGGGTGCGCAGAACGGCGCTTATCTGCATGCGCCGGACGCGGCCATGTTCCGCCGGGTGCAGGAAAAAGCCGGCGGTCTGTTCAAGCTGTGCGATCTGGCACCCGAGCTGCCCGGTTCGATGGAGACGATCGACGAGTTGGCAGGCGAGGTGCGTATCTCGATTGCGCACACGACAGCGGATTACGACACCGCCTGCGAAGCCTTCAAGCACGGAGCCCGGCAGGTGACCCACCTGTACAACGCCATGCCGCCGTTTTCTCATCGGGCACCGGGCGTCATCGGTGCGGCCTTTGACAACGATAACGTGGCGGTTGAACTCATCGCGGACGGCGTGCATGTGCATCCGTCGGTCGTTCGCGCGACCTTCCGGCTGTTTGAGAACCGTGTTATCCTGATCTCGGACAGCATGATGGCGACCGGACTGGATGACGGCGAGTATTCGCTCGGCGGACAGGCGGTTACCGTGCGCGGCAACCTTGCCACCCTGCACGACGGCACGATTGCGGGTTCCGCAACCAATTTGATGGACTGCGTGCGCTCGGCTGTTAGAATGGGTGTTCCGCTCGGTCAGGCGATTCGTTCCGCGTCCACCAATCCGGCGCGCGCTATCGGCGTTGAGCACGATTACGGATCGCTCGAGCCGGGCAAGCTGGCGAATGTGCTCCTGCTGGATGAGGAGCTGAACATTCACACGATTCTGCTGCGCGGCAGAATGCTGGGCTGAACAGCGATTTGATAAAGAAATGAAATGAAAAGAAACCGGCATCGGAAGATGCCGGTTTTGCGTTGTTTTGGGTTGCATGGTGCGGAAAACTGGAATTTGGTGTGTGCTTTATAAATTTTTTCCGATCCACTCAAGTTCGTTCATGGAATCCTTATTTTTTTCAAGTTCATCTCTGGCTATTGCGTAATATGATTTTTTGAAAAGCATATCCCATGAAAGATATTTTGCCATACAGTCAAACTGCTTATCAATC
>OGSS01000610.1_pt1 | contig 34150 bp, 28 predicted proteins | sample 1553591 | NCBI WGS metagenome assembly OGSS01 (sample SAMEA2580061, study PRJEB22360) | human gut metagenome | biome: human gut; feature: human-associated habitat; material: faeces | place: Denmark | collected 2008/2010
TGATTTTTTCCAGGAGGGCTTCGGCTTCCTCTTTTTTATTGAACCGTCCGCGCAAACAGGAGAAAAGTCCTTCCCGGTAATTCGTCCGTATTTCCCAATAAGTTTCCGGTTTAAAGTTCTCGATCGCTTTTTGTCGTTCGACGACCAGGGCCAGGGTAGGGGTCTGCACTCGTCCGATCGAGAGTACGTTTTTTCCTGTCCCGTATTTCAACGTATAAGCCCGCGTGGCATTCATCCCTAACAGCCAGTCGCCGATAGCCCGTGCAGAACCGGCCGCATAGAGAGTATCGAAATCTTGCGATTCCATGAGTTTTTCGAATCCTTCCCGGATGGCTTCTTCTGTCAGCGAAGAAATCCAAAGGCGTTTGATAGGTACCCCGCATTTGGCTTTGGTCAATACCCAGCGTTGAATCAGTTCTCCTTCCTGGCCGGCATCCCCGCAATTGATCACCATTTCAGCTTTCGAGACCAGCTCCTCGATAACGACAAATTGTTTTTTTATTCCCTCATCTTCGATCAGACGGATCCTGAATTTCGAGGGGATCATCGGCAATACCCCTAAATTCCATTTTTGCCATTTCTCCGTATATTCTCCCGGTTCTTGCAGGGTACATAAGTGTCCGAATGTCCAGGTAACACAATATCCATTCCCTTCCAGATATCCGTTCCGCCGGGTCGTAGCTCCCAGAATATTCGCGATTTCTTTGGCAACACTTGGTTTCTCTGCAATACACATTTTCATAATTCCGCACGACTTGATTCTGCTACAAAGATAATGTAAACCGAAAGCAAAGCCAAGTTTACTTGAACTTTGCTGAGGTGCAGCTTATTTTATCGAATGATAATGCAAACCGGGTGCAGAACGAAACGAATTCGTTCATTTCTTCCGTCAGGGTGTCGCTTATGTTAAATAGGCTCCGGGGCTGCATTCCGGGGTTTGTATTTATTCTTCCGTACCTCCGAGATAGTAACTATCTGAAATCTCATTGGTATATTTTGATTTAAAAAAAGCATACAGGTATGCTGGTTTTTCCAATGAGTCGGGAATTTGGAATGCGTAGTATCCTGCTTTGCGTTGGGTTTCTGTCGTTGCTATAATCCGGATTTTGGGATTCCTTTTCTTGTAAGGAGTAAAGGCTGCCAATTGTAAACAATCATGGTTTCTCATAACATCAGAGGATTGTATATTCCACTTTAGCGTCACTTGTTTGTCCGGATGGAATTTCACTTCAATATCTGCCGGTAGCGGCACCACCCCTTTGCATATCTTGAAAGAATTGAAATCTTCAATAGCCTCTGCCTCTCCGGCGTATCTGATATTTTCTTTAAAAAACAGATTATAACCGCTCAGTGTAGTCCCTACAGTAAGTTGTTTCCAGTAGACATGGAGTTGTAAATCCAGAAATGAAAATAGTTTTGCTATTGTTTTCACTTTCGAACGCTGCTTTAGCTGTGTTTCACTCTTCGCATCCCTATAATGACTGGTTTTCCCTCTTACTCTGATTTGGTCCCCCACTTTGTAAATAATCAAATTTCCCAATGATCCATTCAGTTCATGGAATAATGCAGATTTCGCGATAGCCATAATATAACTTTTAGATAACTCCCGATATTCCTTAATATTAATATCTTATAAAATTAGGGAAAAATTATATCATAAACAAATTAAAGCTATATATTATTATCTATATCATAGTTCTGTCTTATCTTTATCTTAACTTTGATCAATTGTTATTTATGTTTTGACTATGAATTGCACCAGCCTGGCTAAGGCGATCCCACCTGCCTCCCGATATAAAAAAAGGTCCAATTAAATCAGAATTTAATTGGACCTTTAACAATTCGGATAACATTTATATTTTTGTGAAAAGTTTTTTGTTATTGGGAGGAAATGGCCTTGATGAATAAAGAAATGAAAGGACAGATTTTCGGTTATGCAAGGGTGAGTACGCGTGATCAGAATCTGGATATGCAACTGGATGTGTTGCAACGACAAAATTGCGTAAAGATATTTTGCGAGAAAATTTCCGGGGTAAAAAAACGTCCGGAACTGGAACATTGTCTCTCACTATTAAACGAAGGCGATGTGTTAGTTGTTTATAAATTAGATCGTTTGGCGCGTAGTCTGTCTGAAATTGTTCGGATATGTTCGGAGCTGGAGAGTAAGAATATACGGATCCGTTCGGTTAAAGATAATATCGATACAACCGATTATATGGGGAAATTTACGATGCATATTTTTGCAGCCCTGGCGGAGTTCGAGCGGAATGTGATTATGGAAAGGACCCGTGAAGGACGGGAAGCGGCCCGGAAAAGAGGAAAGAAATTCGGAAGGCCACAGGGATTGAATCCGGAAACCCAGCAAAAAGTAAAAAAAGCAGCTATCTTGTATCAAAAAGGATTTGCTGTAAAACAAATATGCCAACAAATTGAAATTAAGAGCAAAAGCACACTTTATAAGTATCTTCAACTGGAAAATATTCCCCTGAGATCTTTCTCTAAAAACTGAAAAGGCATTTTTTTCTTTGTAGTGGAAAAATAAAAGGCTATTTTTGCGGCTGAAAATAAGACGGTTCTTCAGTAGAAATATGACACTGAGGACCGCGGAGCGTACCTAATCGGTTCCTTTTCCAAAAGATAATCATATAGAAATCAAGTAGTAAACTATATTAACCCTGAGTTTAGGTTAAATAAATTCAGTGGAATAATTTGCCTTAAAGAGGTCCAATTAAATTCTGATTGAATCGGACTTTTGTTATTTTACCTTATTTATGTCGGAATCCCTAAAAGCGAAGACAGTAAAAGGTGTGGGTTGGAGTTTTGCGGATAATCTTGCAAACTCCGGCATTACTTTTTTGGTAGGTTTGGTATTGGCTCGTTTGCTTACTCCTTCCGAGTATGGGATGCTGGCAACCATCATGATTTTTATCGCCGTGGCGAATTCCATTGTGGATAGCGGATTTTCCAATGCACTGATACGCAAGATAGATGCCCGGTCGGTTGATTACAATACGGTCTTTTACTTCAATTTGGTTGTCAGTGTCTTGCTCTATGGCTTACTTTATATAGGCGCTCCTTGGATTAGCGATTTTTTTCATGAGCCTCTTTTAGTGGACGTCACGCGGGTAGTCGGTGTCGTGCTTTTAATCAATGCACTGGCGATTATACAAAGGACATTATTTGTTCGGGATATTGATTTCAAGACGCAGACGAAAGTATCCTTGATTGCTTCTTTGTCGAGCGGGGCGGTTGGTATCGGTATGGCATACGGGGGATACGGGGTCTGGAGTCTGGTGGGGCAGCAGATTGTACGGCAATTAATGAATACCGTTTTTTTATGGTTTTATAGTAAATGGCGTCCGGCATGGGAATTTTCGCGGGAAAGTTTCCGGGAATTGTTTGCCTTTGGTTCGAAACTGATGGTGTCCGGCTTGATTGATACGATTTGGAAGAATATCTATTATTTCGTCATCGGTCGTTTCTACACGACGGCCACTTTAGGACAATATACCCGGGCGGAGCAATTCAATACGATATTTTCCAGCAATTTGACCGCGGTGGTGCAACGGGTCAGTTATCCGGTGTTGAGCAGCATCCAGGAGGATTCGGAACGCTTGAAACAAGCCTACCGGCGGGTGATTAAAACGACCATGCTGGTGACTTTCGCTTGCATGCTTGGGCTGGCGGCAGTGGCGCGTCCGCTGATATTGATTTTGATCGGAGAGAAGTGGTTGCCGGCAGTTACGTATTTGCAGATACTTTGTTTTGGCGGGATGCTGTATCCTTTGCATGCGATTAATTTGAATATTTTGCAGGTGAAAGGACGCTCCGATCTGTTTCTCCGCCTGGAGATTATAAAAAAGGTGATAGGCATTGCCCCGATAGCTTTGGGGATTTTTTACGGGATTGAATATATGCTGTGCGGTTCTGTGGTGACTTCCGTTATCGCTTATTTCCTGAACAGTTATTATTCGGCAGAATTGATTCATTACCCCACTTGGGCGCAGGTACGGGATATTCTTCCGGCATTGTTGGTCTCATTGGGTGTGGCTTTGGTCATGTGGGGCATCTCTTTTCTGGATTGTTCCGTTTGGGTGTTATTGCCTTTGCAGTGTGTTTGCGGGATATTATTGGCGATGTTTGTGTATGGGAGGTTACAGCTGGAAGAGTATCTGGAAATCAAGCAAATCGGCTTGTCTTTATTAAATCGTTGTTATAAACATGGATGAGAAAATGATTACGGTAACATCACCGTTGTTGCCTTCTTTAGATGATTTCTTGCCTTATTTACAGGATATTTGGGCGCGCAAATGGATTACAAATAACGGGCATTACCATCAGGAATTGGAGCGGGCTTTGTGCAAGTATTTGAAAGTGCCATACATTAGCCTGTTTACAAATGGAACTTTGCCTTTGATGTGTGCTTTGCAAGCTTTGCGCATCACGGGCGAAGTGATTACAACGCCTTACAGTTTCGTTGCAACGACACATTCTTTGTGGTGGAACGGTATCAAGCCCGTGTTTGTGGACATCGATCCGGAAACTTGCAATATCGACGTAAATAAGATAGAGGCAGCTATTACTCCCAAGACAACGGCAATCATGCCTGTACACGTGTACGGGAAACCTTGTGATACGGGACGAATTCAGGAGATTGCGGATAAATACGGTTTGAAAGTGATTTATGATGCGGCACATGCTTTCGGCGTGGAGGTAAACGGCAAATCGGTATTGGAGGCGGGGGATATGTCTACGTTGAGTTTTCATGCCACGAAAGTGTTCAATACGGTGGAGGGCGGCGCTTTGATTTGTCATGACGAGAAAACGAAGCAACGGATAGATTATTTGAAGAATTTCGGTTTTGCGGGTGAGACTACAATTGTAGCTCCCGGCATTAACGGAAAGATGGATGAGGTGCGCTCGGCTTTCGGCCTGTTGAATTTGAAGCAGGTAGACGGAGCGATAGAAGCGCGGCGCAAAGTGGCTATCCGTTATCGTGAGGCTTTGCGGAATGTGCCGGGTATCCGTTTCATGGAGGACATGCCGGGAGTGCGGCATAATTATTCTTATTTCCCTGTTTTTGTGGACGCAGAGAAATACGGGATGACACGAGATGAGCTGTATTTTAAGATGAAAGATGCAGGGGTATTGGGACGCCGGTATTTTTACCCGCTAATCAGTGAGTTCTCTACTTACCGGGGATTGGAGTCCGCCAAGCCAGAGTATTTACCAGTAGCACATCAGGTGGCAGATAGTGTGATTTGTTTGCCGATGCATCATAGTTTAGGAGAGGATGATATATACAGAGTATTAGATTCAATTGTGCAGCTATGAATAATGTAAACAAACAAAAAAAAATATTGTTGCTGGGTGGATTGCGTTATTTGCTTCCAGTGATTAAAGCGGCGCATGATTTGGGGTATTATGTAATTACGTGTGATTATCTTCCGGATAATATTGCGCATAAGTACGCGGATGAATATCACAATGTAAGCATTATAGATAAAGAGGCGGTATTGGCATTGGCGCGGGAATTGCAGATAGACGGAATTATGTCGTTTGCGGTAGACCCTGGTGTCGTAACTGCTGCTTATGTACAAGAACAAATGGGGTTACCTGCTTGTGGACCGTACGAGTCCGTATGTATCTTACAGAATAAAGATAGGTTTCGCGCTTTTTTGTCGGAACATGGGTTTATGGTGCCTTGGGCATACGGTTTTTCTTCGAAAGAGGAGGCTTTGTCAAACTATGAAGTATTTTCTTATCCGCTGATTGTCAAACCGACCGATTCTGCCGGTAGTAAAGGAGTTACCCGTGTGGATGATGTCGCAAAATTGTCTGATGCTTTGCAGGAAGCGTTTTCGTATTCTATCGGCAAGCGGGTGATTGTGGAGGAGTTTATTGAAAAGGAGGGCTGTTCTTCCGATACGGATTGTTTTTCGGTAGATGGGGAATTGAAATTTGTTTCTTTCTCTGCCCAACGTTTTGATGAGCATGCTGCAAATCCTTATACACCTTCGGCCTATAGCTGGCCTTCTACTTTTTCGGGTGAACAAGAAAAGGAATTGGCAACGGAAATACAACGTTTACTAAAGTTGTTGGGAATGCAAACTTCTATCTATAATGTGGAGACACGCATCGGCAAAAATGGGAAAGCGTATATCATGGAGGTATCTCCGCGGGGAGGGGGAAACCGCTTGGCAGAGATGTTACGATATGCCACAGGGGTCGACTTGATAAATAATGCAGTGAGAGCTGCTGTGGGTGATGAAATAGTTGGAATGGAACAACGACCTTATAACGGACATTGGGCAGAAGTGGTGTTGCATGCCGATAAGGACGGGAAATTTGCGGGATTGGAAATAGCTGAAGATTTGAAACAGCATGTTGTTGAGGTCGATTTATGGGTAAAAGAGGGAGAGCAGGTGTCTTCTTTTAAAGGAGCGAATGATGCGATTGGAACATTAGTGTTGAAGTTGGATTCGGAAAACGAATTGAAATCAGTATTAACTCGTCCGGAGGATTATTTGAAGGTTATTGTAAAATGAAACGCATAGCTATAATAGGTGCTTCAACGGGACAATTACCTCTTTGCAAAAAAGCACATGAAATGGGTTTGGAAAGTTACTGCTTTGCGTGGCCTAAAGATGCTATATGTAAAGAGTATGTGGATCATTTTATACCAATTTCTATTTTTGAAATGGATGAAATAGTAAGGTATTGCCAAGAGATAAATGTTGATGGAGTTGTATCTAATGCATCTGAAACAACGGCTTTGGTTGTTGCGTATGTTGCAGAAAAATTAGGGAAACAGGCAACGTCTTATCAAGCTATTTTAAATATTCAAAATAAAGAATTCGTTCGTCAAAAAACTAATGGGATTGAAGGGCTGGGACATGTAAGATTCACGGTTGGAAAATTGAACGATATTATACCAACTTTTCCTTATCCGTATGTCTTGAAACCTTTAAAAGGTGCTTCTAAGAAAGGAGTCAATTTTGTATCTGGAATTAAAAGTTGTATAACTGTACCTGATGATTTGAAAGATGGTCTTTTTATGGCAGAAGAATATATTTCGGGGCAGGAATATTCTATCGAATCTATATCTTTCAATGATCGTCACGATATTATACAAATAACTGAAAAAGTGACAACCGGAGCTCCTCATTTTGTTGAATTGGAACACCATCAACCGGCACATCTTTCACCTTCTATTGAGAAAAAGATTAGAAATATCATACCTCCGATTTTATCTTCTGTCAATTTTAGTAATGGTGCTTCACATATAGAAATAAAAGTGAATGATCAAGGGGATGTTTATTTAATAGAAGTGAATCCGCGGGGCGGGGGAGATTATATTTCCAATGATTTGGTAAGTCTCTCTACTGATTATGATTATCTGAAACAGATGATTTTAGTCGCTTTAGGCGAGTACAATCCGGTAGCAGTCCATCATGTAGCTTATGCTGGAATATACTTTTTGTCAGCTTATACAAAACGTTTATTGCCCTATTTTAATATTCCCTTGGCAAATTGGATGGTTAGACGGGAACGAAAGACGGGAGAGTTGACAGTATCTTCTTCCAACTATGATAGGGATGGTTTTATTATATATTGTTCGGATAAAAAAATTGTTTTGTGATGAAAACTATTTTAATTTTTGGAGCAACGGGTACATTAGGTGCATATATTTCTCTCCATTTTCACGGGTTAGGTTATAAAGTTATAGCGGTTGGGCACAGAAAAAGTGATAATGGATTTTTTGCAGATTACAATATTCCTTATTATTCCGTGAATATTTCAAACTCGGAAGACTTTAAAAAGTTACCATCAGAAAATATTGATCTTGTCGCTCATTTTGCAGGGGCTTTGCCTGCTTCTATGGAGGGGTATAATGGAACTTTATATATCGATTCCATTGTGAAAGGCACTTACAATGTTTTGGAATTTATGAGGAAAAATGGTATTCCTAAAATTATTTTTCCGCAATCATTATTTGATATCAGTTACTTGTTCGGGAGTAAAGAACCGATTCCGGCAGATGTAGAAATGAGGCCACCTTTGGAAGGAGACCATGCCATGTATGTGATTGCTAAAATAGCAGCGGTTCAGATAATAGAACATTATTATAAAGTGCATGGAATCAAGAGATTTATTATCCGTTTATCGCGAGTTTATGTTTATCATCCTAATCCATACACGTACACGGATGGAGTAAAAACACTTATTTCAGATCGTTTACTAATACAAAAAGCTGAAAGGGGTGAACCGATATCAATTTGGGGTGATCCCAATGTTCTTCTCGAGACTTGTTGTGTGAAAGATTTTTTGCAGATTGTGGAAAAATGTGCGGATTCCCCACTTGACGGAGGTTTATATAATATTGGTAGTGGCGGTTCCACGCTTGACGAGCGGGTTCATGCAATTGTTGATGTATTTTCCCCCTCTTCTAATAAATCACCGATCACATACGACGTAAATCATAAATACAATGCAACACAATTTGTGTTGGATATAAGTAAAACGAGAGCCGAATTAGGTTATGAACCAAAATATTCATGGAAAGATTATTGTGTCTGGTTTAAAAAAGAACGGGAATTGCAACGTTTTGCTAAGTTGTGGGGGACAGAAGAAAATTATAAATAAAAAAGGATGAAAGATCGTTATCTCATAATGCACAAGGGAATTGCACGATGGAAATTGAATAATTCTTTTAAAGCTGATACTTCTGAATTTTGGAAGTGTTTGTATGTTTAGTATTATCGTTTATTTGATAGTAAATATTATAAAGGCGGATTGAAATATGTACGGTAATGAAGTGTATATTTTGGGTGTTATTTGGCGAATTGGGGCAGGAGAATCTATTATGGATAATGCTGGCTCCGGAGGGATGTACGCAAGCATTGATCATCAATTAGGGATTGTTGAATCTGATGCGGTAAATTATAAAGGTGAACATTTTAATGTACATCCAGATACAGGTGTGCAGATAGTTGGACATAAATTACCCCGTTGGAATGAAGCGTTGTCACTTGTTCATAATATGGCGACTTGTGTTTCGGGTACAACTTTAATTTCTTGGGATATAGCTTATAGTGATAGAGGCTGGCTAATGATAGAGACCAATGATAATGGAGATTGGAGTATTATACAATCTATTAAAAAGATAGGTAAGAAAGAAATACTATATACTTACATGGATAAGTATTTTCAATACCAACGAGTAAATAAATTATAGGCTTGTAAATGAAAGAATATGAGAGAAAATGAACCTTTGATGGTAACAATTCTTTGCCTTGTTTATAATCATGAATCTTATATTCGGCAGTGTTTGGAAGGGTTTGTGATGCAAAAAACAAATTTCCGTTTTGAAGCAATTGTACACGATGATGCCTCTACTGATGGAACAGCTGCAATTATAAGAGAATACGCTGAGAAATATCCAGATATTATTAAACCTATTTTTGAAACGGAAAATCAATATTCGAAGGGAGATGGCTCGCTTGGCAGGATTATGACTGCGCATACGCATGGCAAATATGTAGCAATATGTGAGGGGGATGATTATTGGATAGATCCATTGAAATTGCAGAGGCAGGTGGATTTCTTGGAAGGAAATCCGGAATATGTATTAACTTATACGGGTGCATATATAGTTAATGCAAATTCGGAAAAACAAAGATGGAGATACTTTTTACAGAAGCGCTATTCTGGTGACGTGACAAAATACCTTTTTTGTAAAGGGTCTTTCATTATAACGGCTACAACATGTTATCGTTCTGATTATATCGCAGAATTTACTCATGAAAAGTCAATGATTCCATTCCCGCTAAAAATGGGCGATCTTCCTTTATGGTTGTTTCTCAGTCTTAAAGGAAAATTTAAGTATATTGATGAGAAAACTACCTGTTATCGCATTTTGCCACAATCGGCCAGTCATTTTAAGGAAAGAGAGAAAAGGATAGAATACATTCTTAACTGTCAAGATGTTCTGTTTTACTTTAATTCTAGATTTAAACTAGGAATATCTGAATCTGTGATACATAAGTTGATTCATAAAAGGTTGATTAGGAATATGGCCTCATTCGACAGGGTTACTTTCTGTAGTTATTATAAAAAAGGGATAAAGCAATGTCCATCTTTGTTATTTGACATTAGGACGGTTATGACTTTTGTTGTCAGGATGGTGTTGAATCAAAAATATTAATTTCTTTTTTTCTTGCTGCGAAAGCAAATCGGAATAGATACATGCAGTTGGTCATAAAGATTTTAATCATACTTATATCTATTTCTCCTGCATTTGCATTGGGTGAGGGAAATAGGAATTTGCTTTTAATAATGGCAATGGGGTTATCTCCATTGCTATTGTTACGTAGGTTAACTTTGATACCGAAGATAGATGTACCTATAATATCACTCTGCTTTTGTTTGATTTGTTTCCCTTTATTTACTCATCCTGAAACTATGCGTTGGAGTACCATTTTGTACTCTTGCATGTTTTGTCTTTTTTTTGTATCCTATGCTCATATATTGCCATATAGTAGGCTCCCTATAGATAAATATGTCAATTTGTTAGGAAGACTGATAGTCGCTTTTTCCATAGTATTGGTTTTACAACAGATATGTGTTTTGTTTGGATTGCCGGTCATTAATTTGAGTAATTATGACCCTGATACTCCGTGGAAATTAAATAGTTTGAGTTCGGAGCCCTCACATTCTGCTCGTTTTGTTGCAATTTTAATGTATTCGTATCTATGGATGCAGGATTTGTTATTTGGCAGGCAAGTAGGCTTGGGGGAGAGTGTCAAGAAACATACAGGTATATGGCTTGCCTTTTTTTGGGTGATGCTTACTTCTGGTAGCGGAACAGCTATTATGTTGTTGGGGATTATTTTTTTGCGTTATATAAACGGGCGATATGTTTTGCGCACGACATTACTTGCTGTACTCTTAATGTTTGTATTACACACGGTGGAATATGAACCGATAGAAAGGGTGTATAGATTTTTTATGGCAGCGATAACATTTGATAAAAATGAAATGGTGAATGTAGATCATAGTGCTTCACTGAGATTGCTTCCGTCAATTACTTGTATTGAACACTCTGATCTGACGACCTTAAATGGTTGGACGGGGCATGGTGTGGACTATGCTTCAAATATGTTGTATACAGAAATACCCGGAGTAAAAGAAGGGTATAGTGGAGGCGGCTATTTGTTGATCGCTTTGGAATATGGTTTTATTCCATTTTTAATTATCACTTGTTTTACACTGGGAATATGTTATCATAAAAAATATAAGTTGCAGTCCGTTCTTTTGTGGTTGACATGTTGTCTGATTTTAGGTATTAATATGCAGATAGCATGGGCGTTCATAATATTTTCTTATACCAATAAGTATTTTGAACATAATTTGTGTTCCTATAGATGGGGTCAAAGAGTAGCTGATAGAGGTTATTTAATCAGAGTATAAAAATTATGCGTGATTTTGTTTATACCAACAAATCCATAGAGGAATGTTATGGCTGTAAAGCATGTGAGCAGATTTGCCCGAAGAATGCTATAACCATGTCCGAAAATGAAGAAGGTTTTCAATATCCCCATATCGACACAAGTAAATGCGTGGATTGTGGACTGTGCCAATGTGTTTGTCCTACGCAAATGGAGAATATATCTGTATTGTTTCATGTAACGCCACAGACTGTATCGGCTGCTTGGAATCCCAATCTTAGCGAGCGTTTGGAATCAACCTCCGGCGGCATGTTTTTTTTGCTGGCTTGCCAATTTATAAATGAAAGAGGCGTGGTATATGGAGCTGACTACAGAGAGGATCTTACCGTTTTTCACTGCCGTTTTGACGATAGTGAAGCGTTAAAGCGTGCGCGAGGCTCAAAATATGTACAGAGCGACATCAATGATACATTCTTGCAAGTACGCACTGATTTGAAGAACGGTAGGAAAGTCTTGTTTTCAGGAACTCCATGCCAGATAGCGGGACTTCGGCTTTTTTTACGGAAACCATACGATAATCTTTTTACGATAGATCTTGTTTGTCATGGGGTACCAAGTCCCTTTTTCTTTAAGAAAAATTTAACCTTTTTGGAAAAGGAATATGGTGACCATGTCGTGGATTTCAAATTTAGGGCAAAAAAGAAGTCTGGATGGCGGAGTTATGTGAAATATGTATTCAATCAGCGTAAGCCAATATGGGATTTTTTGGGAAAAAACTATTATACCCATGCCTTCCATTTGGGATATTTTAATAGAGCGTCGTGTTATACTTGTGATTTTTCAAGAAGTGAACGTGTGGGCGACATCACGCTTAGCGATTTTTGGGGAGCCGAGAAGCATTGCCGGTCGTTAAAGAAAGCCCGGAAGTGGGGATTCAATTTAGTAATGTGCAATACGCCGCAGGGTAGGTCGTTGTATGAAACTGTATTGAAATATGTCGAATCAATGGAATGTCCGGTGGAATGGGCCATACAAGGGGATGTCCGGCTGCGCCATACCGAACAGCGCCCTGGCATGAGAGATAAGGCGTATAAACTATTAAGTGAAAAAGGGTATGCTTATATGTCTTCCGTGTATGGAATAAAAGAATCACTGCCTCAGCGCCTGATACCTGCATGGGCGAAAAATCTGATCAGAGAAATACAAAGCCGGATTTGAAATGAAAATAGGAATACTTACACGTAGGGCAGGCTTTAATATGGGATCGTCGTTACAGGCTTATGCAATGGCGAAATTCATCACTGATACCGGTTATTCTTGCCGGATAATCGATTATGATGAATACAGCGGACATCCATTGTGGAAGGTACGGCCATTTGTGGAGAACATTCAATGGAATCTGATCAGGCATCTTCCGTTTCGGAACAGTAAATACAGTTACTTGCTGGCACGTGCTTGCCAGTATAGACGTTTCAAAGAGTTTGAGGACAAGCATTTGCCCTTGACGGAGAAGATCTATGGGAATCAAAAGCAGTTAGTCTCCTTGGAACAGGAGTTTGATGCTTTTGTTTGCGGTAGCGATCAAATATGGAGTCCCTTATTGTATGACCCTGTTTACTATTTTAATTTTTTGTCTAAAGGATGCAACATTCGTACCGTTGCCTATGCGCCAAGCATAGGAATAGGGAATGCTTTGCTTATGCGGAAAGAGCAAATTGCACTGATGCAAAATATTGACTATATATCGTGTCGTGAAGAGCAAGGAGCACAAATAATAGGGGACATCACAGGCCGGGAAGTTCCGGTCGTATTAGACCCTACATTAATGGTGCGGCCTGCCGATTGGGAAAAATTGGTTAATCCTGTTTCTCAGTTTGAAAATGAATCCTATATTTTGTGTTATTTTCTAGGCAGCAATGTGCATCAGTCTTATGTCGACCGGTTGAGAAAAGAATTGTGTTGCAAGATTGTAAATATACAAATGTTTAATCGTCTGAATGGCACAAATGCTGATTATCAGGTCTCTGATATCGGACCGAGTGAGTTCTTGGGGCTCATAAGGAAGGCGAAATGGGTTTGTACCGATTCTTTCCATGCCATTATCTTCTCTTATATCTTTCAAAGGCGTATTTCTGTTTTTGAACGTTTCAAGTCCACAGATACTCAAAGTCAAAATTCTAGAATTTATACCCTTCTCAATATTTTGGATATGGAGAAGGTATTGGTAAGAAACGATAGTGTGTGCAACATGCCTGAAAGAGTAGAGCACCTAGGGAGTTGTACAGCTTTAGAAAAATGGAAAGATTTGTCTTTAGAGTTTATTAGGAAAGCACTTAAATAAACATACAGATAATGAAACGTATTGTGTGTTTCCACCTGCTTAATGATTACAGTGGAAGCCCCAAAGTATTGGCAATGGTACTTGAAGGGTTGTTAGAGAAAGGCTATTGCGTCGAATTGGTAACATCTAAACATGGCGTACTGAATGATTTACGTGATAAACAAGGAATAAGATTCCATACCTATTTTTATCATTTTTCAAAGAACCCATTTGTAACTTTAGTGTTGTATCTTTATTCTCAGGTATATACGTTTTTCTTTTCTTTTAAATTCTTGTTTAAGAAAGATGTTGTGTTTTATATTAACACGATATTGCCAGTAGCTCCAGCTTTTGCCGGTAAATTGATAGGGAAGAAAGTTGTTTACCACTATCATGAGAACGCTTTTATCAAAAGCAAATTTTACAGGATACTTGCATCAATAATGGAAAAAATTGCGGATGAAGTTATTTGCGTTTCAGAGTATCAACGTGGATTTTTATCCCGTAAAGAAAGGGTAACGGTAATTCCCAATTCTTTACCTGTTTCTTTTACAGAAGCATTTGAAACGGACAGCGTGAAGCCTACTTTGAGCACAGTATTGATGCTTTCTTCATTGAAAGTTTATAAAGGGCTTGTAGAATTTGCAGTTTTGGCGAAAGCGTTACCGATAATCTCCTTTGAGCTGGTGGTAAACGCAAACAAAGAGGATATTGAAGCCTTCTGGCTGGAACAAGGCGTAATGCCTCCCAAAAACATGACGGTGTATTCTCGTCAGACCAATACTGTTCCGTTCTATAAACGTGCCTCTCTTGTCTTAAATCTTTCTAACAAAAATAAATTTTTAGAAACATTCGGACTGACAGCGTTAGAGGCTTTTACGGCAGGCGTGCCTGTTATTGTTCCGACAGAAGGAGGGATTGCGGAATTGGTTGTAGATGGTTGGAATGGTTTTAAGATTGACGTGCAGGACTTAGACAAAATAGAGAATAAGATACGAATATTGTCTACGAATACTGAACTCTACAGGAAATTATCTATAAACGCAAAAAAAATCTCTTTAAGATATTCTTATAAGAGTATGATAGAGAGGGTTTCGTCTTTATTATAAATAAAATGAAATATGTTGCTATTATCGGTACCGTTGGCGTACCGGCTAATTATGGCGGTTTTGAGACCTTGGTAGAAAATATAATAGGTGAAAATGCCTCTAAAGACGTGAGTTATACTATATTTTGTAGTGGCAAAAGTTATGCTGAAAGGTCCAATTTTTATAAAGGCGCTCTGTTAAAGTATATTCCCCTGGAAGCTAACGGTATTCAAAGTATTTTCTATGATATGCTGTCGTTGATTAAAGCTACTCGAAAAAGTGATGTGATTTTGATATTGGGGGTATCCGGATGCGTTTTTCTGCCAATATATCGTTTGTTTTCTAAAAAGAAACTGATAATAAATATCGATGGACTGGAACATCGAAGAGATAAATGGGGGAAATGGACACGGCGATTCTTAAAGTTTTCTGAAAAGATGGCTATAAAGCATTCGGATGTTGTGGTTACGGATAATAAGGGGATTCAGGATTATGTGACGGAAGAGTATGGGAAAGAGAGTGTTTTGATTGAATATGGCGGGGATCATGTGATATGTGATGTTGGGGAGGAGGAGAAAGAGGTGTTGGAGAGGTTTTGCTTAAAAAAAGAGACCTATTCTTTGGCATTGTGCCGTATTGAGCCTGAAAATAATGTGGAGATGATTTTGAAGGCTTTTTCTGAATCCAATGAAATATTGGCGTTTATAGGGAATTGGCATAATAGCGAATTTGGTGAAAGGATGCAAAAAGTGTATGGTGGTTCTGCCAATATACGGTTGTTGGCTCCTATTTATGATTTAAAGGTGTTGAATGTATTGAGGTCGGATTGTAAATATTATCTGCATGGGCATAGCGCAGGGGGAACGAATCCTTCATTGGTCGAGGCCATGTATTTCGGCAAACCGATATTTGCATTTGATGTGGTGTATAATCGTGAGACAACGGAAGGGGAAGCCAGATATTTTAAAAATGAACAGGAATTGCTTGCTTTGATTAATGAAAAGGATGAGGAGGATTGTCAAAGGAATGGGAAGGCAATGATGGAAATTGCAGGTAGGCGGTATCGTTGGAGTGTTATCGCGAATAAGTATGAGCAATTGTATTAAGAAAATGAGGTTACCAAACCAATGATTGGCCGAAAAAAGGTTCTGATGTTATTTTATTTTGGTAGGGATTTTGTATCTTTGTAGTATATAAAGGAATTGCTTATGGAGAATTTGATTCGTTTTGATTGGGCAATGAAGCGTTTGCTCCGGGATAAGAGTAATTATGTGGTGCTGGAAGGTTTTCTTTCTACACTGCTGGAGGAAGACGTGCATATTTGTAAGTTTCTGGAAAGCGAATCCAATCAGGCGGATGCAAGTGATAAATTTAACCGTGCGGATATTTTAGCTGAAGACTCCAAGGGGGAACTTTTAATCATCGAGGTGCAGAACAATCGGGAGTTGGACTATTTCCACCGGATACTTTACGGGGTGTCTAAGACGATAGCCGAATATATCGGTTTGGGGGATGCCTACAGTAAAGTCCGGAAAGTGTATTCCATCAATATCGTTTATTTTGATTTGGGTGAGGGAAAAGATTATGTGTATCACGGCAAGACGGATTTCCGTGGTTTGCATAATCCGAATGATATTTTGCGTCTTTCTGTACGGCAGCGGGAAATTTTTGTCGGCAAGGAGGCCGGTGATCTTTTCCCTGAATATTATGTGCTTCGCGTGAATGATTTCGATAAAGTGGCAAAGACTCCTCTCGATGAGTGGATACAATTTTTGAAAACGGGCGAAATTGAAGGAAGTTCGATGGCTAAAGGATTGCCCGAAGCCCGTGAACGTTTACGGCTGGATTCTTTGAATGCTGATGAAAAACGGGCTTATTACCGGGATATGGAAGCACAACGTTATCAGCGGAGTGTGATTGAGACTGGACGTATAGAGGGACGGGAAGAAGGAAGAGCGGAAGGAAGAGCGGAAGGAAAAGTAGAAGGAAGAGTTGAAGGATTAAAAGAAGCAAGTGAAAAGATTGCCCGCAATTTAAAGCAGTTAGCAGTCCCGATTGAGGTAATTACGAAAAGTACCGGTTTGACTAGTGAAGAGATTGAAGCTCTGTAAACAGCCATGGAAGGAGGATGTTTGATTTCTATCGAATTTACACATCAATATCTGAAAGATTTATTTAAATAATATTTTGTTTGTCGTTGTTTTGATACAGATTTCCATTAGAATACTTATCTGTAGGTGTTGTTTATGGGGGGGGATCTATTTTAATTACTAATCACTAAATTATTACTAATGAAAGGAATAGTGCTTGCCGGAGGTTCCGGTACGCGGCTTTATCCTATTACGAAAGGGGTGAGCAAGCAATTGCTGCCCATTTTCGATAAGCCGATGATTTATTATCCGGTTTCCGTGCTGATGTTAGCGGGGATTCGGGAGATATTGATTATTTCAACCCCTCAGGATTTACCCGGATTCCGGCGGTTGCTGGGGGACGGATCGGATTACGGGGTCCGTTTCGAGTATGCAGAACAGCCGAGTCCGGACGGGCTGGCACAGGCGTTTATCATCGGGGAGAAATTTATAGGGGAAGATTCGGCTTGTCTGGTACTGGGCGATAATATATTTTATGGTCAGAGTTTTACACGGATGCTGCTGGAGGCGGTGAGGATGGCAGAGGAAGAACAAAAGGCGACGGTTTTCGGTTATTGGGTGAATGACCCGGAACGGTATGGTGTGGCGGAGTTCGACAAAGAAGGGAATGTGTTAAGTATCGAAGAGAAACCTGCACTGCCGAAATCCAACTATGCAGTGGTGGGGTTGTATTTTTATCCCAATAAGGTGGTGGATGTAGCAAAAAACATAAAACCATCTGCCCGTGGAGAGTTGGAGATCACTACGGTGAATCAGTGCTTCCTGCAAAATCAGGAGTTGAAAGTGCAGTTACTGGGCCGGGGATTTGCGTGGCTGGACACCGGAACGCATGATTCATTGAGTGAGGCGTCGACTTTTGTGGAGGTCATTGAAAAACGGCAAGGATTGAAAATTGCTTGTCTCGAAGGGATTGCTTTGCGGCAAGGCTGGATTACGGCGGAAAAAATGCGGGAACTGGCTCAGCCTATGATTAAAAATCAGTATGGGCAGTATCTGCAAAAGCTGGCGGGGGAGTTTGAGAAAAAATGAGAATCGCTTGCTGTTTTTGGGGATATTTCCTATATTTGTACATAACAGGGAGTAATTAAATCAGATACATTATGGAAGGAAATCTGACATTGAGAATAAATGAATCGATTTTGAAAAAAGCAATACGGTATGCTCACAAAAATAAGATCGATTTATCTGTTGTGATAGAAGATTTTCTTGCTAAGTTCGTTGCTGATAAAGAAGTACAGGAAAAGAAAGTTGTTGTGTCTGATGAAGTAAAAGAATTAATAGGAATATTAGGAAGTGCTGACTCAGATACATGGAAAGAGGAAAGGGCTGAATATTTGACGGAAAAATATAAATGATGGAAAAATTATTCCTGGATACGAATATTGTATTGGACTTAATCGGAAACAGAGAGCCGTTTGTGAAAGAGGCTGCTTTTCTATTTCAATTGGGCAGGAATAAGGAATGTCAGTTGTTTGTATCGGATTTGACTTTCGTGAATATTGCTTATATTACAAGAAAAACTTACCCTAAAGAAAAACTATATTCTGTATTATCAAAATTACGTTCTTTTCTTACGATTGTTGGTGGCGGAGTTGTTGCTGTCGATCATGCACTTGCGTTGCAGGCTGATGATTTTGAAGATGCTGTGCAGTATTATGCTGCTCGTCAAGCTGATGCCGATTATATTATAACCCGCAATAAAAAAGATTTTTCTTTTTCTGAAATAGAGGTGCTTACTTCTGAAGAATATGTTTTGCTGAAACATATTATTTGATATTTAGATACTTATTCTGTGTGCTACGGAGTGAGTTTATTCTTTTCTGATTTTATCTAAAACATGGAGCTTATTAAAACTAATATACCGGGTGTTGTCATCTTACAACCCCGTATTTTCGGAGATGAACGCGGCTATTTTTTCGAGTCGTTTTCACAACGTGATTTCGAACGGGAGGTCCGCCGGACGGTGTTCGTGCAGGACAATGAATCGAAATCGTGCTATGGGGTACTGCGGGGATTACATTTTCAGAAACCACCTTATGCCCAGTCGAAATTGGTGCGGGTGGTAAAAGGAAGCGTGTTGGATGTGGCGGTGGATATCCGGAAAGGATCGCCGACTTTTGGAAAATATGTGTCAGTGGAACTGACGGAGGAAAATAAACGACAGTTCTTTATCCCACGGGGATTTGCACATGGTTTTGCGGTATTGAGTACGGAGGCTGTATTCCAGTATAAATGCGATAACTTTTATGCTCCGGAGAGTGAAGGGGCACTGGCGTGGGACGATCCGGATCTGGCGATTGACTGGCGGCTTCCTGCCTCGAAAGTGATCCTTTCCGAAAAAGATAAACACCATCCCCGGCTGAAAGAGGCTGAGTGGTTGTTCGACTATAATACCGGTCTTTATGAGTAATATATTGGTGACCGGAGCTCATGGGCCACTGGGCAATGAGATGCAGCGGCTAGCTGAGCAGGATGCTGAAAACATGTATGTTTTTACAGATGTGGCAGAGCTGGATATTACGGATTTGGACGCTATCCGTAGGTGTATGACGGAGTATCGCATTTCGATTGTCGTGAATTGTGCTGCTATATGTGACATTCGGTCTTGTCATTCGGATGAGTTTCCGAGTAAGGTAAAAAAGCCTGCATTTTCTGTATTGGATAAAACCAAAGTAAAAAAGGATTTTGATTATGTGATTCCTTACCGGAGGGATTCACTGGTAAAATGTAATCATGAATTAGACAAAATATGATGGAATTTAAAAGAAATATACTGATTACCGGAGGGGCCGGGTTTATCGGTTCGCACGTGGTGCGTCTGTTTGTGACGAAATATCCGGAATATCATATCATTAATCTGGATAAGCTGACTTATGCGGGGAATCTGGCCAATCTGGCAGACATCGAACAGCAGCCGAATTATACTTTTGTAAAAGCAGATATCTGTGATTTTGAAAAGATACTGGAATTGTTCCGGCAGCACAGTATCGACGGAGTGATCCATCTGGCAGCGGAAAGCCATGTAGACCGCTCGATCAAAGATCCGTTTACCTTTGCTCAGACGAATGTGATGGGGACCCTGTCTTTGTTGCAAGCCGCTAAAGTAAGCTGGGACGGACAATATGACGGGAAACGTTTCTATCATATCTCTACCGATGAGGTGTATGGGGCCCTGAAGTTTGACGGCACCTTTTTTACGGAGACAACGAAATATGATCCGCATTCCCCCTACTCGGCTTCGAAAGCTTCTTCCGATCATTTCGTGAGGGCCTTTCACGATACTTTCGGTATGCCTACCCTTGTAACCAATTGCAGTAATAACTACGGTCCTTACCAATTCCCGGAAAAGCTAATCCCTTTGTTTATCAATAATATCCGTCACAATAAACCTTTGCCCGTTTACGGAAAGGGGGAAAATGTGCGTGACTGGTTGTATGTGGTGGATCATGCCCGGGCCATCGATCTTATTTTCCATAATGGAAAGGTTGCCGAAACATATAATATCGGTGGCTTTAACGAATGGAAAAATATCGATTTGATCCGGGTTCTGATCAAGACGGTAGATCGCTTACTGGGACGCCCTGAAGGAGCATCGGAGAAGCTGATCACATACGTGACAGACCGGGCCGGACATGATTTGCGCTATGCTATCGATTCGACGAAACTGAAAAATGAATTGGGCTGGGAACCTTCTTTACAGTTCGAGGAGGGTATAGAGAAAACGGTGAAATGGTATCTGGATAATCAGGAGTGGCTGGATCAGGTGACGAGCGGAGATTATCAGGGATACTATGAAAGGATGTATGGCAATAGATAGGCAAAAAACGGAAACGGTTCATTGGCACGCCGTCTTCACCGCCTCGCGTGCGGAGAAGAAGGTGCGTGACCGGTTGGAGGAGCTGGGTGTGGAGTGTTTTTTGCCGGTACAGACGGTGTTGAGGCAGTGGACGTACCGGAAGTCGCGGGTGGTGGTGCCGGTGATTGCGGGGTTGGTTTTTGTGCGGGTGAGCCGTCAGGAGCAGGTGAAGGTGCTGCAGACGAAGGGGGTGGTGGCTTTTCTGAGGCTGAAGGGAGAGGCGGGGGCTGCTGTGATTCCGGATAAGCAGATGGAGGACTTCCGTTTTTTGCTGGATTTCTCGGAAGAGGCAGTGGAAATGACCAATGAAAATATAAAGGCCGGTGATTTGGTCAGGGTGGTGAAAGGTTCGCTGAGGGGGATGGAAGGTGAACTGATCAGACACAAGGGAGTGACGAAGGTGTTGGTACGTATCGATATGCTGGGGTGTGCCATGGTTAATATTCCGGCGAGCTTTGTAGAAAAATTAAATAAGTAATGATCGGCGATGAAAGAGTTTTCTGTTTGTTATGATCGTTTTTGCCTGGGGAATTATACCCTGGTTTGTGATGGTTCGGATACCGTTCAGGCGACCGCGGATCTGGGGGCTTTCGAGATGTATGTCCTGGGTATGTGGAACGATGGGCTGGTGGTGACGATGAAGGCATACGATGAGGTTTGTGGTGAAAATCAGTTTGTCCTGCTTGTACCGGACGGTAGCGAGCAGTTGATGAGTTTCTCCCCGGGTAGAGGTTTTGTGGTCCGGCCATACCGGGCGGCACGTCAAGGCCGTTTTGCCTATTTGCTTGATTTCTTATGTGGCTTGAAATACAAAGGTTATCAGGGTTATGAGGAGTATGACGAGGAAGAAAAGATGATTTTCGGTATTGTGCGGGTCGGTGAAAAATCCCTGACCTATGGAGGAAAAAATTTGCAGGAAGTGAAAATGGATTTTAAAAGAGTAATCGAAGAAGCTATAAGTTAGCGGTAGGAAAGAAAAGCTAAAAAAGGGGTTCCCTTGTCCGGTGACGGATAAGGGAATTTTTTGTCGATGATTTTCCAAACCTTATTGATAAAAAATGCGAATACTAGTGAAAAAACGAATCTTTCTAACCTGGAAAATTTATGAGACAAGAAATGGAGAAAACGGTTTTGAAAGGAAGACACGGAGGTTGGTCGATATGGCTATCTGTAGCTTTCGGAATGGTATGGCTTTTATTGCTTCCCGGACAGTCGGTGGCTAGGGTTCCGGGCAGTAGGGACAAACAACAGAATGCGGAAACGTTGCGGGTTGTTCACGGTAAGGTAACGGATGAGAACGGAGCTCCGATTGTGGGGGCGAATGTTTGGATAAAGGGGACTATGGTAGGAGTGGCTACCGATGTCAACGGAGATTATACCTTGCGGATAAACCCTGAGGCGAAGACGTTGAGTGCTTCATTTATCGGTTATTCAGAGGCGGAGAAGACGATTATGCCGGGAATCGAGGTTTATAATTTTACTTTAAAGCCGGAAGCCAGGAAGCTGGACGAGGTCGTGGTGGTCGGGTACGGTACTACCCGGCTCAGGGATTTAACCGGTTCGGTATCTTCTGTCGGGGCTGCTGATCTGGAAAAGGAACCGGTGATGAATGTCGCTTCTGCCTTGCAGGGGAAAGCGCCGGGGGTTCAGGTGTCTATGGCTTCGGCGAAACCCGGTGAACCGGTGAAGATCCGGGTGAGGGGATCCACTTCGTTGGAAGGTACCAATGAACCTTTGTATGTGATCGACGGTATTCCGGCCGAACAAGCCGATATGATCGCCATAAACCCGGATGATATTCAGTCGATCGATATATTGAAGGATGCTTCGGCAGCGGCTATTTATGGGTCGAGGGCCGCTAATGGCGTGGTATTGATTACAACCAAACGGGGGATACAGAATGAAAAGCCTCAGCTGAATCTGAAGTATTTTACCAATTTCGATACCCAGATAGAGAATTTCAGCATATTGAATGCGAATGAATTCCGGAATGTCATGATGGATGCTGCAATCAATACGTTAAAAGTGGATCCGACCAATGAAACGGCTTTGAGCATTAAAGAAGGGACTATCCTGAAGGATGCCGATACAGATTGGTATAAACTATTGTCACAGAAAGCTTCAACGAACAGTGTGGAGCTTTCGGTGAGGGGAGGAAGTTCAAGACTGAAATATTTTACTTCCTTCGGGATGAGTTTCCAAAATGGAGTATTGAAAGGGGATGACCTGAAACGGTATACCGGGCGGATCAACCTGGATTGGGATGTGACTTCGGTATTGAAATTCGGTACCAATGTAAGTTTGGCGTATACCGATCAATCCCAGGAAGGACAAGGGTTGTGGCAGATCAAACAGTTTCGTCCGGATGTCCCGGTTTATGCAGAGGACGGTAGTTATTATAAGATCGGTACGACAGATAATCCGGTGGCCAAAACGAAGATTACCAACCGGAACGATGTTTATCGGTTTAATGGGACGGTATTCGGAGAGGCCCAGATTATTCCGGGACTTCGTTTTCGTTCAACTTTCTCTGTAGCTAAGAACTTTAATTTCACCCACCAATATTATCCCAGTTTTTTACAGGAAGGTAATTATTATAACAATTATACCGGTAAAGCTGTACGGGGAAGTAACGAATCGGTACGTACCCTTTGGGATAATACATTGAAATATGAGGGGACATTTAAGGAGATACATGCTTTGGATGCTTTGTTCGGAGTCTCGTTCGAGCGTTACAAGGCAGGTGATTTCAGTGCTACCGGTGTCGATTTTCCGATGGACAAAATCTTGAATAACCTGAGTAGCGCTACAACTCCTTACGATGTAAGCGGAAATTCGTCCGGAAACGGACTGATTTCGGTCTTCGGACGGTTTAACTACCAATTGATGGAAAAATATCTTTTCACTTTTACGGCTCGTTTCGACGGTTCGTCGAAATTCGGTTCGCACAATAAATACGGTTTTTTCCCCTCGGGGGCTTTTGCCTGGAAAATCGATCAGGAACCTTTCATGAAGGATATTGAAGAAGTGAACGAATTGAAATTAAGGCTTTCGGCCGGAGTGACGGGAACACAGAATATCGGTAATTATAACAATAAGGATCTTTATGGCCCGAACGATTTTCTGGGAAAACCGGGAATTATCCCGACAACCCTGGGAAATAACGATCTGCGCTGGGAACGGACCAAGCAATTCGATATCGCTGTCGATTATGCTTTGCTGGATTACCGGTTGAGCGGATCTATCGGCTGGTATTATAAGAACACCAACGACCTGTTGTGGTATATCGATTTTCCGACTTCACTGCAACCCTTCAGCGGGATGTATAAAAATGTCGGACGGGTACAGAATAAGGGATTCGAGTGGATCGTCGATGCAAAGATTTTTAGGGAGACGGAGGTGAAATGGGACGTTACTTTTAATCTGGCCGTTAACCGCAATAAGGTGAAATCTTTGGTATCCGAAGGGGCACAGGATTGGGCCGGTAAAGGTGTGGTACAGGGAAGCGGTACCGAAGTACTGGCCGAAGGACATCCGGAGCTGTTCTGGGGTACCAGACCGACGGTATATTCCAGTCCTGGACACAGATCGAGGAATATAATAAAAAGGCACAGGAGCTGAGTAACGGGACTGCCACTTATTATTATAGCAGCGAGACCAAACCGGGACAGATTATTTACCGGGATGTGAATGGAGACGGGCATATCAGCGTGAAAGACCGGGTGATCATTGCTAATCCGGAACCGAAATTTCAGGGGGGATTTTCTTCCAATGTGTCCTGGAAAGATTTATCCCTGTATCTGATGTTCAATTATTCGGTAGGTGCAGAACGCTTGTATAACAATACTTTGCAAAATATTTCCGGTTCGTTGAACAACCTGATCGATTATAACCTTTACAACCGTTGGTCCGAACAGAATACGTCTTCCCGTTTACCGGCTTTATATGTCGACGATCCGGTTCCGGCGACGAATAATCTGGAAGTACACAAAGCTTCTTATTTGAAGCTGTCGCATTTGCGGATCCAGTACAATTTGCCGGTATTGTGGGATGCCAGGTATTACAAAGGGGGACAGGTATATTTCGCTATCGCCAATCTTTTCACTATCACCCGCTATCCGGGAATCGATCCGGCAACGGTAGGTAGTGCTACGGCTAACTACGGAGGAAATTACGATAGTGATATTTATCCGGGTGTCCGTTCTTATACAATCGGGTTACGACTTAATTTTTAATTATTAGCACGAATGCTTATGAAAAAGATATTTATCCTTTTGATGGTCGGTAGTCTGCTGTTTTCCTGCCAGATTACGGACGTCCTGAACCAGGAGCCTCCGCATAATCTGACTCCTGATAATGCGATTACGGATGAAAAGTCGGCAGAAACCGCTTTGACCGGTATTTATGGAGAACAGATCGGGTATGAGTCTTATATGTCGATCGGAAATCATGCAATGACTGCCGGTATTTTGCAAAGAAACGACAATCCCGGCGTGGTTGTGAGTATCTATTATATCGAAAACCGTTTGCCGGAACTGAATCTGGTGGGGGCGGCATATACTCCTTTTTGGGATGCTTTTAATACGATTATCAATTCGTCGACGAAATTACTGGCTGTTTTGGAAGGAATGAGCGATAATCTGTTTACCGATGGACGGAAAACCACCATGATGGGAGAGATCCGGTTTCTGCGGGGGTGGTATATGTTCGATTTGTTGAGGATGTTCGGGGAATATGATAAATTGGACAGTAAATATGGGATGATCATCCGGGAGACTCCCCCTACTTCCGATGATGTTTATAAAGCCCGTTCGACGGTTCAGCAGACGTATGATTTTATCCTGAAGGATATCGAGTATGCTATATCGAACGCCCCGGATTTTACTTCTTCGGATTTTGCGTCGAAAATGGCTGCCAAGGCTCTTAAAGTGAAAGTACTTTTCTATATGGGGAAATACAGTGAGGCTTTAGAGGCTGCCAATACGTTTATCGGTGACGGAGAACGGGCATTGGTGGCCCCCTATTCGGCTGTTTTTACCGATTTTTCTAATCAGGAGCTGATCTATACCCGGGGATTTGCAGGGACAGATGAAGTGAAATATCAGGCCACGCGGGTACAGGCGTATTATAATGAGGGGAAATGGGGACCTACGGAGTCTTTTATGGAACTGGTCGGGGACGATCCCCGGAAAACGGTTATCCTGAAAAATGGAGTCGGGGATGTTTTCGGACCGCAGCAGACGATTCGGAAAGCTTCGAATGCAGAAGGAACAATGCCCACTTACCTGATGCGTTATTCAGAGATTTATATGATGAAAGCCGAATGTGAAGCCCGTACCGGGAAAGGAGATCCTTTGGCTACCCTGAATGCTTTACGTTCCGGTCATGGATTACCGGCTATTACGGGAGTGACCGATATATTACAGACGATCTATCAGGAATGGATACTGGAACTGGGGTTCGAGAATGGGCATGAATGGTACGCCACCTGGCGGATGGGAGTGGATCAACTTCTGGAAACCAATCGGGCTGTGGCTGAAAAAATGGCTACTGCCGCCGATCCCGAATTGTATAAAGCCAATTTGCCTTATAAACGGATTTATCCGATTCCTTCGAGCGAAATCAATGCCAATAAGTTGATGGAACAAAATCCGGGGAATAATTGATGGCCTGATTCAGGACTGAGTTTTTGTGGTTGAAGAGAGAATCGTGATAAAGTGGTTTTTATTGCGATTCTCTTTTTTTGTCGGAAAATAGCCCGGTACCCCCGTCTCCGTCCTTTATTGTTAAATATTATACAGTTGTTGGAAGGAAAGTTTACTCAAACGTTTTCCTTTAAAATTTTCACGTTTCTTTAACAAACCGGCCGGTTTTCGTATATTAATTCTTAATATTGTACCTGAAAATATGAAAGACAGAAACCTATGATGACTGTAATGATGAAGTTGACGGACAATAATTTTAAACGTAAAGTTACGTTGCGGGCTTCTGTTGGCATAGGGGAAAATATAATAGAATAAAGAAGCTCGCTGAAAGGCGGGCTTTTTTTTGCGATAAAAGTGAAGAGGTTCGAACTGACCGGTTTTGTCATGAAAAAAAGAGTAGAAATTAAAACCATACAATGAAAATCAAAGGAGAACCGAGGGCATTTCTGAGTAATGAGGCCCGACAATTACTGAATCTTTACGAATCGTTAGGGGAACGGGCAGAGATTTTTTTGCCGCGTCATATTTATGACAATCTGACCAGTTTTGTGAAGCTTTGTTTTGAAGAACCCGATGACCCGGCTGTCCAGCAGTCGGAGATCAACCGTTATTTGTTGAAGTTCCGGGAAGATATTCCGGGATATACGGATGTTGCTTTGATGCTTTGTCCGCATCATCCTTCCAAAGCTTTCGAATTGAGTGGAAGGCGGGGAGAGTTTGTGAAGAAGATCGATGAGTTCCTGGATACCGAAGCAGTAAGTCCTGATTCCAGAGTTCTCTTGAAAAATATTAAAGACACTCATGATTTTTCGGTAGGAACTCCTCCTGTGCGCAGTAGCCATATCGAGTTTATCTCCCAGGTACAATTGGGCGGGCAGGTACGCGATTTGCGGAAATACCGGGATGTGATCGGGGTAACCGGTGATCTGAACGAAGCGCATTGGAATTATTTGATGGATACTTTGGAGCAGATGATCGGCCAGAGTACCCATTATACAACCGGGGCTGAGAAGGCCGACTTTCTCAACCGGATGCGTTGGGCGGTGAATTTCAAGGGACTGAACGGTATGATTACGACGGTGGTTTCGGGAAATGCCGATAAAGCGGTCAGTCTGCTCCGGGGAGAAGTGTTCGGTAAGAATAGTGTACAAGTGTTGGAGAATCCTTCTACCGAAGAATTGTTCGAACAGATGAGGGTGGATACAACCTCGGTCTTTGTGGTGAAAGCCCGGCATATGCGGGTGAATCCTTTCTCCGGTGAAAAATGGTTTCCTCTGCTGACCCGTCTGGTGATTGTCGACGATTCGCGGGAATCGAGGAGTTCCAATACCTCTCTGGTGTTCTGTTTTCATAACGGGATTATCCATACACTGAATAAGGTACATACCAAGAAATTGGGTTCTCCGGCCAATACGCAATTGAACTTGCGGTTGATTCTGGAAAATGTGAATCCCTCTTTCCTGTCAGAATTCCGGGAAAAAATCGAGCTGCAAATCAAAGCCTACGAGAAAGAGATCAATCAGATTCTGACCGAACAGATCGGGACTACCGGGGATGCGGTGAAACGGTTGAATGTGTTTAAACTGGATATGTTCTCCAGGAAGATCGTTCAGGATAAATATTCCCTGGAAAAATTACGGGATTTTATTTATTTTCTGGAGAATTGCCATAAAGAAGAAAAACGGCAGGCACAAACCCGTGAATTGATCGATGAATTCGAAAGCCGGATCCGGCAATACTTTTATTCGGATTGCCCCCAGATTCAGGTGTTGAGTGTATTGGAAGGCGGCGGACGCAACCAGATCCGTACTTATGGACGTTATCTGTTGCAAAAGCCTTTGCACCGACTGGAAGATAAGGTGTATAAAGCTTGCCGGTTGATCCTGAATATTATCCCCAGCAATTATGAACGTACCCTGAAGAATCACTTTCATAAGAATTTCGGCATCAACCTGTTTTTAGAGAAATATCAGGCTTATATCACGAAGATAGATAATGATGCTAACAATAAAGGCCGTTACGATAATTTCCTCAATGACCTGGGGATCCGGGAAAAATACCGGGCCTTGCCTGTGGAGGATCAGCAAATCGTGAAAGAATTCTTATCGGCTTTAGGCAATCTGGAACAGACTTCGGTTTCCGATTCGGTACAGATGATTATCCGGGATCTGTTGTTTCATCCCAATGGAAAGCCGAAACCTTATATTATTTACAATGCGATGCAGGCTTGGGAATATAAGGATTTACTGCCTGACGATACTTTCGATATCAATCCTTTCGATATCGAAATCGAGAATTTGCCTGATGGGCGTTTAGCTTATGAACGGCTGACGGATAAATTACTCCGTATCAAATCGACGCTGGCTTTATTCGACGATAGTGGCAGCCTTTGGGATTTGTTTTGTGAGAATACGACGATTCTGATCAACGATCCGAATAATCCGACCGGTTATACGGATTTCAATACCGAAGCTTTGAATTCGTTCCTGAAACTGATGAATACTTGTAAGATTACTCTTTTTCTCGACGAAGCTTATGCCGACAGTGTGAAGGTTACGGATAAACATATGCCGAAATGGCGTACGATCTCGCGGTATATCATCAATAATATCAATGCCCAGGCCAATATCCGGGCGGTATCATCGTTATCGACCACCAAGAATTTGTCGGCTACGGGCGATCGGTTAGGGGCTTTGGCGGTGACCCCTCAGGCTGCTGCGGTCGCTGCTTTTGTGCGTCAGCTGAATTCCTGTTCGCACGGCAATAACAACTCTTTACTGATGTTGAATAATTTGCTGGAGACGGCACAGGTAGCTAAAAAAATAAAAGATACGCTGGAAAGCGAGTTACCGAAAAATGCTTCCCGCTTTAAGATCAAAGAGACACTGATCCGGTTTATCAATGAACAGATCGGACGGATTGAAAAATCGAACGCCAATAGTGTTGCAAACCGTCAGTTGCATAAGACCGCCGGATTTGAAGGTAGCCCGTTGTACCTGTTCCTGCTGGATGAGCTGGTAGCTTTGGATAAACTGGATATATTGGCCCTGCCGGACGATTTTAAATACCACAACGAACCTTTCTTCGTTTATTACCAGAGACGATTGGTGGAAAATCTGAACCGTTTCCGGGTGAATAAGAATTTCCGTTCAGAATCGATGTTACGGATGAGTTGGGCAAAAGAGGTGGCTCAACGGGTTGTAGCTGAATTCGAAGGGACGGAAGTCAGTTGGTTGCCTTCGGATGGTTCTTATTTGTTTAACTTCCGGGTGGGGGAAGGGTTTTCTTATGCCGATCTGCTTTGTTTCTGCCAATATCTGGCGTTACACCGGGGGATTGCTGCTGTGCCCTATCCTACCGGTTTGGTCCGCTTTGCTATCGGAGGTTTTCTTGCCGATACCGAGGAGAGTAAGCAAGTGTTTAAATATGAACTGGAAGACGGTTTTACCATTTTTATGAAATATTGGACACTGTTTGCGGCTAAGCGGTTGGATGCGGCTTATAAGGAGGTGGAAAGCCATACGATTTTGGATGAGATTTTCGCTTATACTAAAATTCAGGAATTGATCGATGCGATTATCGGCGATTATCCTTTATCCGCTAAATACCGGAAAGACAAAGCGCCTTCTTTGCAGATCCGTGATATCCGGACCTTGTACCATGCCTCTCCCGAGCGTAGCGGAGTGAGCATTACGACGATCGACCGGTCGGTAAATTCGGTCATCGAATTACATGGCGACAAGATCGGTTCTTGCCGGGATGTATTCGAGTTTATCCGGAGTGCTGCTTTTACGAAGGTATATGAAAATTTACTGGCACAGATTTATAAGCAAGTGCCGGCCATTGCCGACCTGGATTTCAATACGGTAAGTTCGAAATACAGTAAGGCGGTGATCCTGAAATATATCACTAATAAGAAGACGTTCCAGCCCAACTATAATGTACTGGACGATCCGATGGAGAAAAATGTGATGCGGGAAATTCTGATTGAAATGGAGCATCTTCTGTTCTCGGATAGTAAAGTGAAGATTTTAGCTATCGATGCAACCGGAAATCCGGAGTTGGATAAATCGAAATTGGAAGGAATCAATGTGATTATCAAGAAATATATCCGGGAAATTTTATTGCATTTCAATCTGCCGTTTGAAAAAGACAGCCTCGAACCCAGCCGCAAGGAGATTGTCCGGGTAGCCGGAGAAACATTCGAGGAAATCACCGGTATTCGGTTGAGTGACCTGAACCTGCAAATCTGGGTAGATGAATTTATCAACCGTCTCCGCGCTCTGCCCGAATTTAAAGAGACGTTGCTGGCTCAGAAGTGTATGGGGTATATGATGGATTCGATCGCTTCGGGGATGAACAAAGAAAATTTGCCGGTAACCGATAAGATCCTGTTTCTGTATTTATTACATAACGATCATTCTTTCTATCGGCTGGTATCGGCCAAATTGAAGTATTTCAGCGATAAGATCGGAGCTTGTGCGGACAGGGAGGTGAAGATGTTTACAGAGGAGTTTATCACCGAGATATTACCCACCCAATTGAAGGAAATCAACGATTATATCATGCGGCGCCGGGATATTAAGGTGGCTGAGAAAGAGATCCACCGGGTGAGCCGGAAAGTGGTGTTGTTCTATATCAGCATGATCAAGCGGACAAAAGGAACCGATTATTACAAGCGCTATACCCATACGATGGTCCGGCTGGTGGAGACGGCTTTTATGAAACAAAATTCCAGTGTCAACGAGATGGTACAGCACGGTATTTCTATTTATAAAGATTTTGAAATGGAGAATAAGGTGCTGGAGACTTTCGAAGATGGACGGATCGCCTGGATCAACGAACTGATGCAGAAATGCGGTGTCATTTCTTCCGAGCAGCCGGTGCAGGAGCATACCCGTATCGTTACGGATGCTAAGAAACGGGAATATCCGTTCCACAAAGTGGATCGTCCGGGGACTATTTCGAAAAAGCGGCTTGGGGAGGCAGGACCGAACGATTATTTGAAGCTATTGGATTTGCGGCCCGATTCGTCTTTTTTTATCGGTCGTTTGGCCCGGTTTATCGCCAATATGGATTCGGACGATTATCGCTGTAAGGTGGTGAAACATGGCATGGTGAAGGAGCTGGTGATTTTCCAGAAGGGATATATGAAATACCTGACCGATAACTACCGGCTGAATTATACCGAAGACATTCCGATCGAAGATATCACCCGGTTCGTCCCGGATGTGATCAGTTTCCTGGGGGCTCCCGAAAAGCTGATTTCTTTCCCGCAGATCGGGTATTTCGATATACCGGGGCCGAACGGGAACATCAAGACGATCGTTACGCCGTTGAAACAGAAGGTAGATTATTTCGGGGATGTCAAGAAACCACGTCTGACGGTGATCAATGAGAAAATTAAAGAGATCGGCGGTAATCCGCGTCACGGTTCTTTGTTTGCCGTGGAAGAAAACGACGGTAGTATCTTTGTTATCGAGATCAATGGGGATAGTGGGGTAGGGAAGTCGGAAATGATCGCCGCTTTTATCCTGAAATGGTTGCGGAATAACCTCGAGGGGGTCCGTTCGGTAAAACTGATTGCGGGCGATATGTTCCATGAGTTTCAGGATGCCGAAGGTAATCTGTATGGGATCGGTACAGAGGTCGGTGATTTCTCGCGGACGACGGATTTCGACCCGGATTATATCAAGTATTATAAGTATCTGTTCGAAAGTAGTGCCGACAGTAATGTCGAAGATCTCAATTCCCGGAGCACGGTGAGCGGTATGTGTGATATCACGATGCCTTATAAGATCGATATCATGCTGAGTGCCGGAAACTATTCGAAGGAGGAAGCAGGTATAACCCGGGTGGACAATCCTGAAAATTTCCTGTTGTATATGGATGCCCATGGGGAGAGGAAAGAGAAAGCGACCAGTCAGGATGGTCCTAATTTCCAGCGTACCTTGAAGCGTTATACGGCAGATAAGAATATTGTAGATGTGATTGCCCGTCATGGTAATTATCTGGATGATATTTTAGATTGGGATTATGTAGAAAATGAAAAGCAATATTATCTGGCTTCTTCGTTCAAATTATTGGATAAGATCGATATTACGGAAGTAGTCGGTCAGATTTTCGGCGGTAAGCAGTTTAAACGGGACGGGGTTGGCTATACCATCCAAACGGTCTCTTTCGATATGATACAGAACCGGTTTATTGCTACCGTATCGTATGGGGAAAGAGAAAGCCGGGAAATGATGATCGACCGGAAGATGTTCAGTGCGATTTTCGATTCTCTGGCCAGTACTCCGGGAGGGCAACCGTTTATTGCTGAGGAAGGACAGTTGGAATCGGTGATGAACCTGGTGAAAATCATGCGCGGAGGGAGCGACGGTAAGGGGAAAGCCCGGAATATTCAATGTGGTATGCTTTCAACGGAGATCGGCAAGAAAGGCCGGGAGATTACCGGACCTCAGAAAGCCGCTATGGAGCTGAAACGGATGATTCAAGAGGTACGGATTACCCGCCCGGAAATCAATGAAGGGAAAATTTGCGTGAAACGCCTGCTGAACGAGAAATATCGTCCTATTTTCAAAGGAGAAATGAATAGTTCGGAATTGTGGCGATATAATTTCTTTATCTATCAGCTGGAGAACATGAAGAAAGCCGACTATCGCCGGATGGACGATATCGACCGTAAGGTAGATATGAGTAATCTGGTGGATTTTGTACCTGTAGACCCGAAGAAAGAATTCAGTCCTTTGTTGGTGAATCCCAATCTGAATATCGAACTGAGTAGTTTCAGCGAGACGTTCGAGGAATTGATGAGTTTGCCGAATTATCCGGAATTTGCGTGTGAATTCGCCGAACATATGGAACAGTTGTATGTCGCAGAGGGATATAGTGAAGAAACGAATATCAATAATATGATCGTACAGTTGTTGCTTCTGGAGGGATATTGCACGACCGAGGACGTGGCTCGTGGTAGTGTCATTGAAAAAGTGAACCGGGAGACGATTGCCGCTGCCAAGTATGCGGTGGTTCGGTATTTGGAAGGCGAACGGGTGAAACGCGCTTCATCCGGTAAACCTGTCGAAAAGATCGCGGCTACCGGTACAGGTAAAAAGGTTGCTACGAAGGGGATACGTAAAAAGTAAAGTATCGGGATTTTGATTTGGGAAGCCGCTTCTTTCCGGGGAGCGGCTTTTTTTTGTTGTTATTTGTTGAAACCTGAAAACATTTTTTATCTTTGTATTATGATGAAGAATGTTTTGTTTTGTATATTAATGATTTATGTGGTTTGTGGCTGTCGGTCACAGCAACCGCAAGAGATTGTTCGGCTTGCTGTGAAAAGCTTGGATGAACTACAGTCTGTGTCGGCTGTCCTGGTCAGTAATGCTGCTTTTGACGGTGCGGAGTTGTCGGATGAGCTGGCCAGTCGGATACCTTTTCTCTTTAAACAGGTAGTACGGGATTCGGGTACTTATTTTTTTACCTTCGAACAAATCGATAACCGGGTTCTCTACCGGAACGATCAGCCTTATATGGCTTGTGTTTATTTGGAAATGTTTCTTTGTTAGCGTTTGGCTTTCC